>Ga0209375_1000555_pt1 | contig 31430 bp, 26 predicted proteins | sample GraSoiAngelo_131_FD_185888 | JGI IMG/M metagenome (GOLD analysis project Ga0209375, IMG submission 185888) | Grasslands soil microbial communities from the Angelo Coastal Reserve, California, USA - 14_0929_02_30cm (SPAdes) (version 2) | ecosystem: Environmental > Terrestrial > Soil > Grasslands ...
TGGACTGCGGCCGCGAGTACACCAACCTGGTGGATGCGGTGCACCAGGGCCTGATCAGCGAGCAGGCCATCGACACCGCCGTCACCCGCCTGTTCGTGGCGCGCTTCCGGCTCGGCATGTTCGACCCGCCCGCTGCCGTGCGCTGGGCCCAGATCCCGATCAGCGTGCTGGACCAGCCGTCCCACCGGGCCCTAGCGCTCCAGGTGGCGCGCGAGTCCATGGTGCTGCTCAAGAACGCGCGCAACCTGCTGCCGTTGCGGCGCGACCTCGGAACGATCGCGGTCATCGGACCGAACGCCGACCAGTGGCGCATGCTGCTCGGCAACTACAACGGGATCCCGGCGGATCCGGTGACACCGCTGCGGGGCATCCGCGAGGCCGTCGCGCCGCGCACGCGCGTCCTGTACGCGCTCGGCTCCGACTTGGCGGACGGCTTCCCCGTGCTCGACCCCGTGCCCGCCCGGGTCCTGACGAACGCACGCGGGCAGCGCGGGCTCGACGTGGCCTTCTTCGCCAGCCGCACGATGACGGGCGCCCCGCTGTTCCAACGGACCGACTCCACGCTCGACGCCCACTGGGGCGAGGGTGCCCCGCGCGCGGACATGAACGCGGATGACTTCGGGGTGCGCTGGACCGGCACCTTGCGGCCCACGCACACGGGGACGTACCGGCTCGCGCTCGTCGGCACAGTCAAGTTTCAGCTGTATCTCGATGACAGCCTGGTCGTGCAGTCGGTGTATCCGACGCATGACGGGGAGTTCCCCGACCCGCGCTTCGCCGAGACCGAGCCAATGCGGCTCGAGGCGGGCCGGCGCTATCGCCTGCGCGTGGACGGGGAGGAGTCGTACGGTGAGGCCGAGCTGCAGTTGCTGTGGGCGACACCCGCCGAGGCGCTCGAGTCGGAGGCGGCCGAGACGGCGCGGCGGGCCGACGTCGTCGTGCTGTGCCTCGGCCTCACGGCCCGCCTGGAAGGCGAGGAAATGCGCGTCGCGATCGAGGGCTTTTCGGGCGGCGACCGGACGCGACTCGACCTGCCGGCGCCGCAGCAGCACCTGCTGGAGCGGATCGTGACGCTGGGAAAGCCAACGGTGCTGGTGCTGATGAGCGGCAGCGCCGTCGCGGTCACGTGGGCACAGGAGCACGTGCCCGCGATCCTCGAGGCGTGGTATCCCGGCCAGGCAGGAGGGACCGCCATCGCCGAGGTGCTGTTTGGCGCCTACAACCCCGGCGGCCGCCTGCCGGTCACCTTCTATCGGGACGTGGCCGATCTACCGCCGTTCGAAGACTACCGCATGGCAGGACGCACCTACCGGTTCTTCGAGGGGGTGCCGCTGTATCCCTTCGGATACGGGCTGAGCTATACCACCTTCCGCTACGACCGGCTGCGGGTGAGCCGCGACACGCTGCGGGGTGACGACAGCCTGACCGTGTCGGTGGACGTGACCAACACGGGCGCGCGCGGCGGCGACGAGGTCGTGCAGCTGTACGTACGGTATCCGCACTCGGCGGTCCCACGTCCGCGCCGGGACTTGCGCGGGTTCCGCCGGGTGACCCTCGGGCCCGGCGAGACCCGTCCGATTACGTTCCAACTCACGCCGGCGGCGTTCCGCTACTGGGATGCGGACGCGCACCACTGGTCGGTGGAGAACGGGCCGGTCGTCGTCGAGGTCGGCGCCTCGTCGGGAGACATCAGGCTGGAGCGCGGCGTTACCGTGGCCGGCCAGCGCTAGCCGTGATCGGGACGCGAGAGGGCGGGGGTGCGTCATGGAGAAGGTCAAGGTAGAGGAGTTTCTGCAGCCCAAGGCGATGTTGACGCCCGGCATAGCGGGCGGCGTCACGATGTTGATCGCCAATGCGCTGTGGGTCGCCTTCAGCCTACCGCCGCGCTGGACCTCGCTGGCGTTGAGCTTTCTCCTCGGTCTCCTCGTCTTCGTTACCAAGGGCGGCGTGCCGTTATGGCAACGGGCGGTGTACTACCTCCTCAACTCCCTCATCATTTTCTCGGTCAGCATCGGCACGAATTACGTCGGTGTGGGCTTGACGCATCCTCCCACACGACAGACCAATGTTGTTGAGCCAACCGGGCCGGCAGGCGCCCGCCTGTTCTTCGGCGACTGGCTGCGGATGCGATCCTAACGGTTGATCCAGTACGACAGCTTCACCAGGAAGCTGTTGTCGGGCCGGAGGGTGAACAGATCGCCGATGTCGCCGCCGAAGCCACGCGTGCCCGCGACACCGCTGGACCCCTGGCGCCCCTGACTCCACACCACGAACAGCGTCGAGCCGGGCCGGTACTCCCAGCGGAACACGACATTCGAGCGGAACTGCTTGAAGTTGAATCCGCCGGGGTGGTTGGTGACGGCGGTGTCCGCATAGGCCCGATAGCGGCTCGCGAAGTCCGCCGCGCGAGGGCTTGCCGAGAGCTCGCGCACGTTACTGTACGTCCCCTTCGAGACGAACGGCTGCGCGTACACCTGCAGCGACGTGGTCGCGGTGAATGGGTAGGTGAACCGGAGAGTCACGGCGAATTGCTTCTGCTCCAGGTGCGCGAACAAATAGTGCGTCACGTCACTCGTGTCCGTGGTAGGACCGCGCGGCTGCACCGCGTTCGTGCTCCGCGTGTAGCTGGGGCTGATCGACGCAGTCACGCGCGACGCGATCTTGAAGTCGAGCTCTGGACTCAGATTGATGCTCTTGGACCGCCCGCCGTCGCCCCGCCAGTAGTTGACCCAGAAGTACGGCACGATCGCTTTGCGATCGTCGCCGATCAGACCGGCCCACGGCGCGAGGTAGGGATCCTGCCGCACGGCCGGGCCGCCGCGAGAGCAGGAATAGCAGTACGTCTCGCCCAACTGGCCCAGCGTGCCGCCGGCATGGAACGACCAGGTGTTGCGGAACGTGATGTGCGTGTTCGTGTTGAACGCCCGCTCTTCGGGCAGTCCCGCCGTCGTCCAGTATTGCCACCAGTTGGCATTCCATTGAAAGCGCTGGTAAAAGGCGCGCTGGTGGCGATCGAAGTATCCCACCCAGGTGCTCCACGACTGCTGGTCGGCGCGCTGTAGGTAGCCCAGGTCGTCGATCTCGAAACCGGTGGAGCGTCGCTGGTAGCTGGTCTGGCCCAGCAGGTGCGCGCCGCCCACCTTGGCGATCTGCAGCTCCTCGGCGTCCCCTGAGAGCGACGTTCGCGTCGTGTCGTAGGGGAGCGACGCGTCCGGCCGCTGGTAGTAGTGCACCGCGTCGCGCTGCGTGGCGGCGATGGCGGGCGGGCTGCCGGCCACCCGGCTCAGGTCGAGCGAACCGGAAATTTCGAACCGGCCGCCCGTGAAGCGATGGCGGAAGTCCGCCGCCCCCACGTAGGCATTGCGGCGCAGGTAGGGTGAGGTAAAGGCGTCGTTGTCGCGGTTCACGGCGGTGACGATGCCGCCAACGCTGCTCTCGCCGCCGCGCAGATCCTGGCGCAGCCGCAGCACACCGTAGTTGGTGGTCGGCTCGATCGTCACGCCGCCCGCGCCCGTCACGTGCTGCGTCACGGCGTCGAGCGCGCCGATCGTGAGGCCGCTGGGCAGGCGCCCGGTGAGCTTTCCCGCGCCCAGGATCCGCGTGAAGGCGGGCGAGGTGGTGTCCGAGTAGGTGCCCGCCAGCTCGGGTGCGCGCCCGATGCGCCGGCTGTAGACCAGCCCTTCGCTGCTGCAGTTCACGTCGTTGCAGTTGACGTCGAACTGGAACAGGCCGCGCCCGGCGACGAAGAACGGGCGGCGCTCTGAGAAGAACGTCTCGAAGGCGGTGAGGTTCAGGACCCCGGGGTCGGCCTCCACTTGCCCGAAGTCGGGGTTGAACGTGGCGTCCAGCGTGAGGTTCGAGGCGACCCGGTACTTCAAGTCGCCGCCCGCCGCCACGTCTTGCGTCCGACCGAGGCCCGTCTTGGTGAACTCCGACACGTTCTTGGTCACGACGTAGGGGGCGGCTTCGAGCCGGCGCGGCGCCTCGAGGTCGTCCAGCCCGCTGATCTCACCCAATTGCGACACGAACCCCGCCTTCGACTGGCGGAACAGCGGCCAGCTCACGCGCTGGGCGTAGCGGTACAGGTCCCGGTCAATCGTGAAGCCGAAGGTGTGGCTGCGTTGCCGTCCGTACCGGAGCTGCGACAGCGGGATGCGGAATTCGGCGGTCCAGCCCAGCGAGTCGACGTGGGTCGCCACGTCCCACACCGCATCCCAGGCGAAGTCTTCGTTGCCGTCGTTGTAGATCTGCGCGTCGAGCTTCACGCCCGAGGGGTTGACGCCGAACTCGTAGCCGGTGCGGCGATCGTGATACGAGTCGAGGAACAGCCAGATCATGTCGGAGGGGGTGAAATAGTCGCGCCGGGCGAGCACGGTGATGATGCTGTCGGGGTGCGGATCGAAGGCGCGGACGAACACGTACAGGTTGGCCGCGTCGTACGCGATTTTCGCTTCGGTCGGGAGCTTGGGCGGTCCGCCCTCGCTGGGCCGCCATTCCTGAAATGCGGTGATAGGCGGTGCCTCGCGCCACACGGCGTCGTCGTCGCGCCCGTCAATGGCGGGTGGCTGAGTCGCGCGGGTGGCGGCGACCCTGGTCGGCGGGGGCGGCTCAGGGGCGGGGCGCGGCGGCCGAGGATCGGCAACCTGAGCGGCGAGCGTGACGGCGGCGAGCAACGGCAAGCCCGGGAGCATGAGGAGCCTGGTCGATGGTTTCCCGGTTAGACGACGGGACCTGGGAAAAGGTTGTTTCAAGAGTCGTTCAGCGCCGCGTCGCCTAGATTCTCCGGCATGGAGTTCGACCCCCTGCCCCAGCAGCGCCGCGCCATCGCAGCACCCCTCGGCCCCGTCCTCGTGGTGGCGGGACCCGGCGCCGGGAAGACGTTCTGCCTCATCGCCCGCATCAACCATCTCATCGGCACGCTTGGCATCGCGCCGGAGCGCATCTGCGCGGTCACGTTCACGAACCGGGCGGCCGAGGAGATTGCGGTCCGGCTGAAGCACACCTTGCGGGACCGCGCGGACGGCATCACGCGGGGCACGATCCACGCGCTGTGCCTGGCCCTGCTGCGCCAGCACGCCGAGGCGGCGGGCTTGCGCAAGGGGTTCGGGGTAGCCGACGAGCAGTACCAGAAGGTCATCCTGGGCCGGCTGCGCGTGCCGCTGGAGCAGCGGGGCCCGCTACTGAACCGCTTCGGCCGGCACCGGGTCCAGGCGTACGAATTGACGGCTGACGACGCGCGTCTGTATCGCGAGTACACCGCGTGGCTGGCGCACCGCAACATGGTGGACTTCGACGACCTCGTCACCAAGGCCGAGGAGCTGTTGCGCAGGCGCGTGGACGTGGCCGATGCGATCGCGGCGCGCTGGGACTATCTCCTCGTGGACGAGTTCCAGGACGTGAACGCGGTCCAGTACGACCTCTTGAAGCGCCTGGCGGCGCCGCACGGCAACTTCTTCGCGGTCGGCGACGACGAGCAGTCGATCTTCACCTGGACGGGGGCGGACCCCTACGTCCTGGTGCGGTTCGGTCGCGATTACGGGATCGACCGGCCGATCGTGCTGGACAAGAACTGTCGCTGCTCGCGCCAAATCTTTGAGACCGCACGGCGCGTGCTCGCGCACAATCCCCAGCTGTTCGAGAAGCAGCTCAGCGCAGAGCAGGAATCGCCGTACGAGGTGACTGCAGTCGCATTCCGAGAGGAAGCAGAAGAGGCCTCCTGGCTGCTCGAGGATCTCCGTGGCGACCGCGCGGCGTCCGGTTTGGGATGGGGCGACTACGCCATTCTCTACCGCACGCACAAGATCGGCGAGTACGTCGAGGGGCGACTCGTCCGCGCGGGGATTCCCTGCCGGCTGGCGCGCGGCCGCTCACTGGTCGAGGACGACGTCATCAGGTACGTGATCACCGCGCTGCGGATCGTACGCGACCCCGACGACCCCGTGGCACTCGAGGCGTTCGCGCGCTGCGTGCTCTCGGAGCACTTCCTCCAGGAAGTGCAGGCCTCACCCCTTTTCCCACTCTCTGCAGACGCGGAGCGGGGAGACGCCGGCGATTTTCTGGCGGCGGTACGCACGCTCGCCCGGCGCCGGCCGGCGCAGGACCCTGACACGAAGAAGCTGTGGCGGCTCGTCTATCAGGTGGAGAACCTCCGCGCCCTTAGCCGGTCGCACCGCGCGATAGCGCCGCTGGTCGATGAGATCCTCTCGCAGAGCGTCGGGCCCTACCGCAACGCGTTGGAAGAGCGGCACGACGAGCTCACCGATCCGGCCGAGTGCCGCGAGGCCGTACGGCTGGCTGAGCGGCTCGAGCAGGCGATCGTGAGCGAACGCAATATCGCGATCGAGCCGCAGGGCGGCCTGGAGATCGCTTTGCGGGGCATGTTGGTGGCCGCCGGCGTGCGCCAGGTGCCCTCACAGGTGTCCGGTCTGTTAGAGCCCCGGGGCATGGCCCCGGGGTCGGTCGACCCCGGCGAGGTTCTGGGAGAAGTCGATGGCGGTGAGCAGGGACTCGCGCTCACCTTGTTCAAGGCGCTCCAGCTCCTGGCGGCCAGGGAGCTCGATACCGCACTCGAGCGGTACGTCACGTTCGACTTGGAGACGACGGACACCGACGTCGCCTCCTGTGGCGTCGTGGAGATCGGGGCGGCGCGGGTCGTGCAAGGTGAGATCGTGGACCGGTTTCACACGCTGGTGCAGCCGTACCGGCCGATCACGCCCGGGGCGAGCGCGATCCACGGCTACACGGACGGCGACGTGCGGGATGCGCGCACGTTTGCCGAGGTGTGGCCCGAGTTCCGAGCCTTCGTGGGCGACGACATCCTCATCGCGCACAACGGCCAGCGGTTCGATATCCCCGTGCTGCGCCGGCTCGCGGCCGGCCGGGATGGCGTGGACAGCCTGGTGTTCTACGACACCCTGCCGCTGGTTCGCTCGCTGTCGCGCGACAGCGGCAAGCTGGAGGATCTCGCGCTGCGCTTCGGCATCGACCGCGGGCGAGCGCATCATGCGTTGGACGACGCGGTCACGCTGGCGCGGGTGTATCGCGAGCTCGAGCGCCAGCGGGGAATTCGGGCGCGCAAGGCAGTACTGGCGAACCTGCTCGATTATCTCGGACTCGCCCTGGCGCTCGAGCCGCGAGCCGAGGCAGGTGGAGAGCGGGAGACGCTGTTCAAGCTCGCGAAGTTCTACACGCTGGGCCGATACAGCGATGCGCTGGCGTTCTACGAGACGGAGCGCGAGCGCACCGGTCGAGCCGCGGCGCCTCCGGTCGACGAGGTGATCCAGCGGCTCGGCGGGCGCGCGCTCCTGACGCGCCTCCGGGCCGAGCCCGATCCTGCCCAGCGGTATCCCGCGGCGCTGGCCCGCCTGCGGGCGCTGATGGATGAGCCCTCACCCCCTGACCCCCTCTCCCCGACGGGGAGAGGGGGAACGCTCGGGGAGAGCATCGATCGCCTGCTCGAGCGCGTGGCGCTGTCCACGTCCGAGGGCATCGAGGTCGCGCCCGACCGCGTCAACCTCCTCACGCTGCATTCGACCAAGGGCTTGGAGTTTTCACGCGTGTACATCGTGGGAGTGGAGGATTACCAAATTCCGGGCTATCGCGAGTCGACGGAGCATCGCCAGGCCGAGATCCAGGAGGCGCGGCGGCTGTTGTATGTGGGGATGACGCGGGCGCGGGAGCGGCTGGTGCTAACGCGGGTTGAGCGGCGGTTTGGGATGGACGCGGGAGGGAGTAGCTTCCTCGAGGAAATGGGTTTGGAAGTACAGGGGGTGGGAGCGGGATGACGGGTTTGCCAGTCCTGCGATTCGAGTCGGCAGCGGAGTACCGCCGCTGGCTCTCCAGTCATCACGCCCGATCCCGCGGCATCTGGCTGCGGATCTATAAGAAGCGCTCGAGCCGGCCGTCCATCACCTATGCTGAGGCGGTTGATCAATCCCTCTGCTACGGCTGGATCGACGGTCAAGGACAAAAATATGACCGTGAGTCCTGGCTCCAGAAATTCACTCCCCGACGCCCGCGGAGTGGGTGGTCGAGGATCAACACCGAGCGCGCCGCACGCCTGATCGAATCGGGTGCGATGGCGCCCGCAGGACTGAAGGCGGTCGAGGCTGCCAAGGCCGACGGGCGCTGGACGGCCGCATACGACTCGCCACGCCGCGCTACCCCGCCCGCTGAGTTTCTGAGAGCGCTACGCAAGCACAAGAAGGCCAAGACGTTTTTCGAGACTCTGAACAAGAGCAACACCTACGCGATCGTATATCGCTTACAGACGGCCAAGCGGCCGGAAACGAGAGCGCGCCGGATGAAGATGATCCTGGCCATGCTGGCCAAGGGCGAAAAATTCCACCCTTGAACGCTCCGGCCTAAGCCCGCCGGGCCGCCGCCGCGACGGCCGCGAGGTCTTCACCCAACAGCGCCCAGTGTTTGGGTGGCAGCTCGGCGCGGAGCCGAGCCTGCGCCCGCTCCCAGGCGGGGCGCGCGCGTGCGAGCCGCCGCCGACCCGCGGCCGTGAGGGTCCAGTGGACCTCGCGGCGGTCCTTCCCCTCGCCGGCGTGGACCAGCCCCGCACGCGCGAGCGGGCGGAGCGAGCGGCTGAGCGTCGTGGGGTCGAGCACCAGCAGCTCGCCCAGCGCCCCTTGGGGGCTCGTTCCCTTCCGTTCCAGCGCCTGCAGCAATGTAAACTGCGTGGCCCGCAGTCCCGTGCCTTGGAGCTCCGTATCGTACAGCTGCGTGACCGCGCGCGCTGCGCGCCGCAGGCTCGAGCAGGCGCACGCGAGGGCGGGCAGCGACTCAGGCGTCATGGCTGGTGCCGCCTGCCGCGAGCAGGCGGCGGAAGATTACGACGTGGTTCGCCAGCAGAATCGGGACGAAGAACGTCGGGACGACCACGAGCGGGAGCGACAGCACCGCAGCGATGCCCGGGGTCGTGCCGCGTATCGTCACCACGGTCGCCGTGCCCACCGCGACTACGAGATCGAGCAAGCCGAACGCGTTCCAGGCGTGGGTGAGGCCGCGGCCGAGCGCCGTGCGGGGCTCTCCTGCGGCGACGAGGACGAGCGCGAGCAGTGCTGTGGCGATGTCGCCCCAGCCAGCGCGGGCCGCGAACACCGGCGCGATCTCACCCCGGGCGGCGAGAACCAGGAACGTGATGCCGACAAAGCGGACGGCGTTGATGCCGACCAGCGCCCGGAGCGGAAGCGCATCGATCCAGGCGCGCAACGCGGGCATGCTGCTGGCCGCCACGAGCGTCCCGGCGAGGAGCACGAGGATGATGAGCTGAGGGCCCGGGAACGGAAGCCGAACGAAGAACCCGGTGGCGCCCCCGAGGAGGGCGAGCACGACCCAGGCGGTGACGACGACGCCGGCAGCCCGGGGGAAGCGGGGAGCGGTCATGGTGGAAGCGGTCATGGCAGTCCTCTTCAAGAAGGTGGCCGGTCAAATATACATGTGTATATACAACTATACTCGGCCGCGGGAGGTTCCCTTCCCCGAAAGGCGAGCCATCGTGAGCCGACTATGAGAACCCTCTCATAACGCGCCGAGGTGGATCCGCTGCGCCCCACAGCAGCGTTACTTCCCGCAAATGGAACACCGTCACTCACACCTCTCGGGAGGTTTCGCTCCATGACCAAGCACCTCGCGCTCCTCGCGCTCGCCGCCGCGGCACTCAGCGCGTGCGAGGAGAACCGCGGCATCACCAACCCGGCCGCGATGGCGGTCGAGGCGTCGCGCCAGCGCAGCGCGCCGAGGAACTCAGGGACGGCCGGACCGGTCCCCGTGCCGTCTACACGCTCACTAATCAGGTTGCTGGCAACAGCGTAGCGGTGTTCGCTCGCGCGGCCGACGGCACGCTCAGCGCCGCGGGCAGCGTCGCAACGGGGGGAACGGGCACGGGCGCCGGGCTGGGCTCGCAGGGCGCGCTCGCCCTGAGCGACGACGGGCGCTGGCTGTTCGCCGTGAACGCCGGCTCGAACGACGTGTCGGTGTTCCGCGTCGGCCGGGACGGGCTGTCCCTCTTGGACCGCACGTCCTCGGGCGGCACGCGGCCGATCAGCCTCACCGCCCACGGCCACGTGCTGTATGTGCTGAACGCAGGCGGGGACGGCAACATCAGCGGGTTCGCCCTGGGCACCACCGGGACACTCACGCCGATCTCCGGATCCATCCGCTCGCTCTCTGGTACCAACGTCGGGCCGGCGCAGGTGTCATTCAGCCCCGACGGCCGCCGGCTGGTCGTGACCGAGAAGACGACGAATCTGCTCGACGTGTACACCGTGGACGGGAACGGCGCGGCGAGCGGGCCTGCTTCCGTCGCGTCCGCCGGCACGACGCCATTCGGATTCGCGTTCGGCCGTCACGACGATGTGTTCGTGTCCGAAGCCGTGGGCTCAGCCTCGTCCTACGAGCTGGGCAGGACCGGCAGTCTCACGGTCGTGAGCGGCGCCGTGCTCACACACCAGGGCGCGCCGTGCTGGCTGGTCGTGACGGACAACGGCCGGTACGCCTACACCGCCAATGCGCAGAGCGGCTCGATCTCGGGCTTCGGCATCGCGCGGGATGGCTCGATCAGCCTGCTCGATGCGAGCGGGGCGACGGCCGACGTCGGTCGCGGCGCGACGGACCTGGCGCTGAGCGGGAATAGCCGGTACCTGTACAACCTGGTGGGCGGCAGCGTCCTCGCCTTCCGCGTCCAGGAAGACGGACACCTCGCACTGCTCGGGACGGTCGGGGGACTCCCCGCCGGTACTGTGGGACTGGCGGCGCAGTAGTAGGACACACCTCACGTGGCGTCAGGTCGTACTGACGGGGTGCGTGCTCGTGCGTTATGACGGACTGAAGTCCCTCATAACCGCTGCTCCGGCCGCCACGCGAATCATCGCCTCCAAGCTGCGCTCCACATCCTCGTCGGTGGTCGCCCATGAGGAGACACTGATTCGCATGGCGGTGCGCCCCTGCCACACGGTCGCGCCCGCCCAGCAGGTGCCCTCCGCTTGAATCGCGGCGATCACGCGGCGAGTCGTTTCGGCATCTCCGAAAGAGACCAGCACTTGATTGATCACCACATCGTTGAGGATGGCGTAACCCGCCGCGCGCAGCCCTGCCGCGAAGCGTGCCGCATGGCGGCAGGTGCGCTCGATCAAGTCGGCCAGTCCCTGCCGCCCCAGCGAGCGCAGCGCCGCCCATACCTCGACACCCCGTGCCCGCCGGGAGAAATCCGGTGTGTAGTGCTCGGGCTCGCGGGCCTCGCCGATCACGAGGTAGGGCGCATTCACCGCCATGGCAGCGTGCAGCTGCCGCGGATCGCGCACGAAGACGATGCCGCTGTCGTACGGCACGTTGAGCCACTTGTGTGCGTCCGTCGCCCACGAATCGGCGTCGGCGAAACCGTTGATGAGCTGCGCGCGGGCAGGAGCAGCCGCCGCCCAGAGCCCGAACGCGCCGTCCACGTGCACCCAGGCGCCCGCCGCATGGGCGCGCGGGATGATCTCCGCGGCGGGGTCGAACGCGCCGGTATTGACGTCGCCGGCCTGTAGACACAGGATGGTGCCGGCGTCGAGCCGCGGCAGCGCGTCGCTGCGTATCCTGCCTTGACCGTCCACAGGAGCGCGGATTACCCGCTCGCGCCCCAGGCCAAGCAGCGCCAGCGCCTTGAGGACGCTCACGTGGACGTGTTCGCTGACGACCACGTTGATCGGCGGCGCTCCGAATAGGCCCCGCGTCTCGACGTCCCATCCCTGCCGGGCGAGTAGCGCGTGTCGAGCCGCCGCCAGCCCGGCGAAATTCGCCTGCGTCGCACAGGTGACGAACCCCGCACCGCACTCCGGCGGCAGCCCCAGCAGGCCGAGCATCCAGCGCATCGCGACTGCTTCGAGCTTGGCCGCAATCGGTGAGAGGACAACGATGCCAGCATTCTGATCCCAAGCTCCGGCCAGCCAGTTTGCCGCTAGCGGCGCCGGGAGGGAGCTGCCGACGACGAAGCCGAAGAAGCGCCCGCCCGCCGATCCCATCGTCGCCGGAGAGCCGACGTCGTCCAGCAGCGCGATGACAGCCTCCGGATCGGTTGGCGCTTCGGGAAGCGGCTCGTCTAACCGCCGCAAGTCGGCAACCGCCTCCGGCGTGGGCGCCACGGTCCGGTCATGCAAGCTCTGGCGATAGCGCCATGCACGCTCGGCGGTGAACTCCAACAGGTGTTTCATGACATGCCCTTTCGAGACATTAGCGGACCAGCGCGCGCCGAGCTGGGGACTGCGTCCCTCATAACCACGAGGTCGACCCATCGAGCCCTCTTAGCAGTTCAATACTCATCATGTCTGCGCCACCACGTGTACGGTGGCGTTTGGGGCCAGCCGGGAGGAGAGTCTTCCCACTCTTCCTGGCGGCCATACGGGGTGAGATCGAGGAACGTCCAAACGCTGCCGAGCGCTTCGACGCCACGCCCCTCGGTGAAGTAGGTGCGATACACATCGTCGCCGTCGCGCAGGAAGACGCTGAGGCCGAACGTTTCCCCTTCGGGGGTCGTGCGACCGAAGTCGACGTTGAAGTCATTGTCCGCGGAGGAGTACCACGGCAACGTCCAGCCCATGCGCTTTCGGTACGCCTCGATGTTGGCCAGCGGGGCGGGGTGTCCGATCTGGTCGACGAACATGGAGCAGCCGTCGCAGCCGGCTTGCGGCCAGCCACTGACGCCGGGTGCGAACATGAAATGGTACAACACGAGCTGACGGCGGCCTTCGAAGAGGTCGCGCAGCCGCGCCGGGCCCTTGGGGCCTGTGAACACATAGTCCTTCTCGATCCGCGTCATCGGCTGGCGGCGCCGCTCCGCCGCAAGTTTGTCCCGGGCGCGCGTAGCCGCCTTTTCTTTCGCGAGGAGTCGCTCGTGGGCGGCCTGCCATTGGGCTTGCGAAACGATCTTCGGGAACGGTGTGCGATCGGGTTGCTTCATGAGCACCTCAGCGCTTGTCGTACTCGTCGTGGCGGCGCCACCAGATGCCCGTCTCGTTGCGCCCCTTGGGTGCGCGGTTTTGTGCTTCGTCATCGCTCTGCTCTCCTTCAACTCGTTGGTGTCTTCATGAATCGCATCGCGAGTCTTAAGGCGCGTAGCCGCTTTCGCGCAGGACCGCGACCGGATCACGTAACTCGAGCAGCTCACGCACAGCCGCGCGTTTGTCGGCGGCGCGCGCGTAATAGGCAGCAGCGATGCGATATCCCACCCAGTAGCCGATGTCGACCGCGCCGTGATTCTTGTCCGGCGGCTCCATGCCGTTGTACATCCACGTGCGGACTATCGAATCGCTGGCCATTTCCATTTCGTCCTGGAAGTCCACCCAGACGTCGTGCTCATGCGCGCGCCCGTAGATCTGGCGCGGCGTGTTCGCCGCCCACGGTCCCACCGCGAGCTCGGAGAGGAAATCGGCGATGCCTTCGCCGAGCGCGTGGCGCAGGAGCGTGTCGTGCTGGCCCGGGGGCATGGACTCCTGCTGGGTGTGCACCGCCTCGTGCACGACGAGGCCAACGAGCGATTCGAAACGATGCGTGGGGAAGCCCTTCTGCGCCCAGGCGGGGAGCTCGTCGAGCGGCGTATCGGGGCCGCTCGCGGACTGCTCCGTCCCGATGAGCATGCCGCTCCGCGAAGTGGTGCCGCCGGTCGAGAGGGTGCCGATCAGGAAGTAGATGTTGGGAAAGCGGGCTGCGGGATAGAGCTCGGCGAGTTTCGCGAGACCCTGGCGGATGCCCTGCCTGATGGCGGAGTTGGTATCGACCGCGAGCGTCCGCGCGCGCACGGCCGCGTAATAGCGCGGGTACGCGCGCAGCGCGTGGAGCAGCTCCTCGGCCGCCGACTGCTCGGCGAACGGCGTGCTCGCGCGTTCGAGGGAGTCGCGACTCAGCGAGTCCAGCCGAGCGGTGGTCCATCCGGACGCGATCATCCGCGCTCGCACCGTGTCCCGGTTCATCAAGCGCACACGCATCCAGTCGCGTAATCCCGGAGAGCCGGGCTGGAGGTACACCGTCCGGAAGATGCGCGTCCGCTCGGCGCTATCCTTGCCCGCAGCGAGATCGTAGGCGCGCCAGAAACTGGGGATGTCGCGCGTCACGAGTGCAACGGAATCGACAGGTGTCTGTACGGCTAAGAAAACTGCGAGCAGCAACATTGCGGCCTCTCTCGGACACGGACGGAGAAGGGTGCCCGGTACGATGGAGGAGGTCAAGGTGGTGGTCGTCTGGGGGACTCCGCGGCGGGCAACCACACGGTGAAGGTGCTGCCCGCCCCCGGCGTGCTCTGGACCGTGATGTGGCCGCCTTGCAGCTCGGCAAACAGCCGCGCGATCGCCAGGCCGAGCCCACTCCCCCCCAGGTCCCTGCTGCGCGACTGATCCACGCGGAAGAAGCGGTCGAAGATCCGCTCCACATGCTCGGGCGGAATGCCGAGCCCCGTGTCTCGCACGCTCACGCCCACCATCTTCCCGTTGGTCTCGAGCCCGAACGTGATGCTGCCGGTGGAAGTGTAGCGGACGGCATTGGAGGCGAGGTTCAACAGGATGTGGCGCGTACGATCGGCGTCGCCCAGCGCCCAGCGCGGCGCCGACGGCGTCGCCTGCACCGCGAGATCCCTCCCGAGCGCCATCGCTTCCGTGATCTCCCGCACCTCGTCCACCACCGCCGTGAGCTCGAAGGGCGCGTGCGCGAGGGCCAGCTGGCGGTTCTCCCCCCGGGCGATGACGAGCAGCTCCTCCACCAGCTTCGCCGTCCGGTCGAGGACACGCTCCATCGCGCCCAGCGCGTCGCGCGTCTCCGCCTCGCTGCGGCCCTCGGCGGCGGCCCACTGCACCTGGGCGCGCAAGTGGGTGAGCGGCGTGCGCAGCTCGTGGCTCGCGTCCGCCGTGAAAGCCTCGAGGGCCCGATGCGCGCGGTCCACCCGCTCGAGCATGCGGTTGACCGAGTCCGCGAGCTCGGTGACTTCCGCCTGGCCCGTCGGGCTGGTGAGCCGTGTGCCCAGCTCCGCCGGGCCGATGGCGCGCGTCTCGGCGGCGACGCGCTCGAGCGGGCGCAGCGCGCCGGCGACCGCCTGACGGGCGCCGCGCGCGACGGCGAGCCCGGCGCCGGGGAGCAGCAGCGCCGCCGCGGCGGCCAGCGCGCCCAGCGCGACGACGTACGATTCCCGGCTCGCCACGACGTAGATGTCGAACGCACCCGCCGCGCGGTGCAGCACGCGGTAGCGCCAGCGCGCCCGCTGGGCGATCGCGGCGAGCAGCACGCGGCGCACGTCGTCCGGCGAGGCGCTCGCCGGCAGGCCCTCGAGACGCCTGGCGGGCATGTCGGGCGACACGAAATAGACGTCCTGTTTCCCACTGATGCCGGTGGTCGTGCGTGTGATGACCACCTGGCCCCCCATGGCGACGAGCCGGTCCGCGAGCGCGGAGGGCATGACGCCCCCGGGCTCGCTGGTCGAGTCGCGGTAGGCGCCGAGCAGCGACTGGGTGAGGTCGGCCGAGTGCTCGAGCGAGCGCCGCAGCGCCATTTCCGCGGCCCCGGCGAACAGCGCGACTACGAGCAGCGCGTACCCCGCCAACCCGGTCCAGGCGACGCGCGTGAACCGCCGCCTGAGGACTGCACCCAGCCGGAGTTCGTTCACGTGGCGGCGTCCCTGTCGAGCCGGTACCCGACGCCTCGCACGGTGCGAATCGGCGCCGTCCGGGTCCCGAAGCTCAGCTTCTTGCGGAGGTAGTTGACGTACACGTCCACCACGTTCGTCTCGGGATCGAACTGGTAGTTCCACACCGCTTCGGCGATGCGGGAGCGGGACACCGAGCGACCGGCGTTGCGCATCAGGAACTCGAGCAGCGCGAACTCGCGAGGGCTCAGATCCACCACGCGCTCGCCCTGCGTGACCCGACGCGTGAGGGGGTCGAGGGTCAGATCGCCCACCTTGAGCGTGGCGTCCTGGTGTCGCAGCTCGGCGCGACGAATCAGCGCGTGCACCCGCGCGAGTAGCTCCGGCAGGTCGAACGGCTTGGTGAGATAGTCGTCGGCGCCCCCTTCCAGGCCGCGCACCCGCGCCTCGAGCTCATCGCGGGCGGTGAGCAGCAGCACCGGCGTGAACACGCCCCGCGCCCGCAGCTCCGCGACGACGCTGAAGCCGTCTCGCCCCGGCAGCATCACGTCGAGCACGATGCAGCCGTACGTTCCCCCGAGGGCACGCTCGAGGGCGCGGTCGCCGGTGTCGGCCTCGGTGACCCCATAGCCTTCCTCGCGGAAGGCCTTGCTCAGGAAGCGCCGCAGCTCGCGGTCGTCTTCGACGAGGAGAATCTGCACGAGAGCCAAGCCTACGGCGGCCGAGTCACGGAGCGGCGTTCCGGATCACGGATTCCAGATCGTCGGGGGCTCGCTTGCGACACTCCCGCTTCAAGTCTGCCACGTCTGCGGCAAGGAACGTTCCCAGAAAGGAATCCGCGGTGACCTCGAACGCCGGCAGCTCCTTCTTCGCCGAGGTGTTGGAATACAAGGCAATCACCGCGCGTTGGTCGAACCGGTAGAAGGAGTACGTCGGGTAACGACCGAACAGCCAGACGTGAGTGGGTCTGCGGAAGTCTCTCGCGAGACGCGCGAAATAGCGGTAGGCGTCCGCGACCAGCGCCGGGATCAGGGGCCCGTCCTCGAAATGCTTGCTCAGGGAGAACATCAGCTCGTGGTCCTCGAGATCGGGGAGAAACAGCTCGAGCGTGGTGCCTGCTCGGCCAAGAAACGCCTTGATCGCGGCGTCGTGATTCTCGCGCCAGCGGCGTGAATGGATGAAGTAGAGGGCCATCGTGGTCGCAGACCCTATGAGATCGTCAAACCGTCGAACGAAGCCGGCGAAAGGAGCGACCTGGACGATACCGAAAGGAGGTTCAGGGGTGGCGGCCATCGGCTCGATGCTACCCCAGGCGAGACGGCGGAGCAAGAACTCTCGGGAGTGTGGGCTCTGTGAGAAAGCTCTAAGAATGCGAGGGGACGCTTCCCACGTGCGACTCGCTCCTCTAGCTTCACCCCATGAACCTGCTGCTCGCTCTCGCCTTCGCCACCGCCGTGCCGCTCGACACCGCGACCTTCGCGGGCGGCTGCTTCTGGTCGATGGAGCGCGCCTTCGACCAGGTCGATGGCGTCGTGTCCGTCACCGTGGGCTACACCGGCGGCCACACGACGCACCCGTCTTACGAGCAGGTATCCACCGGGCTCACGGGGCACCTCGAGTCGGTGCAGGTGGTGTTCGATCCCCGCAAGACCACGTACGAGCGGCTGGTGGACGCGTTCTGGCACGACATCGATCCGACCCAGGCCGACGGCCAGTTCTGCGACCACGGCGATGAGTACCGCACGGCGATTTTCTATCGCGACTCCGCACAGCACCGCGCGGCCGCGGCCTCACGGCGCGCGCTGGAGGGGCGCTTCGGGCAAACGATCGCTACCAAGATCGTGCGGGCGACGGAATTCTACCCTGCGGAAGAGTATCACCAACACTACTACCGCAAGAACCCGATCAGGTACGGGATGTATCGCGTGGCGTGCGGCCGCGACCGGCGCCTGGCGGAGGTGTGGGGCGCTGCGGCGCCGCACGCGGAGGGACGTTCGACCATGCGCGACACGAAGCCGAGCGACGCCGAGCTGCGGCAGTCGCTGACCCCGTTGCAGTATCAGGTGACCCAGCACGAGGCGACGGAGCAGGCGTTCCACAACGAGTACTGGGACAACCACCGGGCCGGCATCTATGTGGACGTGGTGTCGGGGGAGCCGCTGTTCAGCTCGCTCGACAAGTTCGAGTCGGGCACGGGGTGGCCGAGCTTCACCCGGCCGCTCGAGGATGCCAACATCCACCAGAAGACCGACCGGTCGCTCTTCATGGTGCGGACCGAGGTCCGGTCGGCCCACGCCGATTCGCACCTGGGCCACCTGTTCGACGACGGCCCGCCACCGACGGGGTTGCGCTACTGCATCAACTCGGCCGCGCTGCGCTTCATTCCAGTCGAGCGCCTGCAGGCGGAGGGCTACGAGCGCTACCTGCCGCTGTTCCAGACAGCACAGCGCTGATCAGCCTCTGGCCGGCGCCCCACCCCGTCGCTGGGGGCGGAGCCGCTGCCGGATCGCGCCGAGATGGTATGCCGTATGCGCGACGGCGCCGATCGCCACGCCCAGTGCGTCCTCGTCCCACACGGCGTGAGTCTCCACCGCCACAAGCAGGCTCTCGTATTCGCGCCGGAGTCGAGCCTGTAGGTCGGCCCAACCCGTGTCGTCGACCCTGGACACCGTCCAGCTGCGACTGCGATCGCGCGACGTCGATTGTCCGCGCAGGCCAAGAGTCGAAAGCCCGAGACTCGAGGTCAGGTGGTGGACGTGGCCGGCGATGGTCGTCCGGCCCGGTCCTCCCTCCTGGGAGGCCTGGGCGGCGCTCAACCCGCCGATCGTCTCGAAGACTCCGGTTCCCGGCGCCGTGTCGGTGAAGTAGGTCCAGGGGCCGGGAGGCCCTTCGAACGCTTCACGCAGCATCCTCGTCAGCAAACTCACCGTCACGGCGGCCGGCGTACCGGTCATACCCGATCATCCTCCTCCCGGGTTCGGCCCTTCATGCTGTACGGCGCTAGAGGGCGCGCCGCAGCGCGGCCGCGAGCGTCTTGGCGTCGCCCGGCTCCTCGTGGCGACGGCCGTTGATGAAGAACCGAGGGGTACCGGTCACGCCGCTGTGAGTGCCGCTCACAAAGTCCTCATTCACCCGGGCCGCGTGGACGTGGGCGACGAGCTCGCGCCGCACCCGCTCCCCGTCGAGCCCCAACTCGCGCGCGTACCGCACCAGATCCTCGTCCGCGAGCGCCGCCTGCCGCTGGTACAACAGATCGTGCATCTCCCAAAACTTCCCTTGCGCGGCAGCCGCCTCCGCGACCTCCGCGGCGTGCTGGGCGTGCGGGTGCTCCTCATGCAAGGGAAAGTGCCGGAACACGAAGCGAACCTTGTCGCCGAGTTGCCGTAGCACCTGCTTCAGCTCCGGGTAAGCGCGGCCGCAAAATGGGCACTCGAAATCGCCGTACTCCACGAGCGTCACCGGGGCATCCACTGCTCCGAGGGAGTGGTCGCGCGGGCCGACGGGAGGGGTGAGCAGCGCCGGGGAGGTCGCACCCCTCCTACTCATGCAGCACCTGATGCACCGCGGCGATCGCGATCGATCCTTCGCCAACGGCCGAGGCCACACGCTTCAGGCTCCTGGCGCGGACATCGCCGATCGCGAATACCCCGGGGAGACTCGTCTCGAGCAGATGGGGAGCACGCCCGAGCGGCCAGCGGGCGGTGGCCAGGTCCTCGGGCGACAGATCCGGTCCGGTCTTGATGAACCCCTTCGCATCGAGTGCGAGACAACCAGCCAGCCAGCGAGTGCTGGGCACCGCGCCGGTCATGGCGAAGACATGCCGGATGGCGTGGGTCTCGGTACGCTCGCTGTGGTTGTCACGCCAGCCCACCCGCTCGAGGTGACCGTTCCCCTCAAGGGTCACGATCTCCGTCTGCACGTGGCGGACGATGGCAGGATGCTCCTCGATGCGACGGATCAGGTAGCGCGACATCGTGTCGGCCAGGCCGCCCGAACGGATCAACATGTGCACGCGCCGGGCGGCCTGTGCCAGGAACACGGCGGCCTGGCCCGCCGAGTTGCCGGCCCCTACGACGATCACTTCTTCACCGGCGCACAGCTGCGCCTCCATGAAGGTGGCGGCGTAGTACACCCCCGCGCCTTCGAACTGCGGCAGGTTGTCGATCGGGAGCCGCCGATACTCGGCGCCCGAGGCGATGATCACCGAGCGGGCCGGCAGCCGCTGGCCGTCGCCGAGCTCGAGCGCGTACGGCTTGCGGTCGCAGGCGAGCCGGGTGGCGCCTTTGCCGATGATCACCTGGGCACCGAACTTCTCCGCCTGGGTGTACGCGCGCCCCGCCAGCTCCTGCCCGGAGATCCCCATCGGAAAGCCGAGGTAGTTCTCGATCCGGGAGCTCGAGCCGGCCTGGCCGCCAGGCGCGGTCGACTCCACGACCAGCACATCCAGTCCTTCCGACGCGCCGTACACCGCCGCCGCCAGCCCCGATGGCCCCGCGCCGACGATGACCAGGTCGCGGACCTGGGTCTGATCGATCGCGTCGTTGAACCCTAAGGCGTCGGCGATCTGCTGATTGCTCGGGTTGCGAAGCACGACCTCGCCGCAGGTGATGACCACGGGCACGTCGGCGGCACTGACGTGGAAGCGATCGAGCAGCTCCTGGACGCCGGCATGGCGGTCGAGGTCGAGCATGGTATGGGGATGCCCGTTTCTCGTGAGGAACTCCCGGATGCGGAGCGTCCCCTGGCAATGCGTCGACCCCAGGACCACGACGTCGCTGACCCCGCGGGCGATCAACTCCACCCGGCGGAGGATGAAGGCGCGCATGAGGATTTCGCTCAGCTCGCCGTCGCTCTGGATCAGCGCCAGCAGCTCGTCGCGACCGACTTCGATGACCTCGCCGGCCGCTCCCGCCCGGATCTGGGCGAGCCCGGGGCGGCCCGACAGCATGGTGACTTCGCCCGTGAACATCCCTGGGCCGAACGCCACCACGACCTCATCACCCGCGGCTGACGGACGGACGACGTCGATCCGGCCCGCCACGACGACGAAGAGACGCGCCGTCTGCTCGCCCGCTTGCACCAGCACCTCCCCGGCCTCGACCCGACCCCGGCGCCCGTGCGCGGCGATGCGGCCGAGCTGCGCCGGCGTGAGCGTTGGATAGATGTGCTCGGCACGCGGGCCGGAGGACGGGGGCGGGGGCGGGGGCGGAGCAACCTGGGGCATGGTGGCCATCGTCGTCTCCTATGGGGTGCGTTCTTCAGCAACAAAGTTACTCGTTACGATGATCCGTAATACGACTGCGACGTCTGACTCAGGCCTCACGCTGGCCAGAGCCGCGCTGCCCCGCGCACGCCGCTCGAATCACCGTGGGCGGCGCGCACGATGCGCGTGGCAACAGGATCGGAACTCGCGCCCGCCGCGAACAAGTAGCGTGGGAGCAACCCGTACGCCGCTTCCGGCAGTCCGGCGATGTTCGACATGCCGCCACCCAGCACCACGACGTCGGGGTCGAGCACGTTGATCAGCGCCGCGAGGGCGCGGCCGAGACGATCGCGGTATCGGGCCAGCGTCGCCGCCGCGGCCGGGTCGCCGCCCGCCGCGGCGCGCACGATCTCGCGGCTCGATAACGCGAGACCGGTGCGCTCGGCGTGGTCGCGCTCGAATGCGGGGCCTGAGAGCCAGGTTTCGACGCAGCTGCGCTTGCCGCAGTAACAGGGCGGACCGGGCCACTCGTCGGACTCGAGCCAGGGAAGCGGATTATGCCCCCATTCGCCGGCGACGAGGTTCGCGCCCGGCAGGCAGCGGCCATCCACGACGATCCCCCCTCCGACTCCCGTGCCGAGGATGACGCCGAACACGACGTGCGCGCCCGCGGCCGCGCCGTCGGTGGCCTCGGAGAGCGCGAAGCAGTTCGCGTCGTTCATGAGCCTCACCGGGCGGTGCAGCCGCTCCTCGAGATCGCGTGCGAGTGGCCGACCGTTGAGCCAGGTCGAGTTGGCGTTCTTCACGAGCCCGGTTTGGGGCACGACCGTCCCCGGGATGCCGACGCCCACCGTGCTGGCCTCGCCGACAGCGCGGTCGAGCTCCCGCACGAGCTCCGCGATGGCGTCAAGCGACGCCACGTAATCGCGCGGCGTGGTTATGCGGCGTCGGGCGATCTCCTCACCGGCAGGCGCCAGCGCGATTGCTTCGATCTTCGTTCCGCCCAGGTCGATGCCGATGCGCACGGGGCTAAGGTACCGGCTCCGCGTGACTTGCGTCAGGGCCGTGGCGAATAGTAGATTGATACCATCGAGTAATACTGAGTATGAGCCATGGCCTTCACCCGAATTTCCATCACCCTGCCCCGCGACGTCCTGGCGGCCGCCGACCGGCGGGCGCGCGCGCTCGACCGCTCCCGCAGCTGGCTGATCGTCGAGGCGCTGCGGGCATACCTCGCCACGCCGGTCCGCTCGCAGGTGCGGGAGCCCGACGCGCCCGTGTACGCCGTGCGGGAAGTCGCGGACGCCCGTCGGCAGCACCTGGCGGCGGACCTCAAACGCTCTCCGGCGGAGCGGCTCCAGCGGGCCGAGCAGCTCGCCCGCCTTGCCCGGCAGGTCAGACCCCGGCGTGGCCGACGGCAGCAGGTGATCGGCTTCGACTCCTACCAGGATTTCTACGAATGGAAGAAGGCGCGCCTCGCCGGGGAGTGACCCCGCGCGTCATCGCCGCGCAGGTGTGCGAGGCGCTCAATCGGTCAGGGGCTAAGTACCTCGTGATCGGCGGAGTGGCGTGCATCCTGCACGGCTACGCGCGCACGACGGAGGACGTGGACATCCTGATCGAGCGCACGGAGGCCAACGCCGGCCGCGTGCTGGCGGCCCTCGCACGGGTCGGTTACGGCTTTGCGAGCGAGTGGGCGCCGGCCGAGATCTTGAAGCGCCCCATCACCGTGATCGGGGACGACCCGGCCGTGGACGTCTTCACTGTCGCATGGAAGGTGAAGTACGAGCAGGCAGCGCCCCGCGCCGAGGTCGTGGACGTCGCGGGCGTGCGCATTCCGCTGATCGCGCTCGACGACTTGATCGAAACCAAACGCACCGGCCGGCTGCAGGACGCGGCCGACATCGAGGTGTTGGAGGAGATCAAGAGGCTGAGGGGCTAGAAGCCGCCGGCGCGAATTCCTGGAGCAGCCGGCGCACCTCGTCGTCCGACGACTGCTCGAACCTCAGGTAGTAGCTCCCCACCGCGCTGAACGACGCAGGCGCGTAGAGACACATCACTTCGTCCGTCTCGGCGCGCAGCGCCGCGCACGCCTCGCGCGCGCCCACGGGCACGGCGACCACCAGTCGGGCGGGTGACTGCTTCCGCACCGCCCGGACCGCCGTGCGCATCGTGGCGCCGGTGGCCAGCCCGTCGTCCACCACGATCACGCTGCGGGCCGCGATCCGTGGCGGCGGCCGGTTCCCGCGGAGCCACGCCTCGCGCCGGCGCGCTTCCCGCTGCCGGGCGACCGTCACGTCGTTCAGGTACGCCTCCGAGACGTCCAATTCCCGGATCAGCGGCTCGTTCAGGAACCGCTCCCCGCTTGCCGTCACGGCGCCGATCGCCAACTCGGGCGAGATGGGCGAGCCGAGCTTGCGCGCTACCACGACATCGAGCTCGGCGTCGAGCCGCCGGGCGACCTCCGCCGCGACCACGACGCCGCCGCGGGGCAGGCCGAGCACGAGGGGATCCCGACCGCGATAACGCTCGAGCCGGGCTGCGAGCGCCCCACCCGCATCCCGCCGGTCGCGAAACAGCGGCTCGGGTCCGAAGATCCGCATCAAGTCCTCCCTGCTGGTCTCTTACCCCGTCCCGAAGCAACCGGCGTGCCCCGTGGCGCTGCGCTCAAACCGACCGGCCCTCTGTCACCCTGACCGTCGGCGTTTGTCAGGTCGACAAGGCCCCGCTTGCGGATCCCGGCACACCGGTTGCCAGAAGGCCGCACGGCACTGCATTCCAAGGAACGGTCGACCCGGGCGTGTACCTTGACGTGTAATGCGCCGCGAAAGGGGGCCGGGCGCATCCCCGGTCCCCCCATTCACACGGAGGGAAGACGCATGTCAGCGACGATTCGGGGATGACGCATCCGCCACGGATTCTCGTCGTCTCGCGTGAGCAATGGCCCCGCGCGCTGCTGCGTGCCCAGCTCGGTGAGGCGGGTTACGATGCGATCGGCACGGGCACGCTGTCACGAGCACTCCGCCATGCACCGGACGACGCCGAGCGAGGCCCGCTGCGAGTCGTCGTCGTAGACGTGGAGCCGCGGGCGCCGAGGCTGAGGCGCTCGAGCACGCGCTTCCGCCAGCGACTCTTAGCATCTGATGCGAGTGTCCGCGACGGCTCTGGCAAGCAAGTGAGCAAGATAGAGAACGTCGACGAGCGGGAGGTTTATACGATCAAGCTGCAGTAGCTGCTGCCCTAACCCGCCGACCCCGCAAGCGTTCTTCATCACCCCGCTCAGCAAGCCTATCTCCCAGAGGAGGCTGGCGCTCTGCGGCTGTACGCATAGGCGACCGCGAGAGTGATCAGGGCCAACACGAAGAACGAGCCCACCCGGTAGAGGGCCTCGAGGTTGGAAAGGTCGTAGAGAGCGATCTTCAGGATCGCCAATCCCGCTACACCGAGCCCCGCACTCCGAACCCCTTTTTGCTCCAGCCAGAAGCCGATTCGCACCAAAGCCGCGGCGTAGAGCAACCAGTACGCGCTCAATGCGAGATTCCCCGCGAGCCCGGCAGCTTCCCACGTCGGGCCACGCGCGGCGAAGAACCGGTGGAGCTCCAGCGAGCCGCCGCCGAAGACCGCCGCCCCCGTGAGTACCCACAGCACGGTCTCAGCGTGCTCGGCCCCTCTGGTTGCCGCGGCACCCTGCGGCCACAACCCCGCCGATACGGCGGTCGCGAGAACATACACGTAGAGCACCAGCGCCCAGGAATCCACGAACGCGCCGTGCAGTTCGCGCTCCCAGGACGAGAACAAGAACAGCTGCCCGAACGCGAGCGCGGCCAGCCACGGAGCTACTACCAGCCCGCCCGGCTGCCCGAACCAGCGATCGACCGCCACCGCGCACAGCGCGAGCCCGCTCCACGCCAGCACCAGGACCAGGCCATGCCACTGTACGGCTACGGCCAGGGCGAGCAATGCGAACGCCAAGGCGACGTGCGGCGCCGAACGGCGCGGCCATCCGGCGGCCAGGTACGCCACGGCTGCGACGGCCGGCGCCAGCGCCGGCCAGGAACGCAGAGCGTCGGGGAAGTGAATGGGACTGACCAGCGCAAACGCGAGAGGAGCGGCCAGGAAGATCACGCTCTCGGCACCCTCCGGGAGCGAATCGATCGCCAGCGAATGGAGGGCGGTAACGGCACGGTGCTGCCACCAGACGACCCCCGCAAGCGCGACCGCGACCGCCAACGTCAATAAACGCGTGCCGGTGCTCTCGTAGGGCGCGTTGTGCAGGAGCAGAGACAGCCAGGCGGCGGCCAACCCGAACGCTCGTGCTTCCAGCCATCTCGGCCCGGCAGTCGCCACGAGGGCGGCGATACCGCCGGCCGCTACGAACCAGAGCCCGACCGGCTCACCCAGGATCCCCCATGCCAGAAACATACCGCGCCCGAAATAGCCCAGCAGCGCGACGTTGAAGCAGCGGCGCCACGACATTTGATGCGCCAACACACCCGCGCCAAGCCCCACGACTTCCAGGTACCCAAGGAGTAGCGCGGGTTGCGCACCCCGATCCGGAAGCACAATCGGGGCGAGATAAGCGCCGAGAGTCGCCAGGATGGCCAGTTCCTCGATGCGGTGACGCAGAGCAAGGACGGCGACGGCGACTGTAACGCCCGTGAGCAGCCCGACACCAACCTGGCGCCCGACGAGCGCGTAGGGCCCCCCCGCCGCCCAAAGCCCCAGATAGACCAGCCCGGCGCCGGCCGCGATGATGCCGGCACCGTAGCGCCGCAGCCCCTGCGCGATCAGGCGGTCTCCCCACACGCCGAGGCCAATACCGGCGACTGCGGCCCCTACCACCCGGAGCCAGGGAGAAATCCAACCCCGCTCGAAGGCATACTTCAAGAAGAATCCGCCCGCCGCGACCAGCGCCACGACGCCCACGGCCAACAACCCCCGCTGGCCGACCCATTGCTCGAGGTCGTGTACGTCCCTCGTGTCGGCGTCCTGCTCGACGGGCGTGTCGGGCGCGACTTCTGCACGTGCGGCAGCCCGCGGCTCCCGTCGCCACGGCGATTCCAGCGGCTCCACTCGCGAACGAGGCTCCTCCTGCCGCGCGAGCTCTCCAGGCGACAGGAGCTTCCGGACGATCGCCTCCAACTGGTCGAGTCGCCGCTCCAGGCGCTCGATCGCTTCCCGTTCCTCAGTCATTGCGTGGCGTCGCTTTCGGACGGCCCGAAAAAAAAACCGGCCGCGTGGGTGTCCCACTCAGCCGGTTTCGCGATTCGCTCCCCCCGAGGTATGGGCGAGCCGCACGACATCGCACCCCGGGCTTCATAGCATCTGAGTTGTGTTGGAACATACGCTCCACTGCGAGGCTGGCAAGAGAGCAGACGGAGCAAGATAGAGAACGTCGACGAGCGGGAGGTTTATACGATCAAACTGCAGTAGTTACTGCTCTAACCCCCCACCGGCCGACGCGGAAGAAGGCGGCGCGCGGTGCGCTGAGCGAACGCTCGCGCACCCTCGCTGTTTCGCAACCATCCCTGCGTCACCGGCGGTTGCGTCACGTGCCACCCTGAGCGTTCTATGCGCGCGCGATGGCCGTCACTGTGCGCGCGGACCCACAGGCGCCCCGGCAGTCCCTACTGGGACTTGTGGATCTGTATATTGCCGCTGCGCAGGGTACCGCCCTCGGGCGGCCCAGCGTCTACGGTGATGGTGAACGTATCGTTGGTTCCCGGCTCCCCATTGTCGGTCACGTTGACGGTGAAGGTGCATGGCGCATCGTTCTTGATGCAGGTGCCGCCCAACATGGCCGTGTTGCCGTCGATCACCAGCGTCGTAAGGGTCACGCTGTGGACGTTTGCCCCACGCGCTTTATTGACGTACTGGAGGTCTCCGCCGACAGGCCCCGTGGTTGTCTGCGCCTGTACGACGAAACCGAAGGTCCCACTTCCTCCCGCGACATTAATCGCGCCGCCTCCTGTCACCTTGCCAACGGACAGGGGCGGCGGGAGAATGACGACGGTGGCCTGGCCAACCCCTGCGGCGCCGTCGTCGTCGGTCACGGTCACCGTGACCGAGTACGTGCCCACTGTACCATAGACATGGCTGAGCTGAAACGTCTTCCCCGACAGCGCCAGCGCCTGCGTCGCTGAACCGTCTCCATAGTTCACGGTCGCGGTCCAGGTGTCCTGGCCAGGATCAGCGAAGGAGCCCGAGCTGACGAAGCTCTGGCCCAGGACTATGGTGGCCCCGTTGATGGGACTCACGCTGGGCGCGACGTTCGAGATGGTCGCAGTCGTGCTGGCCACGTTGCTGAGCCCGATGGCATTGGTGACGGTGAGAGTCACGGTGTACGGTGCGCTCTGGTCATCCGCGTAGGTATGAGTCGGAGTCGCGCCAGTCACGGCTGCACTGCCGTCACCAAAATCCCAGGAGTAGGTCAGAGCGAGGCCACCGGGGTCGGAAGAGCCAGTGCCGTTGAAGGCCACCTCCGCGCCCTCGTTCGCCGCGTACGGCCCGCCCGGATTGGCGACGGGAGGCAGGGGGGGCGGAGGGTTGGTCGGCACCAGGGGGCCGAGCGGCGGAGGCAGACACGTGCCGTCCGCGTTCGTGACCTTTATAACGCGATCGCTCTGCGTCGCATACAGGCAACCGTCGGGGCCCACAGCCACAAAGTCACCGCGGCTGCCTCCGGTAAAGATGTCGGTGAACGTCGGCGGAGTTGTAGTGAGGTCGACCTTGGTGATGATCCCGCCGTTTCGGTTGATGTACAGGAACGGCGTGCCTGGAGTGGCCGACAGCGCCATCCCATCCCCGTCACCGAAGGGAATGCCAATGATGGTCACGGCGCCTGGCGTAGCTGCATTCGTGCCGGCGATTTCTGCTATCACGCCGCGGCCCGACCCGAAAAGCGTCCCGTCCGCGCCAAACGCGATCCCGTCCACGGCGACGTTGATCGAAGGGTAGGGGACAACCGTTCCCGGCCCACTGGCGAAATCGGAGATCCGAAAGACGGTTGAGAAAACATTCGAGACGAACAAGTCACCGCTTAACGGGTCTGTCGCTAGGCCGGTGGCGAAGGTCATACCGGAGGCGACGGTCCGGATGATCGTCCCATTAGAGGGGTCGAGCTGCACCAGGTCACCCGAAGACTGCCGGGCAAGGAAGAGGCTCCCATCCTTTCCAAAGGCCAGGCCCGCCGGACGGCCACCGATCGGCGTTGCGTTCACCTGCGTCGCCGTAGAGGCAACGCCGCCTCCCGACCCGAATTTGTACAAGAACCCAGTCGCGTAATCCCCAACGAACAAATTCGCGGTTGCGTCAAAGGCCAGGCCAATTGGGCCGATACCGGAGTTCGGAAAGTTGGTAGCGAAGTCGGTCACCGCATAACCGGGGGAAGCAGTACCCTGCGCCGAGATCTTGGGTCGCGTCGGGGCGGGTGAAGCGCCATCATCACAGGCGTTCAGCCAACCAGCCAGGGCCAGCATGAGGAGCGCGACTCGTGGAGACAAGGACTGGTTCGACTTCATGTGAGACCTCCGGTTTGCTACCGTTGACCATTTCATGGGTCTGTCCTCTCTCCGATTTGTGTGAGCCCGCCCCGGCGCGATCAAGTCGCCCTGCCAGTTCCGCCTGGAGCTACGCGGTGCGCTCTGGCTGGTAGCAACCGTGCCTCCCGAGTGATGCTGTCTACTAGCAAAGGGCTTGCACGTCCGCCCCACCGCACGCCGGGAACGGGAGTGGCGCCTCCATCCTGCATTGCGCGAGTCCACACGAAATAGCGTCATTCTCTCATCGGCTGCAGCAACCACCCATAGTGAGTTGACAGATCCGGGTCCCAAGGCGAGACTCCGCTCAGCGCGCGTTGGGGCGCCTCCTGTCCGCGGCAAGGGAGTCCCTCCCACCCAAGCAGGTGCGTCGTGCAGGTCGTTGTACCTTCTTCCAGCCTGTCCTTCAGCGGACGTCAGGCAACGGAGGAAGGCCCATGCCCACGCTTGAGAACCTTAAGAAGGAAGCGAAGCGCTGGCTGAAGGCGCTGCGCGCCAACGTCGCCGAAGCTCGCGCACGCCTGCTGCGCGTCTTCCCCAACGCACCCCGCATTCCCACGCTGCGCCAGATCCAACACGCACTGGCCCAGGAGCGTGGCTTCTCCGGCTGGGCCGAGCTCAAGCAACGTCTCCCAGCAGAGGCGTCACTCACGCGACGCTACGAGCGGGTCGCAGAGGCGCTGGTCACGGCCTACCGGACGGGCGAGCCCGACGCGATGCAGGTCATCTGGGAGTATTTCGGCCACAGGCGCCGCTGGGACGCGATGCGGCGGTACGTCCGTCTCGACCTGGGCAGGCGAGAGGAGCCGGAGGATTCGAGCGACGAAATCTCGTTGGCCGACGCGCAGGCCTTGGTCGCGCGGGCGCAAGGGATGGCGAGCTGGCAGGCGCTGATGGATTTCGTCGCGTCGCTCCCTCCGGGACAGGCCGACATCGCCACGAAGCCCGTGACGCTCTTTGCGGTCGATGAGAGCGGAGCAAAACGCGAGATCGGGCACACGCGCGACTGGGACGAGATCATCGCCTTGCTGCAAGCGCGTCGGCTCTCCGGTCTGGACGCGCACGGAGCGATGACGGACGCGCGACTCGAGCGCATTGCACGATTCGATCACGTCACCCACCTGAATCTAGAGGGCTCAAAGGGCCTCACCGATGCGGGCTTGCGGGCCTTGGCGCGCCTGCCACGGCTGCGCCACCTCGATCTGAGCGGCTGTCAAATCAGTGATCGCGGCCTCGAGGCGCTGCGTCAGGTGGCGGCGCTCGAGACGATCGTGCTGGCGTGGACGCCGATCACCGATGCCGGCGTCGCCCATTTGGCTGCTTGCGAGAATCTGCGCGTCGTCGATCTCTCGGGGACGCAGACTGGTGACGGTGCGATTCGCGTGCTCCTGGGCAAGCCCGGGCTGGCGCATTTCAAGTCGGGGAACGGCGTCACGGACGCGGGGCTCGTCCTGTTTCATCAATTCCCCGCGTTCAAGACCTGGCAAGGCGGCGATCCGACGATGGCGCTGCTCGATTGCGACGCTGGCCCCACGTACCTGCTGTTGCGCGGCTCGTTCACCAACGCCGGCCTCGCGCAGCTCGCGGGACTGGAGGGTCTGTTCGCGCTGAACCTCGATAACGACGAGCTGGCCGTGACGGGAGCCGGCTTGGTGCCGCTCAGGGAGCTTCCGCACCTCGGTTGGCTCGCGTTCGATGCCAAGGACTCCGATATGCCGTACATCGCAGCGTTGCCGCGTCTGCGCTTCTTGATGTGCCAAGACACGGTCGCGGGCGATGACGGGTTTGCCGCGCTGAGCCGTTCGCGGACGATCGCGTACATCTGGGGCCGGCGCTGTTACAACCTGCGGAGCCGGGGCTTCCGGGCGCTCGCCGAGCTGCCGGCGCTCAAGTCGCTGTCGGTGAGCTGCAAGAACGTGGATGATGAGGGGCTAGCGGCGCTGCCCGCGTTCCCATCACTCGAAGAGCTGATGCCGATGGACGTGCCGGACGAGGGGTATGTGCACGTCGGCCGCTGCGAGCGGTTGCGCTCGCTCGTGCTCATGTATTGCCGCGATACGGGCGACCGGGCAACGGAGCACGTCGCGCGCCTTCCACGACTCCAGAAGTATTTCGCGAGCTACAATCTGATCACGGACCGCACGCCCGAGATCTTGTCCGGGATGGACAGCATCGAGAGGGTCACGTTCGATGCATGTGCGCGGCTGACGAATGCGGGCGTGGCGAAGCTGGCGCGGTTGCCGGGTCTGCGGGAGGTAACCCTGGGTGGAATGCCGAGGGTGACGCCCGACGTCGCCGCGGTGTTTCCGTCGGGTGTACGCGTGGGCTATGCCCCGTAGCGGCCATGGCATACGGTTTTCCAAAGGTGATCGCGGCGCTGGCCTACGGTCGCGCCCCGTGGCGCCGCAGCACGTCGGCGATGCGCTCGTCGTCCGCAGCCCAGGCCGCCGCACTCACGTCCGCACCGGCATCGAGCAATGCTTCGAGAACGGCCGGATAGTCGACGCCCTGGACGGGCTGATAGATGGCGAAGTAGGCGGTGGAAGCCAAGACAGTCCCGCCCCACCGGTTCTTGACTTCCAGTGGCGCGCCACGCTCCAGTAGCACCTTGATCAAGTCCATCATTCCAGTCGCCGCTGCCCAGTGCAATGCCGTCATCTGGTCGTTATCCTTTGCTGCGGGATCGACGCCAGCCTGGATCAGGAATTCCGCGACTCGCATTCGCGTGTACTTGATCGCCCACACCAGCGCCAGTTCAATATGCGCCTGCGGGTCTCTCGGCACACGCAGCCACCGAGTATCGACGAGCCGCGCGTCGGGCGCGAGCGTCACTGCGTCGACCACGAAGCGCTTCACGAGATCCTGCCGGCCCAACGCGGCAGCGACGAGGATGTTGTCCGCTCTCGCACCGCGACGCGCGAGCGTTTCCGCTGCATCTCCGTACCCGAACACGAGTGCGGTGATGATCGGAGAGCCATCGTCGTCTAATCCGTTGATCGCGGCGCCGAAATCGAGCAGCACCTCGATCAGCGGGCACTGGAGACGGGCCTGGGCGGGATGGGCGCTCGACACCAGCAGA
>Ga0209375_1000558_pt1 | contig 31292 bp, 28 predicted proteins | sample GraSoiAngelo_131_FD_185888 | JGI IMG/M metagenome (GOLD analysis project Ga0209375, IMG submission 185888) | Grasslands soil microbial communities from the Angelo Coastal Reserve, California, USA - 14_0929_02_30cm (SPAdes) (version 2) | ecosystem: Environmental > Terrestrial > Soil > Grasslands ...
CTGGTCGCGGCTGGCGTCATCGACCCGACCAAAGTCACCCGCACGGCGCTGCAGAACGCCGCGTCCATCGCGGGACTGCTCCTCACCACCGAGTGCGTGGTGGTGGAGAAGAAGGAGAAGGAGAAGACGCCCCCGACGCCCGGCGGCGGTGGCATGGGCGGGATGTATTGATCACAGCGAGACGGTGTACATGGACGCGCAGTAGTCACGTAGGTTCACGTCGGAGTAGCCAAGGAGTCGATATGTACGCACGCAATGTGTCCCTGCATCTGAAGGCCAACACGGCCCCTCAGTTCACCCAGACGCTCGAGAAGGACGTCCTGCCCCTGCTTCGGAAGCAGCATGGCTTCAAGGACGAGATTTCGTTCCTCACCTCGGACCGCTCCGAAGCGGTTGCGATCAGTCTGTGGGATCGGAAAGAGGACGCGGACAACTATAACCGCGACATCTATCCGCAGGTGCTGACGAGCCTGGCGAAGGTGGTTGAGGGAACACCGAAGGTTGAGGCCTACGAGGTTTCGAACTCGACCTTCCACAAGATCGCCGCGAGCAACTAGGGCAGACCGGTCGGCCGCTCGTAGCTCCGGTCTGTTTCAAGGCCGACCGGTCTGTTCAGGGAAGGGGGGCGGCCGAGAGTCCGCCCTTCTTTCTCGTCCGTCACGCCGAGTTCAGGTATGGCACGACCCACCATCGTGGTAGACGGCTCCATCTGGAAGGTTTATCCCACGGGCCGCATCACGGTTTATGGGAAGGATGAATTTGGGTTGCTGTTCGAGCTCGGGACCGGCCCCGAGCGCAAGCGCCGCTTCACTCGCTATTCGCCTCTGGGATCGAAGAGTTCCGACGCATCCCTCGCTGAGCTCACGGAGCGGCAGCTGCTGGACTTCTTCCACCAATCCCAGCCCGCGTGGACGTCGCCCGAGGGGGGATACCCGATATGAGAAGCGACCTCCTGGAATCGGTCCAGGAGGGCGTCTCCTACGTCTCCACAGCGTGCGAATCACGCACATCACCAGTAGTGCCAAAGATAGTGCCAATGCGGATCATTGTTGACACGCGCTGATCGTTTCTTGCATAGCGTAAGTCATTGAAACAGCGACGGCCAGCGTTTGCCGACGCTGGCCTTCTTCGCTCCGGAGGCCGACGCTCTATCCAGCTGAGCTACTGGCGCGTCTCGGTCGGACGGACCGACCGTCTGACGGGAAGGCGACGGGCGGGTTCACCGTCCAACCGTCCGACGGTCCGACCGTCCGACAGAGTCGGGGCGAGTGGATTTGAACCACCGACCTCCTGGTCCCGAACCAGGCGCGCTAACCGGGCTGCGCTACGCCCCGAGCGACAAATCGCGAAGTGACGAAGAAGCTTGGCCTCTGGTGACCGAAAGCTAGAAGCGCATGAAACCGAAAGGAAGCCGCCCCAGAGAGGAGGACTACTGTTTCCGCGGCGCTTGCTTGGCCGAGGGCTCCCCTTCCACCGGCGACGAGGCCCCCACGTTTCGCTAACTTCCCGGCTATGCGATGGGTCGTTGGCGTCGTCGGGATCGCCCTCTTAGCGACCGTGCTGTGGGACGCCTTCGAGACCATCATTCTGCCGCGGCGCGTCAGCGGCCGCTTCCGCCTCACGAAGTTCTTCTACCGCGCTACCTGGCGTCCCTGGCGGGCGGTCGCCCCGCTCTTGCCGCGCCGCCCGCGTGATGCGTTCTTGAGTTTCTACGGCCCGCTCTCGCTGCTCCTGCTCCTGGCGCTGTGGGCGGCCGGGATCGTACTCTCCTTCGGGATGCTGCAATGGGCCGCCGGCTCGGCACTCAGCATGGCAGGCGCAGGCCCCGGATTCGGCGCCGACCTCTACATGAGCGGGACCACGTTCTTCACGCTTGGCCTGGGCGACGTCGTGCCCCGGACGCCGATCGCGAAGACGGTCACCGTCATCGAGTCCGGGACCGGCTTCGCGTTCTTGGCGCTCGTGATCGGGTACTTCCCCGTGATCTATCAGGCGTTCTCGCGCCGCGAGATGGCGATCTCGCTGCTCGACGCGCGCGCCGGATCGCCGCCGACGGCAGGGGAGCTGCTATGGCGGTACCGCTGGGACGAGGACGGCCACGCGCTCAGCGAGCTGTTACGGGAGTGGGAGCACTGGGCCGCCGATGTGCTCGAGAGCCACCTGTCCTATCCGGCGCTCGCGTACTTCCGCTCGCAGCACTACAACCAATCGTGGCTCGGTGCGCTGACGACGATTCTCGACGCCAGCGCCCTTGTGATGGTTGGGCTCGAAGGGTCGTGCGTGGAGCAGGCGAGACTGACATTCGCGATGGCGCGCCACGCCGTAGTGGATCTCGCGCAAGTCTTCAACACGCCGCCGCGGGAGCCCGCGCAGCGGCTCTCGGACGCGGAGTTCTCCCGGCTCCAGGCACGTCTCGCCGAGGGGGGGCTCAAGCTGCGCGACGCTGGCGACGCGACGGGTGCGGCGCCGCAGCTGGCGGAGCTGCGACGCATGTACGAGCCGTACGTCGCAGCACTGGCGCGTCACCTCGCGGTGACCCTCCCGCCCTGGGTGCGGCAGGGAGAGCGGCCGGACAACTGGCAGACGAGCGCCTGGGAAGGACCGAAGAGGCTCCCACGGCCGGGTGGCTCACCGGCGACGGACGACCACTTCTAGCGGGAACGTGCGGGGCGCGAGGGCGGGGAGCGACAACCGCGTATGGAACGAGCAACATTGTGTCCAATGCGCCCAGGAGGACTCGAACCCCCAGCCTCTTGGTCCGTAGCCAAGCGCTCTATCCAGTTGAGCTATGGGCGCTGTCAATTGCGCGATGGGCGGTACTAGACTCGAACTAGTGACCTCCACGATGTCAACGTGGCGCTCTAACCAACTGAGCTAACCGCCCGGCTTGAACGCGGAACGCGGAAGTGGGAACGCGGAACAGGGGAATGTTGTGACACCTGTTCCGCATTCCACGTTCCGCGTTCCGCGTTCAAGTAGCGGGGGTGGGATTTGAACCCACGACCTCCGGGTTATGAGCCCGGCGAGCTACCAGACTGCTCCACCCCGCGTCGGTGTTTCGTCCGCCATAGCCCTGGCCGTCAGGCCGGGCGAGAGCGGGAAACGGGACTCGAACCCGCGACCCCAACCTTGGCAAGGTTGTGCTCTACCAACTGAGCTATTCCCGCGTGGCCGCAATTTAACGGACCCTGTACGCAGGGACCACCCTGAGTCGGACTGTCGGACGGTCGGACAGTCGGACCGTTGAGTCGTTTGCGGGATCGGGGCTTCCGTCCGACAGTCAGACTGTCCGACCGTCCGACCCAGTGGAGGCGAGGGGGATCGAACCCCTGACCTCGTGAATGCCATTCACGCGCTCTCCCAACTGAGCTACGCCCCCGTTATGTTGGGCCCCCGCGAAACCGACCCGCCGGGAACACGGCATCTTACCGGGACGTTCTAGGGATGTCAAGCGTTTTCAGGCTTTTGCGTGAACTTTTTCGCCCGGTGCCGGTATCACAGGGTGAAAATCCGAGACCATCGACATGGCCAAGCACATTCGACGGAAGAAGCCGACCTCCCCCGCTCGGGCGAAGCCCCGTGCGGCCTCCCGCCCTGCGGCGGCGGTGGCCGCCGCGGTGGCCCGGGCTAAGCCCGCCAAGAAGCGCGGGCGGCGCCGGGGTCTGCTCGCGGGGCTTGGCCACCACGAGCACGAACGCGATATCCTCGACCAGTACCTCCACGAGGTGTCGAAGACGCCCCTCCTCACGCAGAAGGAGGAGATCGCGCTCGCCCGCAAGGTCCGTGCGGGGGATCAGGAGTCGATGCAGGAGCTCGTGAAGCGTAACCTCCGCTTCGTGATCTCGGTCGCCAAGAAGTATCAGAACCGCGGCCTCCCCCTCACCGATCTGATTGGGGAGGGGAACGTCGGGCTGCTCACGGCTGCGCGGAAGTTCGACCCCGACCAGGGCGTCAAGTTCATCTCTTACGCGGTGTGGTGGATCCGGCAGGCGATTCTGGCGGCCCTGGCGCGCCAGGGGCGCACCGTGCGCGTGCCGCTCAACCGCACGGCGGACCTGTCGCGCATCGTGCGCACGGCGGAGTACCTGCGGCAGACGTTGCGCCGCGAGCCCACCCCGGAGGAGATCGCCGACGCCACCAAGCTGTCGCTTGAGGTGGTGCAGTCCCTCGCCGCCCTCAACACGGGCGACGTCCGGCTCGACGCCCCGCTCGATCCGGACGGCGACCGGTCGCTGATTGAGCGCTTCATTGCCGAAGACCTGCCCGACACGGAAGACCAGGCAATGGATCGCTTTCTGTCGGACGAAATCGAGTCCGCGCTGAACACGCTGCAGCGGCGCGACGCGAAGGTGCTGCGGCTGTACTTCGGGCTGGACGGCGGTCGCGAGCATACGCTTGAGGAGATCGGCGGGATGCTCGGCGTCACGCGCGAGCGGGTGCGGCAGCTGCGGGATCGCGCGCTGAAGCGGCTGCGGGATGGCGATGTCGGGAAAGCGCTTGCCAGTTTCGCAGCCTAAAGCGAGCAGTCGTCAGTACAGTTCCAAGACGCCAAGTCACAAGCGGTTCACAGGCGAAAGTGGTCAGTGGTGATCCCACTGGCCACTTTTTGCTGAACACCGCTTGCGACTTGGCGTCTTGAGACTGGCAACTGTAGTTTAGCCCCGTGATCGCCCAACTCGGCCGAAGGACCGTCGACGCCGTCAAGGCCGTCGGCCGCTTCGGCCATTTCGTGTCCGACATGGGCCGCGCCCTCCCGGACGTGGCCACGTGGGGGGGGCTGACCGTCGTTCAGATGCGGCGCGTGGGCGTGGACTCGCTCCCGGTCGCGCTCTTCATCGCGGCGTTCACGGGCGTGGTGCTCGCCCTCCAGGCCTCTTACACCTTCACGGGGACGGTGCCGCTCTACTTCGTCGGCACCCTCGTCGGTAAGACGATGATGCTCGAGCTCGGGCCCGTCCTGGCGGGGCTCGCGCTCGCGGGCCGGGTCGGCGCCAGCATGGCGGCGGAGCTGGGCACCATGAAGGTGACCGAGCAGGTCGACGCCCTCGAGACGCTCGCCTACGATCCCCAGAGCTTCCTCGTCGTCCCGCGGGTGCTCGCCGGGACGCTCATGTTCCCGGTGATCGTGGCGCTCGCCATCCTCACGGGCATCGCGACCGGTTGGCTCGCGAGCCTCGTGCTGCTCGACCTGTCAACGCAGGAATTTCTCAAGGGCCTGAAGCTGTTCTATCGGTTCAAGGACACCTGGTTCGGCCTCTTCAAGAGCGCGACGTTCGGCTGCACCATCACGCTCGTCGGCTGCATCGTCGGGCTCGCGACGCGCGGCGGCGCGGAGGGCGTGGGCCGCAGCACGACTCGCGCCGTCGTCTACTCCGCCGTGCTACTCCTCGTGCTCGACGCGTTCTGGGCGCTGGTGCTGCTGCGATGATCCAGTTCGCGGACCTTTACAAGGCCTTCGACGGCAAGCCGGTGCTCGCGGGGGTCACGCTCGATGTGCAGGACGGCGAGACCATGGTGATCATCGGCTACTCGGGCACCGGAAAGAGCGTCGCGCTGAAGCACGTCGTCGGGCTGTTGCAGCCCGATGGCGGGGACGTCATCGTTGACGGCCGACCCGTCTCGACGCTCGACCGGGCGGAGCTGTACGGCCTGCGGCGCGAGATCGGCTTCGTGTTCCAGTTCGCAGCGCTGTTCGACTCCATGACCGTCGCCGACAACGTGGCGCTCGGGCTGCGGCGCCGCAGGTTGTCGGAAGACGAGATCGACGAGCGGGTGCGCGAAGCGCTGGCGCTCGTGGACTTGACAGGCACCGAGGACCGCCTGCCGGCCGAGCTGTCGGGCGGGATGCGCAAGCGGGTGGGCATCGCGCGCGCCATCGCCCTGCGGCCGCGCTACCTCCTCTACGACGAGCCGACTACCGGTCTCGACCCGGTGACCTCGGCGGTGATGGACCAGCTGATGGTGCGGACCCGCGAGCACCTCGGGGCGACCGGGATCGTGGTGACCCACGACATGCGCAGCGCCTATGCCGTAGGGGACCGGATCGCCATGTTGTACGAGGGTCGGATCCGCCAGGTCGGCCCCGTCGCCGAGATCCAGCAAACGGGGGATCCTGTCGTGCGGCAGTTCATCGAGGGGCGTCCGGCATGAAGCGCGAGAACGAGTTCGCCGTCGGCGTGGTGGTGATCGCCGCCTTCGCGGTGGTGGTGGCCGGAGCGCTGTGGCTCTCGGGCGCGCATCTGGGGAAGACCGAGGCGGTCTACACGGCGCGGTTTCGTACGGTGGGCGGACTGGGCGTGGGCGACCCCGTGGTGCTGCGGGGCGTGCGGGTCGGCCGCGTCGAGGCGATCCGCCTGGCCCCGGGAAACTGGGTCGAGGCGGACCTCAAGATCTATTCCGGCGTCACCCCACCGGCGACGCCGGCCGTGATCGCCGCCTCCGCGTCGCTGTTCGGGGAGTGGGCTGCGACCCTCATCTCGCGCGACCCGCCCCCCGCCGACCCGAATGTGCGTCAGGCGCTGACGGAGGCGCAGGCCGCGGGCGGCGGCAAGTGGCCCGGGGCTACGCTCCCGGACATCGGCCAGCTCACGGCACAAGCGAGCCGCATCGCCACCGACATCGCCGCGGTCGCCAACCGGGTCCAGACCGCGTTCGACTCGGAGGCCGTCAACGAGCTGCGGCGCTCGATCCGGGACTTCGGCCAGATCGCCGATCGTCTGGCCCGGGTCACCAACGAGCAGGCCGACGTCATCGGATCGGTGGGGTCGAACTTGCGTCAGGGGTCGGACGTGCTCGCCAAGGCGGCGACGAGCCTGCAGGGCACGCTGGGACGGGTCGATTCCGCGACCAACCAGGGCCAGCTCGCGACCATCCTCAACAATTCCGCGGCCACCAGCGCGAACCTCCGCTCCGCATCGCAGGACTTCCACGACCTGATGGAGTCCGCGCATAAGAACCAGGAAAGCGTGGTGCGCGTGCTCGTCGCGGCCGACAGCGTCATGTCCCGCATCGCGAACCGCAGCGGTACGCTCGGCCTCCTCGTCTCGGACTCGACGCTCTACAAGGAGACGACTCTCACGATGATCCAGCTGCGGCAGCTGCTGTCGGACATCCAGGCGAACCCGCGCAAGTACTTCACGTTTAGCGTGTTCTAGGCCAATGCGGCAGTGTGAACGCGGAACGCGGAACGCGGAACGCGGAACAGAAATGGGATGTCGTGCGACGCGGAGCTGCCACCACTGTTCCGCGTTCCGACTTCCGCGTTCCGCGTTCGAAGCATGAAGCGCCGCCAATCCCGGGCCACGCGCGAGACATCGGCAGGCGGGGTCGTGTTTCGGCGCGCCCCGCCCCCCGACGGCGGCCCGCCACGGTTCCTGTTGATTCGTGACTCGTACAAGAATTGGGGCTTTCCGAAGGGACACCTGGAGCGCGGCGAGCCTCCTGCCGAGGCGGCGCGCCGCGAGGTGGCCGAAGAGACGGGACTCGACGACCTCATTCTGCACGGTCCGATCCAGGTGATCGACTGGTACTTCCGATTCCGCGGCAGGACGATCCACAAGTACTGCCACTTCTTTCTCTTCGAGTCGCGCCAGGGCGATCCGGTGCCGCAAGCCGAGGAGGGGATCACGGACTGCGCCTGGTATCCGCTGGAGGAGGCGCGGAAGACGATCTCCTATGACAACGCGCGCGGGGTACTCGAGCGGGCCGCCGAGATGGTGCAGGCGCTCGCGCCCGCCGACGGAGGACCGCCGTGACGGCCGTCGTGCCAGTCTACCACCCGCGCCGCGACGCGCGCCGCGCGGTGAAGTCGGGATACCCCCGCGACGCCGGTTCGGTGCGTCTGTGCCGCAGCCTGCCGGCGGTCGAGCGCCTCCTGGCACAGCGGCTGGTGGACGCCGTCGTGCTCGACGTGAAGGCCGCACCCACCCTGCCGGCCGCCCTCGCGCTGCCGGCGCGCTTCCCCCGCATTCCGATGTACGTCCTCTCGGCGTTCCGCCCCGACGACGGCGCGCTGCTGTCGGCGTGCCACGCGGCGGGGTTCGCCGGCATTCTGGTCGAGGGCGTGGACCACGCGATCGCCGGCGAGTGGATCGCGGCGCGCACGGCCCAAGTAGCGCGCCGCGAAGCGCTCGCCGACGCGCCGACGCTGCTGCGGCTCACCGACCGGCTGCAGGTCGCCGCGTGGGAGGAAGTGCTGCGCCGGGTCGGCGTCCCGACCCAGACGGCCCACGTCGCGCAGGCGTTGCGAGTCACGCGTGAGCACCTGTCGCGCGAGTTCGCAGCCGGGGGCGCGCCGAACCTGAAGCGCGTCATCGACCTGGCGCGGACGGCGTGTGCGGCGGACCTGCTCGGGAACCCGGGCTACAGCGTGCGACAAGTAGTGCGGATCCTCGGATACGCGTCCCCCAGCCATCTGGCGGGCGCGGCCCGACGGGTCGCGGGCGCGACGCCGCAGGAGCTGCGCGAGCTCGGCCCGCGCGGCGTGCTGACGAGGTTCCTTAGAGGAAGGACGAGGTCGCGGATATGAACCAATGCGGAATGCGGAGTTCGGAATGCGCAATGGCTCGTGCAAGCTTCGCGTCCAGCGGCCAACCCATCGGATCGACCTTGCCTTGCAATTCCGCATTCCGCATTCCACATTCCGCACTCTTGTGATAACTTTCACAAGCTCCCAACTTGGACGACCATGGCCACCGACTCCATCCTCCGACCCGGCGAGCTGAAAGAGATCCTCCTCAAGGAAATCCAGAGCGCCGACCTGGCTGAAATCGATGTGCGGGAAGTCGGCACGGTGCTGGAGGTGAAGGACGGCATCGCCCGCATCTACGGCCTTACGTCCGCGATGGCGGGCGAGATGCTGGAATTCACCTCCTCGGAGACCAGCGAGAAGGTGACCGGTCAAGCGCTGAACCTCGAAGAGGACAACATCGGGGCGGTGATCTTCGGCAACTATCTGGTGCTCCGGGAGGGAGACGAGGTCCGGCGCACCGGCCGAGTGCTCGACGTGCCCGTGGGCCCGGCGTTGGTGGGTCGGGTGGTGGACGCGTTGGGCCGTCCGGTGGACGGGCTCGGGCCGGTGCACACCACCACGACCCGCAAGGTCGACATCGTGGCGCCGGGCATCATCAAGCGGCAGCCGGTGAAGGAGCCGCTGCAGACCGGGATCAAGGCGATCGATTCGATGATCCCGATTGGGCGGGGCCAGCGGGAGCTGATCATCGGCGACCGCGGCACCGGCAAGACGGCCATCGCCATCGACACGATCATCAATCAGAAGGGCGAAGGCGTCATCTGCGTCTACGTGGCGATCGGCCAGAAGAACTCGACCGTCGCCGCGGTGGTGGAGCGGTTGAAGGAGCACGGCGCGATGGACTACAGCATCGTGGTGGTGGCCTCGGCCGCCGAGCCCGCGCCGATGCTGTACATCGCCCCGTTCGCGGGCTGCGCCATGGCGGAGTACTTCATGTACGACGAAAAGCAGGCCACGTTATGCGTGTACGACGACCTGTCGAAGCAGGCCGCCGCGTACCGCCAGCTGTCGCTCGTGCTGCGGCGCCCGCCGGGGCGCGAAGCGTATCCGGGCGACGTCTTCTACCTGCACAGCCGGTTGCTCGAGCGGGCGGCGAAGCTGGCGAATGAGATGGGCGCGGGCTCGCTGACCGCGCTCCCGATCATCGAGACTCAGGCGGGCGACGTGTCCGCCTACATCCCGACCAACGTCATCTCCATCACCGATGGGCAGATCTTCCTCGAAACCGACATGTTCTACTCCAACGTGCGGCCGGCGATCAATCCGGGCATCTCGGTATCGCGCGTGGGAGGGAGCGCCCAGATCAAAGCGATGAAGCAGGTGGCGGGACGGCTGCGGCTCGACCTCGCGCAGTACCGTGAGCTCGAGGCGTTCGCGCAGTTCGGCTCCGAGCTCGACCAGGCGACCCAGAAGCAGCTGGCCCGCGGGGCGCGGGTGGTCGAAGTGTTGAAGCAACCCCAGTACCAGCCCATGCCGGTCGAACGGCAGGTGATGATCATCTTCGCCGTCACAAACGGCTATCTCGACGACGTGGCGCCGGAGGATATCAAGGCCTGGGAGCAGGGCTTCCTCGACTTCATGGAGGCGCAGCACCCGGAGCTGGGCCAGGAGATCCGCACCCGCAAGCTGCTCCCTGACGAGCTCGCTGCGCGGCTGCGCGCGGCGATCGACGAGTACAAGAAGATCGCGCGCTGATGGCGAAGCCCCGCGAACTGCGCCGGCGGATCAAGTCCGTCCAGAGCACGCGCAAGATCACCAAGACGATGGAGCTCGTCGCTACGTCGAAGCTCAAGCGCGCGCAGGACCGGGTGATCGCAGCGCGCCCGTACGCTGCTGCGCTGGCCGAAGTCATCGGCAATCTCTACTCCCCCGAGTTCGCCGAGCGGTTCCCACTGCTGCGCCAACCGCGGAATGGGACTGCGGGCAGCCAGCGGGTGGCCCTGCTCCTGATCACGTCGAACCGCGGGCTGTGCGGTGCGTTCAACGCCAACCTGATCCGCGAGGCGCGGCACCGCATCGAGGAGCTGGAGGGCGAGGGTGTCACCGTGCAGCTGCACATCGTGGGCAAGAAGGGCATCACGTTCTTCAAGTTCGCGAAGCGGCCGGTGGCGTCGCAGCGGGTCGACATCGGTGACAAACCGAGCGCCGCCCACGCCGCCGAATTGGTGGAACCGCTGATGGCGCAGTTCGAGGCGGGGGCCCTCGACGCGGTCGAAGTCGTGTTCGCGCGGTTCAAGAGCGCGGTCTCCACGCCGCCCACCACCCTCCCCATCCTCCCCATCGCCCCGCCCCGGGCGGGCGAGGGCGGTCCAGGGCGGGCGAGGGCGGTCAACTACATTCTCAAGCCCTCCGCCGAGGCGATCCTCGCGCAGCTGCTGCCGCTGTACGTGCGCAACCAGGTGTATCGGGCGCTGGTGGAGACGGCGGCGGCGTTCCTCGGCGCACAGCGCACGGCGATGAAGAACGCGACCGACAACGCCGGCGAGATTATCGAGCTGCTGCAGCGCACCTACAACCGGGCGCGGCAGGCGCAGATCACCCAGGAGATCGCAGAGATCGTGGGCGGGGCGGAGGCGTTGAAAGGCTAGCTGAAGGCCGATGGCTGACAGCGCAGTTCGAGGACTTATGGCGACACGAACCAAAGCAGCCCCCAAGAAGCCGGCGGCCGAGCCGAAGACGAACAGCGGCAAAGTCGTCCAGGTCATCGGCCCCGTGCTCGACGTGGAGTTCGAGCCGGAGCGGCTCCCCGAGCTCTACAACGCCCTCGTCATCGATTATCCGGGCGACGGCACGCCGCCGATCCACCTGGTGGCTGAAGTGCAGCAGCACATCGGCCGCAACCAGGTGCGCGCGGTGGCGATGAGCTCGACCGACGGTGTGGTGCGCGGCATGGCGGCGGTGGACACGGGCCAGCCGATCACCGTCCCTGTCGGCGAAGCGTCGCTCGGTCGCATCCTCAACGTTTTGGGCGAGCCGGTGGACGAAGGCGACCCGATTCCAGCCGGGGCGGAGCGCTGGCCGATCCACCGCGAGACGCCGAAGTTCGTCGATCTCGAGCCCAAGACAGAGGTGTTCGAGACCGGCATCAAGGTCATCGACTTGGTCGCGCCGTTCGTGAAGGGCGGCAAGATCGGCCTGTTCGGCGGGGCCGGCGTGGGGAAGACAGTCATCATCATGGAGCTGATCCACAACGTGGCGATGGGTCACGGCGGACGCTCGGTCTTCTGCGGCGTGGGCGAGCGGACGCGCGAGGGAAATGACCTCTACATCGAGATGAAGGAGAGCGGGGTGCTGAAATCCTGCTCCTTGATCTATGGCCAGATGAACGAGCCGCCCGGCGCGCGGCTGCGGGTGGGGCTGTCCGGGCTCACCGTCGCCGAGTACTTCCGCGACATCGAAGGCCAGGACGTGCTGGTGTTCATCGACAACATCTTTCGCTTCACCCAAGCCGGCTCGGAGGTGTCGGCGCTGCTCGGGCGCATGCCGTCAGCCGTCGGCTATCAGCCGACGCTGGCAACGGAGATGGGCGAGCTGCAAGAACGCATTACCTCCACCAAGAAGGGGTCGATCACCTCGGTCCAGGCGATCTACGTGCCGGCCGACGACCTCACGGACCCCGCCCCGGCCACGGCGTTCTCGCATCTCGACGCGACGGTGGTGTTGTCACGCCAGATCTTCGAGCTGGGGATCTATCCAGCGATGGATCCGCTCGCGTCGTCCTCGCGCTTGCTCGACGCTCAGTATCTGGGCGAGCGGCACTACAAAGTGGCGGTCGAGGTGCAGCGCATTCTGCAGCGTTACAAGGACCTCCAGGACATCATTGCGATCCTGGGGATGGACGAGCTGTCCGAGGAGGACAAGCAGCTGGTGGGGCGCGCGCGGCGCGTACAGCGCTTCCTGTCGCAGCCGTTTTTCGTGGCTACTCAGTTCACCGGCCTCGAGGGGAAGTATGTGAAGCTCGAGGACACCATCAACTCTTTCGAGCGCGTCGTGGCCGGCGAATTCGACCAACTGCCCGAGCAGGCGTTCTATATGGTGGGGGGGATCGACGAGGTGGTCGAGCAGGCCAAACGCCTGGCCAGCGCCTGAGTGATGCACGTCACAGTCATTTGCCCTGAGCGTGGGGTATTCGATGGCGCCGCGGACGCAGTGGTCGCGCCGGCGTTCGACGGGCAGGTCGGCATCCTGCCGCGCCACGCGCCGTTCCTGACGCTGCTCGGAAACGGCCGGCTGACGGTACGAGCGGGCGGGGTGACCCACCGCTTCGAGGTGTCCGGCGGATTCCTCCAGGTGGCGGGCGACGCAGTCCGGATCCTGGCCGACCAAGTCCAAGCGTCGTGATGCGGTATTGTGTTGCGCCCATCAACTCCTCGCTGGGAGGGTCATACCTATGCGGAAGCTGATCGGCAGTGCAGTGCTCGCGGCCGCGCTCTTCGTCACGCCGACCCTCGCGGCGGCGCAACGCCGGGCGGCGGCGGAAACCGGCCCGAAGCACGAGTTCGGAATCGACCTGGCGTTCCAGTACGTCAGCCTGGGGAGCAATGGCGGCTCGGGCGTCCAGCTGGCCGCGCCGGTCGACGCCCGTATCGGCGTCCTGTCGCGGTCGCCGAACATGTTCGAGATCCGGGCCTCGCTCAATTGGGACAGCAACTTGGGCGCCATCGCGTTCGCGCCCGGGGTCAACGTGCTCCACGTGTTGAAGCGGGGGAGCGGCACGCGCGGACTGATGCGCGCACCGTACGTGACGGGCGGGGTGGGGCTGAACATCCTCAAGTTCGGCTCCGGCGCGAGCACCGAGACACAGTTCGCGCTCGGTGCGGGCGTCGGAAAGCGCCTCCCGTACGGCAGCGCGGTGTTCCGGCCGGAGGGATTCATCGCGTACGCTTTCTCATCCGGCGCGCTCCCGAGCGCCTTCTCACTCGGCGTGCGGCTCGGCTTGTCGTTCTGGCATTAGCGCCGGGGGCCCCTGCGTTCCCAGGCTTCAGCCTGGGAACGCGGTACGTCGGTCCGGGTACTCTGTCCGACGCCGTGTCCCACCCGACCCGCACAAGGAGAAAGCCGCATGCGGCGTGACCTCGCGTTGCTGGTCTTCGCCGGTCTGCTCGCCGGCGCGGGGCGCGCGCCCGCGCAGGCGACGGGCACGCCGACGTTCAACGCCCCCTATCGCGCCTTCCAGCGCTCCGAAATCGGCGTGCTGTTGAGCTTCCCCAATGGCGGCGGCACCGCGGTCGAGGGCGCGTACCGCATGGCGAGCGGCCGGCTCGACCTCGGGTTCAGGGTAGGCTTCTTCGATCCGCCGGGGCCGGGGAGCGCGGTCGCGCTCGCGGGCGTGGAAGCGCGCCAGCGCGTCATCACGCACACCTTGGACTTCCCGCTCGACGGCGCCGTGATCCTCGGCGCCGGCGCCAACTTCGTGAGCGGCGCGTCGGTGATGATCGTCCCCGCCGGCCTGTCGTTGGGGCGGCGGATCGATCCCAAAGGATCGACAGTGAGCATCGTTCCCTACGTGCAGCCGACGCTGTATCTGCTCGCGGGGGATACCGCCGACCACGTCCAGTTCTCGCTCGGCCTCGGCGCGGACTTCCGCCTGAGTCGCGCGTTCGATGCGCGCCTCAGCGCCGGCCTGGGCGATAACGAGGGCGTGTCGATCGGCGCCGTGTGGGTGCATTAGAGCGACACACGATTGACTCGCCGGGCGGGGGTTCCTACCGTAGGCGAGTGGCTGCGGGGGCCGGCGCCCTGGTCCCGTACTCTTTGTCCGGAGAGGGGGCCTTATGAAGCGCGCACTCGCGGTGCTCATGCTGGCCGCGTTCGGGACCGCACCGGCTGCGGCGCAATGGCTCGGCATGCCGAGCTGGAACAGTCCGAAGGGCGGCGGCGTCGCGATCTCCGCCGATTACGGGCAGCCTAACGCGGACGCCCGCAAGGGCACTGCCTACGGCGCCCGCCTGTCTCTCGGTGTGGGTACGGGGACCCTCACCGCCGGGGCGTCGTCGTGGCAGCCCGCGACCTTCAGCACCCGCGTCACGTCGTTCGGCGGGTCGCTGGGGTTGCGCCTGATCGGCGGCAGCCTGCTGCCGGTCGCTGTGAATTTGCAGCTCGGTGGAGCGTACAACAACAAGGTCACGTCCGGGACGCAGACACTGCCAGAGGCGACCACCGCGCAGGGCGCCGTGGGTCTCAGCACTCTGCTCCCCGTTCCCATGATCCGCCTCGAGCCGTACTTCTCGCCGGGCGTGCGCTACCATCGGTACTGGAACGTGCCGGTGGGTGCGCGGAAGGAAGAGACCAACTTCGGCTGGGTGGTGGGGGGCAACGCCGGCATCGGGCCCGTCGGGATCCATGTCGCGTACGATTCTGAGAAGTTCGGCGATGGCACGACGCACGTCGTGATCGGCATCGGAGCGAGCCTGCAGCTCAGGGGACCACTCGGGATGTGAGTTCGCCTCACAAAACCGCAATCGAACATTTTACCTTGAGGTCGCATATGAAGCGCGCGTTTTTGGTGGTGGGAATAATCGCAAGCGTGGCTGCGCCCGCCGCGGCGCAGTGGCTCGGGATGCCCGTATGGAACAGCCCCAAGGGCGGCACCGGCATCACCATCAACGGAGACTGGGGCAGGCCGGATTCGGCTTCCGGCAAAGGCAACGCGTTCGGTGGCCGCGCCTCGCTCGGTCTCGGCACACTGACCCTGACCGCCGGCATCGAGAGCTACAAACCGGAGAACGCCACCTCGAGCACTACGTCCATCGGCGGCAATGCCGCGATGCGCGTCATCGGCGGCAGCCTCATTCCGGTGTCGGTGAACCTGCAGGTCGGCGCTGCGCGCAGTGATTCGGCCAGCCCTACCCGGCCGGCCACCACGAGCGTGATCGGTGCGGTGGGCCTCGCCGTCAGCCTGCCCACGCCCGGCCTGAGCATCGAGCCGTACGTTTCCCCCGGATTCCGCTACCGCCATGCGTCCGGAACGGGTAACACGAACTTTGGGTACACGATCGGGGCGAACCTGAGTTTCGGCATGTTCGGCGTCCACGCCGCCTACGATTACGAACACAGGAGCGGCGGCGGCCACACGGGCATCCTCGGCCTGGGTGCGAACGTGGCGATCAAGGTGCCGCTCGGCATGTGAGCCTGGTTCACAAGCGCGATTGAAGCCGCTACCTTTGGGGCGCGCCGTTCCCGGCGCGCCCCTGTTGCTCCCAGGAGTCATGTGACCGGTGGTTCCGTGGTCGCGCGAGCGTCGATTTTCGCGCTGGCGCTCGCCGAGGGCGGTTGCGCCCTCACGTTCGACAGCTCGCGGCTCGGCGTGCCGGTAAGCATGGCCGGCGCCGCGGCGGCGGACTCAGGCGTCGCGTTTCGCGTCACCAAACACCCCGTGTACCTCTTGGCGGGGCTCCTCCCGGTGTCTCAGCCGAACCTGGAGGACGTGCTGGCAGGGCAGGTGGGGACCGGCGCGCGCATCGAGAACCTCCGCATCCGGGTGCGGAGCCGCTGGAGCGACCTACTGGTGACGGGGCTGACCCTGGGGCTGGTGGTGCCGCGCTCGGTGACGTTCGAGGGGCTGGTGGTGAAATAGCCCCGGGCGTGAGTCCGGGGCGTGTATCGGCCCTAGACCTCCACCAGCTTTCTCACCAGCGCCGTCGTCCGCTCCGCGGCGCCCCGCCCCTCCTGCACCAGCCGCTTCCCGGCGTCGCCCGCCTTGCGCCGGGCGGCCGGGTCGTGATGCCACACGAGACATTGCGAGTGCAACGGATGCCTCCCGTCGCTGGGCAGCGCGACGGCCCCGCCCCGCTCGATCAGCAGCGCGGCGTCGCGGCTCATGTGCCAGTGGGGGCCCACCACCACCGGCACCCCGAACACCGCCGGCTCAAGCACCGAATGGAGCCCGGCGCGGTGGTAGCCGCCTCCCACGAACGCCATGTCGGCGAGGGCGTACAGGTCGGCGAGGACGCCCACGCGGTCGACGACGATCACGGGGGACGGCGCCGCGTGCTCGAGCTGGGACAGGCGCACGGGGCGGGGCAGCTTCAGGTGCCGGGCTCGCTCGGCGATCAGCGCCAGGTGATCGGGATTGGGTTCGTGCGGCGCCAGGATGAGGCGCGTCGTCGGGACCTGAGCGAGCAGGTCGACCAAGGCGGGAAGCAGGACGGCTTCGTCGGCGGGCCAGGTGGAGCCGGCGACGATGGTGAACGTCCCGGTGGGGGCGGCGGCGAGCCGCGCGAACGGCTCGCGCGCTCGATCGAAGCGCTCGGCACGTTCCGCCACGCTGTCGTACCGCGTGTCGCCCGTCACCTCGATCACCTCACGCCGGGTGCCCAGCTGCTGGAGCCGCCGACCGTCGTCCTCGCTGATCGTCCCCACGCGGTCGAGCGCGCGGTAGGCGGGCTCCGCCCAGCGGCGTGCGGGCCAGCGCAGCCGCGAGCTGTCGAGCGCCACCGTCGCCGAGATGAGCCCCAGGCGCGTGCCGCGGCGCCGCGCCGCGAGCGTGAGCTCAGGCCACACGTCGACCTTCGAGAACACCAGCGCCGACGGCTGCAGCGCTTCGAGCGCCGCCGCCACGTCGCCCGGGCGGTCGAACGGCAGATAGTCTGCGAGGTCCACGGGGAGGGTGCGGGCGAGCCGCTCGGCGGACGGGGAGAAGAAGGTGTAGACGAGCTGCCACTGCGGCCGCTCGGCCCGGAGCGTCTCCAGCACTGGCTTCGCCTGGAGACCCTCCCCTACAGATGGTGCGTGCACCCAGACGAGGGGCTGCTTCGGGTCGCGGTGAGCCCGCGCCCAGGCCGTCAGGCGCTCGAGCACGCCGCGACGCGCGTCCACGCCGCGCGCGACCTTCTTATCGAACCGGGCGGCGAGGGGCAGTGCCCGCTGCGCCAGCCGCATGCTCAGCCGGTATATGAAGGAAGGGCGGTTCCGCATCACCGCGTCCGGCCGGCCGTCTTGCTGCGATAGACCGAGTCCAGCACGGCCCGGAACACCTCGACCGGGGCCGCGCCCTCGAGCAACCCTCCCTCGATGTAAAACGTGGGCGTGCTGCGGCCGCCGGCCTGCGCCGCGCGCGTCGAATCGGTGCGCACCTCCGCCCGCACGCTCTTCGAGTTGAGGCACCGCACCACGTCCCCGCGGACCAGGCCTGCCGTGTCGGCGAGCGCGAGGAAATATGGGCCCGCGTCCTTGCGGGAAGCCCAGCCATCCTGGCGCTGGAACAGCAGGTCGTGCATCGGCCAGAACTTGCCCTGACGGGCGGCGCACACGGCCAGCTCCGCGGCTCGGGCGGCGTTGGCGTGGAGCGTCGTGAGCGGCAGGTTGATGTAGACGAGTCGGACCTTCCCGGTCTGCACGTACTCGCGCTCCAAGAGGGGCATGGTGGTGAGGGCGAAGGCGCGGCAGTAGGGACACTGGAAATCGGACATCTCGTAGACCGTCACCGGGGCGTCGGGACGCCCCTTGGTGCGGGGGGCGAGGGGGTCGGCTTGGTAGCCCGCGGCAGCGAGCAGTGCGAGCAGCGCCGTCCAGAAGAGCACGGCACCAATGATAGCGTGGCGTGGCCGGACGCACACGGGGGGCGGAGGCGTTCTCTAGGGCTCGACCACGTTCATCGTCCCGCCGCCCGGCACGGGGCCCGCCACCGTCTGACGTTGCCCCGACGGCCAGCGCACTTCGACCGAGGTGGCCTGGCCCGCGTCTCCGAGGCCGAAGTACAGCGGCAGGTCGCTTTGGGAGAGGTAGCCCGACTTCCCGTCCAGGACCTTGAGGATGCGTCGCCCGTCGGGCAGGACGACGCTGACCTGCGCGCCCAGCGCTGCGCGGCTGGAGCGCGTGCCGCGCAGCCGGACTTTGAGGAGGTTGATATGGCGTCGCTCGGCGAGGTCGCTGACGAGCACCTGGGGCGGCCCGTTGAACTCGTTGGTCACGATGTCGAGATCACCGTCACCGTCCAGATCGAGCAGGACGGCGGCGCGCGTGCCGAGCGAGCCCATCACGGTGAAGCGGCCGGCGGCGTCCGGGCGACACCCGAGAGCGGCTCCGCCCGGCTGGGAGCAGGCCCCACACATGGGTCGCCAGTGGTCGGCTCCCGCACAATCGAGGCTGAACCAGACTTGCTCCGTTGCACCCTTCGGACGGGGCTCGACCCCGAGCACGAATTCGCTGGGGACGAAGTGGCGGCCGGCCTCGTTCAGGAGCAGCGAATTGATCCCGTATCGGTCAGGGTAGTTCATGCCGGCTGTGACCAAGACGTCGTCCCACCCGTCGGCGTTGAGGTCGTCGACGCTCGGCCCCCAGGGCCAATAGGTTTCCAGCCCGACGGCGTCGGAGACTTCCTCGAAGCGGCCGCCGCCGCGGTTCGCGAACAGCGCATTCCCGAAGATGAAGCGTTGCTTCCCCCCTGGAAAGAAGTCGGCGGGCGCGCGCGCCGAGTCGGCCTTGCTCGCCTCCTCCGCCCAGTCGCCGGGGGGGATGTTTGCCCACATGTCCGAGTGCATGTCGGTGACGAAGAGGTCGAGCCGACCGTCGCCGTCGAAATCGAAGACCTTGACGCCCATCGCGCCCCAGGGCGTCTTCGGGAAGTACTCCCGGGTTGCGTCCCGAAACCGCTTCCCAGCCTGGTTGAGCCAGAGGTGATTCTCCCCTTGCATGTCGAGGACATAGAGATCCGGCCAACCGTCCTCGTTCACGTCGATAACCGTGGCATCACCGCTCCAGCTCAGATCCACGAGCCCGACCTCGCGGGTCACGTCCTTGAAGCGGTTCCCGCCCAGGTTGCGGTACAGGATGCTGGCTTCCGCGCGGTCGGGGTGCGTGTGGCCATGGAAGGCGTCAGGCAGGCCCACGAAGTAACCGCCCGCGCCCTTCGCGTTGCTGGTGTAGACACCGACATTGGTCACGAACAGATCGAGCAGGCCGTCGCGATCGTAGTCGAAGAAGACCGCTCCGGAGGAGTGACCCACGTATCCCACTCCCGCCTGCGCGGTGATGTCCCGGAACTTCCCGCCGCCCAGGTTCTCGAACAGCCTGTTGCCGTGTCGCACCGTCGTGACGAACAAGTCGGGGTCGCCGTCGTTGTCGATGTCGGCGAACGAGCACGCGACCGCGATGGCGTCTTCCATGCGCAGCCCCGCCTGGTCAGTGATGTTCTCGAACCGGCCGCCACCCAGGTTCCTCCACAGCTCGTTGCTGCCGAGCTGCGTGACGAAGTACAGGTCGGGCAGCCCGTCGCCGTCCACGTCGGCGGCGCAGAGTCCCGACCCGTGATCGTAATGGTCGTGCTTGTAGGCCTTGCCCGCGTCGTCGACGACTCGGTTTGCGAACGTGATGCCGCTCGCCTCCCGCCGGTCCGTGAACCGGAAGTCGTGCAGCACCTTCGACTGGGCAGCCAGCGCCGACTCTTGGGCAGCGCGCTCGAGCAGCCAGGCTGGCGCCGCCGCTGCGGGGCGGTCAGCGCGGTGGGACCGGCAAGAGACGAGCATGCAGCAGGCCGAGACGAGCAGCCGGCCGCGCCACGGGAGCAGGTGCAACATAAGAGCTAGCGGATTTCCGGGCCGCCGCGACGAGTATCCGTCACGAATCGGTCGTGTGCCGGCATGACCACGCGTGGCAGGGTTGCCGCGTTCATGACTGCGGTATCCGCGATGATCTCGTTCCGCGATAGCAGAAACGCCACCAGACTGTACACCTCGTTGGGCTTGAGGGAGCCGGGGGCGTCGAGCGGCATGGCGCGGTTGATATAGTCGTACAGCGTGGTCGCGTAGGGCCAGTAGTTGCCGATCGTCTTCACGAGCCTCGGGTCGCGCCCGAACGGGAAGCGCTCGCGCGGCTCGCGGCCCACGAGTCGGTCGAACGGCCCCTCGGTCCCGGTCTTCCCATGACAGGCGGCGCACTTGCGGGCGTAGATGGCGGCACCCTGAGACGCCGCGCCGCTTCCGGGCGGCAGCCCGGTCCCGTCCGGCATGACGTCGATGTCCCACGCCCGGACCTCTGCGGCGGTAGCGGGCCTCCCAAAGCCGTAGCGCGTCGGCGCAACGACTCGTACCTCTCCCTTCTCCGCTCTCCCACACGTGCTACCAACGAGGGCCAGCGCGAGAATGGCTGCCAGCGTTCGCAGGCTCATCCCTCCAATCCGAAGACGACCGTGCCGTCGCGCCGCACCGTCCACGCCCGGATGTGATTGAAGTGGTAGGTGGTGCCGCGGCCGCGTGCCTGGCGCAGCTCGTCCAGCGTGGGCTGCACGTACCCGGTCTCGTCTGCGGCGCGGCTCAGGAGCGTAGTGTCCCCCCCGTCCCAGGTCCACAAATACCGGAACCGGGTGTGACACTTGGGGAGCACCGGCTGCTGCAGCTCGGCGGGCGCCCAGTGCCGTCCGGCGTCCGTGCTTACGTCGACCCGGCGGACCCGGCCGCGGCCGCTCCAGGCGAGCCCCTCGATCTCCCACCAGCCTTTGTCGGGAAGGGTCACCGGGTACGCCGGGAACGTGATGACCGACTTGGCGTCCATGGCGAAGCTGAACAGGCGCGCGGTGCAGTCCGGGAGCGGATCGCTGTACTTCGAAGTCTCCTCCCGTGTCATGAACGGCCGGTCCGCGATCTCGATCCGCCGGATCCATTTGACGTTCGCATTCCCCTCCCACCCCGGCACCAGGAGCCGAGCCGGATACCCCTGCTCGGGGCGCAGCGCTTCGCCATTCTGACCGTACGCGATCATGGCGTCGTCTGAGGCCTTTTCGAGCGGGATGCTCCGCGCCATCACCGCGGCGTCCTCCCCCTCGGCAAGGAACCAGCGCGCGCCCGGCTTCACCCCGACGTCGCGGAACAGGGTGGACAGGAGCACGCCCGTCCACTCGCTGGTGCTCGTAAGGCCGTCGACGAGCTGCGGCGTGAGGTCCGGCCTGATGTCCCGGTAGCTCGGGAAGCCATTGCCGGAGCACTCGAGGAAACACAGGCGTGACACGCTGGGGAACCGCTTGAGGGCCTCGAGGTCGAACATGGTCGGCCGCTCGACCATGCCGTGGATGAGGAGCTTGTAGCGCTGAGGGTCGATCGCCGGGACGCCGGCGTGGTGGCGCTCGAAGTGCAAGTCCGCGGGCGTCACGATCCCGCTGAGGTTCTGCAGCGGCGTGAGCGAGATGCCTTGGCCCGTTCCGACGGGGACGCGGCGCGGTCGCTCGAACGGCGAGCGCTGGCCGAGCGGACTCACGGGCGTGCCTGGGACCTTGGTTGGGTCCTGCGGGACGGGGAGCCCCGCCCGCTCGAGCGCTTGCGCTCCGAGCGCGCCCGCGGCCCCAGCGAGGAGGGCGCGGCGGGAGATCGGCCCGTCGGTCATCGGCTGTGTTCCTGTGCGGGGACTTGCATTCGACCTCCTAAGCTAAGCTACTTCCATGACGATGCCGCGACTGCTGCTCGGGCTGCTGGTTTCAGCCCTAGACCCGCTCACGCAGGGAGCTGGATCGTGCACGGCTTGCCACCAGCAGATCGTCGCCACCTTCACTCAGACCGCTCACTTCCGGACTTCGGCCGAGGCAACTGCGCGGTCCGTCAAAGGCCCCTTTGCAGCGGGGCACAACCTGCTGCGTACCGGGTCGGAGGGCGTCTATTTCAAAATGGAGCGGCGCAACGGCGCTTTCTATCAGACCGGCGTCGACTCGGCGCGGGGGAGGTCAACGACCGAGCGTATCGACGTCGTGGTCGGGTCGGGGAGACGAGGACAGTCCTATCTCTTCTGGAAGGCCGGGCTCCTGTTCGAGCTGCCGGTCTCTTATCTGAGCGGAATCGGAGCGTGGATAAACAGTCCCGGGTATCACGATGGTGAGGTGGACTTTGGACGACTCATCGTCCCGCGCTGTCTGGAGTGTCATGCCACTGCGTTCACGCTGTATCGGGATCGTGGTGCGCTGCGATACTCGCGCGACTACGCGCTCGGTATTTCCTGTGAGAAGTGCCATGGCGCGGGGCAAGAGCACGTCCAGTATCACTCGTCGCATCCGGCGGAGGCGGTGGGGAAATACGTTCTCAATCCGGCGCGTCTCCCCAGAGATCGGCAATTGGACATTTGCGCGTTGTGCCATTCGGGCGAACGGGATCCCAAGCGGCCGCCGTTCTCCTACCGGCCCGGTGCGAAGCTCGATGATTATGTGGTTCCGCCATCTGCCCGGGAGGCTCCGATCCCCGACGTGCATGGGAATCAGGTGGGGCTGTTGCAACGCAGCAAGTGCTTCCGCTCCAGTCCGGAGATGTCTTGTTCGACGTGCCACGACGTTCATCAACCAGAGCGGGACGTGGCGCAGTTTGCCCAGAAGTGCCTGGCGTGTCATGAGACCAGCCAACATCGCATGGCGGACAAGATTGGTGACCGCATGATGACCGACTGCATTGACTGCCACATGCCTAACAGAAAATCCAACGCGATCCAGATCGATACTCCGACGCGACGATTTGCCCTGTACTATCGGAGCCATGCGATCGGCATCTATCCAGCGGTGGCTGCGATGGTGCTCGACTCGCACAAGGCGACAGAGAACCGATAGCCGATGTTGCTCGTCTGCCTCGCCGCCGCTGCGTCGCTGTCCGCTCAGACACCGCGCCTCGGGACGATCGACTTTCCCGCGTCAGGAGCGCCGGCGGCACAGGCGCCGTTTATCCGCGGCGTGCTGTTGCTGCACAGCTTCGAGTATCAGGACGCAGCGCGGGCGTTTCGCGAGGCGCAGCGGCTCGATTCCGGATTCGCCCTGGCCTATTGGGGCGAGGCGCTGACCTACACCCATCCGCTCTGGAACGAGCAGGACCGGAATGCCGCCCGCGCCGCGCTGCAGCGGCTCGGACCGACCGCAGCGGCCCGGCGCAGCAAGGCGCCCACGCCCAGGGAGCAGGCGTACCTCGACGCCGTCGAAATCCTCTACGGCGAGGGCGCGAAGTCTGAGCGCGACACGGCGTACTCGGCTGCAATGGGGCGTCTGGTCAACCAGTTCCCCGCCGACCGCGAGGCCAAGGTCTTCTATGCGCTCTCGCTGCTCGGCCTGAATCAGGGGGTGCGGGACACGGCGACGTACATGCGAGCCGCCGCGATCGTCGAACCGGTATTCCGGGCCAATCCGAACCACCCGGGCGCTGCCCACGTGCTGATCCACTGCTACGACGACCCGATACACGCACCCCTGGGTCTCGCGGCGGCCCGAGCGTACTCCAAGATCGCGCCGGATGCCGCGCATGCCCAGCACATGACTACGCACATCTTCCTCGCGCTGGGGATGTGGGACGAGGTGGTGGCGCAGAACGAGATCGCGTCGGGGGGCGACCGCGCCGCATGGACTCCGCACCATTACACCGAATGGCTGGGCTACGGCTACCTGCAGCAGGGCCGCTACCAGGAGGCACTGCAACACCTCGAGTTGATGCACCAAAACATGAACCAGGCCCGCCGCGGTCGCCCAGTGCTCGCGGAGATGCGCGCCGACTACGTCGTGAACACCGAGCGATGGGACAGTCCCTGCCTCCAGTGGAGTATCGACCTCACCGGAGTGCGTGCGCGAGACGCGGCGGTGGATGTGTTCGTAGCCGGGCTCAGCGCCCTGAAGCGCGGTGACCGCCGCGGGGCCGAGCGAGGCCTGGCGGACCTGGCCGCGGTCAATCGCAGTCGGGCACCGGCCGCTCCCGGACAAGAGCGCGACCAGGTCCCGGACATTCTTCTGAAGGAGCTCGAGGCGTTGCTGCGGCAGGCGGACAGCGCTCCGACGGACGCGATCGCGCTCATGCGGGAGGCGACCGCGCTGGAGGATGCGATGTCGGTCGAGTTCGGGCCGCCCGCGGATGTGAAGCCGGCGCACGAGTTGTTTGGTGAGATCCTGCTCCAGGCCGGCCGTCTGCAGGAGGCACAGCGGGAGTTTGCGCGCGCACTCGCGCTCGCTCCCAAGCGGGCGTTGTCGCTACTCGGTCTCGGTCGCGCGGCGGCGGCGGCGGGTGACCGGACGACCGCGGTACGCGCCTACGGTCAGCTCCGGGAGATCTGGCACGGGGCCGACCCGGGCCTTCCTGGCCTCACTGAGGCGACGCGGTTTGTCGCGGCACGGCCGTAGCACGGCGCGGCCATGGCACTCAAGGAGCGGATTTCGTCCAGATCGCGATGACGCCGCAGCCAGAGTTGCTGCCGATGAACTCCCCCGGCGTTTCGGCCGAACCGCGGTAGACCTCGATGCCCTGGATGTCCTGGGGCGGCGTGTTGCGTGCGAAGTACGGCGTCGACTCGTTGCCGTCGAGGAAGTATTGCGGGTAGCACCCCGGTGGCGAGCGGACCATCTTGGCGACGCAGTTGTTCGAGATGCACACCTGCTCGACGCCACGGACGGTCACGAGCACATCGACGAGCGACGTTGGGTTGATGCGCTCGATTTGCTCTTTGGTGAGGAAATAGCCCATCCCGGCGTGACGGCGTCGCTCGAAGTCCGAGAACCGTCTCCCAATCGAGCTCGGCTTCGCCTCGACGACGACCCCGGGCAGCTCGTAGGCCGGGTCCAGCTCGAAGACGTGCTCGAGGGTTTTCCCATCGTGGAGGTTGATCCGCCACGTGCCCGGCGAGTACCCGACCGCGGCAATCTCGAGCGTGTAGCGGCCGGACTCACGCGTCAGCTCGAAACGCCCAGCCGAGTCCACACCGACGGTATCGCGAGTCTCGACGACGACGCGGGCGCCCGGTACCGCCTCCCCGGTCACGCGCGTCACGACCTGCCCGTGGAGCACCCCAGCGCGGCTGTGTTGCGCCGCCGCCACCTGCGGGAAGCAGAGGCCGAGAGCTACGAGCAACCAAGAGGCTGCCCGCTGCGTGCGGAGGAGGGGGTTGGCGTGCACCGAGTCCTGGGCTGCTTGCCCAAAGTATCACCCTGCAACTACTGCCGAAAGAGGCGTCCCGCAGGGCCAGCGGCTGGCCTCGGCGCGATCTTGCGTCCTTCCTGAGCGGCGCGCACTATATCCCGAAGTACCAGATCGTGTTCACCCCGAGTCCCTTTTCTCGAGGGGGTCAGCATGAAGCACACCACGTCACGCACATCCGGAGTGGTTGCGGTCACTGCGGCCTTGCTCGTCGGTGCAGCGGGATCGCTGCTCGGGCAGGGAGCCGTCATCACCGGCAAGGTCACCGGCCGACAGAACGAAGCGCTCGGCGGCGCGCTCGTCATTATCGACGAGCTGAACAGCGCCGTCGCGACCACCACGACCGGCACGTACACGCTGGCGGTGCCGCCGGAGCGCACCAAGGGGCAAACCGTCACCCTGCACGCCCGCTACATCGGGTACTCGGCGACGACGCGCCAGATCACGCTCACCCCAGGAACCCAGACCCAGGACTTCGTGCTCAAGTTCGATCCGATGACGCTCGACGCGGTCGTCGTGACGGGCGTGGCAGGGGAGATAGAGCGGAAAAAGCTCACGACCTCGGTCGGTATCGTCACTGCCGCCCAACTGCAGGAAGCGCCGGGTGTCTCGGCGCTGGGATCACTCGAGGGCAAGGTGGCGGGGGCGCGGCTGATCAATCCGAGCGGGGCTCCTGGCGGCGAGCCGGCGATCCGGCTGCGCGGGGCGACCGCCCTCACGTCGCCCTCGGCCTGCACCGTTCCGCCGTGCGCTTCCACGGCGACGCCGGGTCCGCTGATCATCGTGGACGGCACGATCACGCACCACGGCCTCGCGGACATCAATTCGGAGGACATCGAGCGGGTCGAGGTGGTGAAGGGTGCGGCGGCGTCGTCACTGTACGGGTCGAATGCCGCGAACGGCGTGGTCCAGATCTTCACCAAGCGCGGCGAGCGCATCCCGGACGGCAGGTTGGTCGTGACGGTGCGCAACGAGTACGGCCAGTCGTTCCGCCCAAAGGCGATCCCCTGGGCGCTCTCGCACCCGTACCTGATCGACACGGTCGGGACCTACACCGATGTGCTCGGCAACACCGTCAACAACGGCGATTACATCACACCGCCCGCGCCCACGTCAACGACGTGTCCGACCGGCGGCTGCCTGGTTGGCGTCAACTCGCAGCCCAACTTGAAGGCCGATCACATTGCCGACGTTCCCTACAACTCGTTCGGCAGGGCCGTCTACGACGCGCAGTCGGCGCTGCTGACGCACGGTCCGTTCTACACCAATTACATCTCGATCGGCCAGCGGCGCGGCAACACAAACTACAACGTGTCGTTCCAGAACACCAAGCAGGACGGTGTGCTCATCCTCCTCAAGGGCTACAACCGGCAGAACTTCCGCGTGAACGTGGATCAGGCGCTGGGGCCGCGGCTCGACCTGTCGGTGGGCGGCTTCTTCGGCAAGTCGAACAACAATCAGGTGGCGCAGGGGCCCGGCGCGCCGTTCTTCGCGGTGACGTTCATCGAGCCCAACATCAACCTGTTCGCCCCGAATCCCGACGGCACGCCGTACGCGGCGCAGATCCCGCATGTGTTGCCGAACGCCACGAACCCCTTGTACACGCTGGCCAACGAGCGCATCACCACCGATCGCTCGCGTTTCACCGGGTATGGGAAAGCGACCTACCGGATCCGCGACTGGCTGTCGCTCGAGGGCAACTACAACTACGATCAGGAGACGTCCGTCTACACCGACCAGGTGCCCAAGAACTTCTTGAACTCACACGGCACCCCGACGAGCGGCTCGCTCGCTCGAGTCGACAGCGGCGGGCGGACATTCAACACGGGCGCGACCCTCACCAGCGTGCGCACCTTCCACTTCGGCTCGTGGAACGTCCGCAACACGACCAAGGCCGCGTACGTGTACGAGGACCAGACGCTGACCGTGTTTGCCGACACCGCTGCGGCGTTCAAGGTCCTGAACACGCCGGAGTTCGTGGCGGTCGATCGGACCACGCTCTCGCCCGGCTCCGCCGATATCGCGATCCGCAACAAGAACTACTACGTCATCTCCGGCTTCGACATCAGGGACCGCTACCTGGTCGACGGCCTGGTGCGGTGGGACGGGTCGTCGCTGTTCGGCCCGGAGAGCCGCTGGCAGACGTACTACCGCGTCTCGGGGGCGTACCGCCTCTCAGAGGACGTTCACGTCAACGGCATCGACGAGCTGAAGCTGCGCGCGTCGTACGGGACCGCGGGCTTGCGGCCCACCTTCGATGCGCAGTACGAGACGTTCGCCGTGGTAGCGGGCGTGCCCGTGAAGCAGACCCTCGGCAACAAGACGCTCAAGCCGGCGCGCTCGGCGGAGACGGAAGTCGGCGGTAACATCGACTTCCTCAACCGGTTCTCCCTGGAGTATTCGTACTCGCGGAAGGAGACGAAAGACCAGATCATGCTGGTCCCGCTGTCCGGGGCGACCGGCTATGTGAACCAGTGGCAGAACGCCGCGACGTTGCTCGGACACACCCATGAGCTGTCGCTGGGCGCAATCCTCGTGGACAGACCGGAGCTTTCGTGGCGGGTGAACGTCGCCGCCGACCGGACGCGCCAGAAGATCACCCAGCTGAACACGCCGCCGTTCCTCGTCGGGCCGGACTACGTCGGCAACAACGACGTCACTCAGCACTTCAAGATCGCGGCGGGGGAGACGTTCGGCGTGATCTACGGCACGAAGATCGTCCGGAGCCTCGCCGAGTTGTATGCCGATCCAGCTAAGCAAGCCCTGTCGGGCGCCAACCAGCATTGGAGCCCGGACAGCGTCATCATCAACGAAGACGGCTTCCTGGTGCGGAAGGACCTCTACCACACCATCGGCGAGCGGTACATCCCCTACGTGGATCCCACGGGCAGCTCGGTCGTCAAGATCGCCGACGTGAACCCCGACTTCAACGCGAGCTTCACCACGAACCTGCGCTACAAGAACTTCTCGCTGTATGCGCTGGTCGACTGGGTGCAGGGGGGGAGCATCTACAACGGCACACGGCAGTGGCCCTTCTTCGAGTTTCGCGACCGCGTGTACGACCAGTCGAGTAAGCCCGTAGCTACAGGCTGTACCGGTAGTGCCGCGGCTTGTTACAGCACCGGCAAGAAGCCGACCGACTACTACCAGGCCATCTACAACGGCATCAACCCCATCGACTTCTTCGTCGAGCCGGGCACGTACGTGAAGGTCAAGGAGCTGAACGTCAGTTATAGCTTCGATCGCAACACCTTGGCCAAGCTCGGTCTCGGGCTAAACAACCTCCGGCTCGGGGTGATCGGGCGCAACCTGTTCACGTTCACCAAGTACTCCGGATACGATCCGGAGGTGGCCGGCCTGTCGGGCGACCCGTACTCGTTCCGGTTCGACGGCTTCTCGTACCCCAACTTCCGGACGTTCACCGGCTTTGCGGAGATCAACTTCTGACCCGCGGACCAACCTCTGAGGAGCGTGCGACCTATGAGCATGATCAAGCGTATCCCTGAGGGGCTGGGCCTCATCGCGGCCCTGGTCCTCGCGGGTGCATGTGACACACTCAAGATCGACAACCCGAACGCGCCGGATTCTCCCCGCGCGCTGTCCGACCCGTCCACGGTGCAGTCGATCGCCGTCGGCGCAATGCGGACCTGGTATCTCACAACCCAGGGGGACCTGGGGGCTGACGCCTATCCGGCGCTCACGATGGTCGTGATGGCGCGCAGTCACGTCGCGGCGTGGAACAACTACAACATCCGGTTCTACACCGGATGTACCACCACCCCGTGGGACGTCTACACTGCGGCTACCAATGGGACCTGCGGTACCGAGCAGCTGGGCGCAACCTACCCGCGCATCGAGTGGCAGAACGACCCCGCGTCGGCGCAGCGGACGCAGATCGAGCCGCTCTGGTACGGGTACTACTCGGCCCTGTCCTCGGCTAACGACGTGCTGAAGGCGATCCGGCAGAAGGGGCTCGTCATCACGGACGGCGAGACCACGAAGATGGTCGAGACGATGGCCACACTGGTGCAGGCGCTGAGCCTGAGCGGTATTGCGCTGAACTACGACCAGGGCTTCATCGTGACGGATAGCACGCCGGTCGACGCGAACGGGTCACCGATCGTGGCGTTCAAGTCCGACACCGCCCTCCGCGACACCGCGATGGCGAAGTTCGACGCGGCGATCGCGATGGCCGCGACGAAGTTTGGCGTCCCGGGGGAGTTCTTCGGCAGTCCGGCGCAGAGCTACACCAACGTGCACATCGCTCAGATCGCCAACACCATGGCCGCGCGGACGCTGGCGTACTTCCCGCGCAACGCCGCGCAAAACGCTGCGGTCGACTGGGTCAGGGTGGCGAGTTATGCCTCCAAGGGGATCAGCTCCGGTGCGGCCTTCGACTGGATGTTCCATGACGACGCCTGCGCCAGCTGGTGCGACTGGTTGAAGGTCTGGAGCAACGACATGACCACGATGCGGATCCACAGCCGCGTCGCGCACCTGTTGGATCCCGTGAATCAGCCGGACCCCTGGGATATCACGAAGAACAGCCAGCCCAACTCTCCGGACCAGCGTTTGGGCGACGGGACCTATCGAGGGGGGGCGTCGTACGCGAAATTGATCTCGGCAATCGTCGACACGCACACCGTCAAGCGGGGTGGATTGGATTACGTCTGGAGTACCGACCCCGAGATTCAGAACAAGTCGCGCGGGGCGTGGCACCAGAGCGCCGTCGGACAGGTCCGCTACGACAGCCTAGCCACGTGCGGCGATAATCCACAGGGGGAGGGCACCGGCTCGGGCGACGCCCCAGCCGTGCTCGCGGCCGAGAACGACCTGATCTGGGCGGAAGCCCTGATCCGGCAAACCGCCGGGGATCTTACTCTGGCGGCCACGCTCATCAACCACACACGTGTTGGCCCCGACCTACTGGGCCGGCCGCGCGGCGGCGCGAGCCCTACGAAGCCGAGCTTCCTCCCGGCGAGCGCGGCAGACGGTCAGGCGGGGCTGCTTCAGAAGCTCCAATACGAGCAGGATGTCGAGCTGCCGGGCTCCAACCCAGCGCCGTTCTACAATCAGCGACGGATCGACAAGCTGGAGCCGCTCACGCCGCGCGAGATGCCGGTGCCGGCGAAGGAGCTGGGCGTGCTGAAGCTGTCCCTCTACACGTGCGGTGGCGCAGCCCACCCCGATGGCAGTTGCGACGTGCACCCGGCGCCAAGCCCGATCGTGGCGGCCCTGGTGACGAACGCGCCGCAGGTTTGGGCCAGCCTCGAACGACAATCGCGAGACCGAGCGCAGCTCAACACGATGCTGGGCCGGCGCCGGTAGCGCGGCTCGGCCCGCAGTCGGTGGACGCTAACAGGCGCGTCGCTCGGCGGCGCGCCTGCTTCATTCCGGCCCCAGAGATGAGGAGCTGCTCCGCGGTGAGCTGGCGTCGCTGCCTCGCAGGGGGTCTCGCGCTGCTGGCGCTGGATGTCGCGTGCCGCCGTGTCGCCCCACCGCTTGCCTGGCACACCGAGGCGGGGTATCGCTGGCGCGAACTGAGGGTGCTCTCGAGCGGTGGCCCGGCGTTCAGCGAGCTCACTCCGTCCCGGACCGGGATCCGGTTCACCAACACCGTCAACCTCGACAGCGCACTCTGGAACCGCCACCTGGCGCAAGGGGGCGGCGTGGCCCTGGGCGACGTGGACGGGGACGGGCTTCCCGACGTCTACCTGACGAGCAACGAAGGCGCGAACGCGCTGTACCGTAACCTGGGCGACTGGCGCTTCGAGGACATCACGACGAACGCCGGCGTCGCCCTCACAGGGCGGCACTCGACCGGGGCGGTGTTCGCCGATGTCGACGGGGATGGCGACCTGGACCTGCTCGTCAGCACGCTGGGCGGCGGCGTGGCGCTATTTGTCAACGAC
>Ga0209375_1000570_pt1 | contig 30879 bp, 35 predicted proteins | sample GraSoiAngelo_131_FD_185888 | JGI IMG/M metagenome (GOLD analysis project Ga0209375, IMG submission 185888) | Grasslands soil microbial communities from the Angelo Coastal Reserve, California, USA - 14_0929_02_30cm (SPAdes) (version 2) | ecosystem: Environmental > Terrestrial > Soil > Grasslands ...
TTCGACTCTGCGAAGACCTCCATGTTCTTCGTGTAGATCACGATCGTGGGGCCTTCGAAGTCGACCTGCGTGATTTCCACGTGGTCAGGTACCACTTTCTTCACGACGCTTCGCGCGTCGTTCAGAATGTCCTCGATGGTCATCGGACATCACTTTGGCCCGAAGTCGCGACGGACTCAGGCCAGTTTCATACTCGTTTTGCGCTTCTCGACTTCCTTGTCGTCGAACATCTTGAAGCCGTCTTTCGAGATGAGGGCGACATCGATCCCTTCGCCGGAGACCGCGTCGCGCTTCATCGCGGCGGTCACCGCACGGACCGCGAGGTTCGCGCCCTCGTCGAGCGTCATGTCATCCTTCCAGTGGTCCTCGAGGACCCCGTACACGTAGGGGCTGCCCGAGCCGCTGGACACGAATTTGTCGGGGAGAGACCCGCCGGCGGCGTCGAGGGAGAAGACGTGCCCTCCCGTCCGGTCCCAGCCCCCGATCACGAGCTGGACCCAGTACGGGTAGAAGCGGCTGCCGCTCAGGATGTTCGCGGTGAGGGTCGCACAGGCCTCGACGGGCATCGTGATCCCCCGCTTGAGCTTGTACAACTCGACCTCGGCGGTGATGTAGCGAGCGAGGACCTGCAAGTCCCCGACCAACCCCGCGGTCGTGAGGCCCAGGTTCTCGTCGAGCCGGTAGACTTTCTTCGTGCGTTTGTGGGCGATCAAGGTCCCCGCGGTCGCGCGGCGGTCCGCGGCCAAGACCACTCCGTCCTTGCAAACGAGGCCGAGCGTCGTGGTCCCGGTGTCGACTTCTCTCGAAACCGTTGCCATTGGTACACTCCCGTTCAAAAGGGTGTCAAAAATGACAACCGAAGCATACGGCCGGCACTATATAAGTATTGCTTTCTTCGTCGCGTTTGCGGGAGGAACCCGGTCCGTCCCGGGAGGATCCGTCACAATTCGACGACGAGTTCCTCGTCCGAACTGTCGATCGGCAACGCCGCCTCGTAGTACTGTCGCATCTGTCCCGTGGAATCGACGAACGTCAGGACCATGTGGACCAATCCGAGTTCCTGCAGCCGCCGAATCCGTTCCCGCACGGTCGCGACGGGAATGCCGTAGATCCGACTGACTTCGATGGGGGTTTTCGGGCTCGCCAGGAAGGCGACGAGGATTCGCTTCGAGGCGGGGTCGAGACGGACCTGCATTGCAGATGAGTGTGCGAAGGTGGGGGTATCAGGCTTCCGCATCCCGTATCGAAGGTGATAGCCGATACCGCCGGCTCGCGAGCGGGGACGCGCCTGCGCGACTAGGGGTATACGACGAACTTGACGACGACGGCGATGATCACGATCACGACGACGGCGACCCCGACGAACATGTACATGCGTCGCCGGCCGGGTTTCTTCTCGCCGGCCAGACCCAATCCTCCGACATCGTAGGACATGCGGGACCTCGACGGGCGAACCTGCCTCGCGGTATAAGGATTTCGTCACCGACGCGGAGGAGACGCCTCACTGGCGAGGACGGGCCCGACCCGGGCCTCGGGCGCGAAGCGGATTGCGTACGCGATTTTCTCCTTCGGCAAGGCGACGCTCTCGGCGCTCACGTAGACGGTGATGCCGTCGCCCTCCTTCTCCCGTCGGAGGATTTCGTCGTTCGGAATCGAAATCAGCTCCCGGCCCTCTTGATCCTCGAAGAAGAATCGCACCGCGCTGGGCATTGCGCGCAACTTCACGAGGAAGAATCCGGGATCCTCGGGGTCGCGCTTCCCTGGGTTCGCGAAGAAAAGCAATCCTGCCTCGTGCCGGTACAGGTGCCCTTCGACCGCGCGCAGGAGGGGGATGCGGTGGCCGTCGTGATCCATCGCCGCCTCCGCCGTCACGTCCGCCTCCCCGATCACGCGGTACGCCCTGGCGCCCTCCCCCGCGACTTGGGAGAACGCGACGCGGCTCTCGGACGCCGACGGTCCCGGCTCGATGCGCACCCGAAGGCGCAAGGTCGCGAAGTTCAGGTCGTAGATCCGGTCCTGCACGTCGACATATCCGAGGATCATCCGCCGGTCAGACTCCGAAGCCCCGCCGGAACTGCTCCGCGATCTCGCCGAGCTCGACTTGCGAGAAGGATTCGAAATCGGAGACCGCGGTGTATTCCGCGAGCTGCTCCTCCCGATGGATGTTCGGCAGCGCCGAGGCGACGGTCTCCTCGGACAAGATGAACTTCAGGGCGGCCTGGGACAGGGTCATGCCCTTTCCTTCGTACACCCACCGGAGATTCGCCGCTTGCTTCCGCGCCCGTTCGGTCCACGTCGAGTCCTTCACCTGCAAGTCCCCGTCTGCGGGGAAGCGGACCGCGTCCGGGTTGGACTCAAGCACTCCGCCGGCATGAGGCGCCCGGATCACCATGCCCTGGTTGATCTCCAACGCGACCGGGAAAAACTTCCGACCCGGCTCCTCTTCCAGGAGATTGTAGTAGGTCTGGATGCAGCCGAGGTCGTGCTTCCGCATCGCGGCGCGGCCTTCCTCGAGGCCTCCCGGGCCCGGGCCGAGGGCGATGCCGTAGTACCGAATTTTTCCCTGGGCCTTCACGTCCTCAAGGGCTTGCCACACGGCGGCATTCCCGACGGTCGCGGCATCCGGGTAGTGGAGCTGCAGGACGTCCACATAGGACGAGGCGAGTCGATCGAGCGTCTTGTCGAGCGAGGCCTTGATCGCGCCCGGCGAGAAGTCCGGCCGGCCCTCCGCGCGGCCCACCTTGCTCGAAATGATGACGAGTTCGCGTCGATCTTGGAACGTCTTCCCGAGGAGGCTCTCCCCTCGGCCGTTTCCGTCGGTCGGGGCGACGTCGAAGTAGTTGATGCCGGCGTCGTAGGCCTTCCTGAGCAGGTCCATCGCCTGCTCGTCCGAGAACGATCCCCAGGCGCCCGAGGCGACCGGCCAGAGCGGGAATCCAACTTCGGAGACCTCGAGTTCGGTCTTCCCCATCGGTCGGTAGTTCAGCGGCACGGTCTTCGGGGACCGAAAAGGAGCGGGCGTATTTGACCGCACCGTCGCCCGGTCAGCGCCAGGAGACGAGCAGGAGCGTCGAAAACCCGACGAGCTCCACGGCATTCAGGATGAGCATCGGCATGGCGACCGAGCCGGCATATCCGCTCGTACTGAGGCTGTCGTTCCAGGAGAGATAGAAGTACATCGCGGCGAGGTTCTCCAGGAGGAACAGCGCCGCGAAGACGATCAGTCCGAACGAAAGCGGCGATCGAAGGGATCGGAAATTCGAGCGGTAGATAACCAGGAGCAGGGCCAAGACGACGATGCTCGCCGCCGCGAGCCCGAGGTCGATCATCCACAGGGTCCCGAGGGCCATGCTAACAATGCGAAACGTCGGGGGAGGCCATATCTACTTTTCCCCGGTTCTACGAAAACAGGGAACATCAATCTACCGCGACGTCTCCCCGGAATGGGGTCCGATCCGCTGCCAAATCTCCAGGAAATCCTCGAAATGGACCTGGAGCCGCGGAGACAACGAATACTGGGTGCCGTAGCCCGCGTCGCCTACGGTCATCACGAAGTCGTTCTCGTGTAGGACGTCGAGGTGATGGCGAACGGTCTTGTAGTCCAACGCGAGTCGCGTCGCCAGGTCGTTCGCGTTGTACGGCCGCTCGTGGAGGCTCCACAGGATCCGGGCGCGGTTGATCCCGCCGCGGGTTCCCGCGATGAGGTACCACAACCGCCGGTCCATGGAGGCGCGACCCCATCCGTTTGGCAATAAAGTAGCCTTCGGGACACGCATCGAACAGGCGATGGCCGAACGTTCTAATATTACTATCGAAATAGTCAAAATCGTGGGCCTCTTCGGAGGAGGACGGGACTGGTCGCGGACCGCGAAAGGCTGGTTCCTCGAGTTCCGCCTAATCCCCGTCCTCCTCTGGTCGTACACCGCCGTCGTCCTCGGGACGGCGGTTGCGTCCGCGGATCTCGGAGGGTTCGACCTCTTGTGGTTCGCCGTTGCACTGGGCCTCGGCGGCCTAATCCAAGGATGGGCGACTCATGCGATCAACGAGATCTACGACTGGCGAAGCGGAACGGATCGGATCGACGGGCCTCGGGCGTTGTCCGGAGGGAGTCACGTCCGAAACCTCTCCCTCCTGGGTGAGGGCGATCTTTGGTTGATCTTCGCCGCCTCGAGCGCGGCCATCGCTGCCCTGACGATCTGGGTCGTCGTGGCGAGGGCGGCCTGGCTCGCGATCCTCGTCCTCGCGGGCTACATCTTGGGAGTGGCGTACACGGTCCCTCCAATCGCGACCGCGTATCGACCGTTCGCCGGCGAATGGGTCGGAGGTTTTCCTGGCGTGCTCCTCTCCGGACTCGGCGCCTATGCGATCCAGACGCGACAGCTTTCGATCGTCGCCGTCCTCGCCTTATCCGCGCACGCCCTGGTCTGCATGGGCATGCTGATCGTGCATCACTACCTCGATGCGCAGATGGATGCGCGCGCTCTGCCGCAGAAGCGGACGAGCGTCGTGGCCCTCGGCTTTCGTAAAGCGAAGCGGTACGCCGCCGGGATGACCGCGATCGCGGCGATCCTGTACGGGGCCCTCGCGCTCGCGGTGCGCCAGGAGTTCATCCTCGGCGCTCTGTTCACCGCGCCCGCGGTTTGGATCCACCTGCGAATTCAGCCGACGGATCTGAAATCGGTGACCCGAGGCGAACTCCAGGTCATCCAGCTCGGGATCGCCGCGGGCCTCTCGACGGCGGTCGCGCTTGCGCCGTCCCTGTGGCCGATGATCCCCCTCGCGGCGGCCGGCTACCTCGCCCACTTGGCCGTCGTCTCGCCTCCCGCCGAATTGGCGCGGGCCTGGAGGCGCGGGCCCTCGAGGAAGGACCGGCCGACGAAGGGCTGACGGGACCGCGGAAGGCCGAAATACCTCCGGACCGGTCTTGTGGCCGTTGCGTCGCATCGGCTTCGTCGTCAATCCCATCGCGGGCATGGGCGGCCGCGTGGGGCTGAAGGGGACGGACGGGGTGGTGGAGCAAGCCCGGGCCGCCGGCGCCCAGCCCGTGGCCGGCGACCGAGCCCGCGCCTTCTCCGAGGCGTTTGCCCGCCTTTCGCGGGAGGACCCCGCCCTCGACGTCATGTGGCTCGCGGGGGGCGACCCCATGGGAGAGATCCCCCTCCGATCCGCCGGCATCCCCGGCACCCGCATCGATGTCGTCTACAAGCCTCAGCCGACGACCACGGCGGGCGACACGGTGCGCACCGTGGAAAATGCGATGATCCACGGGGCCGATCTGATGATGTTCTGCGGAGGCGACGGAACCGCTCGAGACGTCGCGTCCGCGGTGCAGAACCGGGTTCCCATCCTAGGAATCCCCGCGGGAGTCAAGATGTACTCGGGGCTGTTCGCGGTCTCGCCTTCCGCCGCCGCACGCCTCCTTGCGGCATACTTACGATCCGAGCTTCGCATCGGGACCGCCGAAATCCTGGACCTCGATGAGGACGCGTATCGGGAGGGCGAATGGCGGGTCCACTTGTTCGCGACGGCCAAGACCCTCGTGGAGCCGCACCTCGTCTCCGCGGGGAAATTGATGGTCGAAGAACTGAGCGAGGAGTCTGTGCGGGCCGAACTCGCGGAACACTTTTCGGAATTGTTCTCCGAAAATCCGGACACGTTGTTCCTCCTCGGACCGGGCTCGACGCTCCAGGGCGTTGCATCTTCCTTGGGAATCGAGAAGACCTTGCTCGGTGTCGACGCCCTCCTCGCGCGCAAGACGATTGCCCCCGACGTGAACGAAACGAAAATCCTCGAGTTGCTCGATCAACATCCGAAGGCGACGCTCGTGGTCAGCCCAATCGGCGCACAAGGATTCATCTTGGGCCGAGGCAACCTCCAGGTGAGCCCAGCCGTCCTGAGACGGATCGGCGCCAGGAATGTGATCGTCGTCGCGACGCCAGGAAAATTGGCGGCGACGCCGGTCCTCCGCGTCGACACGGGCGATCCGGAGCTCGACCAGGAGTTCGTGCGCCGCGAGTACCTCTTCGTCGTCGTTGGATATCGAACTTCGAAACTCCATCCGATCCAAGGATGAGCAACCGCTCCTCGCAGAGGAATAGAAAGTTGAAATACCCTGGGACCATGAGCGAGTCCGCTCGGGGGAATTTCTAGATGACGTCGATGATGAAGGCCGCGGTGAAGCTCAAGGCGGCGCCGAAGAATACGGAAGTCAAAACCGTCCCGGTCCCCAACCTCCGGGCCGATGAGGTCCTCATCCGCGTCGCGGTCTCGTCGATCTGCGGCACGGACGTCCACATCTACGATTGGGACGCGTGGGCCCAGAACCGCATCAAGGTCCCGCTGATCCAGGGCCACGAGTTCTCGGGGCACATCGAGCGCCTCGGGGCGGAGGTGACCAACCTCCGCAAGGGCGAATACGTGAGCGCGGAGGGGCACATCGCCGACGGCACCTGCTACATGTGCCGGACGGGGAACGCGCACGTCTGCAAGTCCGTCTCGATCGTCGGGATCGACCGGGACGGAGCGTTCGCGCAATACCTGAAGGTCCCTGCCTCGAACGTCATCGTGAACGATCCGGACCTTCCGCCGGAGCTCGCGACGATGCAAGACCCGCTCGGCAACGCGGTCTACACGACGACCAACGCGAACGTCCCGGGAAAGACCGTGGCGATCTTCGGCCTCGGCCCGATCGGCCTGATGGCGGTCGCCCTGTGCCGCGCGATGGGAGCCCGCCGCGTGATCGCGGTCGGCCACCGAAACCAGTATCGGATGAACTTGGCGAAGACGGTCGGCGCGCACTCGGTCCTTCGGTCCGGGCCTCGCCTCGTCGAGGAGATCATGGACCTCACGTCGGACGAGGGGGTCGACGAAGCCCTCGAGTTCTCGGGGAGCGAGGAGGCGTTGAAGGAGGCGCTGTCGGTCGTCCGCCCGGCCGGGGGGATCCACATCCTCGGCTTCTACACGAAACCTGTGACGTTCGACCTGTCCGAGATGGTCACGAAGGGAGTGTCGATGCACGGCATCCACGGCCGGCTCATGTACAAGACCTGGTACCAGATGGGCGGACTCCTCCGGAGCGGGAACCTGAACCTCCGTCCGCTCCTGACCCACAAGTTCTCGCTCGACCGATACGACGAGGCGATGAACGTGATGCGCAGCGGCGACTGCGGGAAGGTCGCGTTCCCGATGGAGGCGTGACGATGGCCTCGCGGGATCCGACCTCCTGGATGCGGGCGGAGTACGAGAACCTGGTCGCGCAGAGTCTGGACTGGAAGCTCCGCGTCCTGCAGGGACCGTCGGCGCCCCGGAGCCAGGTCGACGGCAAGACCGTGATCATGCTCTGCTCGAACAACTACCTGAACCTCTCGAACCATCCGAAGGTCAAACGGGCCGCGCGGGAGGCCATCAAGACCCACGGGGCGGGCAGCGGCAGCGTGCGCCCGATCGCGGGGAACATGGACCTGGACGAGGAGCTGGAGCGGCGGATCGCCCGCTTCAAGCGCCGCGAGGCCGCCCTGTTCTACATGAGCGGCTTCGCCGGGAACGCGGGCCTCATCCCGCAGCTCGCGGGGGAGGGCGACGCGGTCCTGACGGACGAGCTCAACCACGGCAGCATCATCGACGGCGTCCGGCTCACGAAGGCGCAGCGGATCATCTACCGCCACTCGGACATGGGCGACCTCGAACGGGCGCTCAAGGAGGCCGACGGCTGGGCGAAGAAGATCCTCGTGATCAGCGACGGAGTCTTCTCGATGGACGGCGACATCGCGCCGGTCGACCAGATCGCCAATCTGAGCGAGGCGTTCGGCGCGATGGTATACATCGACGACGCGCACGGCGAGGGCGTCCTGGGAGACGGAGGGCGCGGCGTCGCCTCGCACTTCCACGTCGAGGAGAAAATCCAGGTCGAACTCGGGACGTTCTCGAAGGCGCTCGGTGTCGTGGGAGGCTACGTGGCAGGCTCCAACGACCTTCGGAACTACGCCCTCAACAAGTCGAGGACCTGGCTCCTGAGCGGGTCCCATCCGCCAGCCGTCGCGGCCGCATGTACCGCGGCGATCGACGTCCTCGAGACGGAGCCGCGGCACGTGAAGAAGCTCTGGTCGAACACGAAATATTTCAAGAAACAACTCGTGTCGCTCGGGTTCGACATCGGCAAGAGCGCCACGCCGATCACGCCCGTGATGCTCGGCGATTCCGCGATCGCGAAGCGTTTCAGCAACCGACTGTTTGAGGAGGGCGTCTTCGCCCTTCCCATCGTCTTCCCGATGGTCGCGAAAGACCGCGCCCGCATCCGGAACATCGTGAACGCGGGTCTGAAGCGAGCGGATCTGGACGACGCCCTCCGGGCGTACGAGAAGATCGGCAAGGAACTGAAGGTCATCCCCTAGACGCCAGGGTGCGACTTCCGGCGGACGTACAACATCGGCTGAATCTCGTATCCGAGGGACCGGAAGAGGGCCTTCGACGCGGCGTTATGCGGCTCGATCAGCGCCGCGAATATCTGGATTCCTTGCTCCCCTAGGCCACGTTCACACGTTCGCACGAGGCGGCTCGCGATATGCGTCCGCCGATAGTCCGGATGAACCGCGAGGCGGTTGATCCAGCCCTTCCGGCCATCGTGAGTTCCGAGGACGACTCCCACCAATCGCCCTCCGTCGAAGGCGCCCAAGTACCGGTTGCGGGAGATCCGGAGTTGGGACGCGATCGCGGCGCGGCTCTCCCGCCCTCGGGTCCGCGGCTCCATCCCGCTGATTTTCAACAACGCAATCAGGTCATCGTAGTCGGAGAACCGAAGGCGGCGAATCCGGATCGGCATCGTCACCATTCCCGCGAGACCAGATGTCGGGTCGGGTGCGCGAAGCGATCGACGGCGTCCCGCGGCAACTGGTCCCGCAAGAAGGACGGCATCAAGCCCGAGCTCGGGAGGGACTTGAGCGGGAGCAGGCGCAGCCGGAGGTGATCCTCCCGACTCGGGATGCGCCCTTCCCCATCCGGCGTTGGGAACGCGGAGTTGAGGTCCACGAGGAAATAGAATCCGATCTCGTGGGTCCTCAAGCCCTTCAAGGTGTAGAAGTTCTCGTGGACATAGACCAGTTTTTCCACCTCGACGTTCAGCCCGCTCTCCTCGTCGAACTCGCGCGCCATGCAGGCGGTCAGGGTCTCCCCGAATTCCAGGTGTCCGCCGGGGAGCGCCAAGGCGGGACCGGTCGGCCCGGCTCCCTCTTGGACGAGGACCGCGTCGCCGTGGAGGAGGATGCCGCAGGCCCGGACGAGGAATTCCCTCCCGCGCTCAAGCGATCCGAGCACCCAATTCCCCCTCGACGTCGGGACGAACCAGCACGACGCGGCCGTCCGCCTGGACGGCCCCGAGACACAGGACCTCAGACATGAAGGGGCCGATCTGGCGGGCAGGGAAGTTCGTCACCGCGACGACGGACCGGCCCAGCAAATCGGCCTTCGTGTACCAACGCTGGACAGCGGCGGAGGACGTCTTGATCCCGAGCGGTCCGAAGTCGATCCGCAACCTGTACGACGGATTGCGGGCCTCCGGGAAATCCGCGACGTCGACGATTTTCCCGACGCGCATCTCGACCTTCTGGAAGTCCGAAATCGCAATCGTCGCCATGGTCCCGCGGCGCGCGAACGAACGCGCGCCATTTGAGGCCTTTGCTCACACCGCGCGCGACTCGGGACTCCGGACGCCGACGTGCTTGCAGAGGCGTTCGTGTTCCTCGCGACTCGTCCATTCGACCCGGAGGTAGTCGGCGATCTCGCGATCGCTCATGCCGAGCCGACGCGCCTCGTCGACGGCGACTTGGTACGCCTCGACCTCGGTCGGACGATCGACGTAGTTGTACCGGCGGTCCCATAGCTCCTTACCGGCATGCCACTGCCGGATGTGGGTGAGCTCGTGGAGCACGTCGAGATACAGAATCCGCTCCTCTCCGGTCTGGAGGTACCCGAGGCCGGCGACGACGTTCCCCTTGTCATCGTCGATGTACATGTACATGTCCTCGGGGACGACGTCGATGCGGCAGTCGCGAAGGACCTCTTGCCGCAGGCCGTCCGGGAAAATCGCGCGGAACGCCGCCGACCGATCGAGTCCCGGGAACACCTCGAGGATCCCGTGCTTCCCCGCCTTCACCTTGCGGTTCACTCGGACGCCGGGCACGTTCGGTTCCCATCCGCCTCGTCTAACAAAAACCTATTCCCTCGATCGCGCCGGCGTCAAGAGCTTCGGCTCGCGAACCAGCGTTCGAGGGCTTTCCCGTTGCTCTTCAACCACGCGGCGTTGACACGGATCTTCTCGATCGCTTGCTGGACGGCCCGGCGGACCTCCGGCGCCTCGCGGCCTCGGAAGAATCGTTCGACGTCCTTCACAGCTTCCGGCGTCGTAAACTCCTGGGCGATCTGCACGAGCCGCCGAATCAAGAACCCGGATTCGGCGTAGCGCCGGTAGAGCTCGTCCCAGTTGTCCTTGACGAAGGACCACGCGAGGTCCCGCCCAACGCTCGGGCGGCTTGCCGCGACGCTCGTGATGACGAGGACGGCGTCCTGGGACCGGACGGCGTCCGTGAGGGAACGCCGCAGGGTCTCCTGCAAGAGGCGCTCATCCCGCGGATTGGACAGGGCCATGAGGAGCCGCACCTGCTCCTCCTGGAGCGCCGCTTTTCGCTGAAGCTCCCAGAGCGTCTCGTACGTGGCCTGGTCCGCCTGCTGGCCGACCAGGTTGTACACGACCCCGCGCAGGTCCGGATGGAGGGTCGCGGGGTCCTTCAGGTATCGCGCAAACCGGCGGCCCGCCTCCGCGAGGACGGGGCGGTAGGAGTGGTGGCCGAGGCGGCTCAGGATCGTCGACCGCTTGAGCGCGTCGAGGTGGCCTTCGCCCGGTTTCGGATCCCACCCGCTTCGTTCGCCCGCGGGCCGGAACAGCTCCCGCCCGTAGGCGTCGAATTTTTCCAGGTACCGCGTGTCCGAGATCAGCGTCTCGACGTCATGGAGGGATTCCGCGATGAGCCTCCATGCGGTTGCATCGTCCTCGCCGCGGTAAGCGGCCGTGAGGTCGAGGAGGGTCGTCGCGGGCAGGTATCCGGCCCGCATGAGGGCGTGGGCGTCGTTCTGCAGGCCGCTCCGATCCTCCGTCCCGAGCTCGCCCGCTTCGACCGCCCGTCGAAGCCGGTCCCACTCCTCCGAGGGATAGTTGACGCGGTAGAATCCCGATTGGCCGGCGTTCACCTTGATCCAATCCTTTTCGGAGGATCGGCGGGATCGGCCTAGCGGACGCGTTTCAGTCTTCTTCTCCATGAGGAAGGACACGGGCTTCTTCTGACCCGCCCGCGCGATCCGCACGGGGACCTTCCACCGAGTCCGGTCCTTCGAGGGTCCGAGGATGTCGCTGTACAGGAAGCGGGACTGGGTGAGGCCGACCCGAGCGCTCCCGCCGGTCCTCTTCACCTGAACGTCGAGGAGAGGGAACCCCGTCTGTCGCGTCCAAGAGCCCATGAGCGCCCGGACGGGCTGTCGCGAAGCGGCGGTCAGGGCCCGCCACAAGTCCTCCGTCCGCGCGTTGCCGTAGGCATGGGCCTTCAGGTAGTCGCGGATGCCGCGCCGGAACGTCGCCTCGCCGAGGAACTGTTCCAGCATGCGCAAGATCGAGGCGCCCTTGCTGTAGCTGATGTCATCGAAGATCTCCCGGATCTCCGCCGGGTCCCGGACGGGGACCTCGATCGGATGGGAACTTTTGAGGCCGTCGAGGGCCAGCCCGCGCACGATGTCCTCCTCCAGGAACTGCGTCCACATCTTCCACTCCGGGTGGAGGGCGCCGGTCGTCTTCGCCCCCATCCACGACGCGAAGCTCTCGTTGAGCCAGAGGTCGTCCCACCACGCCATCGTCACGAGGTCCCCGAACCACATGTGGGCGGTCTCGTGGGCGATCACCTCGACGATGGTCTGCCGCGTCTGCGCGGACGAGGTGGCGGGGTCGAAGAGCAGGATCCGCTCCCGGTACGTGATCGCGCCCCAGTTCTCCATCGCGCCGGCGGCGAAGTCCTGGAGCGCGATATGGTCGAGCTTCTCCAGTGGATACGGGATGCCATAGTAGTCGTTCAGGTAGTCCAGGATGCGGATCGCTTCGTCGAGGGCCCAGCGGCTGTGGCCGATCCGATCGGGGAGGGCCCACACACCGAGCTTCGTGCCCCGCCGGGCCTTGCCCTCGATCGAATCGAGGGGGCCGACCGCGAAGGCGAGGAGGTACGTCGACATCCGCGGGGTCTCCGCGAACCTCACGAGGCGCGTACCGTCCCCGAGATCCTTCTCGTCGATTGGGGGCGTGTTCGATACGGCCGTCATTCCTTCCGGCACAACGAGGGACACCTCGAAGGTCGCCTTGGCGCCGGGCTCGTCCCAGCAGGGGAAGGCGCGACGCGCGTCCGTCGATTCGAACTGGGTCGCGGCCATGTAGCCTTGCTTCCCATCGGACATCGTGTACCGGCTTCGATAGAAGCCCGCGAGTTCGTCGTTGAGCGTGCCGGAGAACGAGAGCCGCAGGGTCGCGGGACCCGAGGGGATGGACTCGGCGAAGTTCAGCTGCAGCACCTCGCGCTTCGAATCGAAGTCGATCGAGGTCGCGGGACGACTCCCGCCCTTCGAGGAGCTGACGGTGGCCTCGCGGACCTCGAGTCCTTCCGCGTTCAACGCGATCGTCTTCGTCGGCCGCGCGACCTGAATCCGAATCGACTCGCTCCCGTCGAACGAGAAGGCTTTGAGGTTCGGTCGCAATTCAATCGAATACTTCTCGGGTCGCACGGTGTCGGGCAATCGGTGTTCCGCGGCCATGACGCTCCCTTCCCTTCGCGGTCGCCAGGGAGGCCCACGTCGAATATCTAGTTAATCGTAATCGATTTGGGCGGGATTGTGCGCCGGAAGACCTCGCGTGTGTACGAGGCGGAAGCCCGCAGGGCTTATGGCTTCCCGCGGAATCCGAGGTCTCCGTGGAACCTGACCGGAGCTCGGAGATCGCCGCCACGTTCGAGCGGATCCGACGGCCGCTCCAGTGGCCCATGGAGAACTTTCGACGGAGGCATCGATCGAACCGCCGCTTCGAAGGATACGAATTCTCGCGGGTCCGGCGCAATGTGCGGGCGGGGTTCGCCTTCGGCTTTGCCCTCCGGGAGGACTCCCTCCCGGGAATCACGGATCCGCCGGAGGTCGTCGCCTACGCCTTCGTCGAGCCGAACGGATCGAGCCTGCATCGAACCCTCGTGACGAAGGAGAGGAGCGCCGTCCGGAGACTCGTCGCGGCGAGCCAGCGGATGGGGTTCCCGTTCGAACTCCACTCGGGCGGGTCCGTCGCCGCCGTGCGTCATCGGTCCCTGTCCCAAGTGCCCCGGGAGATCTTCGTCCTGGTCGCATCGGACTTCCTGATGTTGTGTTACCAACCGCTTCGTGCGGCGGGCTTCCTCGAGCGGGTGACGAAAGCGACGACGAAACCCGGCTGAGACTAGGCGCCCATCTCGACGGCAAGGGCCGCGGGGACATGAGGCCGGTCGATCACCTCGAACACCTTCGTCCAGTTGTCGGCGAGATCCCGAGAACATCGCAGGATCCCCAGGTCGACGAGCGCCGCGAGCCGCCGGCGTGTCCGAGAGGCGGGCCAGCGGAACCGGATCGCCATGAACTCCACGAGGGCCCGCTCCCGTGCCTTGACGTTGGCGAAGTGCACCTGGATCGTCGTCGCGACGAGGGCCAGCTCGTCGCGTTCCTCGACGTCAGGCACCTCGCCCAGGATCGTCCACAATCCCCGCAACCGGGTCATGTGCCTCGGACGGGGCTCCCCATCCGTGGCCCTTCCGAGTGCAGGTACCCTACCCTTAGGGTTCGCAACAAGACTTTAATTCGCAAGGGCGGATACATCGGCGATGCCGGTCGACACGGAACTCGTCCCGATCGAGAACCCGGACGCGCTGAACGTGATTCTCGGCCAGACGCATTTCATCAAGACCGCGGAGGACCTCCACGAGGCCCTCGTCGGGGCGGTTCCCGGAATCCACTTCGGCCTGGCGTTCTGCGAGGCCTCCGGCCCAAGTCTCGTCCGCGTGGAAGGGAATGCGGACGACCTCAAGGCCCTCGCCGCGAAGAACGCGCTCGCGGTGGGCGCGGGCCACTTCTTCATCGTCTTCCTCCGGGACGCCTTTCCGATCAACGTCCTCCGGGCCGTCCGGGACGTGCCGGAGATCGTGACCGTTTTCGCCGCGACGGCCAATCCGGTCGACGTGATCGTCGCGAAAACGCCCCGGGGTCGCGGGGTCCTCGGAGTCGTGGATGGCGAACGGGCCAAGGGGATCGAAGGGAAGAAGGAGCGGGACGAACGGCGCGCCTTCCTCCGCAAGATCGGGTACAAGCTGGACTGACATGTGCCGCATGCTCGGGGTCGTCAGCCGCAAACCCGCGCCGGTCGACACCTTGATGGCCTTCCGCCAGCTTGCGGACACCGGGCGCAACTACCGGGACTTCGGTTGTCCACAACCGAACCCCAAATCCGGCCATCCCGATGGGTGGGGCATCGCATGCCTCGGGGCGGAGGGCGAGTTCTACGCCCGAAGTGCCGCCAAGGCGACGGTGGATCCCAAGTACGAGGAGGCCGTGAAGCGGCTCGTACGGGTCTGCAGCCCCCCGCTGTCGCTGCTGGTCCATCTTCGATATGCTTCGAAGAGGGATACGATCCAGGAACAATACGCGCACCCGTTCCGTCGGGAGGTCGACGGCCGGGTGACCTTCTTCGCCCACAACGGCGAGATCGAGGGGTTCGGCCTGCAAGATGGGAAGATCGACACGCAATTGATCTACGATCGGTTCCTGGACTCCTTGGGGACGGAGGCCCGTCCGCTGCCCGAATTCAAGCAGGCCGTGGCGAAGGCCAAGGCCGCCATCGACGCGGAGTTCCCGCGGAAGGTCGAGTCCTACACGTTCCTGATGCTCGACGGAGGCCGCTTGATCGCCCACCGCGACGCCCGGACGTGCGTGCCGTACTACACCCTCCACGAGACCTCGACCGAGGACATGCGGGTCGTCTGTTCCGAAGTCCTCCCCACCTTGCCGGGCCGATGGCGGATGCTCCGGAATGGCGAGTTTTTCGAGGTCCCGGGCTGATCGCTCGCCTATTCTATCACCACGGGAGAAATGTTCCGTTCGCGGCGATACCATCAAAGACCGCCCGCGCACCGCGCCAAAAACGCGACCCTGGCCATCAAGGAAAGGATTAATATAAGCCCTGTTTCGTATGCATGCTGTTCTTCTTGCGGGGGAGGACTGCTTAGAGTGCGTGAGGTCGAGATTACAACGGCATGTCCGGAGTGCCGTGGAGACCACTTGATCCGGGACTATTCGCGCGCCGAGATCGTCTGCGAGGACTGCGGACTCGTGCTGGACGACATGATCATCGACGAAGGTCCGGAGTGGCGGGCCTTCGATTCGGAGCAGAGGGAATCCCGCGAGCGGGCCGGGCCGCCGAGCACGATCATGGCCCACGACAAGGGCCTGTCGACGTCGATCGGCTGGCGGAACAAGGACGCCTACGGTCGACAGATCCCGCACAAGTCGCGGGCCCAGATCTACCGCCTGCGGAAGTGGCAGCACCGGATCCGCACATCGAAGAGCGGCGAGAGGTCGCTCGCCCAGGGCCTGACGGAGATCAACACGATGGCCTCCAAGATGGGTCTCCCGCGGCATGTCCGCGAGAGCGCCGCGGTCCTGTACCGGCGGGCGTCGACGAAGAACCTCGTGCGCGGCCGATCCATCGATGAAGTCGTCGCCGCGACCCTATACGCCTCGTGCCGCCAGTGCGGCGTTCCGCGGACCCTTGACGAAATCGCCTCCAAGTCGAGCGTGGACCGGAAGTCGATCGGCCGGACCTACCGCACCCTCGTCCGCGAACTCGGACTCCGGCTGCTCCCGCAGAGCCCGCGGGACTACATCGCACGGTTCTGCAACCGCCTGGAACTCGACATGGACGTGCAGCGAAAGGCGAAGGAGATCCTCGACAAAGTCGAGAAGGACGAACTCGCGTCGGGCGTCGCGCCGAGCGGCGTCGCGGCCGCGACGATCTACATCGCGGCGATCCTCTCCGCCAAGCCGTGCACCCAGAAAGAGGTCGCCGAAGTCGCTGGCGTCACCGAGGTCACGATCCGGAACCGGTACAAGCGCATCTCCGTCGCCATCGGCATGGTGAAGTGACCGGGTCCTAGGGGCGGACGGCTGGCTGGGACATCCCCCTCACTCAGTGAGGGTCCGGTCCCGTGAGGGGAACCATAGGCGGGCGCTTCCGGAAATACAGCACGAGCAGCGCAGTTCCCGTCGCGGGTAGTCCGATTCCCCCGGCCAGGGCGGCCACGTAGATTGGATTCTGATCGAGAAACGCAATCTGCATGGTGTACGAAACGTTTGAGTGACTAAATGCGACGAGTCGTGCGATCCATCCGGGGAACCGGACCATGGATTGGTTGCAGACGATATCCGCTCGGATTCCTACACGGTCTAGGTTCACTGCGAAGGACTCGTTGAAAAGCATCTCCTGTTGGTCAGGGGGAAGGCGGCGGTAGCTGGGATCGGCCTGGAGCTGGGCCGAAGTTGCCGCCTTCACTCCGTTGAAGGCCTGCCACTCCTCGGAGGAGAAGAGATAAACGGAAACGCCGCAGGCGGGAGAGGCGAGACGAGCCTCTACCGCGAGTCTTCCAGCGCTGGAAATCTCGCGATCGGACCAGCCGGACGCGGTCGCCTCAATCGCCTCCTCCTGGACGAGAATGAGTGGAAAGACCAGCGATAGAACCAGGAGCAGGGAACCCGCGACGACCAAGGCGACTCGCAGCGCGAGTTTGGAATCAAAGCGAGACGGTTTCCGCCCGCCTTCGATTGACGTATCAGGCGAGGAGGACAACGATTCGGAACCGGCGTGATTGGTCTTGAATTCCTCGGCCAGAAGCTCGGGGTCGCTCCCCGTAAGGTTTAAAGTAGTGCGGCCCTTCAGAATGTACTCGCGGTGAGTCGTTGGTCTCCGAGACGATCGAGAAGGGCGACATCGTTTGGCTCGAGTACGACGCCCGGACGATTAACCCGAACGGGACGCAGACTCTTTTCGACACGACCCACGAGGAGGTCGCGAAGAAGGAGGGCAAGGTCGATGAGAAGAAGGTCTACATCGAGACCCCCGTCGTCGTCGGGAAGGGCCGGCTTTTCGAAGGCCTCGACGTCGCGCTCGTCGGCGCCAAGATTGGCGAGGTGAAGGAGGTCATCATCCCCGCGGACAAGGGGGCCGGGGCTCGCGATCCGCGGCTCGTCGAACTGCGGACGGAGCGGGAATTCCTCCGTCAAGAGATCAACCCCGAGGTCGGGATGGAGGTCTTCATTAGCGGCAAGCACGGGATCGTGACGGCCGTCAGCGCAGGCCGCGTCCGCGTCGACTTCAACAACCCGCTCGCGGGGAAGACCCTCAAGTACGTCGTCAAGCCGACCCGGAAGGCCCAGACCCCGGAGGAGCGCGTCCGCGCGGTAATCGACCTGGACTATGGCTTGGGGGACCAATTCAAGATTCATCTGAAGGACGGGAGCGCGGAGATCCGGCTTCCCGACGTCTGCAAGACGGACGAGAAGTGGTTCGTCTCCAAGTTCCGCGTGGTCGCCGACCTCCGGGAATTGACCGAGCTCAAGACGATTCAATTCCTCGAGGAATATGAAAAGAAGGAGGCCAAGGCGGAGCCCGCGACGCCGGTGAAGGCCGAAGCCCTCGCGACCGAGGAAAAACCCGCGTCCGCTTCGGATACGAAGCCGAGGAGGAGGGCGACCGCGACGAAGGCGAAGCCGAAGGCACCGAAGGAAGAACCTCCGACGGAGCGAGAGAAGACCCCTGAGGAACTCTAGTCCTCGATGGGTCCCAGACGACCTTCGGTGCGGTCCCGCCGAAGCTTTAATGGCCGACTTAGCCCGTCGTCGCCGTGCTCGGGTCGCCTAGCATGGATAGGGCACCCGCCTCCTAAGCGGGTTATCTGGGGTTCGAATCCCCACCCGAGCGTCCTGTCGCCGGTGCGTCCTCTCGACGGGTGCCTCATTCACGATGACTTGCGGGAACTCGTGGGCAACAGCTTTCGCGCCGCAGCGTTCGGGTCCAAACGCCGCGACGCGACGTCTTCGGCCATCCGCTCGAAGTCCCGGCCGGATGCGGATCCGGCCTCCACTTCGCGGGCGAGGAGGCGCTGCGCGTTCTCGAGGATCTCGAGTCGGGCGCGGGCGATCTCGCGCTTCTTCCGGAGGCCGGTCTCGTCCAAGAACGCGGCGTGCCTCATCAGGGCGTCCGCCAATTCATCGATCCCGCGGCCCTCGATCGCCGCGGTCCGGATGATCGGCGGGGTCCAGCCATCGCGCGCTTCGAGCTGAAACTTCAGATTCGCGACGAGGACGTCCGCGTTCCCGAGGTCGACCTTGTTCACGACGTACACATCGCCGATCTCCAGGATCCCCGCCTTCATCGTCTGGACCGCGTCGCCGGTCATCGGCATCTCCACGACGATGGTCGAGTGGGCCCTCGTGGCGATCTCCACCTCGCTCTGACCCGCGCCGACCGTCTCGACGAGCACGAGGTCCATTCCGAGCGCGTCCAAGACCCGGACCGCATCGAACGTCGCGAGGGCCAAGCCGCCCGCGTGACCCCGCGTCGCCATCGACCGGATGAAGACGCCCGGATCGACGCCGGTGTCGGCCATGCGGATTCGGTCCCCGAGGACCGCTCCGCCCGTATACGGCGACGTCGGATCGACGGCCACGACGCCGACTTTCTTGTCCCGGCCGCGAAGGCTCCGGACGAGGCGGTTGATGAGGGAACTCTTGCCGACGCCGGGCGGTCCGGTGAATCCGACGACATGGGCCCGGCCCGTGTGCGGGTGGATCCGGGCGACGGCTTCGGTCGCCTCCGGCTCGTCGTCCTCGATCAGGGAGATGAGCTTCCCCGCGGCGCGCTTGTCACCCTTCAGGAGGGAATCGACGAGGCCAGGGACCGGGTCCCGCGGACGCGCCGCGGTCCCCTTCCGGGCCGGCACCCGCTCACGCCCCTTCGCCCGCGGTCTCGAAGAAGGCGACGATTTCCCGGAGCGGCGTCCCGGGGCCGAACACGACCTTGATGCCGGCCTTCTTGAGCTTGGGGATGTCTTCTTCCGGAATGATCCCGCCGCCCGCGACGAGGATGTCGCCCGACTTCCGTTTCTTGAGGAGCTTCACGACCTCCGGGAACAGGGTCATGTGAGCGCCGCTGAGGCACGAGAGGCCGATCGCGTCGACGTCCTCCTGGATCGCGGCCTCGACGATGTCCTCCGGCGTCTGCCGGAGCCCGGTGTAGATGACCTCCATGCCGGCATCGCGCAACGCGCGGGCGACGACCTTGGCCCCACGGTCGTGGCCGTCGAGTCCCGGTTTCGCGATCAGGACGCGGATCTTCTTCGCGATCGGACCACCTCAATAGAGGAGCGGTTCCTCGTAGGCGCCGAAGACTTCGCGCATCACGTCGCAGATCTCGCCGAGCGTCGCCTTCGCCCGGACCGCGTCAAGGAGGAACGGCATCGTATTGTCGTCCGATTCGCACGCCTTCCGGAGGCGGTCGAGCGCGGCGGCGTGCTTCTTCGAGTCCCGCGTCCGGCGAATCTTGTTGAGACGGGCCGTCTGGGCCTTGAGAGACGCCTCCGAAACTCGAAGGACCTCGAACTCCGGCTGTTCGTCCACGACGAAGTCATTGACGCCGACGATCACCCGCTCGCGGTCCTCGATCTCCCGCTGATACCGGTATGCGGAATTCGCAATCTCCTGTTGGAAGAACCCTTTCCGGATCGCGGGGATGACGCCGCCGAGCCCCTGGATCCGGTCGAAATATCGGTAGGCCTCTTCCTCGAGTTCGTCCGTCAGGGCCTCGAGGAAATACGAGCCGCCGAGCGGATCGACCGTGTTCGGGACGCCGCTCTCGTGGGCCAGGATCTGCTGCGTCCGGAGGGCGAGGCGGGCGGCCGCTTCGTTCGGAACCTGGTACGCTTCGTCGTACGCATTCGTATGGAGGGATTGCGCTCCCCCGAGGACGGCGGCGAGGGCCTGGACCGTCGTCCGGACGAGGTTGACCTCGGGTTGCTGGGCCGTCAGGCTGACGCCGGCGGTCTGCGCGTGGAACCGGAGGAGCCAAGACCGCGGGTTTTTCGCGCCGAAGGTATCCCGCATCTCCCGCGCCCAGATCCGCCGGGCGGCGCGGTACTTCGCGATCTCCTCGAACAGGTCGTTGTGGGCGTTGAAGAAGAACGAGAGGCGGTTCGCGAAGTCGTCCACCTTGAGACCGCGGTCGATGCCCCACCGCACGTACTCCATGCCGTTCGCCAACGTGAAGGCCAGTTCCTGTCCCGCGGTGGCGCCGGCCTCTCGGATGTGGTACCCGCTGATCGAGATCGTGTTCCACAGCGGCACCTCCTTCGCCCCGAACTCGAACGTGTCGACGACGAGGCGCATCGACGGCTCCGGCGGGAAGATCCACTCCTTCTGCGCCTGATACTCTTTGAGGATGTCGTTCTGGATCGTGCCGCGCAACGAGGAGAGGGGCGCGCCCTGAGCCTCGGCCGCGACGAGGTACATCGCCCAGATCGCCGAGGCGGGGCTGTTGATCGTCATCGACGTGCTGACGGCTCGCAGGTCGATCCCCGCGAAGAGGATCTTCATGTCCTCCAGCGACGAGACGGCGACCCCGCAGGTCCCAAATTCCCCCTTCGCTTCGGGGGCGTCCGTGTCATACCCATAGAGAGTGGGCATGTCGAACGCGACGCTGAGCCCGGTCTCGCCGTGACCGATGAGATACTTGAACCGGCGGTTCGTGTCCTCGGCGCCGCCGAATCCGGCGAACATCCGCATCGTCCACAGGCGACCGCGGTACATCGTCGGGTGGATGCCGCGGGTGAAGGGGAACTCGCCGGGCTTTCCGAGCCGATCCTCGTCCGTCTTCCCCGCGAGATCGAGGGGCGTGTACAACCGTTTCACGGGACGGCTCGAGGTGGTGAGAAATTCCGCGCGACGTTCGGGGAGGGACTTCAGGGCCTCCCGGAGGGTCGTCTCCTCCCACCGTTTCAGCTCTTTGTCGAGGGCCTTCCGATCTTCGTCGGCCCGCATGAACGCCTCGGAGGCTTTCAAACGCCCGCGCCTTATAAGATGGTTGCGCCGGGGGACTCGATCATCCGGCCTGGCTCGACTCGACGATCGTCTTCGCGAGGCCTTGGAAGGCCTGCTCGACATTGTCGCCGGTCTTCGCGGACGTGTAGAGGACCGGGCATTCGTAGGACCGGAGGATGTTCGCAGCGTCTTCCGGGTTCACTTCCCGCCGCGCGGTCAGGTCCGTCTTGTTGCCGAGGGCGTAGACGGGGATCGGGCCGACCGAGTCGCGGACTCCGTCGATCCACTTCGACAGGTCGCGGAGCGAGGCTTGCCGGGTCGTGTCGAAGACCGCGAGGACTCCCTTCGCGCCGTGGAAGTACGCTTCCTTGAACAGTTGGAGGAACGTGCGCTTGCCCATGATGTCGAGGATCATCATGTCGACCTGGACGGGGCGGCCCTGCATCGAGCCGAGCGCGACCGTCTTCTTGGAGACGACGGCGCCGAGGGTCCGGATGTAGGTCTCGTCGAAGGCCCCGGACACGAACCGGTGGATGAGGCTCGTCTTGCCGACGCCCTCCTCGCCAACGAGGCAGATCTTGAACTTGAACGTCTTCTGCTCGGGCTCCACGGACGGCTTCCGCATCATGGTACGCGCGGTACCCGGGCGGGGGGTTATCAAGCCAGCGGCCCGATTTTCAGTTTCAGGAACGGACCGGCTCGAACCCTTCGATATCGGTGATTGCCCCGACCCGATCGCCTCGCGCCTTGAGTTTCGCGCGGACGGCCAAGCCGACCCGGGCCTTCGCGGGAGGGACGAGGAGTCGATGGACCAAGCCCCCGCGAATTCCTTCGAACGTCAGGAAGGCCCAGACCTGGGGACGGGACATCGGCGTCCCCCGTCGATCCAGGTGAGCCATCGTGACGGCGGCGACGCGGCCCTCCGGCGGCACGTCCACGAATTCGGTGAGCTCCAAGAAGCAGTCCTCGCAAAAGAGGCGCGGCGGGAGGTAATCGAGGCCGCAGGCGGTGCAGCGGGAGGCGAGCATCTTACCGTCGTCCCGGAGGGCGACGAAAAATCGCTCACCCGCGACCCCGGAGGTGTAGATGTAGTCCGCCTCCACGTTCCCCTCCCACTGGCGGAACCGCCGGGCGTCCGTGGTCCGCTCGAGGAACGTCATTTCGCATCCTTCCTCAGAGGCCCGAAGTGACGGATGTCGAGGACGCTGCCGCGGCGTTCCTCCCAGGGCTTCCAGACCGCCTTCACGCGCATCCCGATCCGGATCTCGTCCTTCGTCATGTCGCCGAAGTAGTGCATCATCCCCATCTTCGGGGACGCCCCGTCGAGGCTCACGACGCCGACGAGGATCGGATCCGGGATCCGCTTCGCGTCCGTGTCGAGGTAGGAAATCGAGAAAGTCTCGATCGTCCCGGTGTCCTGGATGTACGTCCATTCGTCGGTCGGGCGGAAACAAACCTCGCAGAACATCCGCGGGGGAAAGAGGATCCTCTTGCACGAGCGGCAAGTGCGCGCGATGAGCCGTCCGTTCTGCAGCTCCGCGAGGAACCGGGACATCGCCTCGCCGGCCGACCAGGCGTACTTCGCGTTCGGCCGGAACCGGGTCTGCGTCACCTTGCCTTCGTTCAGGTCCGCGGCGCTCAGCTCGACGCCCGGCCACTTCGTGATGCGTTCGGTCATGACGACATCACCACCACAGAGCCGTACTGCATGAGATCGCCCCAGGCCTGCGCCACGCCGGTGTGGACCTCGTGCGGGATCTGCCGCTTGCCGGCCTGGTTCGTGAGCTGCCAGAAGAGTTCCCCGATCTTCTGGCCCATCGTCGCGGCGATCGGGTTGCCGACGCCCATCAGGCCGCCGGAAGGGCAGACGGGCAGATCCCCGTCCCGCTCCGTGACGCCCTCGCGGGTGAGGATCGGGGCCTCGCCTTTCTTCGCGAGCAGCAGGCCCTCGAGGTGATGGAGCTCCTTGTAGTCGAAGGGGTCGTACGGCTCCGCGAAGTCGATCTCCCTCCGCGGGTCCGAGATCTTGGCGCGCTTGTAGGCGGTCTGCGCGGCCCGGGCGACGTACTCCGGGAAATAGAGGTCGCGGTCGGTCCACATCGTGGAGTCGATGCACCAACCGACGCCGGACATCCACGCGCGGTCCTTTATCTTCCGCCGGCGGATGAAATCCTCCGAGGCGAGGACGATCGCCGAGGCCCCGTCGCTGGGCGGGCTGATGTCGAGCCGTTGGACCGGCCACGCCATGACCTCGCTGTTCAGCACGTCGTCGACCGTAATCTTCGGATCCGCAAGCTGCGCGCATGGATGCCCGACCGCGTTGCGCTTGTTCTTCACCGCGACGCGGGCGATGTCCTCCTTCTTCACGCCGTGGACGTGCATGTAGCGGTTCATCTCCATCGCGAAGATCCACACCAGGTTCGGCCGCAGCGGACGGTCGAGGATCGGGTCCCAGATGTGGGCGAAGACGCTCTGCGGGTGCGGCTGGCAGGAGGACATCTTCTCCTCGTTCACGACGAGGACCGCGTCCGCGAGGCCCGAGGCCACGTGCCACCATCCCGCGATCGAACTGAATACGCCGGTCCCGCCGCCGGTGAAGACGCGCGTGTACGGCTTCCGGTAGCCGCCGCAGCCGTCGAGGAGGTATTCGCCTTTCATGTGGACGCCGTCGAACGCGTCCGGCGCGGTCCCGTTGACGACCATGTCGATGTCCGCCCGGGTCAGGCCCGCGGAGTCGAGGGCCATCTTGGTCGCCTCGAAGCACATCTCCTTGCCCGTCTCCTGGAGGCGACGACGGAACAAGGTCATCCCGGCCCCGATCACTCCGACCTTCCTCATTGGCCGACCCCCAGGACCGCGACCGCCCCCGTCGCGGACGGAATGTACCGCCAAGATTGCGCGACGCCGACGCGCACGCCGTCGATCTGATGGCTTCCGGCGTCGCCCCGGAGTTGGAGGGCGACCTCGGCGGCCCGATGCAGGCCGGTCGCCTCGAAGACGTTCCCGCATCCGAGTGACCCGCCGGCCACGTTGACGGGCAACGCCCCACCGGGATCGTAGCCGCCCTTGAGGACCGTGCGGCCGGCTTCCCCCTTCTTCGCGAGCCCCACCGCCTCCAGGTGCTGCAATTCCTTGTAGGAGAACCGGTCGTCGACCTCGGCGAAGTCGATCTCCGTCGCGGGACGTCGGACCTTCGCGAGGCGATAGGCCATCTCGGCCGCGAGTTGGGCGTACGCCGCCTGGGTCCAGTCGCGCGTCTCGAGGGTCGGCGAATCGCTCGCCCATCCGATGCCGCGGATCCAGACGGGATTCGCGTGGCGTCGCCTCGCGGCCGCTTCCGACGCGAGGACGAGCACGACGCCGCCGTCGGCGGGGGCCGCAATGTCGAGCGCTCGGAGCGGGGCGAAACGTTCCGCGGACGAGAGGACCTGCTCGGCATCCACTTTAGCGGCATAGGCCGCGAGCGGATTCCGGAGCGCGTTCGTGCGGTTCTTGGCGACGACCGCGGCGAGGGCCTTCACCGAGGTCCGAGTCTTCCGGACGAAAGCATCGGCCTCGAGGCCCGCGATCAGGAACGGGTGGCCTCCGAGCGGCTTGTTCCAGATCGGATCGAGGCCGTGCTCGATGATCCCTTCCAGGGTCAGGATGTCGGACGCTTTGCTGTGCGCTTCGACGACGGCGATGTCGATGAGCCCGGTCTGGATCTGCATGAACGCGTTCGCGAGGCCTTGCAGGCCGTCCCCGGTCACCGTGCAGACAGGCCGGAGGGCGCCCCCGAGCTGATCCGGCGTGAACTCATCGAAGATGCCGAAGCCCTCGTAGTAATCCTCGGCGCACGTGACGAACGAATCGACCTCCGTCCGCGGGTCGACGCCCGCGTCCGCGTAGGCGCGCGAGGCCGCCTCGAACATGAGTTCCTTCCAGCTGTACTCGGGCGTCGACGGACGAAACGCCGTCATGCCCACCCCGATGATCCCGACCCGCATGCAGTCCGGCCCCCGATTCGACGCCGATTCCGGGGAAATCGCGACCGCACAAAAGACTGTCGCCATCGGGCACGCAAGGGCTTAAGGCGAGTCGCGTCGATGGTTCCCGCGGAAGGGGTTCGGCTGCCTCTCTACTACTTCGATATCGAGACGACGGGGGACGATCCGCAGCAGGACCGGATCGTGACCGCCCAATACCAGCCGCTCGCGGACGACCTCTCCGCGGTCGGACCCTTCCAGGTCATCGCGGAGTGGGAGTGGGGCGAGAAGCAGGTCATCCAGATGGCCCTCGACAAGGGGGTGCTCGAGCCGACCTGGGACTTCGTGCCGGTCGGGAACCGGCTTCGCTTCGACCTGACCTTCCTGATCGAGCGGGCGACGAAGTGGAACCTGATCGAATGGGACCTCGCGAAGCTGAAGTACTTCTGGTTCACGAAGCCCTACGTGGACCTGGGGCCGATCCTCGTGATGCTGAACCGCGGTTCTCTCGCGGGATCGAGCTTGCACAATTTCTCGGAAAAGGAGAGGGGGTCCCGAATCCCGCGGATGTACCTCGCCGGTCGATTCCCCGAGATTATCGAGTACGTGACGAAGGAGCGAAACGCGGCGCTCGACCTGCTCCAAGAAGGACGGGACGTCCTCGGGGCGATGGGCGACCAACGCCGCCGGGCGCCAAGTGCCCCCGATCCGGCGTGAATCGAATCCTCCGAAGCCGTCCAACGCGAAGCCCTAAGAGACCGTCCGCGGTTATGCCGTCCGGAAGGGACGATGGACTTCGAATTGGATTCTGAACATGAGATGATCCGACAGACCGTCCACGACTTCGCCGAGAAGGAGGTCCGGCCGGTGGCGGCCCACGTCGACAAGACCGGCGAGTTCCCGAGGGCCACCGTCGCGAAGATGGGGGGCCTAGGCTTCCTCGGCGTCGCCATCCCTACGGAGTATGACGGAGCGGGACTCGATGCGCTCGCCCTCGCAATCGGCATCGAGGAGATGGCCCGGGTCTGCGGATCGCATGCCCTGATTATGGCGGCGCACAACTCCCTCTGCACCGGGAACATCTGGCTCGCCGGAAGCGAGGCCCAGAAGCGGAAGTACATCCCCGACCTCGCGAGCGGCCGGAAGATCGGCGCATGGGCGTTGACGGAACCGACGAGCGGGTCCGATGCGGCCGCGATGAAGACCGCCGCGAAACGGAAGAAGGACGAGTGGGTCCTCAACGGGACGAAGACCTTCTGCACCAACGCTCCGGTCGCCGGGACTTTCGTCATCCACGCGGTCACGGACCCGACGAAGGGGACGCGCGGGATCAGCGCGTTCATCGTGGAGCGGGGCAATCCTGGCCTCTCGATCGGGAAGGTCGAGGACAAGCTCGGCGTCCGCGGGAGCGCAACGTCGCAGGTCATCCTGAGCGACTGTCATTTGCCGAAGGACGCGATGCTCGGCGCCGAAGACGACGGATTCGTCAACGCACTGAAGATACTCGACGGAGGCCGGATCGGAATCGGGTCCATGGCCGTCGGGATCGCCCAAGGCGCTTTCGAGGAATCCGTGAAGTACGCGAGGGATCGGGTGCAGTTCTCCAGGCCGATCGCGGAGCACCAGGCGATCCAGTTCATGCTCGCCGACATGGCGACGCGGATCGACGCGTCGCGGGCCTTGGTCCGGAGGGCGGCGTGGTTGAAGGACCGCGGCCTGCCGTTCAAGAAGGAAGCCGCGATGGCCAAGTTGTACGCGAGCGAGATGTCCTCGTTCGTCACGAACAAGGCCGTGCAGATCCACGGCGGCTACGGATACATCGCCGACTACCCGGTGGAGCGGATGCTCCGCGATGCCAAGCTCACGGAAATCGGAGAAGGGACGAGCGAAATCCAGCGGCTCGTCATCGCGAGAGAAGTGCTCGGAAAGTAGGTCGGATTATCTCTTTATACCGCGGCCGCGCATCTCCGCGCGAAATGCCCGACAGTGAATACGAGGTCGAGCTGTTTCGCAAGCAGGGATTCACGCGGCAGACCTGCTCGAAGTGCGGGAAATTCTTCTGGTCCCTCGGGCACCACGAGACGTGCGGCGAGGCCCCGTGTCAGGAGTACGACTTCATCGGCAACTCGCCGTTCAAGAAGAAACTGACGTACCGCGCGATGCGCGAGGACTTCCTCTCCTTCCTCGAGCAGAATGGGCATGCCCGCGTGAAGCGCTATCCGATCGTCGCCCGCTGGCGGGATGACGTCTTCTTCGTCCAGGCGAGCGTGTACCCGTTCCAACCGTGGGTGATCAGCGGCCAGGCCAGCCCACCCGCGAATCCCCTGGCGATCAGCCAGCCGTGTGTCCGCTTCGTCGACGTCGACAACGTCGGCAAGACGGGACAGCACTTCACGCTGTTCGAGATGATGGCCCACCACGCGTTCAACTTCCCCGACCGTCCGATCTATTGGAAGGACCGCACGGTGGAACTCTGCCAGCTCTTCCTGACGGAGCGGCTCGGCATCGATCCGAGCCTGCCGCGGTACAAAGAATCCTGGTGGGAGGGCGGCGGGAACAGCGGCCCGTGCCTCGAGGTCGTCTTCGGCGGCGCGGAGGCGGCGACCCTGGTGTTCATGCAGAACCGGGAGTTGAACGGGCACCGTGTGCCGATGGACACGACCGTCGTCGACACGGGCTACGGGCTCGAACGGCTCACCTGGCTCTCCCAGGCCACGACCTCCTCGTACGAGGCCGTCTTCGGCGACACGCTCGGCTATCTGAAACGGGCGACTGGCGCGAAGCGGGTGGACGATCGCGTGCTCCGCGAGTATTCGAAGGTCGCCGGCATGATGAAGGTCGAGAGCCTCGCGGACATCCGCGAGATCCGCCGGAAGACCGCAGAACGGGTCGGAATCACGGTGGAAGAGCTCGTCGCGCAGGTCTCCCCGCTCGAGGCCCTCTACATCATCTGCGACCATGCGCGCGCTCTGATTTTCCTCCTGGGAGACGGCGTCGTGCCCTCGAATGCACGGGAAGGCTACTTCGCACGGCTGCTCGTCCGCCGCGGCCTGCGGGCGCTGAAGGATCTCAACATCACGTATAGCCTGGCCGACACCGTCAGCTTCATGATCGACCAGATCCGGGAGGACTACCCGGAGTTCTTCTTCAACAAAGGGGACATCCTCAAGCTGCTCAAGGTCGAGGAGACGCGGTACAAGGAGACGCTGGAGAAGGGCCGAGTCACCGTCGGCAAGATCGCGGAGGAGCTCAAGGCCGCGGGGAAGGCGTTCGACGTCGAGACCCTGATCGAGCTATATGATAGCCATGGCCTCAATCCCGACGTCGTGCGCGATTTCACGGATGTCCGGGTCGAGATCCCGGATGACTTCTACGCCCGGGTCGCGGCCCGCCACGAGCGGCCGATCCGCGTGGAGCCGGAGAAGAAAATCCAGGTGTCGAAGGACCTTCCCCCAACGAAGCTCCGCGTCTACGAAGACAAGAGGAAGCGTTCCTTCCGGGCCAAGGTGCTCGCGGTGGAAGGCGAAGCGGTCGTCTTGGACCAGACCTATTTCTATCCGGAAGGAGGAGGTCAGGAGGCCGACCACGGGACGATCGCGGACCGGGAAGTCTACGACGTCCAGAAGATGGGGACCTCGATCCTCCACTTCATCCGAGGGGACGCGACCTCCCTCCTGAAGAAACGCGTCGCGTGCGTCATCGATGGGGAACGCCGCGAGGCCCTCATGCGAAACCACACCGCGACGCACATCGTCCTCGGGGCCGCGCGCAAAGCCCTCGGCAACCACGTGTGGCAGGCCGGCGCGCACAAGGCCCCGGACCTCGCGCGCCTCGACATCACCCACTACGACGCCCTGACGGATGCGGAGGTCGCCCGCATCGAGGAGTTAGCGAATGGCGAGGTCCTCGGACACCACCAGGTCCGCGCGAAGGTCTTGGCCCGCGATGTCGCCGAGAAGAAGTTCGGCTTCCGCCTGTACCAGGGCGGCTCTGTCCCGGGAGGCGAACTCCGCGTGGTCGAGATCCCGAAGTGGGACGTGGAGGCCTGCGGAGGGACTCACGTCTCGAGGACGAGCGATGTCTCGTTGATCAAAATCCTCCGATCCACGCGCATTCAGGACGGCGTCGTGCGTCTGGAGTACGCCGCGGGGAAAGGGGCCCTCGAGGCCAACCGCAAGCAGACGGAAGACCTGCGGCGCGTCGGCGAAATCCTGGGGGCTCCCGCGGATCAAATCGTCCCCACCGCGGAGCGAATCATGGCCGAGTGGAAGGAGCTCCGCAAGGTCGCGCAGAAGGCGACCGATGAACGGGCCGCCGCGAAGACGAAACAGGAGATCGAGACCGCGAAGGGCACGTGGCCGATCGTGAAGGACGAGGTCCCCCAGGGGGTGGGCTTCATGATGTCGATGTCGAAGGCGACGGCCTCCGAGCCTCGCGTGACTGGAATCTACTGGGCCGCGGCCCCGAACGACGTGAAGCTCGTGCTCACCCGGGGAATCGAGGTCCCGATCGATGCCGCCGAGCTCGTCCGCGCGGTCGCGCCGGAATTCCGAGGCAAGGGCGGTGGCAAGCCCGACTTCGCGCAAGCGAGCTTCCCGAACCTGGACATGGCGCGCGTCGCCGCGGCGAAACTCGAGGAACTCATCCGGAAGAAGCTAGGGATCGAGAGCGGATGACATGGACTTCCGGGCCTGGCGCCGTCGACTCCGGGAGTACGACGAGATCACGAACGTCGGGCCGATCATCCGCCGGTACTTCGTCATCGGCGCGTTCGACGGCGCCCTGACGGTCCTCGGGATCATCATCGGCTCCTCGGCCTTCGGCGACTTGGAATCGCACAAAGGCCTCGTCGTGTCCGCGTCGTTCGGTGCGGCGATCGCCCTCTCGGTGAGCAGCGCCGTCGGCGCATACGAGGCGGAGCGCGTCGAGAAGAAGCTCGATATCCGGACAATCGAGCGCGCCCTCTTGGCGCGCTTGAGCGAGGAACACCGAGAGGCTTTTCGGTTCGCGGCCATCGTGAGCGCCCTCGTCCACGGCGTCGCCCCGCTGATCGCGGCGCTCCTTCCCGTGATCCCGTTCCTCCTGCTCGATGCCCGGACGGCCACGATCGCGGCGATCGTCATCACGCTCGTGATCCTGTTCGTCCTCGGCGTCTACCTGGGAAATCTCGTCCGAGAACGCGTGGTCGTGACCGGACTTCGGTTCGCCGCCGCAGGGATTGGGACGGCCCTCATCCTGTGGTTCCTCGGGGCTCGACTCGCGTAACCCGCGCACCTTTATCTAGACGCGAAGGTTGGCACGCGATGTGCTTTCTGCGGAGGCGGAGGTCGAGTCACTCCGGGACTCCGTGGCCAAGCACTTCGAGGTGTACGGCGTCCTCGTGACGCCCCTCGCCCTGACCTTCCAAATTCGTGCGCCTGCAGCAGGGATCGACGGACCGTTCGACGCGCTTCGGCAGGAGCTCGTGCCGAAAGACTACATCCCCACGATCACGCAGGAGAGAGGGGAAATCCTCGTCCACGTCCAGCGACGGCCGAAGGCCCGGTTCGCCGGCGTCCAGGTGAACCTCATCTTGTTGATCGTCACGGTCCTGACGATCCTGTTCTTCGGAGGCGCGTGGAACTGGGCCGACTATTCGGGCAAGCCGATTCTGTCCGCGGAGTCGATCGGATACGGGGCCGCATTCTTCTCCGTCCCCCTCCTCGCGATCCTCGGCTGTCACGAGATGGGCCACTAC
>Ga0209375_1000572_pt1 | contig 30871 bp, 29 predicted proteins | sample GraSoiAngelo_131_FD_185888 | JGI IMG/M metagenome (GOLD analysis project Ga0209375, IMG submission 185888) | Grasslands soil microbial communities from the Angelo Coastal Reserve, California, USA - 14_0929_02_30cm (SPAdes) (version 2) | ecosystem: Environmental > Terrestrial > Soil > Grasslands ...
CGACGACGGCGCCGCGGCCCTCGATGATGGCGTTCGTCACGATGGTGGTGCCGTGGGCGACGGATGCCAGCGGCGCGCTCCCGACCAGGGTCGTCAGGCCCTGCATGACGCCGAGGGCGGGATTGGCGGGCGTCGTCGGGACCTTGCCGCTCGACAGCCGGCCCGACGGCGCGCGCACGACGAAGTCGGTGAACGTCCCGCCGACGTCGATGCCGACGCTGCTGCCCGTCATGCGCGAGACGGTAGCACGAGAGCCCCGGGACTTCGAGAAATGGGCCAAGCCACCTCCCGAGTCACGAAGTCGGTGGCAGCAACGACGAGGTGCCTGAATGCCCGAGCGCCGAAACGTAGGGGACGTTGAGAAACGCGTTACGCCGCGAGTATCGCTCAGGGATCGGTCAGCTTCGGCCTGTTGCTCGCCGCCTCGCTGCGGTTCGACTCTTGCCGCTGCGTTTGCGGAGTCGCGCCTTCCTGTTTATCGCCGGAGCGCGATTGCCGCCGTGACGCTCCAGATACTCGGTGACCATCGCCCTGATCTCCCGGTAGCGCTTGGGAGAGACGCCAAGCACGCGAGCCGTCGCGGCGGGAGTCGGGTAGGGCGTCGTGATCACCGCGCGCGGCCGCGACGGCTACGACCCTGAAGTTATGACACTCTGGTGCAGCGTGAGCCCATCGCGTCCGTCAGTTTCTGAACCGCGGGCAGTGCTTCCTTCAAGGCGATGTCGGCCTGGTGCAGCAGCCTCCGCTGATGGTGCGACACATGGCGCATCCCCATAAGGCTCTCGATCTCGGCGAGGAGAGCACGACCCTCGTCGCCGCGGTCCCCGAGGTTCTTGCAAAAGCTCGCCACCAGGGCCGGATTCAAGCCTGCAGTGTCCGGATTTTTCGCCACATCCGCCTGGTAGACGAAATCGAGTGGTATGACAATGGGGTGGATCGGCGACGACGCGGCTAAGATGCTGGCCGATGAAGACACCCCTGCTGGTGCGCATCGTCCGGACCCGGCCGCGGCTGTTCACGTCGCTCGCCATCGGCGTCCTCGTCAGCGCGGCCCTGGCCCTCCTCACCGATTGGAGGCTGGCGACCCGGCTGCTGGTCGCCTGGGACATCTTCGTGGCGCTCTATCTGGCGCTCGCCGCCCACCTGATGTCACGGTCGGACGTCGACCGTATCCGCGACCGCGCCGCGATGGAGGACGAGGGGCAGCTGGCCATCCTGGTGCTGACGGTGGTGGCAGCGCTGGCGAGCCTCGGCGCCATCTTCGCCGAGCTCGGCACCGGGACCGGCCGCCGGCCGGCCCACATCGTGCTCGCCGCCCTCACGATCTTGTTGTCCTGGGCATTCATCCACGCGATCTTCGCGCTGCACTACGCCCACGAGTTCTACGACGAGACCATCGGCGGCGGCATGGCCTTCCCGGGCGGCGAGACGGAGCCCGACTACTGGGACTTCGTCTATTTCTCTTTCGTCATCGGGATGACCTCGCAGGTGTCCGACGTCGGCGTCACCAACAAGCAGATTCGCCGCACCGTCGCCGCCCACGGTGTCGTGTCCTTCGTCTTCAACGCCGCGCTCCTCGCCCTGACGGTCAACATCGCCGCGAGCGCGATCTAGCAGGCGAAGCCGCCCGGCCGCGAGGCGCCCGCCCCGCGGCCGAGCGGCGAGAAGGGTTGGACTAGTCGTCGTCCTCGTCGTCGTCGAAGCGGTCGTGGCGATCGAACAGATCGCGCGGGACGCGGCAGACGAAGCTCGACGCATCGTCCATGCTGCCGGGTCCCTTGTAGGTCGCCTCCTTGGGGTACGCGCAGAGCGGGCGGGTGCGGTCGACCACGGTCCCGGTGCGGTGGGTGGCGACGATCTGCTCGGGCGCGATCCCGTGCTCGACCCAGCTCTCGAGCGCGCTGAGCGCGTCCAGGGTATTGGGGCCGGGGCCGCCGCCGCAGTGATGCATGCCCGGCGCGAGGAACAGGCGGAAGAACTCGCCGAGGCGGTGCCCGCGCTTCGTCTTCTCGGCGGCCTCCTGGAGGTAGGCGATGGATCGGAACGCGGTGAGCGCGGCGTCGGCCCAGCCGTGCCACATGATCAGCTTTCCGCCGGCGGCGCGGAAGTCGGAGAGGTCGGCGTTCGTCGCGTTCAGGAATTTGCCCGTCGGCCGCATGGCCCTGACATCGCTCTCGAGGTCGGACGTCAGCAAGTCGAAGCTCGGATTGGGGGGAGAGGGAAAGACGAAGTACCTCAGATAGCCGTCAGCGAAGAGGAACTGCAGCGGCGGGATCGCGCCGTTGCCGGTGATCCAGAACGGCCAGCCGGTCGCGGCGCCGTCCTCGTGCCCCTGCGGCCACCCGAAGTAGAGCTGCCGGCCCGAGGAGCTCGTAGCGCCGTGATAGATGCGCCTGGCCGCCTCCACCTGCCCCGCCGTGAGGCAGGTCGGCGCGTCACCGGCCGGGCACTGCAGTGTCTTCGGATCGAACCGGCAGCGACGCGGATCGCTGATGAGGCCGTCCATCAGACCGTCTTTGGCGTCGCACTCGGCGAGCACCGCACCGGCGAGGAGCGCGACCTTGGCGACGGGGAGCGACGCCGCGTTGACCGCTTGCTCGTTCCAGACGAAGCCGGTCATCGTGCCCACCCAGTCGAGGGCGGGAGCGCCGGCGATGATGCCATCGAAGTCGGTCGGGTACCGTTCGGCTTCCTGCATGGCCTGGCGCCCGCCGTTGGAGCAGCCTTCGAAGTAGGCCAGCCGTTCGGTCTGGCCGTAGAAGGCGTGAAGGATTTTCTTGCCGGCCACCGTCACGACGTGCACCGCGCGGTGACCGAAGTTGACCTGGCGCACGAGGTTGTTCAGTGCCCACGAGCCGTCGAGGGCCGGCGCGAACGGGCCGTCGCCGACGTGACCGGTGTCGGTGCCGATGACGGCATACCCGCGGGCGAGGGCGCCGGGCGAGCTCGGAATGCTGCCGACGAAGCCGCCGCCGCCGGCGTGGTAGAACTTGCCGTTCCACGTCGTCGTCGGCAGCCGCAGCTCGAAGTTGATCTCCGTGTCGACGTGGCCGATGACGAGACAGTGCTCGGGTGCGGTGCCCAGAGCCGCGACGATCGTGGCGGAGGTGATGGTCGTGTCCGCGATCGCAACGCTCGTGAGCGCGGCGCACGGCACGCCGGCGGCGTGAGCCGACAGCGGGGCCAGCGCGAGCGCGGCGACGAGCGCCAGGGACACACGGAGGAGGAGCGCGCGGTGTGTCATGGGACACCTCTTCGATGCGGGTGAACAGCAGTGTTCGACCCAGCGAGGCCGCCCATTCGCCTGGGCGGCGCTCGCACCGAAGAAGCGCGGCGTCCTTGCTCCACCGGTTGCCAGTGTGACTCCGGTGTCAAGCGCTCTAGCCGGCCGCCGATTGCGAGGCACACCGGCGCCGTATAGAATCGCGGCGCCCATGCTGGACCGCAGACGATTCCTGAAGCTGGCCGGTCTCACCGCACTCGCCGCGGCCGCGCCCAGGATCGGTGAGCCGACGGAGCACGCGGGCCTGCTGCACCTGACCGCGACCGAGGCGGTGCGGCACATCTCCGAGGGCTCGCTGTCAGCCGAGACCTACGCGCGCGCTCTGCTGGCTCAGGCCGAGCGGCTGAGCTTCCTGGACACGATCATCAGCATCGATCCCGAGGCCGTGCTCGAGGCCGCGAGGCTGGTCGACGTGTCACGGCGACGCGGACGGAGGCTCGGCCCGCTGGCTGGCCTCCCGCTGCTGGTCAAGGACAACATCGACACGAAGACGCTGCCCACGACCGCCGGGACGCCGGGTCTGCTCGCGAACCGTCCGAGGGCGGACGCGCCGCTGCTGAACCCCCTGTTCGGGGCGGGAGCGCTGCTGTTCGCCAAGGCCAACATGCACGAGCTGGCGTTCGGGATCACGAGCCACAACTACCACTTCGGCGCGGTGCGAAATCCGTACGACTCGACGCTGATTCCGGGCGGCAGCAGCGGCGGGACCGGGGCGGGGATCGCCGCCCGAGTGTGCCCCGCCGGCCTGGGCACGGACACGGGGGGATCGGTCCGCATCCCGGCGGCGCTGTGCGGCGTGGTTGGCCTGCGACCGACCAAGGGCCGTTACTCGATCGCGGGGATCGTCCCGATCAGCCACACACGCGACACGCCCGGGCCGATGGGCCGAACCGTGGCGGACGTGGCGCTTCTCGATGCCGTCGAGACGCTGACGACGCCCGCACGCCCGGCGAGGCTCCGTGGGCTGCGACTCGGCGTCCCCCGGAATCCTTTGTGGCAAGATCTCGACCCCGAGGTGGCGGCCGTGATGGAAGACGCGCTGCACCGTTTGCGGGCGCTGGGCGTGGTGCTCGTCGAGGTCGACGTTCCCGGAGTCGTGACGCTCGATCAGCAGGCGGGCTTCCCGATCGCGCTGTTCGAGGCCAACCTCGACATCCCGGCGTACCTCGCCGCCGAGGGCAACGGGATCACGTTCGATGACATTCAGCGGCAGATCGCCAGCCCGGACGTCGCCGGGGCGATCGCCGCGGCCCGTGGCGGAGCGATCCCCCAGGCCGTGTACGAGCACGCGCTCAACGTGGTGCGGCCGGAGCTGCAGGCGCTCTACGCGAGCTACTTCGCCGACAACGGCGTGGCCGCGATGGTGTTCCCGACCACCGTGCTGCCGGCGAGACCGATCGGCCAGGACCAGACCGTCGAGCTGAACGGGCGCCAGGTGGACACCTTCACCACGTACATTCGCAACACCGATGCGGACGCGGTCGCCGGCATCCCGGGCCTCGCGCTGCCCGCGGGGCGAACGCGGTCGGGCTTGCCGGTGGGCATGGAGCTGGATGGCCCGATGGGCAGCGATCGTCTGCTCCTCAGCGTCGGGCTCGCGCTCGAGGCGTCCGCCTTCCGGCCGCTTCGGGCCCCGAAGCTGGCTATCGCGGAAGACGGCTAGATGGAGCGGGTCAGAGGGGGCCTTTGCGCGCCGAGACGTCAGCCGAGAATGTCGGCGACGGCGAGCGGTGTGTCCCGGAACGCGAGTGGCGACAGCGCGTCGCCGCGGGCGACGCGCACGTTGTGGTGGAACCGACCGGCCTGGGGCTGCCGAGAGACTTCGACCGCCTCGCCTTCGAGATCGACGATCCAGTAGTCCCGCACGCCGGCCTCGGCGTAGAGCGGCCCCTTCACGTGGCGGTCATAACGAAGTGACGTGTTCGCGACCTCGATGAGCAGCGCGACGTCGTCCGGCCCGGGCAGCGCGTGGCGGTAGAAGTCGTCGCGATAGCCGAGCAGGACGATGTCCGGCTCCGGCTCGGAGTCCGGCACGATAACGAGTGGGTTCTGCGGCCACAGGATGATGCGGCCGTGGAGGCGCTCGATCAGCAGGTGGCTGAGCCGCGCCACGCACGACGTGTGATCGCTGCCGATGGCTGTCATCTGGACGATCTCTCCGCGGATGAGCTCGACGTGGTCTCCTCTATTCAGGATTCCCGCCTCCGCCATCCGGTGGTACTCGTCCAGCGTGAATCGTCGCCTGGTCAGCTCGACGTCGACCGCCATGCCGTTCGTAGTACGCGCGTCCGCTGCACGCTCGTCAATGCCCAATGTTCGATACGCTTGTCTACGCCGGATTCTCGTGTACAACTACTACCGCCTACGGCTTGGAGGTGCGCGATGGCCATTCGGCTCGACCACATCATCGTCCCCTCCCACGATCGAGTCGAGGCGGCGAAGCTCCTGGCCGGCCTGCTCGACGTGCCCTGGGAGGAGTCACGCGGCGACTTCGCGCCCGTGTACGTCAACGAGAACCTGACCCTCGACTTCGCCCAGCGGGAGCAGTTCGAGAGCCATCACATTTGCTTCCACGTCGCCGACGCCGACTTCGAGGCGATCCTGCAGCGGATCCAGGCTGCGGGGATCACGTACCGGAGTCGTCCCCACGGCGAGGACGACTTTCGGATCAACACGCGCCTCGGTGGGAAGAATCTCTACTGGAAGGACGCCGACGGTCACCTCTGGGAGATCCTGACCGTCAGCTATGCCCGAGTCGATTCACCGCTGCTGACCGCCGCGAGCTAGAGGAGCAAGGACATGACCTACGACCTGCTGATCAAAAACGGTCGCATCATCGATGGCTCCGGTCGCCCGGCCTTCCACGGCGACGTCGGCGTGGCGCGGGGTCGGATCGTGGAGCTCGGCCGCCTGGACGGCCCGGCGCGGCGGGTCATCGAGGCCGATGGACGCGTGGTGGCGCCGGGGTTCGTGGACAATCACTGCCACTACGACGCCCAGGTCCTCTGGGACCCGCTGTGCACGTTCTCCTGTCACCACGGGGCGACGAGCGTCGTCATCGGCAACTGCTCCCTAGCGCTCGCCCCCGTCAAGGCGCCCGACCGCGAGAAGCTCGCCGGGATGCTGTCCTATGTCGAAGCGATCCCGATGGACGTCCTCCAGGCCGGCGTCCCGTGGACCTGGGAGACCTTCCCCGAATACATGAGCACCATCGGGCAGCGGCTGGCCGTCAACGTCGGCACGTTCGTGGGACACTCGGCGGTCCGCCTGTACGCGATGGGCGAGGACTGCTCGGAGCGCCCGGCCACGGACGCCGAGCTCGAGGTCATGCGGCGGGTGGTGAGAGAGGCGCTGGAGGCCGGAGCGCTCGGGCTCTCGATCACGCGCAACATGAATCACTTTGACATCGTGGGCAAGCGGATTCCCGCCGCCTGCGCGCCGGAGTCGGAGCTCTTCGCGCTGGCCGACGTGCTCCGCGACGTCGGGACCGGCGTGATCCAGTGCGGTGGAGGCACGAATCCCGAGCTGAAGGACCGGCTCCTGAGCCGGCTCGCGCAGGCGTGCGGTCGCCCGGTCATGTACAACACCCTCCTCGAGCAGGCGCGGCAGCCCGGACGGTGGCGGACCCACTTGGCCCACGTCGAGGAGACGGCGCGGAAGGGAATCCGCGCGATCCCGCTCTGCAACCCCGGGAGCGTCGTGAACCGGTTCACCATGAAGAACTGTCAGGTGTTCCGCAGCATGCCCACCTGGCTGCCCATCTTGCAGGGCTCCGATACGGAGAAGATGCAGGCCTATCGCGACCCGGCGATGCGCGCGCGACTGCGCGCCGAGGTCGAGGCGCCGCTGGGCCCGGACTCGACGTTCTCGAAGCGCTGGGACCTGATGATCGTCGACGAGCCGCGGCTGGCGGAGAACCGCGCGCTCAAGGGACGGAGCATCGCGGCGATCGCGCAGGAACGAGGCAAGCACCCGCTCGACGCGTTCCTCGATCTGGCGGTCGAGGAGGACCTGAACACCGTGTTCAGTCTCGGCGAGATCAACATGGACACCGAGGCGGTCGCGCAGATCCTGGGCAGTCCCCACGCGGTCGTCGGGCTTTCGGACGGCGGCGCCCACGTGCAGTTCCACTCGAACGTGAGCAACCCCACCCGGCTGCTGGGCTACTGGGTGAGGGAGAAGAAGATCATGTCGCTCGAGCAGGCCGTCCGCCGGCTCACCTTCGATTCGGCCGCGGCCTTCGGGATCTACGACCGCGGACTGTTGCAACCGGGAATGGTCGCCGACCTCGTCGTCTTCGATCCCGACACCGTGCGGCCGATGCCGGAAGACGTCGTGCACGACTTTCCGAGCAACGGCTGGCGGATGCGCGAGCTCGCGGAGGGCATCCACTACACCGTGGTGAACGGCGAAGTCCTGCTGGAGAAGGGGACGCACACGGGGAGCTATCCCGGTCGCGTGCTGCGCAACGCGCGCTACCAGGCGGTGCACGACCCGCGGGCGTAGTCGACAACGGGGAGTCTTCTTGACTCCCCGGCTCGCCGGCTCATAATCCGCCCACGATGGCGGACAAGCCGAAGGTCGTCATGGATCCGAGCGCGACGTTTCGTCGCCTCGTGCCCGTCGATCGGCTGGCGTCGCCCGTCACGCCGAGCGATGACGTTTACGTCATCGCTCACATGGGCATCGCGCGCGTCGACGTCAAGCCGTGGCGCCTCTCGGTGGACGGCCTGGTCGAGCGGCCCTTTGAGCTCGATTACGAGGCGCTGACGTCGTTGCCGGCGACCGACGTCACCGCGGTCCTCGAGTGCTTCGGCAACCCCGTGGAGCCCGAAGTCGCCACGCGCCGGGTCGGAAACGTCGTCTGGCGCGGCGTGCGCCTGTCGCACCTGCTCGAGCGCGCCGGCGTGAGGCCCGAGGCGCGCCTCGTTTGTCCTGAGGGCCTCGACTCCGGTTCCTTCGCCAACGTGCACAGCGAGCGCTACGTGAAAGACCTGCCGCTGGCGCGCGCGCTGGAGCCCGACGTGCTGGTGGCGTGGGCGATGAACGGCGAGCCGCTCAGCGCGGAGCACGGCTTCCCCGCGCGCGTGTTCGTGCCGGGCTACTTCGGCACCAACGCCGTGAAGTGGCTCTCGCGCATCACGCTCGCGGCCGAGCGTCCCGAGAGCCTGTTCACCACGAAGCTCTACAACCGGCGCGTCGAGGGCGACATGCGCCCGGTGCGCGAGCTGGACGTGCACGCGGTGATCGTGGCGCCGGCCGAGGGTGCCGTGCTGGAGCGCGGCCGGCACACGATCGAGGGCTGGGCGTGGAGCGCCTGGCCGGTGAGCGCGGTGGAGGTCAGCGCCGACGGCGGCAAGACGTGGCAGCCGGCGCGCGTGGCGCCACGCGGCGCCGATCACCAGTGGCAGGCGTTCACATATACGTGGGACGTCCCCGCGCCGGGCCGGTACGAGCTGCACGCCCGCGCGACAGACTCGCAGGGCCGTATGCAGCCGGACGCCGGCCGCAATCGCATCCATACAATCAGCGTCGCCGTGACAGGAGGGCCTCATGGCCAACGATCTGGATCGGCGTGATTTCCTGGCCGGGCTCGGCGTCGCGCTCGGCGGCGCGGCACTCGGCGATCTCGCGGTTGTCGGCGACGCCGCCGCGCAGGACACGCCCAAGGGCCGCATCCCCGAGACGCCGGTGAAGTTCGGCCACATCACGATCCAGTCGGGGCCCGGCGCGATCCTCGGCCTGCCCTCGCTCAAGGGCCACACGCTGGCCGCCGAGGAGATCAACGCGGCGGGCGGCCTGCTCGGCAAGCGGAAGATCGAGACGATCACGGCCGACGAGGCGGCCGGGCCCGAGGCGACGGTGAAGGAAGTCAAGCGCATGAAGCTCTTCGAGAAGATCGACTACTTCTCGGGCGTCATCGCCGCGCACAACCAGCTCGCCGTCGGCCCCGTCGTCGAGGAGCTGAAGCTGCTGACGATCATGACCGAGGGCTGCATCGACAAGCTGTTCGAGGTCGAGGTGCCCAACCCGCACTACCTGTTCGGCATGACCAACATCCTGTCCGCCGACGGCGTGACGACCGCGCTCGCCATCGCAAAGGCGTGGCCCGACGTCAAGCGCATCGCCGTGATCAACCCGGATTACGCGTTCGGCCGCTGGTTCCAGCTGCACTTCGACGCCGCGCGGGAAAAGCTCCTGCCAGGCTCCGAGATCGTGTCGGAGGTGTGGGCGCCGTTCCCCAACACCGCGGATTTCACCTCGCACATCACGAAGACGGTCGCGGCCAGGCCCGACATCGTCGTGACCTCCATGTGGGGTGGCATGTACGTGTCGTTCTACAAGCAGGCGCTGGGCCACGGGCTGTTCCGCCGCGCACGCCTGGCCGGCAACATCAACTTCGGCGTCGTGCCGCAGGCCATCGGCAAGGACCATCCCGAGGGCGCGCTCGCCGGCGTGCATTCCAACTATCACTTCACCTACGCGCCCGCCGGCGCTTCCACCGCCAACAAGCGCTTCGTCGACGCCTACCAGAAGCGCTGGAACGAGTACCCGTCCTACGCCGCCGAGGCCGCGTACACGGGGCTCTATCTCTTCAAGACCGCCGTCGAGAAAGCCAACAAGCAGGCCGGCGGCGGCTGGCCCGAGGACGACGCGGTCATCAAGCAGCTCGAGGGGCTCAGCATCGAGGGGCCCGCCGGCCTCGTGACGATTCGCAAGGAAGATCACCGCGCGTACAAGGACGTCAAGGTCGGCTTCAGCAAGAATCTCCCCGACTATCCGTTCGCCGTGTGGGATCCCGAGCGCATCATGACCATCCCCGTCGGCCAGATGACCGCGCCACCCAGCTGGCCCAAGCCCGGCAAGGGCCACAACGACCCTTCGGCGACAGTGAACTGGATCAAGACCACGTGGAAGAAGGCGGGCGCGTGATCCGGAAGTTCAGCCTCTTCGCTGCCACTCTGCCGGGTCGCGACTCACGTGCAGGACGGCGAGAATCACGACGACATCGCCTTCGGCAGCGAAGTACACGGCGTAGGGAAAGCGGCGAAGGAGTGCGCGGCGAATTCCGCCCTCGAGATCCTGATAGTTGAGAGGGCCAGCGGTAATGCGGTCGTACGTTGCGCGCAGTTCGTCGAGGAACTCCAGACCCAGCCCGGCGCGCTCGCTCTCATACCAGTGGTACGCCGCCGCGGCGTCGAGATCGGCGCGCGGCTCGGCAACCAGCCGATACTCGGTCACCGATCGGGATTCGCCAGGCGATCGAGTACGTCGTGAGCGGGCCGCGCCCGGTGTGGATCTCGCCGATAGGCGGCGAGCCGCTCCTTGGCAAGATCGAGGTGAGATTCCGGCACCGGAATCTCACCCGGTCTCTTGGAGATGCGGTCCCAGAGCGTCAGCAGATAGCGGATCTGCTCTGTCTTCGAGAGTGAGCTGAAGCCTGTCGGTTCGGCGATCTTGCCTTTCCGCGGTCGCGGGGCCATGGTCTGACTCTACGCAGCCAGCGGTTTTCGTGTCAATGTGCATGAGAGGATACACATGACCGTGACGCGCTACCTGGGAGGATCGTGATGACGCCATATAAGGTGGCGGCCGCCCACGTGGCGCCCGTCTTCCTGGACGCGCCGAAGACGGTGGCGAAGGCGTGCAGCCTCATCGAGGAGGCCGCGCGCAACGGCGCCGCGCTGATCGCGTTCCCCGAGACGTATATCCCCGCGTTCCCGCTCTGGTCCGCCGTCGCGGCGCCGATCCACAACCACGAGTGGTTCAAGCGCCTGGCCGCAAGCGCGCTTCGCTGCCCCGGCCCCGAGCTGGAGCGCATCGCCGGCGCCGCGCGCCGCCACGGCGTGATCGTGTCGCTCGGCTTCAACGAGGGCACGGCCGACAGCGTCGGCTGCCTCTGGAACAGCAACGTCCTCATCGGCGAGGACGGCGCGATCCTGAACCATCACAGGAAGCTCGTGCCCACGTTCTGGGAGAAGCTCACGTGGGCCAACGGCGACGGCGCAGGCCTGCGCGTGTGCGAGACGCCCCTGGGCCGCATCGGCATGCTCATCTGCGGCGAGAACACCAACCCGCTCGCGCGCTTCGCCCTGATGGCGCAGGGCGAGCAGGTCCACGTCTCGACCTATCCACCCGTGTGGCCCACGCGCGATCCCAAGGGCGGCGGCAACTACGATCTGGCCTCGGCCATCCGCATCCGCGCCGGCGCGCACTCCTTCGAGGCCAAGGCCTTCAACATCGTCGCCTCCGGCTTCATGGACGCCGCCATGCGCGAGGAGCTGGCCACGCTGGGCAAGGACGCGATGCGTGTGCTCGAGGAGAGCCCCCGCGCGGTATCGATGGTGATCGGCCCCACGGGCGAGCCGGTGGGCGACGTGCTGTCCGACCGCGAGGGGTTGCTCTACGCGTCGATCGACACGCGCGCGTGCGTGGAGCCGAAGCAGTTCCACGACGTGGTCGGGTACTACAACCGGTTCGACGTGTTCAAGCTGACGGTGGATCGGAGGCGGCTGCGGCCGGTGGAGTGGCGGGATTCTCCTGAGACCGTGGCGACGGGGGAGACGGACGAGACCAGCGGGGCGGAACGCGACACGCGATGACGCCCACGCCGGGCTGGCTGCAGGAGAAGCTCTTCGAGCGCCGCATCGTCTTCGTGACGGGCCGACTCGACGACGCGCTCGCCGGCCAGGCCGCGGCGCAGATCATGACCCTGGATGCCGCTGGTGACGAGCCGATCGACGTCGTTCTGGGCAGCGGCGACGGCACGCTCGAGGCGGCCTTCGTGCTCATCGACGTCATCGACTCAGCTCGCGCGACGGTGCGCGTCCATTGCCAGGGGCAGGTGGGCGGTCCCGCCATCGGCGTCGCGGCCGCCGCCGATCATCGCTCCGCGTCTCCGCACACCACGTTTCGGCTCTCGGCTCCGGCGACGCAGCTCTCCGGCACTCCCGATCAGATCGCCGCCCAGAGCGAGCAGCACCGGCACACGCTCTGGAGATTCCAGGCGCGGCTGGCGAAGGCCACCGGCCGGCCGGTCGAGGACGTCGCCGACGACATGCGCCGGGCCCGCCATCTCGAGGCGCGAGAGGCGCTCGACTATGGTCTCATCGACGCGATCAGGTCGTGACCGTTGCCGCCCGCCGTGGAGCTCCGGAAGATCGGCAAGTCGTATCGCGAAGGCGAGGCCGAGCGCGTCGTGCTGCGCGACGTGTCGGTGACGATCGCGCGCGGCGAGATCGTCGTGCTCGTCGGGCGCAGCGGCTCCGGCAAATCGACGCTGCTCAACGTGATCGCGGGCATCGACCGCCCCACGGCAGGGGCGGTGGTCGTGGACGGCACGGATCTCACGGCGCTCGACGAGCAGGCGCGCACGCGCTTCCGCCGCCGGCACATCGGCTTCGTCTTCCAGTTCTACAACCTCATCCCGCTGCTCACCGTCGAGGAGAATCTGATGTTGCCGCTCGACCTCAACAATCGCGCGGACGCGAAGGGGACCGCGCGCGCCCGCGAGCTCCTCGAGCGCGTCGGCCTCGGCGGGCGCGGTGACAGCTATCCCGAGCGGCTGTCGGGCGGCGAGCAGCAGCGCGTCGCCATCGCCCGCGCGCTGATCCACGACCCCGCGCTCATCCTCGCCGACGAGCCGACCGGCAACCTCGACGCGGAGACGGCGGCGAGCGTGCTCGACCTGCTCGACACCCTCGCGCGCGAGGCCGGCCGCACCGTGCTGATGGTGACGCACAGCCGCGAGGTGGTGGGCGTGGCCGACCGGATCTTCGCCATCCAGCGCGGGGCGCTGGTGGAGCGCCCGCGGTGATCAGCGGCGAGCTAACCCGCGGACCTCTTGCGACGCCTCGCCGAGCGAGTAGCGGAGATACCGTCTCGCATCAGCCCGCGCAACGCCTTGTTCACGGCGCGATCATTCGGGAACGCTTTCGCGACTTCTGGTTCCAGAACGACGACGTTCGTCGTCTCGGCGATTCGGTGGGCATACTTGCCACGCGCGAGCGTTCCAAAGTCGGAGCGCTTGTATTCGCGCCGCAATCCGTCGGTCGGCTTGCGGCTAGCCTTCTTCATAGATTTCCCTCTCGGTGCGGGTCGCTTCGCGTGCGCTGATGATCCTGATTATATCCTCGTGGTCGGTATGGGCGACGACCAGGAGACGGCCGCGTGTCGAGACACCGAACGTTATGAACCGCTCCTCGCCGAAGGAGTGATCGGGATCCACGCCGGTCGTTGACAGCGGGTCACGGAGGGCGGTCGTCGCTTCTCCGAACGAGACGCCGTGCTTGGCGATGTTGTCTTCGGCCTTCGCCCGATCCCATTCGAAATGCACCTGCGCCAGATTCTACGGAGTCGCTTCGCACGCACGTCAATGTCCAACTTTTGATACATAGCTCGCCCGCGGCGTGGCCGACCGGATCTTCGCCATCCAGCGCGGGGCGCTGGTGGAGCGCCCGCGGTGAGCGCTTACGCGCGCGCCGCCTGCCGATCGAACGTCACCTTGCAAGACCGGCAGCAGAAGTACACGAGGCCTGCCGCGGTCTCCGAGCGGTGCTCCGCCGCGGCGACGTCGACGCTCATCCCACAGATCGGGTCGATCGCGGTCTGCGCGGCCGGCGTCTCCATCGCGAGGCTCGGCTTGGCCGTGCGCCGGTGCTGGATGATCTCGGCGAGGATGCTGACGGCAATCTCGTTTGGGCTCACCGCGCCGATGTCGAGACCGGCGGGCGCCTTGAGCCGCGCGAGGCGCTCGAGGGGCACGCCGGCCTCGCGCAGGCGCTCGACGATCCCGGCCGCCCGGCGGCGGCTGGCCACCAGGCTCACGTAGCCGGCGTCCGTCGCGAGGATCCGCTGCAGCGCGTCCTCGTCGGAGTCGGCGTGCGTGGCGACCACCACCGACGCGTGCCGCGCGACGCCGGGACGATCGAGCGCGGCGGCGGCCTCTTCGGCGCCGAGCGTGAGGACGGAGTACTCGGCGGCGCGAGCAAACGTTGCCAGCGCCTCGATCACCGGCCCGTGACCCACGAGAATCAGCATGGGGTGCGGGAGGCAGGGCTCCACGTAGATCTCCAGCGTGCCGCCGCTGTGGCACGTCATCGGGTACTCGACCGTGCCCGCCGTGCGGCCGGGACCGCGCGCGCCTTCGCCGATGAGCCCGATCAGTCGCGGCCGGCCGTCCTCGATGGCCGCCAGGGCTTCACGGACGACGACAGGCTCCGCGCACGCGCCGCCGACCCAGCCGGAGACCGTGCCGTCGGCGCGCACGAGCGCCTTGGCCCCCGGCTTGGCGGACGTCGGCGGCTCGCACCGGACCACCGTCGCCAGCGCGAACGGCTCGCCGCGGCGCTGGAGATCCGCGGCGAGCGCGAGCAGCTCGTTCACTCGGTGACACCCTTCTCGCGGAGCACCTTCCACACCTTCGCCGGCGTGATCGGGATGTCGATGTGACGGACGCCCAGGTGCCAGAGCGCGTCGACCACCGCGTTGGCGATGGCGGCGGGCGCGCCGACGGTCGCCGATTCCCCGACGCCCTTGGCGCCCAGCGGGTGGTGCGGTGACGGTGTCACCGTGTGGCCGGTCTCCCACTTCGGCGTCTCGACCGCCGTGGGCAGCAGATAGTCGATGAAGCTGCCGCCCTGGATGTTGCCGTTGTCGTCGTAGGAGATCTCCTCGTAGAGCGCGGGCGCCAGCCCCATCGTCAGCCCGCCGTGGATCTGCCCCTGCACGATCATGGGGTTGATGATGTTGCCGCAGTCGTCGATGGCGACGAACCGACGGACCTTCACCTCGCCGGTGCCCGCGTCGATGTCCACGACGCAGATGTAGCTGCCGAAGGGGTAGGTGAGGTTCGGCGGATCGTAGTAGCTGACGGCCTCGAGGCCGGCTTCCAATCCTTGTGGATGGTTGGTGTACGCGGCGAATGCGATGTCCTGGATCGTCTTGAACTTGTCCGGCGCGCCCTTGACCGAGAACTTGCCGGGCTCCCACTCCAGATCCTGCTCGGCCACCTCCATGAGATGCGCCGCGATCTTGCGCGCCTTGTCGCGCACCTTGCGCGCCGCGACGGCGGCCGCCGCGCCCGCGACCGGCGTTGACCGGCTCGCGTAGGTGCCCAGGCCGTACGGCGCCGTGTCGGTGTCGCCCTCCTCGACCTGGATATCGCGTGCAGGGATACCAAGCTCTTCCGCCAGGATCTGAGCGTAGGTCGTCTCGTGGCCCTGCCCCTGCGACTTGGTGCCGAACCGCGCGATGGCCTTGCCCGTGGGATGGATCCGGATCTCGCACGAGTCGAACATCTTGAGGCCGAGGATGTCGAAGTGCTTCGACGGCCCGGCGCCGACGATCTCGGTGAAGCTCGAGATGCCGATGCCCATGAGCTGGCCGCGCTGGCGCTTCTCCTGCTGCTCCTTGCGCAGCCTGGCGTAGTCGATCTGCTCCATCGCCTTCAGGAGCGCGCCGCCGTAGTTGCCGCTGTCGTACTCCCAGCCCAGCGCCGACTTGTACGGGAACTGCTCGGGCTTGACGAAGTTCTGCAGCCGGAACTGCGCGGGATCCTGGCCGAGCTGATGGGCCATGAGATCCACCATGCGCTCGATCGTGTGCACGGCCTCGGTGACGCGGAACGAGCACCGATACGCGATGCCGCCCGGCGGCTTGTTCGTGTAGACGCCATCGACCTCCACGTGCGCCGCCTTCAGATCGTACGAGCCGGTGCAGACGTGGAACAGCCCGGCGGGAAACTTCGACGGGTTGGCGGCGGCGTCGGTGTAGCCGTGGTCGGCCAGCGTCTTGATGCGCAGCGCGGTCAGCGTGCCGTCCTTCTTCGCCGCCAGCTCGGCCGTGATGTGGTAGTCGCGCGCGAACGAGTCGGCTTGCAGGTTCTCCATCCGGTCCTCGATCCACTTCACGGGCTTGCCGGTGAGGACCGAGGCGGCGACGGCGATGACGTAGCCGGGATAGACCGGCACCTTGCCGCCGAACCCCCCGCCGATGTCGGGCGAGATGATGCGGATCTTGTGCTCTTGCAGTCCCACGTGGCCGGCCACCAGCGCGAAGACGGTGCGGATCGCGTGCGGCGCCTGCGTCGTCATCCACACGGTGAGCTTGTCGTTGACCTTGTCGAAGTGCGCGACGCAGCCGCAGGTCTCGATCGACGCCACGTGGATGCGCGGAATGTAGATGTCCTGCTTGACCGTGACGTCGGCCTCGGCCATGGCGCGGTCGGTGGCCGCGCGATCGCCCCACTCCCAGTGCCAGATGTGGTTGTCCTTCTTGTCCTTCTTGTCCGTGCGCAGCACCGGCGCGCCGGGCTCGAGCGCCTTTTTCGGGTCGACGACCACGGGCAGCGGCTCGTACTCGACCGTGACGGCGGCGGCGCCGTCGGCGGCGGCGTAGCGGCTGGTGGCCAGCACCGCGGCCACTTCCTGCGCCTGGTACATCACCTTGTCCACCGGCAGCACCATCTGGGTGTCCGACATCAGCGTCGGCATCCAGTGCAGGTTGTACTTCGCGAGGTCCTGGCCGGTGATCACGGCGAGCACGCCGGGCGTCGCGAGCGCCGCGGCCGTGTCGATCTTCACGATCTTCGCGTGAGCGTGCGGGCTGCGCACGATGTCGAGCCACAGCATGCCGGGCAGCTGCACGTCGTCGACGTACGTGCCCTTGCCGCGGATGAAGCGCGGGTCTTCCTTGCGCTTGATCGAGTGGCCCATGCCGCCGACGTCGAGCGAGGTCCTGGGTGTCATCGCGCGGCTCCCTCCCGCAGCGTGGCCGCTGCGTGCTGCACGGCCTTGACGATATTCACGTAGCCGGTGCACCGGCAGAGGTTGCCGGAGATCGCCACGCGGATCTCGTCCTCGGTGGGCGTCGGATGCTTGCCGAGGAAGGCGTAGCCGGTCATCAGCATGCCCGGCGTGCAATAGCCGCACTGCAGGCCGTGCTCCGCCATGAAGCCTTCCTGCAGCGGGTGGAGCTTGCCGTCCTGCTCGAGCCCTTCCACGGTCATGAGGCTCTTGCCGTTCGCCTGCACGGCGAACATCGTGCACGACTTCACGGGACGGCCCTCCAGCAGCACGGTGCACGCGCCGCAGTGGGTCGTGTCGCACCCGATGTGCGTCCCGGTCAGCCGCAGCACGTCGCGGATGAGGTGGACGAGCAGGAGCCGCGGCTCGACGTCCGCCTCGTGCTTCTCGCCGTTGATCGAGAGTTGCACCCGCATGACCTACCTCCGTCTATCGGCGCGCTCGGCCGCCTTGCGGAGCGCGCGCCCGGTCAGCACTCGCACCAGGTCCTTTTTGTACGCGACGGAGCCGCGCAGATCGGCCGCCGGCTCGGAGGCCGCGGAGGCGAGCCGAGCGGCCTGCGCGATCGTCGCGTCGTCCAGCCGCTTGCCCCGCAGCGAGGTCTCGGCCTGCACCGCCTTGATCGGCGTGAGCCCAACGTTGGTCAGGGCGATGCCGGCCTGCTCGACCGCGCCGTCGGAGCGCAACGTCAGCTGCGCGGCCACCGCCGCCGTGGCGAAATCACCGACCTTGCGCTCGAGCTTGAAGTACGCGCCGCCGCTGCGCGCCGCGGGCGCGGGAATACGGATCTCGACGAGAAGCTCGCCCGGGGCGAGCGCCGTTTCGAACGGGCCCGTGAAGAACGAGGCGATCGGCAGCCGACGCTGGCCGCTTGGCCCTCTGGCGACCACCTCCGCGCCGAGAGCCAGCATGGTGGCCGGGTGATCGTTGGCGGGGTCGGCGTGGGCGAGGTTGCCGCCGATCGTCGCGAGGTTCCGCACCAGCGGGTCGGCGATCACCTTGCACGTGTCGTGGAGCAGCGGATAGCGCGCGCGAACGATCTCCGACTCTTCCAGCTCGGATTCCCGCGTCAGCGCGCCGATGGCGAGGACGCCGTCGGCCTCGCGGATGTACGAGAGACCGGGGATGCCGTTGATGTCCACGACGTGCGGCGGGCTCGAGAGGCGCAGCTTCATCAGCGGGATGAGGCTCTGCCCTCCGGAGAGGATCTTGGCCTCCTCGCCGAGTCTCGCGAGCAGCGCCGTGGCGTCGTCGAGCGATGCGGGGGCGTGATACTCGAACGCGGCTGGAATCATGGCGGTCATCCTTTCCGCTGGAGCGAGCCGAAAGGTCCCGTGCGTGGCCGGAACCGTACTGGGTCGCCGTGGGCGTGTCAAGGGCCGCGCGTGTAGCATGCTCGACATGATTCCGCGACCGGCGATGCTCGCGCGCCTGGCCGCCCGGCAGCTGCGCTCGCATCCGTGGCAGCTCGGGCTGGCCATCCTCGGCATCGCGCTCGGCGTGGCCGTCGCCGTGTCCATCGACCTTGCCAACGGCAGCGCGCTGCGCGCGTTCGCGCTGGCCACCGAGGCCGTCAGCGGCCGGGCGACGCATCAGATCTTGGGGGGACCCTCGGGACTGCCGGACGATCTCTATCGCCGCCTTCGGGTCGACGTCGGCGTGCGCCGCGCCGCGCCGATCGTCGAGGGCGACGTGGCGGTGGCGGATCGCGTGGTCGACGTAGCCGCCGCGGATCGCGCCGGCGACACGCCGCGTGCCGGCCGCGTCGGGCGCAGTCTGCACCTGCTCGGGATCGATCCATTCGTCGACAGCCACTTCCGGCCGTACCTCGCTGCCGAGGACCGCGGCGAGGCGCGCGGCCGCGATGCGCTCTCGCGCGCGGCCGATCTCGTCGGACGCGCCGGGACGGCGCTGATCGCCGCCTCGACCGCGCGTGATCTCAGCCTGGCGATCGGCCGCGAGCTCGCGATCGAGGTGAGCGGCCACCGCCGCACGCTGACGATCGTCGGCCTGCTCCAGCCGGTCGATCCCGCCAGCGCCCGCGCGCTCGACGGCCTGCTCGTCACCGACATCGCCACGGCCCAGGAGACCCTTGGCGCCGTCGGCCGCCTCACGCGCATCGATCTGATCGTCGGCGACGACGCGCCGGGGCGCGCGCTGCTGGCCCGCGTCGCGCAGGCGCTGCCAGCGGGAGCCGATCTGGTCTCAGCGGGCGCGACGGCCGGAGCCACGGCGCGGATGATCATGGCGTTTCAGTGGAACCTCGCCGCGCTCTCGCTGCTGGCGCTGGTCGTCGGCATGTTTTTGATCTACCAGACGATGACGTTCTCGGTGGTGCAGCGGCGGCCGCTCATCGGCTCGCTGCGCGCTCTCGGCGTCACGCGCGGCGAGATCTTCGCGCTCGTCATGAGCGAGGCGCTCGTCATCGGCATCGCCGGCACCCTCCTGGGAGTGGGGCTCGGCTTCGGCATGGCGCAGGGCCTGCTGAGGCTCGTCACGCGCACGATCAACGACCTCTACTTCGTCCTCTCGGTGCGCGAGGTGGCGCTGGATCCGGTCACTCTCGCGAAGAGTGTTCTCCTCGGCATCGGCGCCACCGCGCTGGCCGCGCTGCCGCCCGCGCTCGAGGCCACCGCCGCGCCGCCGCGCATCGTGATGAGCCGCGCCTCGCTCGAGAGCAGCGCCCGCCGTCGGGCGCACCGTGCCGGCTGGCTGGGGCTGGTGGCGCTCGCCGCCGGGGCTGTGATTCTCGCGGTGCCCGGCAGCATCGTCGTCGGCTTCGCCGGGCTCCTCGTGCTGATGGTGGGCTGCGCGCTGGTCACCCCCGCCGCCGCGCTCGGCCTGCTGAGCCCGCTGCATCGCGTGGCCGGCGCCGCCTTCGGCCTGCTCGGCCGCCTCGCCACCCGCAGCATCGTCGCCGCGCTCTCTCGCACGTCGGTCGCGATGGCGGCGCTGATGATCGCCGTCGCCGCCGCCATCGGTGTCGGCGTGATGATCGCGAGCTTCCGCGAGGCCGTCACGACCTGGCTCGAGGGCACGCTGCGCGCCGACGTCTACGTCTCAGCGCCGAGCCTGGTCGGCAGCCGCCCCGACGCCACGCTGGATCCCGAGCTCGTCGCGCACCTGGCCGCGACGCCGGGCGTCGCGCGCGCCAGCACCTCGCGCGGCGTCGTGGTGCAGAGCCCGCGCGGCCCGGCGCAGGTGGTCGCACTCGACGTGGATCCTTTACGGCCGCCGCGCTGGCGCTTTCGCGACGGCGGCGCCACCGGCGTCTGGGACGGCGACGCCGTCATCGTCTCCGAGCCCTTCGCCAATCGCCACGGCCTGCGTGCCGGCGCCGCCGTGCGCCTGCGCACCGATCAGGGCGAGCAGGACTTCCGCGTGGCCGGCGTCTTCTACGACTACGGCTCCAGCGCCGGCGTCGTGGTCATGAGCCGCCGCACCTACGACGGCGCGTGGAACGATCGCAAGATCTCGGGCCTGGCGCTGGAGGCGGCGCCCGGCGTCGACGTGAGCGCGCTGGTGGCCGCGGTGCGCGAGCGCGCGGCCGGCGGCCCGCGGCTCGTCGTCCGCTCAAACCGCGCGCTGCGCGAGGCGTCGATGGAGATCTTCGACCGCACGTTCGCCATCACCGGCGTGCTGCGCACGCTGAGCCTGGTGGTGGCGTTCGTCGGCATGCTGGCCGCGCTCATGGCGCTCTCGCTCGAGCGCGCGCGCGAGATCGGCGTGCTGCGCGCGCTCGGCCTGACGCCGCGCCAGGTCTGGGGCCTCGTCACCGCCCAGACCGGCGTCATCGGGCTCCTGGCCGGCGTCCTCGCCGTGCCGAGCGGCCTGCTGCTGGCCGCCGTCCTCGTCTTCGTCATCAACCGCCGCTCGTTCGGCTGGACGATGTCAATCGACCCGTCGCCGTCGATTCTGCTGCAGGGCGTCGCGCTGTCGCTGCTGGCCGCGCTCCTCGCCGGCCTCTATCCCGCCTGGCGCATGGCCACCGCACCGCCGGCCGAGTCGCTGCGCGATGAGTAAGGTGGCGCTGGGCCTCGCGGTCGTCGTCGCCGCGTTGGGCGTGGCGTTCTTTGCCCTGTGGCCGACCGGCTCGCGACCTCGCATCGAGGCCACGGTCGCCGTGCGCGAGGCGCTCGCCTCGGATAGCGCTGGCTTCGCTCGCGCTCTGGCGCCGCGTCCGCTGTCGTTCCCTGCGGATCACGGGCCGCACCCCGACTTCCGCACGGAGTGGTGGTACTACACCGGCAATCTCAGGACGGCGGCCGGCCGCCACTTCGGCTTCCAGCTGACGTTCTTTCGCGTCGCGCTGGCGCCCGGAGTCGTGCTGACCGCCGGCGCCGAGCCGCGCGCGTCGGCGTGGTCCACCCGCCAGCTCTACGTCGCCCACTTCGCGGTCAGTGATATCACCGGCGGACGTTTTCACGCCTTCAGCCGTTCGAGCCGGGAGGCGCTCGGATTGGCCGGCGCCTCGGCCTCGCCCTTCCGCGTCTGGCTCGAGGACTGGTCTGCCGCGGGCGACGGCTCGTCGGCGCGGCTGCGCGCCGCGGAGGGCGACGTCGCGGTCGATCTCGAGGTATCCGCGGCGAAGCCGGTGGTGGCGCAGGGCGACCGCGGCCTCAGCCGCAAGGGTCCCGAGCCCGGCAACGCTTCCTTTTATTACTCGCTCACCCGGATGCCGGCGCGGGGCGTCGTCCGCCTGGGCCGCGAGACGCTCGAGGTCTCCGGCGAAGCCTGGATGGATCGCGAGTGGAGCACCAGCGCGCTCGCTCCTGGCGTCGAGGGCTGGGACTGGTTCGCGCTGCAGCTGGACGACGGGCGCGAGCTGATGTTCTATCTGCTCCGCCGCCGCGACGGGACGATCGATCCGTTCAGCGCCGGGACGCTGGTCGCGGCCGACGGCACCAAGCGCGCGCTCGAGCCCGGCGACGTCCGCGTCGAGACGCTCGCGTACTGGACCAGCCCGCGCAGCGGCGTTCGCTATCCCGCGCGGTGGCGATTGAGCGTGCCGTCGGCAGAGTTGTGGCTGGAGATCGAGCCTCGGCTGGCGGATCAGGAGCTGCTCGTGGGCGCGCGCTACTGGGAGGGCGCCGTCGCGGTCGCCGGCGCCGCCGCCGATCGGCCGATCGCGGGGCAGGGGTATGTGGAGCTGGTCGGCTATGCGGAGTGAGGGTGGCTCGTCGCTACGCAGCGGTCAGTCTCTTACCGCGCGGTCACGCCGCCGACGGTTGGAAATGAGCCGCTGACCCCGGGCCGTGACGGAGAAGGCCAACGGCGGCACACATTTACCGAGCGCGCCAGCCGGGCATGCCGCTTGCGGTGCAAAGGCCCGCAATGGGAGGCGGTCATGTCAATGAGTGATCAGGGCTCGATCCTCGTCGTCGACGATGAGCCCCATGTCAGCGAGATGCTCGAGGAGTACTTCGCCGAGCTGGGGTATTCCGTCGACGTGGCGACGACCGGTGACGAGGCTCTTCGGCTGGCCGTGGCGAAGCGGCCCGACGCCGTGATCCTCGATATGCGCCTGCCCGACATGTCGGGCGAGCAGCTCCTCGCGAAATTGCGGACCCTGGACGGCTCGCTCCCGATCGTCATGCTGAGCGGATACGCCGCAGAAGACATGGCTCGGCGGGTCGTCGCAGCCGGCGCGCTCCAATACCTCCAAAAGCCGTTCGACTTCGACGGGCTCAGCCGAACGATCGTCGAGGCCATTGAAGCCGGGCGTGAGCATCGGTCCGCTGACGCCGAGTGCGTGGCGCGATGATCGACGACGCGCGGTGGCCGTCGCGATGCTCCCTGTGTGGTCAGCGCGTGGATTCCACCGAGCCGACCATTGCGATCCCCGATCTGCTGATCGAGATGCACCAAGCCTGTTATCGCCTCCATCTAGAAAATCACCCAAAGTGCTCAAATATTTGCCATCTGAGCGGGGCCGATCGCCTATAGTCGATTGAGTGGTTGACAAGCTTGAAGGTCCGCTCCGTCGCCGGTTGCGCCGGCGGCTCTGGTGCCTGGCCTTCCTCGTGACGATCGTGGTGGGGTTGGGCCCTCCGGGAACGTACTACCTGCTCGAGATCCGACGGCTCCATGTTGCAGCGCGAGGCTTCGCCCGTGACATCGCCACCCGGCTCGCGAGCGGCCGCACGCCGGATCTCGAGGAGGCGCGGCAGCGAGAGCCCGAGGTTCTGAGGATTCGGATCCTCGACGGCAGTCACGCGCCGCTCGCCGAATCGATCGTCCCTGACCGCCCGCGGTGGTGGAACGCGCAAGCGCCCCGGGTCAGCGTGCCGACGCAGGACGGGTCCGGTGCGACGCGCTTCGTCGAAGTCTCCATGCGCCAGGATCGCGTCGTGAAGTCGACCGCGGCCTTCCTCGTCCTGTTCTCCCTGACGGGAAGCGCGCTGGCGGTCCTGCTGTACGTGCTGCCGCTGGCGGTCGTCGCGCAGATGGAAGCACGTAACCGACGGCTGGTGGCCGAGCGAGAAGCGCTCGCGACGATCGAGCGCGAATTGACGGCCGAGCTGGAGACCGATCGTCTGCTTCGCTTGATCGTCCACCACGCCAGTGATCTGTTCAACGGCAACGGCGCCATCTACCTGCTCGACGAAGGCAACAAGCTCGTGCCGCGCGCCTGGACCCACGGCGGGGCCTTCAGTGACGTCCACATCCCGGTGGGACAAGGCCTCGTCGGGACGTCCGCCAAGCTGCGCCAGCCGCTCCTCGTCGACAACTACCCGACCTCTCCGTACGCGCTGCCCGAGTTCGTCGCCATCGGCCTTCGCTCGGCGATCACGCAGCCGCTGCTCATCCGTGACGAGCTGCTCGGTGTGATCGCGATGAACCGGCGCGGGGAGAAGGCGCCTCCGTTCTCGAGTGACGACGTCGAGCGGTTGAAGAGCTTCGCCGCGCAGGCCGCGATCGCGCTCCAGAACGCGCGGCTGTTTGCCGAGAATCGCCGCCAGGTCGAGACGCTGTCGGTGCTGCACGAGCTCTCCCGGGCGGTCACCGGCGAGCTCGAGCGGACGGCGCTCGTCGAAGCGATCGGACGCGAGATGGCGCGGGTGCCCAGCGTCAGGGAGATCGTTCTCCTCTTGAAAACGGGCGACGACGACGCGCCCGTGATCGCCCTGCACAGCCCGGCCGGCCGGGAATCGATCGCCGCGGACAGGGCGCACAAGCTCGGTCTGATGGTGCTGCAGGCCGGCCGGGTCGTCAGAATCGACGCGGCCCTCGCGGGCAGCGACGTGCCCGGCGGCAATGTGAGTCACGCGCACGCGTGGCTCGGCGTGCCCATGAGTGTCGGCAACGCGGACTACGGGGCACTCCTGGTGGCGAGCGACGCGCCCTTCACCGAACCCGACGAGCGGCTGCTGGCCGATATCGGCCAGCTCGCCGGTCTGGCGCTGCGCAGCGTGCGGCTCTTCGAAGAGCGCGGTCTCGCGTATGCCGAGCTCGAGGCCGCTCAGGACAGCTTGATGCGCGCGGAGAAGCTGCGCGCGCTGGGCGAGATGGCGTCCGGGGTCGCGCACGACTTCAACAATCTGCTCGCGGCCATCTGCGGGCGTACCCAGCTGCTCCTCGGTCGCGTCACCGACCCGACACAACAGCGGTGGCTCACCGCCATCAAGCGCGCCGCCGACGACGGCGCTCACACCGTGCGCCGCCTGCAGGAGTTCACGCGGATCCGACGCGATCAGCCGTTCGTCGCGGTCGATCTCAACGAGGTCATTCGCGGCGCGCTCGAGGTGACCGAGATGCGATGGCGAAACGAAGCGCAGGGCCGGGGCATCGTCATCGACGTCGAGACGGCGCTGGTCCCGGAGCCCGCCATGATGTTCGGTGACGCGGCCGAGCTGCGCGAGGTGCTGACGAATCTCATCCTGAACGCCGTGGATGCGATGCCGGAGGGCGGGAGCCTGAAGCTGAGCTCCGTGATCGACGACACGGAGGTGGAAGCGAGGATCGACGACACCGGACAGGGGATGACCGAGGAAGTTCGCCAGAAGCTGTTCGACCCGTTCTTCACGACGAAAGGCCCCAAGGGCACGGGCCTCGGGCTCTCGATCACGTACGGCATCGTGTCGCGTCATGGTGGACGGATCGTGGTCGAGAGCGTGCTGGGCCACGGCACCACGTTCCGTCTGCGGTTTCCCAAGCGCGGGCTCGGCGCGGAGGCCGAAGTCGCCGCGCAGGCGGCGGAGCTCACGCCCCTACGACCGCTCCGGTGCCTCGTGGTCGATGACGAGGAAGAGGTCGCCGGCACGCTCGCCGACCTGCTCGAGGCCAACGGGCACGAGGCCGTCGTCGTCACGAAGAGCACGGAGGCGCTCAGCCAGGTGACCGCTCAACGCTTCGACATCGTGTTCAGCGATCTCGCCATGCCCGATCTGTCGGGCTGGCAGCTCGCGCGGGCGGTGAAGGAAGCGGCTCCGAGTCTGCCCGTGGTGCTCCTCACGGGCTTCGGCGTCGAGCTATCGCCCGAGCAGTGCCGGACCAATCACGTGGACGCTGTCCTGACGAAGCCCGTCGAGTTCGCGCAGCTGATGGCCGTGGCGGCGCGTCTCACGCGATGATCCGCGTCACCCGGTGACGCCGGGACGCCCATCCCGGGGAAGCGGCGGGCGCACCTCCGTGCCCGAGAAGAGCACGGTGACCACGATCTCCAGGGGAAAGTCGCCGAAGAGGCCGTGACAGCCGATCGCGGTCCGCGTCGGCAGCCCGCGCTCTCCGTAGAGCTCGACGAAGAGATCGACGGCGCCATTGATGACGCGAGGCTGCTCCTTGAATCCCGGATCCGAGTTGACGAAGCCCAGCAGCTGGATGATCCGCTCGACGCGATCGAGATCACCGAGCGCATACTGCATGGCTCCCAGACTGACGAGAGCGGCGTAGCGCGCGGCTTCATAGCCCTCGGCGAGGGTCAGGTCCTTGCCGAGATACCCTCGCAGAAATGGCTTGCCGTCCTTGAGCGGCACGGTGCCCGAGAGATAGAGGACGTTCTGCACCGCGACGTGGGAGACGAACTTGGCGCCCGACGGGTTCGTTCGATAGAGCTGCGCGAGATCGGGCACGACGAGACCGAGGCGCTCCAGCGACTTCTCGATGATCATGGTCGATCTTTCTCCCTGGGCATCACGCGCCCTCCGGCGCGAGGGCTTCCATCTGGTGCAGGACATCGGTGATCGAACACTCGGGGAACTGGAAGGACGGATCCAGGAACACTTCGCTGACGCCCGCGTCCTCGTACCGGCGAACGTCATCGCGAATGTGCTGCAGCGAGCCGCAGAAGACGCTCCGGTGCTGCCCCTGCGGCGTGGACGTCACCCGGAACGATCCGCGCGAGGCGACGATGACCCGGGCGGGATCGCGCCCCGCGCCCTCGGCATGCTCGCGCACGCGGGTCACGATGTGCGCCATCTTCTCCGGCGCCATGTTGCCGCCGGTGTAGCCATCGCCGAGCCGGCCCGCGCGCTGGAAGGAGGCCTCGCTGTAGCCCCCGATCAACAGGGGAGGCCGGGGCTTCTGGACCGGCTTGGGCTCGACGCGCGAAGACGGCACGAAGTAGAAGGTGCCCTTGAAGGTCACTTCGTCCTGCGTCCACAGCGCGTCGAGGCACTGGATGAACTCGTCGAGCCGCTGCCCGCGCTGCGGCCACGGCGTGCCGGCCGCGTCGTACTCGTCCCGCGACCAGCCGATGCCCAGACCGACCGTGAGGCGGCCCTGGGACATCACGTCGAGGGTGGCGAGCTGCTTGGCGAGCACGATCGGGGAATAGAATGGCGCGACGAGCACGCTGGTCCCGAGCCGGACCCGCGTGGTCGTCGCGGCAAGGAATGCGAGGGTGACGATCGGGTCGAGCGTGGACCGGAACGGCGCCGGCCACGGCCCGTTCGGGGTGCCGTAGTACCCATTCAGCGGAGCGACGGGGCAGAGCAGGCGCTGGAAGACCCACAGCGAAGAATAGCCGAGCGCCTCCGCGTGCCGGGCGAGCACGGTCACGTTCTCGACTGTTGCCGTGGTGCCGCCGGTCGGGAGGCCAAAGCCAAGCTTCATGGCCTCGCCTGTTGAGCGTTAAAGGTTCCTCGCTTGTTGAGCGTTAAAGGTTCGTTCCCGAGTCGCTGGCCCGCTGCGCAGGATCGTAGGTGAAGAACCAAAGTTCAGTCAATTATTTTCTCCATTCCCCCGCCGAAACGATTTAGAGTCGGAAGGCTTGGTAAGCCTCCGTTCCCACGCCGGCCAGTCGCTCATTGCCACGTTCGTGACGCTCGGGCTGGCATATGGCGTCTGGTATGCATACTCGGTGTTCCTCGTCGCCCTGGCCGAGGAGTTCCACTGGAGCCGCTCGCTCGTGGCCGGCGCCTTTGCGGCGTTCGCCCTGGTCCACGGGCTCTCGAGTCCTCCGCTGGGCTGGCTCGCCGACCGGCTCGGTCCCCGCCGGGTGTTCATCGGCGGCGGGACGGTCCTGGCCCTGGCGTTGATCATCGATGGTGCGATCACGCGCCCCCTGCACCTCTATCTGGCCTTTGGCCTCCTGACGTCGCTCGGCGTCACCGCGACGGCTCTGGTCCCTTCCGTCGTGCTGATCCGCGGCTGGTTTCCGCGACGATTCGGAACCGCGCTCGGGGTCGCGTCAGCCGGAATCGGCGTGGGGATCTTCGCCGTGGTTCCCTTCTGTCAGGCGATGATCGATACGGTCGGATGGCGATGGGCATTTCGAATTCTCGGCATCGTCGTCGCCGTGTGGATCGTCCCGGCCGCGTTCACGCTCGTCCGTGATCCTCCCGCGCTGCCGGCGGACGAACGGCAACCATCATACGGACGACCGGACGGAGCATCGCTGACGCCAACGCTGGCCACGGCGCTCGCCTTTGGCTCGTTCTGGCTGCTCGCGGTCGCTCAGTTCTGCGGGAACTTCGTGTGCCAGATGCTCCTCGTCCATCAGGTGGCGTTTCTCGTCGATCAGGGCATTCCGGCCATGGTGGCGGCCAGCGCCGCCGGCCTCGTCGGTCTGTCCAGCGTCTTCGCCAAGGTGGGCAGCGGCTGGGCGGCCGACGTCATCGGCCGTCGCCTGACGTTCACGACAGGGATGACCGTCGTGCTGGTGAGCGTCGGTCTGCTCGGCGTCGTTGCGCGAAGTCCGCACGGACCGGCCGTCTACGTCTATGGGGTGCTGATGGGCATCGGCTATGCGGCGACGGTGCCGATCATGCCGACGGTCATCAGTGACGTCTTCGGCGGTGCCCGCTTCGGGTCGATCTTCGGCTCGCTCCATCTCGCCAACGCCATGGGCGGGGCCGTCGGCGCCTGGCTGGCCGGCACGGTCTTCGACACGACGGGGAGCTACACCATCTCGTTCATCGCGGCGGCGTTCGCCGCGCTGCTGGCCATCGCGGCCGTGTCGCTGGCACGGCCGGCGCGCTCGCCGGTGAAGCAGGCCGCGCAGCTCTGACCGTGAGCGGCAGCGTGTTCTTCACGCCATCGCCCCACCGAGTCGCGCGATGTCTTCCGCGCCTCGCTCGCCGACGGGCCCGATCGCAAGCTCGGTGACGCCGGCGTCCGCGTAGATCCGGCACTGAGCGAGGCACTCGTCCGGCGTGCCGGCGACCGCGTAGTCCGCGAGCAGCCGATCGTCGATCGCGTCTTCGGGCGGATCGCCGCGACCCAGCCGCACCATCGCGCGCGCGAAGTCCTCGGACCGGCCGTACTCGGCGATCGCCGCGCGCGTCGCGGCCGACGCGGTCTCCATGTACGTGCGGAGCATCGCCGCCACGCTCCGTTTCGCCAGCCGCCGCGCCTCGGCGCCGTCGTCCCGCACCGCGCACGGCACATACTGGACGACCTCGCGCGGCTTCGGACGGTTGATGCGCGCCGCGGCTTCGCGTATGAGCCCGACCGCGCGCCGGGTGAACGCGGGCGGCGCGAGGTTGGAGATGATGACGCCGTCGGCGATCTCACCGCAGAGGCGCAGCGCCTGCTCCCCCATGGCGGCGGTGAGGATCGGCAGATCCCCGCGCCGCGGCGTGAAGTCCAGCCGCACGCCGTCGGCGGAGAAGGCCTTGCCGGTATAGGTGACGGACTCCCCGCGCAACAGCGCGCGCGTGATCGTCACGGCGTCGCGCACGGCGGCGATCGGCCGGTCGATTGGCGCTTGAAGTCGGCGCACCCGCGACGGAATTCCGGCGCCGATCCCCAGCACCGCCCGGCCCTCGGAGAGCTCGTCGAACGCCGCGATCTCCATCGCCATCAGCGTAGGGTGGCGGTTGTGCGGATTGACGACGCCGAGGCCAATCCTGATGTGGTGCGTCGCCACGGCGCACGCCGCCGCCGCTGGCCAGGCTCCGCGCGAGAACGGATTTTCGGCGAACCAGACCGTGGAGAAGCCGGCGCGCTCGGCGGCGACGGCCTGTCTGACGCACTCCTTCGGCGGGAGACCACCATGGCAGCGCAGTGCGATTGCCGGCAACATCCTAGACGCCGCCCGGCCGCGGCGTGTCGCGGCCTTCGGAGAAGTGCGCGTGGACCGTCTTCCAGTCGCCGTTTTCTTTCACGAGGACCATGGTGGAGCGCGAGGTGAAGGACTTGTCCTCGTGACCGGCGTCCGGCTTCCCGGTCTCCGGCTTCCAGCGAGATGTCGTCTTACGGTGGCACGTCACCACGGCCATCTCGCCGCGCACGATGACTTTCACGTCGAACGGCTCCCACCAGCCGCTTTCTTTGTGCTCCGCGTAGTAGCGCCAGAGCCGACTCCACTGCTCGAGCCCGACGTACGTGTGGCCATTCATGTTGAAGAAGACGTTGGTGGGATCGCCGGCCCAGATCGCTTTCAGGGCTTGCCAATCGTACGCAGCGTTGGCGCGCAGGTAGCCGTCGTGCGCCGCGAGGATTTGCGTACGGTCGGCCTCCGAGCCGCCGTCGAACTGCATGATGTCTGGCATTGGCGCTCTCCCGTCGCCACCGAGATGAGCGGACTATAACCTGGTAGACCAAGGTCCAATACCCAAGCCTCGCGACACCGCGTAGATTCGCGGTACCAGGCAACACCAGACCAAGGCCTCGACGAGGTCGGCCATGCTAAAAGCACTGCTCGCTCGCGTCTCGTTTCTCCGCCACCGGGCGTTGGCACTCTCGAACCGCAATGACCAGCTCAAAGCAGACTCTGATGAACGGCGGGAGCGATGGAATCAGGTGATCGCCGAGCACCAAAAGCCCCTGGACCAGCAAAAGGGCACGTCAGCGCCGCGCAAGTGAAACTGTTCTTTGGCTCGCTCCTGCTATTGCTGATCGGCGCGCTCATGGGGCTGGAGATCTTGACGGCAGGCCTGCCTTAGATCGTCGGTCCCTGCGGGTCGCCTCGCGTGGGAACCGCTCCCACGCGCTACTGTGAGGTCGCCGTGGCGGTCGCCGGCTCCGCCGCCGGCCGGCGGCTCGCGGGGCAGGGGTATGTCGAGCTGCCTAACGAATGCTACTCACTCCGGGTCCGAACCGCCAACGGGTGCAAGACGTCGATCGCCCAGCCCACGTCCAGGCGTTCCCCCAGCCAACCCGGCATCGCCGTGCGTGCGTGGATCCAAAGCCCCTGCGATTCGTGCCGCGCTCGCAGGGCGTGGACGGGATCGTGCGCCACGCTGGGCTGAGACGGGACGTCGGGGAGTGACCGTCCGTCCGGGCGCCGGAATCTTAGCTCGCCGTCGGGCAGTCGCTCCACCTGATAACCCTCCTCGTGCACCGCGCGATGGTGGCGCCGACAGAGCAGCGCCAGGTTCGAGAGCGTGGTCGGCCCGCC
>Ga0209375_1000576_pt1 | contig 30755 bp, 32 predicted proteins | sample GraSoiAngelo_131_FD_185888 | JGI IMG/M metagenome (GOLD analysis project Ga0209375, IMG submission 185888) | Grasslands soil microbial communities from the Angelo Coastal Reserve, California, USA - 14_0929_02_30cm (SPAdes) (version 2) | ecosystem: Environmental > Terrestrial > Soil > Grasslands ...
CCCATATCCGCAGGTTCCGGTAGCCAGAAGAACAGCAGAAGAGAAATCCCAGTCAGACGACGAGGAATTGATGAGCATTACGCGGCGAGCCATGCTCGAATCGTTGATCGCAAAATAACTTGGAACTTTTGTTTGCACGTTACCCCGGAGGGCAAAACGGCCTTGAAGATTGATATCGACAAACTAAGCGAAGAAGAATTGATTGATCTGAACCACCGGATCGTGGAACGCCTGCGGTTTCTCAACCAGATGCGCGCGCACTCGCAGATGCTGGACTTCAAGATCGGCGACCGCGTCACCTTTCAGCCGGAAGGCCGTCAGCCTTTGGTTGGAATGCTCACCCGCTATAATAAGAAGACCGTTACGGTCATCACCGAAAATGGCCAGCATTGGAACGTGGCGCCTGGCCTCCTGCGCAAAGCAGCGTCCACTGACGACCGACATACCGCCAGCGCGAAGGTAGTTCGATTGATAAAAGAATGAGTTCATCCGCAAACTATAAGCTGTCGATCAATGTGTGATTGCAATTCCCGTTCATGGCGTTTTGAATCTTAGTACCTTTCACGCCCATGTTGACTCCACCCATTCAAGCAGGCGTTTTTCTCTTGCCGCAACCTGCCGCTCACTCCAACCCTCACGTTGAATGGTGTTTGCTATTTCCGCTGCGTCAAGAAGCCCAGTTCGAAGATACGCTTCAACCTTATCTCGAGGATCAAGAGCCAGCAGCGTCGAGTTCAGATCGGGAGGCAAGAGCATGAGGTTGCCTAGCCTGTGGACAAATACACTTTTCTTTCCCTGCGATACTCGCTCCTGACTTCCTTTGGATTGAGGAAAAATGTGCTCGATCGACTCCACTGCAGACGCCTCCCAAATACGGTTCCACTGTTCATTACTGAATTTGAGCCCGTTGATCCGAGCGAGATACTCTTCATATCGGTACAAAAGATACCTTAGTTCTTCCTCCCACCCGTCATAGCAATTGGCATCCGATAAATGCTGGACTGCCCATTCAATGCTGTGGTCCGTTCCTTCACTAATCTTTTTCATCCGCTGCAAGACAGCATCACCATTAGAATCGTGGTTCAACATATCCCAAGCGAGTCTAACGTAATCGCCAACACCGGTGCGCTTGTCCTTCCGGCAAAGACCGAATACGCGGAAAGATGTTTTCTCCCACGTGTCCATGAGTTCCGTCTCTTTTTCAGCAGCTAACCCTTTCAGAATTATGGCGACGGCTAGTAGGCGTGCCTGAGCAATTTCAGTAACCGCGGCACGTGATCGTAACCTGTCTTGCAAAAACCGATCGACGGAACGTGTCACTCGAAGGAGCCAAGTCGATACTTCAATAGCCTTCGAAGCATCCCCTTCGCATCGAGACACTAAGCTCTCCACGGCCATTTCCTCACCAAACGTCTTACTTAACCTAGAGGCTGAATTTAAAGTGGCAGCAAAACGTAGCGCCTCAGTGCTCATTCCTTGCCGAAGACCTATCGCTTCATAAATAGATCCCCAGATCTCATGGAGTTCATTAATATGTTCATCCTGATTTCCATTGCTTTGTTCAAAAGCCAATGCCATGAGCATGCTCTTCAATCGATCTAACCAAGATACATGGAGACCTCTGTTATTTAGGACCTCAAAAACTGTGTATACTGCCGCCTCATCATCCAGCTCGTGAAAAATAAAAGTCAATTGATTCTTCAGTATTCGAAGCAATTGAATTTTGTCGGGCCATCGGCTTACGAATGCCTCGCATTCTTGAATTGCTCTCAAAAGTTCGCGGTCAGCAAGCGTTTTGGCGTCGTCAACCGATGGAGCTTCATCCCGTCTTATGTAGTTCGCAAAATACTGACTCTTGTCATGGTTGGTCTGTAAAAGAATTAAGCTGGCGTTATCCTGCTTAACGAGAAGCCCTTGTAATTCTTGGGCAAGCCTCAGTTCTGCAGAAACAGAGCGATCAAATATCTTCTCCAGCGCTTTCAGCAGAATCACCAATGTCGTGACACGTTGCTGTCCGTCCACTATTTCAACAACGCGGTATTGATCCGTAACGATTGTCTTCATTTCACGACGCATACCAACCACGGTCGCCGGGGTATACGGAACAACCGGTTCGCGAACAGGGTGGTTAATGTAAGGTATTGGGGTTGAATGTCAAGCATAGTATACTCCTTCCACGGCCGATATTTTCGTCAAACTCGCGCCATCGGTCAGTCTGATCGTTTCTCCATCCCTTACTGCTTTAGGTAACGACTGAGAAACGGATAAGCTACTTTCTGCGCTTCTGGTGGCTAGCAATGGCCTTTATCATGTCAATACGAACCCACCTTTCCAAGACAGCCTTCCGCCTTCCACAGAGGCATTGCCTCGGCGATAAAGGGCCAGGCCCGGTCGTTGTCGTGCTTCCCTCCGACCAACAAAAATGCACCCGGCGCAACCATTGCAAGAATTTGGTTGGTGTCAAATTCTCGGTAGCGAATCTCTGGACCGAGATACCAAGCCTTGTCCCAATCAGAGAAATATAGGCCAATACCACCATCGCTCGACACTCCCACGTTGATGCGTTGATCAAATGCCATAACAAAGAGAACTTGCTTTCCTCCAAGTGAATGCCCAATTGCGCCAATATTGTTGCAATCAACCTCTGGCTGTTTTCGAAGTACATCCACGGCCCGCATTCCTCCCAAGATCATCTGACTGATCCCCCACTTCCAATTCGGGTGATTTATTTTCATTTTTTTGAGCGCTGCATCAAAGTCCCACGGCTTCTTCTTACTTCGTGTTTTCTTAGTAAAGATGAAGCATCTTGGGACGATCACGGCGTACTTGCGCGCAAGATGGGCAGCGATATATGTGGAATCTTTGACCACGTCTTCCGTTGGTGATCCGGAGCGAATCGCACACTTTGGATCAAGTGATCCTGCCGCCTCCCAAGGATCATCGACGGGATATGTCTCATGAAAGACTACCACGCCGGGAAGTTTGCCTTTACGATTTTTAGGCAACAGGAGATGGGCTTCGGCTCTTTGCCGGTCGTCGATTCTATAATTTAGGTGAAAGCGTTTTATTTTATTACTCTCTTTGTTGGGACCAGTTCTTTTTATCTCAAGCCATTTACAGTCTTTGTCGGGCTTCGGTATATCATTATCGCCGAACAAGAAACTCTCCCACCGTTCTCTCCATAGTGGTACATCGCCCTTTACGATCGCTGCGAGTTTTGGCGCACCCAACGGCAAAGCTTCAGGTGGTCTTTGCAGGTCCACTCGCATAGCCAGAGGATTCTTAGGCATCGTGAGTTTTGATTCCTCTTCGTACGATAGCGAATATCTTGTGACCAGATGATTGTTGACTTGGGCATTGCTATTACATCCACGGCCGTTATGCGACGAATCAAGCCCAACAGTAACCGAAAGTAGAAGTGAGCAAAAACTTGAGGTCGGAGAACAACTTAGCTTTGGCGCCACGTCTCAGCGTCAATGAAGCATAAGCGGTGATTGTTTTTTCTATTCGATCCAATAGCCATGCCATTCATGGATGCGGCGGCTATATGAAAAGAACCGTGGTCGTGCTCGTGAGCCTCATGCTACGCTTTCATGGAACTCTTAGTAGAACTCTACGGCCTGTCCTCAATTTGGCAATATTCCTAAGTTCACTTCTGTCACTCTCCTCTTCCGCCGAATCTGCCTGCCGTGACCCGGAAGTGGCGCGGAGTTTTGGATCGGTTGCCTATGCGGCGAATGTCGATACGACGATTCAATACTTCGGCGTTTTCAATTGAGTCATGGGTGCAATATAGCCTTTTCAGGCTAGCGGATGTAGCATAAACTACACAAGGCTTGGGTGTTAACCTTTGAGACGGACGGAGCTGCAATCATGCGTAACGGAAAAATCCGAATTGGCATTATGGGGTTGGGCCAAATTGGGCGACACCTCTACCACCTTGCGCTTGAAACCGACGATATCGAAATCGCCGCAGTTGCGGATATCGGCAAACCGGAAATCATCCACTACCTTCTCAAAAGCGACGGTCTAGATGGGCCGTGGGTTGAACTCCGGGACAATTATCTAGTCAATGAGAAGTTCCGGACCCGAATGCTGCAGCTTGCGAGACCGGGGGAGGTTCCATGGGATGTTTTAGGAGTCGACAGCGTTATAGACGCCACAGGACGATACCGGCGCCGTGAATATCTGGAAGCCCATTTGCGGACCGGCGCGGGCCGGGTCATTCTGACATCGTTGCCGGCAGACCCAATAGATCGTGTTGTAATTCCGGGTATCAATGAAGGCAGTGCAGTCAGCGAAGACAGACTGATATCGGCAGGGTCAGCAACCACCAATGCTCTTGCGCTCTTGCTGCAGACTCTGGACCAGGCACTGGGAGTCGACTGCGCGTCGATGACAACGGTCCATGCCTATAGCAGTGATCAGTCCCTTCAGGATTATGCACACGAGGATTTTCGTCGCAGTCGATCCGCGGCGCAGAACATCATCCCCAACAGTAACGAGTCGGCTCGCTGGGTGGAGCTCATCCTGCCAAAATTTGCGGGAAAATTGAGCGGTTACGCCCTCAATGTGCCCGTGCAACGTGGATCCTTGCTGGATCTGAACTGCGTGATGCAAGATGCGGGAGTGACTGTCCAGCAAGTGAACGAGGCCATGCGTGCGGCCGCTAGCAATCATCCACTGCTGATCGGTGTGACTGACGATCCGGTCGTTTCCTCGGATGTCATCGGTTGCCGGCAATCATTGCTCTTTGATTCACGGGCCACTCTCAAGGCGGGAAAAAGGGTCGTCAAAGCACTGGCCTGGTACGAGAGCCTGGGTCATGCGTGCCGCGTGCTCGATGTAGTACGGCACTATAGCAGGCTCGGCTCCATCGGAGGTGCAAAATGAGAGTTGCAATCAACGGATTTGGCCGAATTGGCCGCACAGTCTTCCGTATTCTGGATAAGCGTCGAGACGTCGAAGTGGTTGCCATTAACGATCTCTTTGACAATGAAGCGCTGCGCTATTTGCTGAACTATGACACCGTCATGGGTCCTTTCGAGGGCACGCTGCGGCTGGAAGGAGATGATCTGGTGACCTCTCACGGCCGAACCCGGATGCTTTGCCAAAAGGACCCGCTCAAACTACCGTGGGGTGAGCTCGGCATCGACGTCGTTGTGGAATCAACAGGCATTTTCACTGCCAAGGAGCAGCTAACCAATCATCTTCGCGCCGGGGCCAAGCGGGTTGTGCTTACGGTTCCGGCGAAGGACGAGATTGATTACACGGTCGTGCTTGGCGTCAATGATAAGGGGTTAAACCCGCAACACCGCATCATTTCAAACGCGAGCTGCACCACTAACTGTCTGGCGCCGTTGGCGAAAGTGCTCCATGACGCTTTTGGTATCGTGGAGGGGATCATCAACACGGTGCACGCCTATACGAATGACCAGCGCCTTGCCGATGTACCGCACTCGGACTGGCGGCGAAGCCGCGCCGCGGCGGAGAATATCATCCCGACGTCGACCGGCGCCGCCAGGGCGGTCGGTATGGTTTTGCCTGAGTTGAAAGGCAGGCTAGATGGAATTGCCGCGCGTGTCCCGGTCCCCGATGGTTCTGTCGTAGACCTGTTTGTCGAACTGGAAAAAGGCGTTACTGCCGAAAATGTACATACCGAGATAAGAGCCGCTGCCGAGTCCAAGCGCATGAAAGGTATTTTGCAATTTATGGAATTACCCGTAGTATCCTCCGACATTATCGGCAATGCGCATTCTTCCATTTTTGACGCGGGATTCACTAGTGTTACTGGCGGCAGGTATCTCAAGTGCCTCAGTTGGTACGATAACGAATGGGGATATTCCAATCGCGTCTGCGATTTGCTTGGCGTGATCGCAGGATGGGAATAACCAACTGTGAGTGTTGCACAGGGCCAGAGGTCTATTGAATCTTATATTTGGCCTCAGAGGAAGAGACACTTGTCTTCATCGATAAGAAGAGGCCAGTTGCTGCCCTCGTCTCTCTAAAGAACGTGGACGCCGAATCTCTAGCATTGAGTACAAATCCAGAGTTCTCGAAAATTATCGCAACAGCACGGCAAGAGATCCAGGCAGGCAAAACGATTTCATTGGAAGCGTTAGAGAGAAAGTTTGGAGTTGCCACCCTTGACAAGGCACCGCAACGAAAACGGAAAACGCGCCGCTCACGCTAACATTAGGCATGACTCGATTGTCTACCTCTTGAGAACCGTCAGGTAACTATGCGACGAATGCCGAAGTTCGCTTCCACAAAAGCTGAGCGGAAGAGAAATAGGGGGTAAATCCAATTAATGACACGATTGCCACAACCGGTTTGAGTCCGGCGCTCGTAAAGCTCGCGCGGGTCAACCGGATCGGTTAAGCCTCATTGTGCGTATGCCCACAACAGGCTCATGTTGGCCACTCATTATAGCACTGCTCCTATCGCTTGGCGTCGTGCCGAGTTGGGAGTCGAGAGCCGGCCATGGGTCACGCTGAACAATTGCGAGTATATCGCCGCCAATGATAACGACGGGGACAGTTTCTCGGTGCGCAGCGGCACTAACGAGTTCACACTGCGCCTTTACTACGTCGACGCGCCAGAGACCACGCTGACATACCCGGAGCGCGTGCGCCAGCAGAGCGAGCATTTTGGGATTACGCTGGACGAGACGTTAAAGGCCGGTGCCAAGGCCAAAGAGAGGGTGCAGGAGCTTTTGCAACAGCCGTTCATTGTGCGCACTCGCTGGGCAACCGCAGCCGGACGAGCCCGGGAGACACGTTACTACGGCTTGGTCGAGGTCGGCGGCAAGAGTCTGGCGGAGATATTAGTGAGCGAGGGGTTGGCGCAGGCCAGAGGTGTGGCTCCGAATCTCCCGAGTGGCGAGAAGGCCAAGGCGTATATGCAGAGACTGGAGAGTTTCGAACGAGAGGCACGTCAGAAGCATCTAGGCGCGTGGGCTAACGCCCCGCGAGACAAGAAAGAAAAAAACGAATGACACCCAACCATTTTGGCCCCACGTCCCCCTTCAGTGAAGCAAAACCGGTGATTGTTTTTTCTGTTTCCATCCAATAGCGTGTTCGTCATGGATGCGGCGGCGATATGAGAAAACCCGTGATCGTGATCGCCATGCGCCGCTCTCAGCGATGCAGAACCCTAGTTGTTCTTCTCGGCGGGTCGGTTCTCTTAAGCACGCTGCTGTTTCTATCCTCTTCCGCCCAATCCGCTTGCCGTGATCCGGACGTGGCGCGGGGATTTGGATCTGTCGCTTACGCAGCGAACCTCGACGCAACGATTCAATACTTCGGTCACAACTTTTTTCTCATCACAACCAGCAAGGGAACCCGCATCGTCACCGACCCTTTGGGACCGGGATGGTATCCGAACCCGAACGTTGTCGGCGATGTGGTCACCGTCGGGAAAGAAATGTTCAATCACAATGCCGTTCAAATCGTCCTGGGCAATCCGCTGATCCTGCGTGGTTTGATCAACTACGGGTCCGATTGGAACAAGGTCAGCATGAGCTTCAAGGATACTTTCATCTACAACGTGCCGATCCACCAAAACGCCGAAGTCATCGAAGGAATCAAAGGATCTGCATTTGTCTTCGACCTGGGCACTCTGTGCATCGCGCACCTGGGAGACCTGAGCCAGAAGCTGAACGAGCAACAGATCAAAGCATTCGGCAAGGTGGACGTCGCGCTCACGCCCATCGGCGGCGGTCGCACCATGGGGCCTGACCTCGCCAGAGAAGTCTTGGCTCAGCTGAAACCCAAGATTGCGATTCCGATGCATCACCGAGACAATCCGTATCTTGTTAAGCAGTTTAGCGCCGGCCTTAAAACGCAGATTTTGAAGACCGATACGCTGGCGGTCAGCAAAGACGCGCTGCCTTCCTCTTTGGAGATCAGAGTCCTGCAGCCTCGCGGCGCGATGAGTTACGAGTGATTGTCGATATCGGGTCAGGAACTACTTTCGGGAAAGTTATATAACGTTCAAGCCCTTCTGCTTTACGGATTTCCCCAAGGCGATCAAAAACATGACGCTCTTGCCCGCGGCGTGAGGAGAGAAAAACTCCGTCACATCGTCGTCGAAGAAGGTGAGTCCCGAGGCGCCCAGGCGCTGGGCGTAGGCAGCAAGGTAAAGTCTTCCGCCCAGGATGGCGGCTTCGAGTTGGGCCGCGCGATAGCCGCGATTGCCGAAGCGCTCCAAAGCGCGATTGAGATCCGCCAGAAAGTAAATATTGACGCTGCAATCGGCGGGGATTTCCTGGCCTAAGCCGAGATATCCAGCCTCGTGGCGAAAGTTGCCTTCTTTAAGCAACTCGAGTGCGCGTTTATTCCGCCGAAAGAAGTAAGCGCCGGACGGAAGATCGTCTACCGCGTGGACAATCAAATAGAGGTCATTGAGCGAGGGTTCTGATTGATTCAGAAAATCTGTCGATATCCCGTGTGTTGCTCGATCGAGCATCGTGGAGAGTTGCGCAAAGCTAATCGAATCAGTGGAAAACTCGCGGGTAGAGCCGCGACGCTGAATGACTTCTTCAATAGTATCCCGGGGAACGCCATCATCACCTAACGGTTCGAGAAAGAAGAGCCGTGCTTCTTTTTCTCCGTCATCTTTCGTCGCGGCGGTTTCCTGTTGCGCTGCCGCGTGCCACGCCACAACTTCCTCCTCACTTTCCAAGGAAGAAGCCTCATGCATGGCCCTCATAGCCGGATAATCGATCTCTTGCTTTGATAACGGCACCGTCTCGAACTTCATCGGCTCGACCTGTGGAGATAAACTGACCGCCGCAGGCGAGGCATTCCCCAGAGCTACCATCGAAAGCGGAGCCTCGCGATTGCTGTCTAAAGCTAAGAGCTCATTGGCGGTAGCATCTACGAAACCGATCACGACCTTTGCCGGTATTTTACGCGCGGACGCAGCGGCGAGAAGGTTCGCCATGATCGTGCCGTTGTCCCAATAACAGTGGCGATAGGCACGGGCTTGGTACTTCCAGGCGTTGCGCCAAAAGGTAGAAGCGCAGACAACCACGCATGGCGACTCCGCAATCGACGGTTCTTCCCCACTGGCACGAAAGAGAACTCCGCGGTAATCGCCCTGCCGCAATCTCCGGAGGGCAAAATCCTGCGGGCTGAAGTGATAAACTCCTGCTCCTAGATCTGGCAGATCGCCGCAGACGAGATACAGATCGATGTGATAGAGCGCGCCGGTACAAGCCGCCGCGCGAAAAAGCATCTCCCCTCCGGGATAGCTCCTACGTTTGGTTATGCCTGCGGATAGAAAAAGTATTTCCGCCAGAGCTTGAATCGAGGGGATGGTCTGAGTTTCGGTCGGAGCTTCCAAAGCTGAGATAGCTTCAAGCGCCGCCACTCCCGAAGATGATAGATGTTGCGGTAGAGGAATGGGCTCCAGCTCGGAATAGATCTTGAAGGGAATCGGCTGGTTCTCCCAGTCAAGATAGTGCGGGTTCGTGCGGATGCTCTGATAGGAATGCTTGGTTCCGTTATGATAAGTCCACGTGGCTTCGAGTTCACGATTTTTCATGGCCTGCTCTCACCATTTTCTACTCTTATCACTGGCACGCACTCACCACTAGCGCTTGCAAAAGATAATTCATCAGCACGGCGTGCCGCTCGCGCTTCGACGACCTCAGCGCGAACGGCCCTCGGGTGCGATCAGCCATTTCAAATCATCCGTGCAACTAGTTATAATTCGAGCACGAACAAATCATCGAGATACATTCCTGAAACCTTGTTTTTCAATCATGAAGAAACTTCTCGTCTGCCAGCACGTGCCGCATGAGATTCTCGGCACTCTCAATCCTCTGTTGAAGCGCGCTGGATTTCGGATTCGTTATGTGAACTTTGGCCGCCATCCCGACGCGGAGCCGAGCCTGGAGGGATACCATGGCCTCGTGGTTCTCGGTGGTCCGATGAGCGTCAACGACGCCGGTCGATTACGCCACCTGACCACAGAAATGAAGTTGATCGAACAAGCCATGAAAAGAAACTTACCCGTGTTAGGGATTTGCCTCGGCTCACAATTGATCGCCAAGACGCTCGGCGCTAACGTGTACCCGAACAAAGAAAAAGAAATAGGTTGGTATGACGTTAGTCCGACCGAAGAGGCGGAGCGCGACCCTCTACTGGTCGAGTTTCGTAGGACGGAAAAGATTTTCCAGTGGCACGGCGATACTTTTGACATCCCAAAGAGTGCGGTTCATTTGGCTTTCTCCCGGGTCTGCGTTAACCAGGCATTTCGTTACGGCGCCAACGTCTACGCCCTGCAGTTTCACCTCGAAGTGGACGAGCGGATGATCCACCGTTGGCTGAAAGTGCCTGAGAACCGGCAGGAGATCGCCGGCCTTGAAGGAATCGATCCCGAGCAAATCCACAGGGAAACACCGGAATATATCTCCAGGCTTCATCAATTGAGCGATCGTGTGTTTAGTGAGTTCATCAAGATCTTCGGCGTCCAAAAAAAGTTTCTGAGCCTTCCCTCACGCTAAGTCCAAGAAGCCGTTACCGGGGCGGCGCTCCTTGAGATGAATCGCCGCTGTGCTCTTCTTGTGAGTGTTGCGAGCGCGATTGGTCCGTGCTCATGATCAGCACCTTCAACGTGGCGCCGCCGCTTCCCGAGCTTGCGCCATCTCAAACTGGCGAACATGCGGGAAGCACAGCACGAGGACTCTCACAATCGACAAGATGATCAGCCCTCCGGTCATGACCGATAATTCGGCTCCGAGAAATGAAGGAGGCGAAAATCTAAGGTGGCACAACGGAGAAAGCAACCTGTGATTAGATTCAAAGATCTCGACGGCTGTTTATTTCTGGCAAGACGGACAATAAAAAGCGCTCCGGTTGCCGATGGCGACTCTCTTGATTGGGCTCGGGCAGAGACGGCACTTCTCTCCGTCGCGGTCGTAGACCCGCAGTTGATGCTGAAACTCACCGAACTTGTCATCGGCGTCGCGATAATCCGAAAACGACGTGCCGCACCAGCGGATCGCTTCGTTCAAGACTGTGGGAATCATCCTGGCGATTTCTTCTACCTGGGTCCGCGTGAGCCTGCGGGAGCGGGTTGACGGTCGAACGCCGACGCGGCAAAGGATCTCATTCGCGTAGATATTGCCGATTCCCGCCACAGTTTGCTGATCGAGCAGAAGATCCCGAATCCGGCGGTCTGATTGTTTGGTGAAAGAGTACAGGTATGACCCGTTGAACCCAGGATCGAAGGGGTCCAACCCCAGATGTTTCAACTGCGGCAGTTCATGAAGTTCATTTTCCGCAACCACAAGTGATAAACCAAAGCGGCGGGGATCATGATAGCGGAGTTCCTGTCCGCTATCGAGACTTACGACGATGTGATCATGTTTTTGCTTCGGCGTCCGGGGATCCACATGAATGAGCTTTCCCGACATCCCCAAATGGATCAGCCAAACCATGTCACAGCTGAGAGAAATCAGAATGTACTTCGCTCTTCGTCCGATCTGAAGTATGGTTTTGCCTTTCAAGCGCTCAGCCAATCTCCGGTCGACGAGGCAGCGTAACCGCCGCTCCACAACGTTGACACTCAGGATACGTCGCCCTTCCAGATGGGGCTTGAGTCCGCAGCAAATGGTTTCGATCTCCGGTAATTCGGGCATATCAGCTTTCAGGGATTAGCAGGCCGTGGCGGGACAAGGCCTGAGCGAGATGGATAAACTCTTCGACACGCAGCGTTTCGCCCCGTCGGCCAGGGTCCACTCCTTCGGTGCGAAGAAATCCTTCGACCTCCGCTCGGCTGCATTTCAATCGGCTTGTTAATGCGTTGGCGAGCGTTTTGCGCCTTTGCCCGAAAGCCGACCGCACCAGACCGCGCAGGTGAGCAATTTCTTTTATCGGTACCAATGGCTCGGGAAACAGCTCGATCTTCAGCACCGTTGAGCGTACTCTAGGCCTTGGATAGAAAGCCTCCGGTGAAACCGGAACCTTGTCGGTGATGCGGCCGTGCACTTGACACCACACCGATAACGTTCCGTAGGCCTTGCTCCCCGGCCTGCTGGCGATTCTGTCGGCCACTTCCTTCTGCACCATCAATACCATCGAAGCGAAACGAGCGCGCCAGTCGAACAAACGGAACAGCACGGGCGTCGAGATGCTGTAAGGCAGATTGGCAACCAACTTGATTTTGTGTCGCGGCAACGTCTCATCCAAAGGCACCTTGAGGATATCCGCGTGAATCAGCTGGAGCGCGGGATGATTCCTCAGCGAGCTCCGTTGCAACCAATCGACCAGAAACGAGTCGACTTCGACGGCCCACACCTTGGCTGCGCGCTCCACAAGCCGCCGCGTCAAGAAACCTAAGCCCGGACCGATCTCAAGAATTTCATCTTGAGGGGAAAGTTCCAAAAGGCGCAGAATCGAGTCGATGACTCTTTCATGAACCAAAAAATTCTGTCCCAGCCGCTTTCTCGGCCTGAATTCGGATTCCCTGAGCGCCGTTCGGACTTCCTCGTAGAGGGTTCTCACATAGCCCTTTCAATCCAGTAACCTAAAGGCCGCCGCATAAAATGCGGAGGTTTCCACCATCCGCCGCAAGAGACACTCATTTACAAGGTTAGATCGGCGTCGGCATTGAGACGGAAGTCGTCACACCGTCCACGCTTGAGCCAGTGATAGCCGGCCAGGGCGATCATCGCCCCGTTGTCGGTGCAAAATTTGGGTGAAGGAAAGAAAACCTCGATTGCGTCCGCGTCCGCCTTTTCTTTCATCTTCTCACGCAAGCGACTGTTGGCCGCCACGCCCCCAGCCAAAACAATTCGCCGCATGCCATACGCCAGGGCGGCCCTGATCGTGGGGTTCACCAGCATATCGACTACGGCTTCCTGAAAGCTCGCGGCGATGTCCGCTTTCTGGCCCTCCCACTGTTCCGGTCCCCGAGATTTCAGATAGTGCCATACTGCGGTTTTGATACCGCTGAAACTGAAATCACAAGAATTCTTCAGGCGAGCGCGCGGAAAGCGGATCGCCTTGCGGTCGCCATCTTTGGCGAGATGGTCGATGATTCGACCCCCCGGATAACCCAATCCCATCATCTTGGCGACCTTGTCGTAAGCCTCGCCCGCGGCATCGTCGCGCGTGCCGCCGAGATGGACGTAGGCGCCGACATCTTTGACGCAGTAAAGCAAGGTGTGACCGCCCGAAGCCAGTAGCGCCAGGTAAGGAAACGACACCTCATGTTCTAGTTGAATCGCGAGGAGATGGGCTTCGAGATGGTTGATGCCCACATACGGTATGCCCGAGCGAAACGAGATTCCTTTCACCAGCGAAAGTCCCACGAGTAGAGAACCGACAAGCCCCGGCCCATAGGTCACCGCCATGCCGTCGAGATCCTGCAGAGCGACGCCTGCCTTCTGCAATGCGTCATCGACGATGGGAAGAATGTTTCGGATGTGTTGGCGCGATGCCAATTCGGGAACCACGCCGCCGTAGGGTCCGTGAATTTGGTCCTGGGACGAGACCACGTTCGCCAGAATCCTGCGCCCATCGCGCAATACGGCTGCAGCTGTGTCATCACAGGAAGTTTCGACACCAAGGACTAACATGTTGGGTATTTTCAGCGCGGATTGGAAGAGCCTTCGGCTTGTAAACGAGAGAGCGCTTCCATGGCCGTGCGGTTACCGGAATTCAAGCGCAACGCCTGAGCATAACTGGCTTCAGCCTTTTGGGACATCCCGAGGGCGCGGAAGTTTTCCCCTCGCAGCGCATAAACTTCGGCAAGCCAGAAGGGTTCCTCGCTCAAGCGAGATTCCGCAACGTCGAGGAAATTGAGAGATTCCTTATACCGCCCTAAACGATAATGGGCTTTGGCCAGAAAAAAATAACCATAGGGATTCGTCGAATCGACGACAATCGTTTTTTCCAGGCGACTCAGTGCTTTTCCTGGATCGCCGGCATCGAGCAACTTTCTCCCTTCCTCCGTGAGCCGAAGCGACGCAGCCCGTTGGGGCGGTATCCCTGGAGTAATCTTGGCGAGCAGCGAACTGTCGTCAGGCAACGGCGGCCCGACAGTCTCAGGAGACGTGCGCGTTTCACCGATGTTGGCGTCTTTAGATGGTTCCTTTCCGGCGGGCGGCGTCACGGGTCCCTTGGTCTTTAAGTCTTGTTCCCTAATCTTCGACTCTTGAGGCAGCGGCTGCCGTACACTTTCTTGAGCTGGCGGTGGTGGTGGCGGCGGTAATATTGGCGCTTCAGGCGGCCTCGAAACCGCCGGCGGGATCGGAGTTCGGTACGGCGGTCGGGGCGCGCAACTCTCCGTCACAGCAGCGACGAAACCCAAGGCGACGACGCCGAGAACGATCTTGCGTAGTTTGGGTTCGAAGAAATTCACAGGACAAGAGATATTCTTCACGGCGATTGCGAGATCTGCCAGGTCGAGCTCGGATGAAGCGGACAGGTCCCCGTTGGCTCATCTCCTTCGAGAAAGGCCTCACGGAGCACATAAGGGCAGTTGGGCGTCGCCAGCTGGCCGCTTAGTGGATCGATCTCAACGATTTTAATTCCAGGGGGCGGAATAAAGTCGGTGATCGGCGTTCCGGCCGTGGCCTGCTTCATAAACTCAGTCCAGATCGGCAGCGCAGCCTGAGCGCCGGAGAGGCCGAGCTTGCTTTGGCCATCGAACCCTACCCATACAACGGCCAATAAATCAGGCGTGTAGCCTACAAACCACGCGTCTTTGTAATCGTTGGTCGTTCCCGTCTTGCCGGCGGCGGGTCGAGTAAAACCCCAGCGCCGCGCGAACTCTGCCGTGCCACGATCCAGCACCCCTTTGAGCAGGTAGTTCATCACGAAGGCCAACTGCGGCGAGAGCACCTTTTCCACCCGGACGTCGCGTTTTTCGAGCACACGGTCAGTGGGATCCATAACCTGCTTTACTGTCAGCGGCGTGGCGCGCACTCCATTGTTCGCCAGCGTAGAGAAAGCGACCGCGACCTCCAGTGGGGTCACTTCCGCAGCGCCCAGAGCGAGGGCAGGAACGATCGGCAAGGAACTTTGAATGCCGAGACGATGGGCAATATCGCTAACCCGCTTGATGCCCACGTCGCGCGCCACCCGCGCGGTAGCGGAATTCAACGACTTCTCCAATGCACGGCGGAGGGTGACCGTGCCGAAATATTCGTCATTATAGTTTCCCGGCTGCCACTCCTGTCCTTCGTAATTCCAGGTAAAAGGAGAATCTTCAACCATCGTAACGGGCGTAAACTTCTTGCCGCCATCGGCGCCGGCCATGAGCGCAGCAAGGTAAACAAACGGCTTAAACACCGATCCGGGCTGCCGCTTCGCTTGGAACACGCGGTTAAACTGAGATTTCTGATAGCTGCGCCCACCGACCATCGCCTTGATCTCGCCCGTCTGCGGGCGGATGACGATGATCGCGCCTTCTAAACTGTCGTCATCTCCTCTGCGCCGCAGATTTGAGTAGCTTTGTTCCAACTTTTTTAATCCTTCGGAGAGCGATCGCTCGGCAATTCTCTGCAGACGCAAGTCCAGGCTGGTAAATATTCTTAATCCTTCCCGGGTGAGCGCATCGTTGGAATAATTTTCCGCCAGTTCACGACGCAGATAATCTACGTAAAAAGGCGCATCGTTGGTCACTTTGATCAACTCGCGGTGGGGCAGTTTTTCCCGCATCGCCGCTTCATATTGCTTGCGCGTTATAATCTGGTCATCCAGGAGCTTTGCCAACACCACGTTTCTCCGCTTGGTGGCGGCGTCAACACTACGGTACGGAGAAAGCTTGTTGGGCGCCCGAATCAATCCGGCCAAAAGCGCCGTCTCTCCCACCGTGAGATCGGACATGGGCTTCGAGAAATAAAACTGCGAGGCCTCCCAAACCCCAAAAATCCCCTGGGACCCTCTCTGGCCGAGGTAAATCTCGTTCAGATAGTTTTCCAGGATCTCGTCCTTTGAATATTTTCGTTCAGCGATGAGCGCCATGATCGCTTCTTTGATCTTGCGGCTATACTTGCGCTCATCGGTAAGGAAAAAATTCTTCATTAACTGCTGTGTCAGCGTGCTTCCCCCTTGGACCACTCCTCCGCTCCGAAGATTGACCCACGTGGCGCGCACAATAGAAACCGGATCGATTCCGTGATGGTGATAAAACCGCTCATCTTCGATCGCCAGGATCGCCTTGATCAGCAATGGCGGCACTTCGGATAACTTAACGACCCTGCGCTCCTGCCAAATACGGTCGTAAAGTCCGGTAACCAGCTCGGGTTCAAGCTCCAGAGAAAACATCTCTTGTCCGGTGGCTTGGTTTTCAATTCTGGCGACCACTGGGCCTTGTAAAGAAATGCGGACCGGGACTCCTTTGAAAGATTCCGTGGGATAGACAAAATCGTGGAGATAGATATCCAGTAGACCTGACGACCGCTGGTAGCGATATTCCCCCTTGGTTCGCGGTGCGGATTGCATTTCGCGGTAACCAAGGCGGCGAAACTGATCCCACAGATCGCCTACCTGGAGGCTCATGCCTACATAAAGCAGATAGCTGTCAGAATAGATCTTGGATGGGAAACGCCATTTCTGGCCCTCAAATTTTTCCGTGACGGTTCTTTCCAGGCTCTTGAGGTACCAGCTCCCAAAAACCAGACCGCTAGAGGTAATGAGGAGAAAGGCGACTAGTGAAATGCTAAAGATTCGAAGGTTGGACTTCTTCAACCCAAGGCTCCAAAACCATTCTCATGATCGCCCAGATCCTAGTTAAAAGCAATGAAAGAGGGCCCGGTTTCGTCATCCCCGACCCTCTTTCATTTTATGAAAATATCAACGGAAGAAAATGAACTAACGTTGCGGCTTCAAGGCCAGGAAGAGCGTACTCTCACCGCGACGGACCAAGAAAAGAACTCCCTTGCCTTTGCGAATCGCCGCCACGGTTTTTTTGTACTCATCGAGGCTCCGAATCGGCTTGCGATCGACCTCCACAATGACGTCGCCACGACGAATGCCCGCTTCGTCGGCGGCGCTGCCCGGCTCCACTGCCGTTACGACAACTCCCTCGGTTTTATCCAGACCCAAGCTCTCAGCGATTTGTGGCGTTAGCTTTTGCACGGTCATCCCTAGCTCGCCTTTGTCGGGAACTGCGGCCACCACCTCTTCTTCTTTGAGCTCTCCCACCGCGACTGTAAGCGTAACCTCTTTTTTGTCACGCAAAACCTTCATCCGCACTTTCTTATCAACGGGAGTCCGCGCGACGACAATCGGCAAGTCGCCCGAATCCTTGACCTCTTTCCCATCGAATTCCACAATGACGTCTCCAACCTTGACCCCTGCCTTGTCCGCCGGCCCGTCCTTGGAGACGTTTGCGACTAACGCGCCGTAGCCCTTGTCCATACCCAGACTGTCGGCAATGTCCGGAGTGACCTTTTGGATAAGCACTCCTAGATAGCCGCGGGTGACTTTGCCTTTACCCCGCAGTTGCGGCAGCAATTCTTTGACGAGGTTGACTGGAATCGCAAAGCCGATACCGATGTTCACTCCGGTCCGGCTAAAAATGGCGGTATTAATTCCCACCACCTCGCCGCGCAGGTTAATGAGCGGTCCGCCTGAGTTCCCGGGATTGATCGAAGCATCGGTTTGAATGAAGTTGTCGTAAGCCCCTTGAGTGATATTATGCCGCCCCTTGGCACTGACGATGCCCGAGGTCACCGTGCCATCCAATCCAAAGGGATTGCCAATGGCGACAACCCATTCGCCGACCTCCAGGCGATCCGAATCGCCCAAGGTTGCGGCTAAAAGATTCGTTTTGGCATTGATCTTGATGATCGCGATGTCGGTTTTGGGATCGCGGCCCACGACTTTGGCTTCATAGTCCTGCTCATCGCCCGACAACCTTACAACGATTTTTTGCGCATTCTCGACCACATGGTTATTCGTCAAGATGGAACCGTCACTATCAATAATGAAGCCCGATCCCAAACTGCGCTGCCGCTGCGGCCCCCGTGGCATCGGAGCACCAAAAAAGCGCCGCCAGAAATCGTTGAACGGATCATCCTCGCCAAACGGGTTTCCGAACTCTTGCGGACCGCGGCCTTCGCTCACTTGAGTGGTCGAAATATTGACGACGACGGGGCGCATTTTTTTTGCCAACGAGACAAAATCGGGCAACTGGCCGGGCGACCGAGCGTCCGAACTCCCGCCCTCTCCCATCACGGCTCGGCTTGGAGCCAACCAGTCGAGGCTGCCGCTGATGCCAAGCCCCACGACGAGGGAAATCAAAGCCACCAAAACAGCTCCCTTGTAGCTCACGCTCCCTCGCCAGATGCTCTTCAAGTCCATGGAATACTCCTATCCCCTTTTCACCGCCTCGACATATTTCATGCGCAGATCGAAAAGAATGTCTTCCATTAATTGTTCTTCACCGGCATTTAGATTGCCGCGCGTTTTTTCACGCAACATCCCAAGGATATCGATCATTTGCTTGGCCACCGGAATGTCGGCCTCTACTTTGCCGCTTAAAGGATTCGCAATTTCACCCAGATTCATGAGTGCCTGGGTGCTAAGACTGATGACAAATGTCGAGAAATTGATCTCAGGCAAAGTTTCTTGCCGGGCTTCCGTATCGCTTTCCGATCGTACCTGACTCTCTTTCGCTTGCGGCTTTGCCGTGTCTTCGGATTCTGGCGCGCTTTCCCGGGCTTCACCTGTATCCGGTGAAAAGCGCCGCCTGTCTTGGACCGTAAAACCTTTGCCTTCCTGTTTTTCTTCTTCTCCAGCCATATCTGAGCCGCACTCCTTGATAAATAGAGAAAAAGAGCCTGGAAATAGTTCCCGCGACTTATGCCGGCGGATTCCCAGGCGTCCTTTTGTCAAATACGGTCGATTCTATTTTCACCCACGCACGCCGCTGTGCGGCTAATCGCCTGCATGAACGTTCCGGTGGTGAGTAAGTTACAAGAAAAATCTTAGTTCAAACTTTAAATCCCCGACCCCCCTCTTGTCAAGGTGGCGACTTCCGGCAACTTTTCAAGTTCATCAATCACTTCTTCTGGGTAGAACTCCGTTAGACATCTGCGATGTGGGCAACCTTTCATGACTGAAATCTCACATGGCGAGCAATCGACACGACGACTCAAGATCGTGACTCTAGCCCCCCGGGGCGCCCACTGATCCACATCCGACGGACCAAATATGGCCACCGTACGCACTCCGACTGCCGCGGCGAGGTGTGTAATTCCGCTGTCATTGCCAAGGTAGAAATCGCTCCGCGCTAACAAAGCGGCCAATCGCTCCAGCGTGAAGCTGCTCGCGACAATGGAGCGATTCAAAAGCAGCTCGAATCCCCCTCTTTCTCCTTCCACCGGCCCCATAAGCACGACAACGGCACCTCGGGTTCGATGCCGCCACCAATCAGCGATGCGAGAATAAAAAGCCACAGGCCAATTCTTTTCACGGGCACCGCTTCCGGGGGCCAAACTCAAAACTGCTTTTCCTTCCAGTGAGCGCTTCGCCCAGTAACTGTTACTCCATGCGACAGCGTCCGATTGGAGCACGACGGTCGGCGGGCGCGAAGTTTCGAGCGGCTCATTTAAGCAAGATAAGTAATAATCCGCTTGATGCAACTTTCTCTCGTCGGCACGAAACGGATAAACCCGCGCACGTCCGCCGGAAACATTCGCCAACTGGTTAACAAACTCCTTCTCACGACTCCCCATCCAAGAATAAATACCCGTGTAAGAGCCAAAAAAATCACGCAACCGCTCATCTGACGTCGTCCCCGGGGCAAAGAGCCGGCTCACCTCAAAGCACTCCAGCGAACGAACTTTAACCTGCGGAGGCACCAATCCAGCGAACTCGATTCTGGCAAAAAGATCGGCCTGCGACCTGCGCGCTAACACTTCCAGCGCGGGGAGAAAGCAAATGAAATCACCCAGTGCGCCGGGAAAAAGCACGCATATTCTTGAAGAAGTTATCTCAGATATCGATCCCCCATTTGCACACCTCAATTGCCCGCAATCCAGATCTGAATTGTCCTGACTGGGCGTTTCAAGTGTGGCTCCCATTGATGTCCGAGGGGGTGATGATGCACGCGGCGGACCAAGAAGTAATGTTTTTGCGGCAGGCCCTAACCCTTGGAGTAAGCGCCCTTGGGGGTCGGTGTGGATGGCCCTCGAGGTACAGGCCCACCGGCCGCTGCCGTAAGACTCCCGCGCCGAAGGACGCGTAGAGAAGGGCCGCACGCAAGACAGTTGAGGTTTGGAAAAATAGGACAATTGAGACACAGCGTGCGTTTTCATTGACTTTAATAGTGCAAAAATATAGCATGATTCGAACGTCAATTCGAATTTCTCCCCCAACAGAAAGACGAGCAGCCTGTGACAAGCTTGAACGGTGTGCGATCCATCCTGGATCTCATCGGCTCCACTCCAGTTGTAAGACTCAGAAGCATTCCTGGGAAGAACGACGCGGAAGTGTGGGCCAAAATGGAGTGCTTCAATCCCGGCGGTTCAGTCAAGGACCGCATCTGCCTTAATATGGTTGAGACCGCGGAGCACGAGGGAAAGCTCAAGCCTGGCGCGACCATCGTGGAGCCGACCAGTGGGAATACGGGCATTGGGCTTGCCTTGACCGCAGCCGTCAAAGGTTATCGGTTGATCCTCACCATGCCAGACACCATGAGCGAAGAACGCCGAAGCCTTTTAGCCGCTTACGGCGCGCGCTTGATTCTCACCCCGGATACAAAAGGAATGGGCGGCGCGATTCACAAAGCCGAGGAGCTGTTGCAAGAGCACAGCGATTACTTCATGCCACAGCAGTTCAACAACCCGGCAAACCCTGAAATACACCGTAAGACGACCGCCGTGGAGCTATTGAAGCAGTTCAAACGAATCGATGCTTTCGTAGCCGGTGTCGGAACCGGCGGCACGATTACCGGCGTCGGGGAAGTCTTGAAAGACAGGATAAAAAATGTTCGCGTCTGTGCCGTGGAACCTGCCGCATCTCCGGTTATCTCAGGGGGCGAGCCCGGTTATCATAAGATTCAGGGAATCGGCGCCGGCTTTATTCCAGCGGTGCTTAACCGGCAAGTCTTGGACGAGATCATCACGGTCAGCGACGAGGATGCGGTAATTTATGCGCGGCGCTTAGCGGCAGAGGAGGGGCTTCTCGTGGGCATCTCTTCGGGCGCGGCCTGTTGCGCTGCTTTGAAGGTGGCTCAAAACCTAGGCAAAGGCCACGTCGTGGTCACCATCTTTGCGGATAAAGGCGAGCATTACTTAAGCACGGATTTGTTCAGCGATAAGCGACGGACACAAAGCTCAAGGAATTGAAAAGCATACTCCAGGAAACCAGCGACGAACTCTCCAGAATTTGTCGAGCCCAGCACATTAGCTAAGATCATAAATTCAAAGAGGCGGGTTTTAACTACGATCTGCAGGCTATCGCGCCGGAAGTACGAACGAAGCCTTACGCAGCAAAAGTCTTTAGGAAATCCGTTTCTCCCGGAGGAGAGCCTCAGCAAACCAAACGTCTTCCGGCGTTGTAATCTTTATATTGGTGCTTTCTCCGTCCACAACGAATACCGGCTTGCCTATTCGTTCTACCAACATGGCGTCATCCGTGGCCTCAAACGCCTCCCGCGCGGCCCGATCATGCGCCTCTACAATCCATTGCTTGCGAAACACCTGTGGCGTTTGAATTGCCCACAAGGAACTCCTAGACAGAGTGGTTTGGACCCAACGGTCATTGGAAACAATTTTGATGGTATCGCGCACCGGCACGCCGACGACAACTGCGCCTTTGTCGCGGGTGGCCTGGACGCACCGATCGATCAGCGCCGGAGAAACGAACGGCCGAGCTCCATCGTGAATTACGACAATATCAGTATCGGAACCAATCTTTTCCAATCCTTTTTTGACCGATTGCTGCCGAGTCGGTCCGCCGCTCTGTAGAATCCATGGACGATTGGCCAACCCTGAGTCGTCTCTGAGCATCGTCTCACAGCGCAAGAACTCGTCGGCCGCAATTACCAGGACGACCTCTTCAATGGCTTGAGCCGAGAAAAATTGATCCAGTGTACGGAGAACCATTGGCCGGCCACAGACCGGCAGATAGGTTTTTGGAACTTCCCCTCCGATCCGACGGCCTTCGCCCGCTGCAACTATAATAGCCGTTGTATGACTCATCGATAGCCAAAAATAAAAGAGCCGAGAGATCATCTCTCGGCTCGTCTTGTTATAGCTACTATAGCGACGAACAACTCAGTGGGTAAAAATATGGCGCAACTCCTCCATGATTTTTTCCTCGGAGTGAGAGCGCGCGATCGACAGTTCTTTAACCAGCAAATTCCGGGCGGTGTCCAACATCTTTCTCTCGCCGAATGAAAGCTCTTTATCCCCTTTTAACACGAAGAGATCACGCAACACTTTCGCGATTTCGAGAATTGATCCCGTCTTAATCTTTTCTGTATACTCGCGATAACGCCGGTTCCAGGTTTGTTGATCCGTTTCGATTTTTTTCTGCCGCAGCACTTTATAAACCTTAGAGACCATGGCCCGATCGATAACCTTGCGCAAACCAACCGATTCGACGTTGTCAATGGGAATCATGATCTTCATATCCGTTTCGAGAATCCGGAGCATGTAGAACTTTTTTTCCGTACCCGAAATGACATGGGTTCGGATGGCCTCGATCTCTCCTACCCCATGGGCAGGATAAACGACTTTTTCGCCGACCTTAAACATGGTGACCTCCTCGTGAACAATGGCTTTCGAGCTTTTGTTCAAACTTTGGTGGATCCTGAAGGCTTGAACGGTTAGTAGAGCGGGGAGAGAAAATGGAATGATTTGATTTCGATCTGAGGAATGACCGGCGAAGAGACTCAAATTGCTCACGAGTTCTAAATAACACCCTTTTCCGTCCCGTCTTATTAGCCGAATAGCTTAAAAAAATATTGGCGGCCACCAACTCCGACCGCCATTTCATTCCGCTTAATACTTATTTTATACACTGGATGCCGCGAGGTCGTCAAGACCGGCTGTTTTTTAACAAAAAGAATAAATGTTTCGATAGTTTAGGTATGAAATATCCGGACATAGTCCTGGTTTGCCTCGGGAATCCTGAGGAACGATCAGGTTATTCCGGATTGAGTTCCAAGGTCATAGCCACGGCGTCTTCACCATCGTCGGAATAGTAGCCTTTGCGAATCCCGCTCGTTACAAAACCCATAGATTGATAGAGCTTTTGGGCGGCTATGTTGGACTGCCTAACCTCCAGCATTACTCGGGTCAAAAACTGTCGCCGAGCTTCAATCACGACCTGTTGGAGTAAGAGCCGTCCTATTCCCTGGCGTCGAAATTCGCTATGAACCGCTAGGTTGTGGACGTCTGCTTCCCCAGGCAGTAGCCAGAAAAGAACATAACCGACAATCCTTCCGTTGATCTCGGCAAGAATAGCACGAGCACATTGTACCTGAAGCTCCTGAAGAAAAAATCGCGAACTCCAGGGATAGGCGAAGGAGGCTTTCTCGATCGCCATCACTGCTTGCAAATCGGCCGTTGTCATCGGTCTCAATGACACTCGATGACCGGACGCAAAAAAACCACAGGATGTATTTGCTTCCTGTGGCCCTTTGGTGAAGAGAGATCTGAGACTTTGCTTAACGATAGCTTTCTCCCCAACGGCTATCCTTAGCCTTCAACAGAAAGACTTGTAGGAGCTTGTTGTCAAAATGATGGGCAAAACCCACTACTTTCTCCACTAAGGGAATACTCGTCGTGAATTCAGGTGGAAAAGCGCCGATGCTGGATGATATCTTTCGAACCCGCTCGTCTGTGCACTTCCCTTTAATTATGAGCTGGCCGTTCTTCAAAGCCAGGTCGTAATCATAGTCGGGCATCTCATCCGGCAGCTGCAACCTGTCAGGCAAACCTATGTCTGGCATCCGGCGTGGAAACTCCATTCGCAGAAGATAAGCTCCTCCCCGATCCTCCATAGTGTAAACATTGCCGTAACGACGCTCTCTCTCCAGCTTTTCGACAAAGCCCTTTGAATAGAATCCATCCACCGGAATCGGCACCTCTCGAATTATTCCCGCCTGTTTTGCCAATAACGGCTGCAAAATCATTCCCACTAGAGGCCAGTAAACAGAAGCAAAAAAATTCATTTCATCCGCAGGTTTTGCGTGAAATATGCCGTCTCGAAGGCGAAAAACGCCTTCCCCCGCAGCGAGCAAAAGCCCGACAAAAATATAAATATTGATTTCCTGGCTAAAAAGAACAGCGGGACCGTAAATAACCGCGGCAAGCCCCATACAGAGCAGCGGATAAAACAGACCGTTAAGCAAAATATTGAGTCCCGTGCTCCCCGCCGCAGTAAATAGAGGACTTTGAACCGCAGCCTCGAGTTTTTTCTTCGTGTCGTGAGGCAAGGCTCCGAGCAGAGGCTGCGCTAGAATCACCAAAATTTTCCCGAGTCCCTTCCTCAAAGAGCCGCTACTTTCGTATTGATTCGAGAGTTCTTCGAAGCTGACAGACACCTCATTTGGAAAAGTCTTTTTGGGCCTAACCTCCTTCTTGACCAGGGGCGCGGGCTTCGGAGCGGCGGGTCGCGGCGTAGGTTTGCCTGCCGGCGGCGGCGTTCCGACCGGTTCCGGGGGTCCTGCGGCCTTCTGCGGCGCCGGTGCGGGACTAGCAGGGGCGGCCGGTTTCTGTATGGCACTAGCAGTTACGGGTTCAGCTTGGGCCTTCCGAAATCGCGACTGAAAATTCTCCCCGAAATCAACGTCTTGATGAAGTGAACGAGCCCGGGCGATCAAAACCTCTTCCGTCTCGATGTTATTCGGATCCGTTACGCAGCAGTCAACCGGACAAACCGCCGCACAGGCTTCGTAATCATGAAAGCCCACACACTCCGTGCATAGGAGCGGGTCGATGACATAGACCGGATCTCCCTGGCTAATTGCGTTATTCGGGCATTCCGGCTCGCATGCCCCGCAATTGATACAGTCGTTAGTGATCGTGGTCGCCATGAAAATCTCTGTTTAGTTACAAATAATTACTTGTTTCGTTTTGGCTTGTCAATCTGTTCCCGCCGTTCTTGCAAGTCTCGGAAAGTTCATGTTACGTATCGGGGTGGGGCGGCGTACCCAAGTGGTTAAGGGAGAGGTCTGCAAAACCTCGATGCAGCGGTTCGAATCCGCTCGCCGCCTCCATTTTCTGCTTGATTTCATTCGCCAGCCGCCGCGCGCACCTGCTTGAGCGCGTGTTGCGCCTCTCCACCAAGAAAAAGAAAGAGGCCGAAAACTTCGGCGGCGAAGCATGACTCGTTCTTGACTGTTTTGCACCATTTCAGGTGTCAGATCGTCGGCTCAAACCACCGGCGCTTTTCGGGAGAAAAAAGATTCCCGAAAAGTTCCAAGAACGTTCCAATTTTCCGTAGCAAACCATCTTGCTCAGTGCCGGGATTATTCCTAGAATAAGTAAATTGCTCATTCGTTATCACTTGGTGGTCTTGCGGTTCTTGCCTCGATGCAGCGGTGCGAATCCGCGCGCCGCCGCCAATTTTCGCATGATATCCATGATACCAGGGAGCCTCGGCGATGCGCACGCTTGGGACCAATTGTGTGAGCGCTTCAGCGTGATTGTTTACAATTTCGTGACCTCATCCGATCTATAACAACACTATGAAAGTCCTAATAGCTGATGATCAACCGAACGCTAGAGCGCTTCTGTGCAATATCGTGAGCAAACTTGGCTATGAGGCTCAGGCTGTGAATGACGGTACGGAGGCCTGGCTCGCACTTGAGCGGCCGGATGGGCCCCCACTCGCCATTCTCGACTGGATCATGCCGGGCATGAGCGGCCCCGAAATATGCCGTAAAGTGCGGCAGCGCAGTCATGCTCCATACGTCTATATCATTTTGGTTACGGGGATGAGTACGGTGGATGATCTAGTCGAAGGCATGGACGCCGGAGCCGACGACTACATAACCAAACCCTTTCATTCCGAACAGTTGATGGTCCGTTTGCGTGCGGGGCAGCGTATTCTAGACTTGCAGCAAGAATTACTGGCTACGCAGAAGGCGCTTGAGATTCGCGCCACGCACGACGGGCTGACGGGGCTCTGGAACCATGCGGCAATTCTGGAACGGCTAGCCGAGGAATTGAATCGGGCAGAGCGGGAGATGGCGTCAGTGGGGGTGATTTTATTGGATCTTGATCACTTTAAGCGCATCAATGACACCTATGGTCACATGGTGGGAGATCAGGTATTAAAAGAATCAGCGCGTCGCATGACTTTGGCGGTACGATCCTACGATATGGTCGGTCGTTATGGAGGAGATGAGTTTCTCATCATTGTTCCAGGTTGTGATGCGCGGAGCACAGTTGAGCTGGCAGAAAGGGTCTGCGCAGAATTGGCCGGAACTCCTGTTATGATCCCAAATGGTAATATAGCTGCCAGGGTGAGTGCTGGTGCGACAGTAGCAACAGCAGGAAATAAAATAGACAGCGGCTTGATTGTGGAGGCTGCGGATCGAGCGCTCTACAGCGCGAAAGAAGCTGGAAGAAACCGGGTCAAATGGGTCATCCCAGAGTAAAGTAACTCAAATTTGAGACAATCAAGTCCGTTGGATAAAAGACTGGGTGCGGTGCCAGTCTTCTTCAGACGAATTTCGACGGTATCTCGCGCCATTATTGGCTGCACCCTAGCGGACAGTTACATAAAACGTAAAGCGCGCGAATAGGAATCCAAAGTCCCACTGGCTCTGAGAAACCGTCCATTTCCGCTCAGATCCGTTCAGAAAAAACGCTTCAGAAAATATTCGAATTTCAGAATCAGCTGCGGATAGACACCCATAGGCTGATTTTTTTTGAATATTGGAAAGATTGGACCACATTTCGGTCTTTTTTTCCCATCGGCATTTTATTTGCTCTGCGTATACAAAAAGCGATTCTTCATTGCGCTTCGACTGAGAGAATTTCGTCGCTCTCAGATCAGCAAACTTTTGGGGCACGAAAACGGCCACATTAACCCAAATTCTCCGTTGCATCGGGCAGGACCTCGAACGATTCCCCGTAATAAAAGACGTAGTGATAGAAGCGTCCGATCGCGAGTATATCGTCCATGTCACAGTTGACTCGTCCGTCAAACAAGACCCGCCATGGCCAGAATCTTTAGAGAGCGGACTTCGAAAGATGCGGCACACGACCAAGGAACCACCCGCTGACCCGAGTCAAGATGCTGGATCTTCTGCCGGCCCCAGGTCTTTCCAATTGCGTTATACCGCTAAAGATATTGATTTTATGGAGCGTGAGGGCATAGCAAAACGGCGCGCCTCCAGAGGAACCCCGGACTTCCTGAGCCTCTCGCATATCCTACGGACAGCTGGCGCCCAAGTCGAGAAAAAAAATGGCCAGCTAATTAAGATCTCCAGGCATTTCCAATCGGAGGACACACAATCGTTAATCATAAAGTTCAAAACCTATAATGGGGAAGATCGAGAAGAAGAGTACGTCGGACCCCACGTTTATAATCTGTGTATTCACTGGTACAAGCAGAGAAACGGAGGAACAGCTAAGATATCCAACGTTCAGGAGGTTCTCGGTATTGCCCGCTTGTCCACCAAACAATCCATTAACAAATAGCTTTTAGCTTTTCTCATCCGACCGTCCGAGGAGCGGGTCTAATTCTCCGGCCGCGTCGAGCCGGCGAGCTTCATCGAAACCACCGATGGGGTGCCCGTCGATAAAAATTTGCGGCACCGTTCTTCGCGCCGACAGACGTTCCATCTCGGCTCTACGAGCCGGATCATCGGTGACATCGATCTCTTCAAATTCCACGTTCTTCGACCCCAGCAAAGCTTTAGCACCGAAACAATACGGGCAATAACTGGTTGTATATATGACGACTCGCGGCATAACCCCACCGATCGTTACAGCGGTGGATCGTTCGATTACGCTTATCAACATCCCGGTTTGCTTGAAAGCCCTCGCTGTTTTTGCCATTAGTGAGCCGTGAATTTAGTGGGTCTCACTGGCGGCATCGCCTCTGGTAAAAGTACCGTAGCTACCATCCTGCGCCGGCTGGGGGCCGCCGTCATCAACGCCGATGAATTGTCCCGCGAAGTCGTTCAGCCGGGGCAAGCGGCATGGAAGGAAATTGTCGATGCCTTCGGCCCCGCTGTTTTACATGCGGACAAAACCCTCGACCGAAAAACAATCAGGAAGATGGTTTTCGACGATCCGGCCGCACGCAAGAAGCTCGAATCCATCATCCACCCGAAAGTCCGCGCCCTCGCGGAGGATAGGATCCGTGAGCTGCAAGCAGCGGGCCATCCGATCATTGTCTACGAAGTGCCGCTCCTTTTCGAAGGCCAGCTACAGCTCTGGCTTCGCCCGGTCATCTTGGTGGCCTGCGACGTGGCAACACAGAAGCGAAGGCTTCGAGAGAGAGACGGTTTGACCGATGAAGAAGCTCAACAGCATATTAACGCGCAAATGAGTTTGGAGGAAAAACGTCGCCTCGCCGATTACGTGGTGGAAAATAACGGCAGCTTGGACCAACTCGAGCAGCGGGTCAAGGCCGTTTTAGGAGCCATTAAAGCTACTTAACTCGCTCCAGATAAGTTCCCTCTGAAGGATCCACGCGAACTTTATCACCTACTTGAATAAAGGGCGGGACCTGGATGGTTACCCCGGTCTCCAACTTGGCCGGCTTATAAGACGCGCTTGCGGTGGCGCCTTTCATCGACGGTTCTGTGTCCACCACCTCAAGGTCCACCGTTGATGGGGGAGTGACGCCTATCGGCTTGCCGTCGTACAATTCGACTTCGACTACCTCGTTAGGCAGAAGAAATGAGAGTAAATCACCGATGTCTGTAGCAGTTAAAGTAGTCTGTTCATAGTTGTCCGTATCCATGAAGGTATAAAGGTCGCCCTCAGCATACAGATACTGCATTTTGCGGCTCTCCAAAGTCGCTTGCTCTACGCGATCTTCTGACCGAAATTTGTATTCCGTACCCACGCCGGTCCTTAGATTCTTCATCTTGGTCTGCATGAATCCTCGCTTGTTTCCCGGAGTCAAATGGTGAACCACGGTAACGCGAAAAAGATCCCCTTCGTGAATGATAATCATGCCTGGCCTGAGTTGCGTTGCTTGGATCATCCGAAGCTTCCTTCCTCTGCAATTATGCTTCCTTTTGTTACCAGTTTATGTTGAAGGCTTCAACGCGCCTAATGGATCGCCGACAGAACAGTCCGCGGCTCTAAGCATAGAGGCCACGCCAGAGCATGGCCCGAGCCACGCGATCGATACCGATCATCAAAGCCGCAAGTCGCATATCCACTTTTTCCCGTTGGCTCATACCAAGGACTTCGTGGAAGGCCTTGACCAAGATATCCCGCAGTTTCTTGTTCACTTCTTCTTCGGTCCAGAAGAAATTTTGCAGATCTTGCACCCATTCGAAATAGGAAACGACCACCCCGCCTGCATTCGCCAAAATATCGGGAATCAAAAACACACCTTTTTCCTTCAGAATTCTATCCGCGTCGAGGGTGGTCGGACCATTGGCTCCTTCGGCGAGAATCCGGCACTGCAAGCGCTCCGCGTTTTCTTTCGTGATCTGCATCTCCAGCGCGGCGGGCACGAGTATATCACACTTGAGCTCAAGGAGTTCCTCATTACGAATCTTCTCACCATACGGGCATCCTTCCAGGATGTGGCTTTTGCTGACCATTGCCAGCAATTTTTCCACCGGCAACCCTTTGGGGTCATAAAATCCGCCCGTCCTGTCCGACACTCCAATCACCTTGACCCCGATGTTGGCCAATTCTTTTGTGACCACAGCGCCGACGTTTCCGAAGCCCTGGACTGCAGCCGTGCATTTGCTGAGATCTATACCCAGATGTTTCGCCGCCTCGATAGTCGTATAGACGACGCCGCGGCCTGTCGCTTCCTTTCTTCCCAGAGTGCCGCCGATGGCCACTGGCTTGCCGGTGACTATCTCCGGCACCGCACGTCCTTTGTGTTGCGAGTAGGTATCCATGATCCACGCCATGACCTGTTCATTCGTTCCCATATCCGGAGCGGGCACATCGACATCGGGGCCAATGAAGTTAAGAATTTCAGCCGTGAAGCGTCGGGTCATGGATTGAAGCTCGTGGCGCGAGAGCTCCGCCGGATCGCAAGCGACGCCCCCCTTCGCTCCGCCTAACGGCAAGCCCACGAGGGAGCATTTCCACGTCATCCACATGGCTAACGCCGAAACTTCACCGAGATTGACCGCAGGATGATAGCGAATCCCCCCTTTAAACGGCCCCAGCACATCATTATGCTGCACGCGATAACCGGTGAAGACATGAACCCGGGTGTCGTCCATCCTGGTGGGAACGCTGACGATCATCGCCCGTTCCGGCCGTCGTAATCGGCCGGCTACATTCGCGTCAAGATTGAGCTTGTCCGCGGCGATATCGAACTGCTGGACTGCCATTTCACTTGCTGGACTGCGCCATTCGACCGTTGGCATGGAATCCTCCGATGACGTTTTCGAAATGCGTCTGATTGCTCGTCTAGCCCGGCGGCCAACCCATGTGACGACCGCCGAGTAAATGGTAGTGCAAATGAAAGACCGATTGGCCGGCATCGGCGCCGCAGTTGACGACAATCCGGTAGCCATTCTCGGCGATACCGTGCTCTTGGGCTAGTTTTGCGGCGGCAAAAAAGATAGCGCCGATGAGTGGACCATCCGCCGGTTCCAGATCTAAAAGCGTT
>Ga0209375_1000585_pt1 | contig 30580 bp, 40 predicted proteins | sample GraSoiAngelo_131_FD_185888 | JGI IMG/M metagenome (GOLD analysis project Ga0209375, IMG submission 185888) | Grasslands soil microbial communities from the Angelo Coastal Reserve, California, USA - 14_0929_02_30cm (SPAdes) (version 2) | ecosystem: Environmental > Terrestrial > Soil > Grasslands ...
AGGGCCGCTGAGCTTCACCTCATCGGTGAATCCCGTGACCCCAGTTCCACGGCCGGTGCTGAAGATGCCCGGGTGGCTGAGGCGTTGCTGCAGCTGCGCCCAGCCCGAGAAGACGCCTGACTCGAGATCGAGGGTGCGGTCGGCCGTGGATAGCGGCGGCAGCATGATGCCGAGCACGATCAGCGCCGCCATCGCCACGAGACCGCTCTCCCAGAAATCCCAACGCGCGTCGCCGGTGAGCTTCACGTTCGCGCGAGACGCGTTGGCGATCGAGCCTGTGTAGTTCGTCCACAGCAGCAGGGCGAGCGTCAACACCAGCATCGCCAGCGTGTAGCCGTTCTGGTCCTGGGGCCAGTTGAGCAGGTTGGTGGCGAACGCGGCTGCCCCGGGGATCAACCCGAGCATCGGCTTGCTCCAGCGCAACACGCACCAGGCAAGCCAAGCGCCGGTGATCCACATCAAAAGGCAGATCAGAAACAGGTAGAACGATGGGTCCAATGCCGCCGATCCGTCGCTTACGCGCTCCCACCAGACCCCGACCAGCTGGGGGCCGACCGAGTCGGTCGGGTGGCGGGCATGGATCAGCGGCCACGCTCCGATGACCGCCGCCACCGGCGCGAGGACCAGGCCGATGCCCAACCCGATCGGTTCCCGGATCCTCGAGAGAGCGAGCGCGCCCAACAAGACCGCGCCGAGGACCGCGATGTAGATGATCACGTCGATGCCGTCGACCCACTGCACGGTCGACGTCGAACGGGCGACGGTGACGGTCAGGAGGAGGACGAGGAGGGCAGTCCAGAAACGGCCCCCGGCGACCGACTCGCGCGCGCGGTCCCAGAGCTGCTCCCGCCGGCTCATGCCGGTGTTGAACGCCGCCTCCGGGCCGACCAGCCGGCCGCTAGGCGATACGTATCGCATCTCTGGTCCTCACCAGGCGTGCAAAGTCGTCGCCGCAGCGCACCACATAAAGGTCGACGTCCTGGCCCATGTCGAAGCTCGGGTTCTGTTCAGGCCCACCGAAGCTGGCCGCGTCGAGATAGAACACGATCAGCGTCGAGCGGCGGCCTCTCACCGCCTGGAGAAGCCGAACCCACTCCGGGTCCGCGCTCGGGGTGATGACCGCGATGGCGCGCCGCGGCAGGCGCCGGATCCGGTCCCAGGCGAGGGTTTGCGTCAAAGGTGTGCGCCCGTCGGCCTGGCACACGGCGAGGTAGTCGAGGATGAGGCGATCCTGCCGCACCGCACGATGAGGCTCGAGCAGAGTGCCTTTCGAGTCGTTGGCGATCAGTCCCACCTGGCGGCCCCGGCTGTGCACCTGCGCCGCCATCGACGCCGCCAGGCTGACTCCGTACTCGAGCGTCGACTCCTCCCCCTCGCCGAAATGCACCGCGCGGTCGAGGTCGAGCAGGATCCACAGGTCGGTGGTCAGCGGCTGCTCGAAGGTCTTCGACATCAGCCGCTGGTGCTTGGCGGACAGGCCCCAGTGAATGCGACCAAAGCTGTCGCCGGTGGTGTAGTCGCGCACACCGCCGGTCTCGGGCGGGTAATCAGCCCAGGCTCCGAACGCCTGTGAGCTCCCCACCTGCTGCGAGCTCGGCGTCATCAGGTCCGGCACCGGCCGCACGCGCGGATAGACGAGGATCGACGTGCGCTGAGTGAGCTTCAGCTCGCGCTCGAACAAGCCGAAAGGTTCGCGCACCCGGAGCGAGGTCGGGCCCAGCGCCATCCAGCCGCGCCGCCGGTACACGCCTCGCGCCTTCCACTTCACGAGCTCGCTGCCGAGCGAGATCACGCGGCCGGGCTGATAATCGCCGATCTGGCTCAGGTCGCGGACTTCGACCCACGGCGCGGGGATCCATCCCTTGCGCCGGACCTCAAAGGTTTCTTCGTAAACCTCGCCGACCGTAGGCGTGCCGGGGTCGACGCCCCGGGCGACGCTGACGCCTCTGATCGCGATCCGCGGCCAGGCCCACGCGATCACAAAAAGCAGGCAGAGGGCGTAGGCGAACGCGTACGCGGGCCGGATCGCCGTCAGATAGGTGAAGAACAGGAGCAGGCCGAGCGCGCCGGCGAGGGCAACCTTGCTCACCGCGAAACCCCGGGTTGAGGGCTACCCGTCGTACGCCATCTGCGGCACGTGCTCGCGCTCGAGCAGGCCCGCGACCAGTTTGCCGGCGCTCTGCCCCTGCATCTCGGCGTTGGGCCGCAGGATGATGCGGTGGGCGAGCACCGACTCGGCCAGGGTCTTGATGTCATCCGGCACCACGAAGCTGCGACCCTGGATCGCGGCCAGGGCCTGGCTCGCGTGGAAGAGGTGGAGCGTGCCGCGCGTGCTGGCTCCCAGCGCGACCTCGGGATTGCCGCGCGTCCGGCCCACCAGCCTCGCGATGTACTCGCGCAGCTCGGGCTTGACGAAGACTTCGCGGACCGCGTTCTGCGCCGCCCGAAGCTCGTTGGGCGAGACGACAGGTTGCAGCTCCTCCATCGGGGACTCGACCTTGTGCTGATTGAGCAGGTTCGCTTCTTCCTTCTCTGTGAGATAGCCGAGCTTGACCTTCATCAAGAAACGGTCGAGCTGGGCCTCCGGCAGCGGGAACGTGCCCGAGTATTCGACCGGGTTTTGAGTCGCCATGACCATGAACGGCTTCGGCAGCATGTGAGTCTCGCCGTCGATGGTCACCTGTCGCTCTTCCATCGCTTCCAGCAGCGCGGCCTGGGTCTTGGGGCTGGCGCGGTTGATCTCGTCCGCAAGCAGGATCTGCGCAAACACCGGCCCGGGCCTGAATTCGAACTCGTTGAGCTTCTGGTTGAAGGCGCGCACGCCGGTCACGTCCGAGGGCAGCAGGTCCGGCGTGAACTGGATCCGCCGGAATGTGCAGTCGAGCGAGCGGGCGAGCGATTTGGCCAGCATCGTCTTGCCGACGCCAGGCACGTCCTCGATCAGAAGGTGTCCTTCGCAGAGAAGGGTGACGAGGCACAGCTTGATCTCTTCTTCTTTGTTGACGATCGCGCGGCTCACGTTCGACAGGAACGCGCCGGCGACGTGTGTGACGACTTCGGCTGCCCCCACTCCCGCGATTATAGGTTCGCCGTTCTGCTGCCCCATCTCAGTTGAATACGGCTGGGGGGTACGTTTGGTTCCGCGGTCCGTTACCAAATCCCTCCCATATCGTCTTCTTAACTACATGAGATTCGCGGTCGTCGTCGTCGCGCTGGCGGTGCTCGCCTGCGGGTCGGCCGGACAGGCGCCGGCGGTCGGCACGCCGCTCACCGCCGCCCAGCTGAAGTTCGCAGTCATGGATGCGGTGGGCCACCCTGTCTACTGCGACCCCGACTTTTACCCGCTGGCCCGAGTGGGAGGAGAGGAGGCGAGCGCCGTCTCCATGTACGCGCAGATCAAGGCAGACGCAGAGGTCTACGCCGCGATCGTCGCCCACGAGCATCTGCCCTCTGGGGATTTGAGCGACGCGCAGAAGCTGGTCGCATACAGGTCGTGGAAGCTGCTGCGCGCGGTCGCGCTCACGCAGAGCGGCAGCGATTACTCCTTTCAGTACCGCGTCCAGTCGAAAGGGGGCAGCGCCGCATACGAGATGGTGGGTGGCACGGTGCGGGTCGACGGGGTGGTCACCGTCATCGCCCGCACGCCGACCGGTGCCCCGAACTGCCCGATCTGCCTCGCGGCGACGGCCACGATCTCGACCCCGCATGGGCCGATCCAAGTCATCGATGTCCGCTTGGGGACGACCGTGTGGACGCAGGCAGCCGATGGATCGCGCATCGCGGCCCCGGTTGTCGAGATCGGGAGCATGGCGGCGCCCGCCGGCCATCTCATGGTCCATCTGGTGCTCGCCGACGGACGCGAGCTTCTCGTCTCGCCTGGGCACAAGACCGCGGACGGACGCGCCGTCGGCGCTCTGCAGGCGGGTGATCCGCTGGACGGCTCGACGATTGCGCGACGCCAGCTCGTCCCGTACGCCGGCGAGCGGACCTACGACCTGTTGCCCGCCGGCGTGACCGGTCATTACTGGGCGAACGCAATCCTGCTCGCGTCGACGCTGGCCTAGGAGACTTCCTCCTCTTCCACGAGTCGCAGGTGGCTGCTCACGTCCAGGCCGAGGTGCCGGGCAAAGAAACCTGCCACGCGCTCGACATACAGCGGCCGGTCCGCGAAATACGCGCCGGTGTGCGGCGCGCCCTGCACGATCCAGATCTCGCGCGGCCCGCGGTAGGCGTCATACAGGCGGCGGCTGTGATTGACGCTGGTGATCGCGTCACCGCCACCGTGAATGAAGAACAGCGGGCGGGGCTCGAGCGAGCTCAAGACGTCGATCGGGCTGCACGCTGAAATCCAGGAGCGGGTGCGAAGCCAGAACATCAGGCCCGCGAGCCAGACAAATGGGGTGCCGGGCAGCTTGGTCGTGCTGCGGACGTTCTCGACGAGCAGCCTGCGCAGGTCACTGAAGGGACTGTCCAGCACTAGCGCCTGGACACCGGGCTCGCCCGCCGCCCCCAGCAGCGAGACGACGGCGCCCATCGAGTACCCGAGCAGCCCGATCCTCGCGTTGGGTATGCGCTTGCGCGCGAAGGCGATGGCCGCCTGCAGCTCCAACACCTCTTTGATGCCGAACGTGATCGGCGCGCGGTCGCTCCCCGGCATGCCGCGGTACGAGTAGAGGACCACGTTGAAGCCCTTCCGCCAGAGCGCGACGGCGATCCCCAGCGCGCCCTGGCGCTGCCCTTTGTGCCCTCCCGAGATGATGACCGTCTGCGGCGAACCAGGCTGCCGGAAGTGCCACGCGCCAAAGTTGACACCGTCCGCGGTGGCCAGCTCGACCTCTTCGTAGTCGGCCTGAAACTCGAGAGGCGTAAAGGTGAAGTCATCCAGCCAGATGGGTTTGGGCGGAAGAAAGGCGCGCCTGTAAATCTGGTACGAAAGCGCGAGGTAGAGCCACAGCAAACCGGCGATCGCCAGGCCGACGTAGGTCAGTGGGGCCACCTGAGTCGAAGCTTAACTAGAACGCTCCCACTCCGATCTCTTTGCGGGCCGGGCGACCCGGCCGGCCTGGCTCTCCTCGTAACGGCCGAGCACGAACAGCAGCAGGCTCAGGCGGTTGAGCCAGCGCCTGACCTCCGGGCTGCGCAGGCCACCGGCACGCTCGAGGGTGACGCATCTTCGCTCCGCCCGCCTCGTGATCGCACGCGCAAGGTCAAGCGCGCCTGAGGCCGGCGTGGCGCCAGGAAGGATGAAACCCGCCGGCATGGTCGCCTCCGATTCGAGCTCGCTGATGAGCTGCTCGAGGCGCTGGATCTGCGACGTGCCGGTGGTGACGAAAGACTTGTCCGCCTCCGGGTTCGTGCCCAGCTCCGCCCCGATCGCATACAGCCCGCGCTGCAGCTCTTCACAGATGGCGCTGACACGCGGGTTAGGCGACAGCGCCCGGGCAAGGCCGAGCGCGCTCGATGCTTCGTCGACGGTCCCGAAGGCTTCGATCCGGGGATCGTCCTTGGCGGCGCGGCCGCCGCCGAGCAGACCCGTCGTGCCGTCATCGCCGGTACCCGACAGCTCGAGCATCCGCTTCCGGCGCGCGGGCTCCTTTCGTGGGCGACGATCAGACGAAGACGTACGTGAGGTCGTAGAGCTCCTTGGGCACGCGCCGGCTTTCCGTGATCACCTCGGTGAGCGGAACGACCTCGACGCCGCCGTTGCGCCGGATGGGGATGACACCGCTCTTGCCGTCGACGATCAGCTCCACGGCGGCGACGCCCAGTCGGGTGGCCCAGATCCGGTCGACCGGAGAGGGCGAGCCGCCACGCTGCAGGTGGCCGAGCACCGTGACCCTGGTCTCGAACCCCGTCTCGCGCTCGACGGCGCTGGCCAGGATGTCGCCGATGCCGCGCTTGGCGAGCCTGGTGTGCCCGAACGCGTCTTTCTCCGCCTCACCGCCAAGCTCTCTTTCGAGCTCTGGGATCTTTGCGCCCTCGGCGACGACGATGATGCTGAAGAGCTTGCCCTCGCCTCGTCGGCGGTAGAGGTGCGCGACCACATCGGGAAGCGTGAGGTCGAACTCGGGGATGATGATCAGGTCCGCGCCGCCGGCGATGCCGCCCATCAAGGCCACCCATCCGGTGTCGCGGCCCATGACCTCCACCACCATCACGCGATGGTGCGCTGACGCCGTGGTGTGGAGACGGTCGAGCGCTTCGGTGACCACGCCGACCGCGGTGTCGAACCCGATGCAGAACTCCGTCGCCGCCAGGTCGTTGTCGATCGTCTTCGGCACGCCGACAGTCGGGAAACCGGCCTCGTGCAACCTGGCCGCCACGCTCAGCGTGTCATCGCCACCGATCGGGACCAGGGCGTCGACCCCATGGTGCTTGAGCGTCTTGACGACGCGGGCGATGCCGTCTCTCTCCTTCGCCGGATTCGTGCGTGAGGTGCCGAGGATGGTACCGCCCAAGGGCAGGATGCCACGCACGTCGGCCGGCATCAGCTCGTCGATCAGGCCTTCCTCGAGGCAGCCCGCCCAGCCGTTCTTGACGCCGCTGACGCGGTGCCCGAGCTGGAACGCGCGCCGCGCGACCGCGCGGATGGCGGCGTTGAGCCCGGGCGCGTCTCCGCCGCCGGTCAGGATCCCGATCCGCACGTGAGATAGGTTAAGACGTCCCCGGTCGCTCCAACCGGCGCACCAGCTCGGTGAGGCTGACCTCCGCCAGCGAGGTGAGCATCAGGTCGGCAAGGGTCAGGTCGAGGCGGGCGGTGATCGTGTTCGGGATGGCCACGCACAGCATGCCGGCCCGCTTGGCTGCCATCACCCCGTTGGGCGAATCCTCGATGGCGATCGCCTCCTGCGCTTCGACACCCAGGCACTCGAGGACCGCGATGTACAGATCCGGCTCCGGCTTGACGTGGACGACGTCGTCGCGGCAGCGCAGGCAGTCGAACCTGTCCAGGATGCCCAGCCTCGCCAGGTGGCCCCTCACCCAATCGGCCGTCGAGCTCGACGCCACGCCTAGCTTCCACCCCAGCTCGCGGGCCGCATCCAGGTGCGAGACGACGCCCGGCAGCAGCTCCTGGGCCAGGATCATCTCGGTGCGACGCCCGATGCGGCGATCCAGCACCTCCTGCGGCAGCGGCCGGCCCAGCCGCTCTTCGAGGTGGTGCTGGGGATGGAAGCCGGTCGTGGTCGAGCCGACGATCTGCACCCAGCGCTCGAACGGCAGCTCCTCTCCGTGGGCCTGGTAGACCTCGAGCCACGACCGGTAGACGGGCTCCTCGGTGTCGAGGATCAGGCCGTCGAAGTCGAAGACGAGAGCGCGAATCACGTTCCCAAAGATTAGGATCGCCGTTGCCGTGTCCACTGGCGCATCCGATGCCTGAAGCGAAACTGCAAAGGGGCTCGCCGAGCGTAAAGCAGGCCAGCTCGATTGGCTGGCTCGGCGCGATGCTCTCCGGTCTGGCGCTCGTGACCATCGCGCTCATGCTCGTCGTCCTTTTCGGTGTCGTCGACGCACTGCACTTCGGCTCGATCGCCGACTTCTTCACCCCCGACCCCGCCGCGGCGGCAGGGACGCTCGGCCTGGTCGGTGGCGCCGAGGGCGTGACGCTGAGCATCGTCTTGCTGGGGGTGATGTTCGGCATCCAGACCACCTCGTCCCGCTACTCGCCGCGGATCATCGGCATCTTCACGCGCAACCCGCTCAACGCGCTCGTACTCAGCTTCGCCCTGGCCTCGATCCTGTACACGTTTCTCGTTCGCTCCGAGGTCAAGGTCAACTACGTGCCGATGGCGAGCGTCGCCGTCGCCGAGGTGCTGGCGCTGATCAACTTCGCGCTGCTCTTCCCTTACGTCCTCTATACGTTCGAGGTGATGCGGGCGGAGACCCTCGTCTCCGGAATCATGCGACGGGCGCGGAGGGAGCTCCGCGGAGGGATGCACACACGTCGCAGCCTGCAGCACCGCAGCGCGCTGCTGACATGCCTGGAGCAGGTGTCCGACATCGCGTTCGGCTCGGTCCAGCTCGGGGACATGCCTGTTTGTGTCCTGAGCATCGAGGTGATGGGCGACTTCCTCTCGCGCGAGTACCTTCCGGTCAAGAAGAACCTGAACCCTGAATGGTTCAAGGTCGGGCAGGCGGAGCTGTCCGGAGCGTCCGACCAGATCATCGCCGAGGTCAACCGCGCCGGCACGTGGTTCGCCTACGTGGTGATGTCGAGCTTTGTCGACATGATCGGGCTCACGCCGGTCCACCGCAAGGAAGCCGTGCACGCGATCGCGGTCGCGACGCGAAAGATCGGTCTGGCTGCGATCGACGTGGGTGACTCCGAGGTGGCCGAGCTCAGCCTGCGCTTCTTCAACACTCACCTGCGGGCGGCGATCAACCGCTCCGCGCCGACTTTCGCCTCGGGGATCATGAATGAGTACCGTCGCTTTGCCATCGGCGCGCTCGAGTGGCGGCGCGACCTCGCCGTCGAGGCGGCGGCCCACCTGCTGCGCTACGGCAGACACTTCGATGAGGCAGGCATGCCGGCCATCTTTGGCGCAGCCGCGGAGGACGTCGCCGACCTGGCCATCGAAGCCCGCGTCCGGGACCCGCAGGTGTCATTCCGCCTTGCCCAGCTGCTGGTCCGCAACCTGCTCGACCTCATCCCCAATGCACGTCCGATCGGATTGAACGGCCTCTTCAAAGGAGTGGCGAAACTCACCTGCTGGGCCATGGCGTCAGACGAGAAGGACATCGCGCACGTGCTCGTCGAGGGGATCGCGGCGGCACCGCCCGATTTCGTCGACGCCGCGTTGAGCCGCATGGAGTCAACGCAGAACGGCCTCTTCTGGGAGGTCAACGAGCGCGTCATCTCGTTCGACTGGGTCGAGCAGTCGCTGCGCGACCAGATTCCCCGGCTGCGAACTGCGCTGGGGCGCGCCAAAGCGGCCGGCAACGGGGCTGTGATCGACCTGAAAGACGCGCCGGTGGTGACGAAAGACCTGGTCCAGCCGGAACCTACTCCGTCGGCCGGTTGATCATCGCCGTCGAGGCGGTGTCGAAGTAATCGAGAAGCGCCCGTCGCACTGCGGGAGCGAGCTCCAGCGATTCGACCGCGGCCGTCATGTGTCCGAGCCACGCGTCGCGCTCTGCCCGGCCGATCGCGAACGGCTGGTGACGGAGGCGGAGCCTCGGATGGCCCCGCAGCTCGCTGTAGGTCGAGGGGCCGCCCCAGTACTGGATCAGGAAGAGGGTCAGCCGCTCGGTCGCACCTGACAGGTCTTCGTCCGGATACACGGAACGCAGCAAAGGATCCTCGGCGACCCGGGCGTAGAAACGTTCGACGAGAAGGCGGAAAGCCGGTTCTCCACCTGCCAGCTCGTAGACGCTTCGGTTGAGCACGCGCCGATCGTACGTGGCCAAGTCTTCGCGGCCGCGCTCATCGCCTACGTGGTCGGGCTGTTCCTGATGACGCGCAGCGCTTCCGGCGGGGCGGCGTAGCGCTCCATCTCCACTTCGCGGGGCAGGAACCAGGCGATGCCGATCGTGGCGATGACCAGGATCACGTGGGTCATCAGCGATTTCTGGAGGCCGATCGCGTCTGCGACCGCGCCGTTGATGGGGACGCCGACGGCGCCGGTCACAAAACCAAGGCCCATCACCAGGCCCGAAGCGAGGCCGGCTCGCGAGGCCATCAGCTGTTGGGCCATCAGGAGCATGAGCGGCGCCGTCGACGCGGCGAGAATCCCGATCAAGATCGCGGTGCCGAAAGCCCAGGGACCTGGAAACATCGTGTAGAGGAGGATCGCGGGAACGGACAGGACCAGCGTGGCCAGGATCACCGTGCGCCTGCCGTAACGGTCGGCCAGCGATCCGCAACCCACCGTGCCTGCCGCGCTGGCCAGGACCAGGATTGTCGCCAGCGGACCGTAAAACTCAGGGCCATAGCCGAGCTGCCGGTACCAGGTCGGCGTGAAAGCCTGGAACACGTTGACCGTCCAGCTCCGCGACATCATGACTCCGATCACCGCCGCCAGTGCCAACACGGGCACCCCTCGCGAGGACAGCGTGGCCGTCCGGATCGCGGCGCGTGTCGCGCTCGGCTGCGCCCTCATCCGCCACAGCAGGTAACCACCCGTGACGAGGCCCGGGATCACGAGCAAGCCGGTGCCATGGATGCCGTACGCGCCGAACAGCAGGATTCCGATGAGGGGACCGGCCGCGACGCCGACGGTGCCCGCGGTCACATAGACCGACATGCCAAAGCTCCTGCGCCACGTGGGGAGAAGACCCCTCACGTCGAGTGCGCCCAGAGGATGAAACGCACCCGAGCCGAGACCGGATGCAAGGGCCAGGGCGAGCAGCAGAGGAAAGTTGTCAACGAATCCAACCACGGCGAACGTGATCGCCGTCCACGCGAGCGCAAGTCCGGTGAAGCGTGTGCCGAAACGATCTGCGAGCAAGCCGAACAGCGGTTGCGAGATGGCCGCCATGCCGCTGTAAGCGAGGCTGACCAGGCCGACGGTGGCGAGGCTCAGGTAAAACCGGCCGATCAAGATGGGATAGAGGACCGGGATGACCCCGACGTAGCTGTCGACCGTGAAGTGGCCGAGCATCAGCGTCAGCAATTTCCCGTTGCGGAGGAACTCTTTCATCCGCTTCTAATGATCGCGACGGTGGGCGAGCCGCTGTACCTGAGCCGCAAAGACGATCCGGCTTTCGGGTTAGAGGTCGATCAGTCTCGACGGGACGACGTTGATGACGCGGGTCGATTTGAGCATGCGCTCCGGCATCACCTGTCCGTAGGGGTGGATATGACCATGCACGTGAAGAAGCGGCTGGAAGTTCTGGACCAGGCGCAGGAGGGCGCAACGAAGCCGACATGCGCTCCGTCCTTCGCCTCGGCCAGGCCAAACGGCGGCGCGTGGGTGACCAGGATGTCGAGCTTGCGACCGGCACGAACCCGCTTGAGGCGGAGCCGAAGCTCGAGCTTCAGCGCGCGCCGGCCCATCTGGCCCTGCGAATACTGGTTCGGCCCTTCCTTGTAGCGAACGCTGCCCCCGAGGCCGGCGATTCGAAGCCCGTGCACCTCGACGACCCGGCCGTCGATGTTGTCGCATCCTTGCGGACCCGGTATGGGCAGCTCGGCACGCAGCGGCATCCACGACATGTCCCGCGGCTCGAGGCTTTCGTCGTGGTTGCCGGGGACGTAGAGGAGCGGGACGTCCATGCGGCTCACCAGGTATTCGAGGTAGTCGAACGGCAGGTCACCACAGGAAAGGACGAGGTCTGGCTTCAGGGTCGGGAGCCTGTCACCGTACAGCAACTCATCGACCTCGTCGGCGACGGCGAGGATGCGCGTGTGGCCCGCTAGGTGCGTTTGAACCGCAGTGCGGTCCAGTTGTCGTCGATCACGACGAACGCGACCGGCTTGTAACCGGTCTGTCGTGTGATCTCGCGGAGGACGTCCGGACCGATCACAGGGAGCGAGCGCTGCGAGTCGAGATGTCCCATCTTGAGTCTGTGGCCCACACATTAAAAGGAAGACGCGGGCAACGCTCACCTCGAGCGCATATGATCCGCGGCTATGCGACGGCATGCGGCGGCGCTGGCGACGGCGGTCTGGCTCGTGGCCTGCTCCTCGACGCCCGCGACCTTTGCCCTCATCGGCGCGTCCGTCGACCCGACTTACAAGTGCCCCGGCGGCGCCAACAACGCTGCTTATGACCTCCATGCGACGATCGATGCCCGCAACAACACCTCGCGCCCGGTCACCGTCGAGTCGATCACTGCCGAGATGACCCTGACCGCGACGCATGGCAGCTGGCTGGAAAAAGTCGGCGACCGCTACCGGGCTGAAGGAGTCAAGTTCGCGCCCAGCAGGGTGGCCGCGGGCTCGACCTCGACCCTCAAGGTCACGATCCCCAGCGCGTGCACCAGCGGCAAGTATGGCGAGGGCGTTTCAAGCTCTGGTGACTACACGGTGACGATGCACATCGCAACGTCCGCCGGCGCGTACGCCATCTCGGCAAGAAACCAGCACCAGATCCTGGCCGCCTAGCCTTCGCGCAGGATCTCCAGCGCCCGCGTCCCCGCGGCAAGCCACACCGGGTCCTCCAACCAGGTCTCGACGCCCCACATCAACACGACCTGGGGCCTCTCCTGGCGGTAGTCGACGGCGCTCGCGACAAGGTCCGCCGGCGTGAACGTGTTCGAGTCGTGCCAGGGTTGCGCCTGCATCTCCGCAATCCACAGCTCTTTGCCCGCCGTTTTCGCCCGGTCGGCCCAGAACGCGACGGCTTGCTGCTTCCACTGGGTGCGGAGCTCGATGCTCGTCAGGTGGCGAAAGGGAATATTGGGTCCGTCGATGTAAAGATCGAGGCCGAGCGCGTCTGCGCTATTCAGGATCTCGGAGGGATGACCGTTCGGGCCGAAGGGCTGCAGCAGCTGCGGCATCGAGATCTGAAGCATGTCGACCGTCGTGTTCAAACCGTTGTACGTGGTGAGCACCGCTTTGTGGTCGGGGTCAAGCCGATGCACCGCGTCCACCTCCCACGCAAGCTGCGCGGGACTGATGCGATCCTCGCCGGTGAAATCATTGCCGACGTAGTCGAGCGGCTCGTTCTCCACCTGCCACGCATAGAGCAGGGGTGAGTCACGGTACCGCGTGATGCTCGTCTCGAAGTAGTCGCGGTAATCGATGCCCGACTGGGCCTCGTCCAGGAAAGGCTGCTGCCTCAGTCCGGCCCAGGCCGGCTCATGCAGCTCGGGAAACAGGAAGTTGCGCGCGCCTAGGGTGAGCACTACGCGCGTCTGGTGCCGCGATCGCTGGTTGTGCTCTCCGATGACGTCGAGCAGCGCATCGACCGAGCTGAAGTCGAGCTGACCGCGGTTCGTCCCAACGGATTCCCAGTAGATCGGAAGGCGGACCAGGTCGGGCTCCGTGGCTGCGAGCAGCTGCTTCAAATCCTGGATCGGATCTCGATCCGCGTACTCCGAGATAAGCGGGCTGAAACTAAACCCGGCCAGCGGAGGTGCGGGGGCGTCATGCGGCCACACTTCGCTGCCCAGCGCCAGCGCGGCCGCGATCACAACGACGAGACCCTTCATCGCCGCCGCAACGCGCCGGCCAGGCGGGGCACGGGTTTTTGGATGCGTTCAAGCGTTGCTCGGGTGGAGGGTCCGACGCTCATATGCCACGCGCCTGGATGGTTGCCTTTGGGTTTGTTCTCGCCGGTCTGGGAGGCCTGGGGGCCTATTTCTTGCCTGTGTTTCAGACCGCCGCGAACTCGACGACCATTGGCTCCGGCGCCCTCCCACACCTGAACCCGGTCACCGGGCCGACGCAGCCGTTCACAGTGCTCCTGCTCGGCTCGGACGACGACTCCAAGTTCATGCCGGACCGGCTGAATACGCAGTCCATGATCTTGATGCGCATCGACCCTGAGTCGAAGCAGGCCACGATGCTTTCGATCCCCCGCGACCTCTGGGTGCCGATCCCGAACGTGGGCTACGGCAAGATCAGCACCGCTTATCAGATGGGCGGCGCGCAGGGGGCGATCGCGGCGGTCGAAAGCAACTTCAAGGTTCACGTCGACGATTACGTGTGGATAGGCCTCAACGGCCTGGTGAATCTCATCAACAGGCTTGGCGGCGTGAACGTTCAGGTCACGAATCCGGTTATGGACGATTTCTACCCATCAGACCTCAACAGCGCTGGGAACCCATATGACTATTACCGCGTCGCGGTGCTTCCGGGTGCAACCCATCTGGACGGAGTTCATGCGTTGCAGTACGTCCGCTCCCGCCACGGAGATGTGCGCGGTGATTTCGCGCGGTCGGAGCGCCAGCAACAGCTGCTGCTGTCCATCAAGGCCCAGGCCTCGCATTTGAATGTAGCTGACCTGCCCACCCTGGCGAGCGCCTTCAACGGCGAGATCAAGAGCAGCATCGGCGTCGACAGGCTGCGCCCGCTGCTGTCGATCGCGAACGATTTCAACGGTTCGAACATCCACCGCGTGGTGCTCGTGCCTCCTTACACGTCGGAAGGATTCGCGGCCGGCCAGAGCGTGGTTTTCCCAGACTGGGCCCAGATCCTGCCGCTCGTGCACCAGACCTTTCCCTGATGCGCTGGGCAATCGGCGCCGCCCTCGTGGTCGCGATGCTCGCTTTCGGCCTCGGCGTCTACCACACGGCCGGGGTCTTGAAAGCCGGCGGGAAGGTGGTCCACCGGCCGAACGAGGTCTCGGCGCCGCCGCTGCCGGGGACGATGTACGTCGTCCAGGGTGGCGCCATATTCCGCTTCCAGCACGGCTCCTTCACACAGGTGACGGCGGAAGACGGGTGGATGCAGCCGGCCGCCCGCCCCGGCGACAACCAGCTGGTCGCGGTGCGGCGGCAGACCAACTCCTCGGATCTCTTTCTGCTCACCACCGGCGGCAAGCAGGTGGTCCAGCTGACACGCAACTCAAGGCCAGGCCCGGCGGAGGGTAACCACTGGTCCTTCTACCCGCGTTTCAGCGCGGACGGTGCGACGCTCTTTTACGACTACGACCCCAAGAGTGGGTTCAACAACTACCAGGTCGACCTGGCGATCTACGCGAGCCCATCGAATCCGGACTCGCGCGGGTCTCTCCAGTGGACGCACCCCAACGACTACACCGGCGGTGACGTGTATCCCGTGCCCTTGCGCGGGGGCGGGCTCATCTACGTCAAGTACTCGATCGATGACTCGTTCAAGGTCCACTCGCAGATCTGGCTTCAGAAGCGAGCAGGCACCTCCGGCCAGGCGCTGACCCAACCCGAGCTCGGCTGCACGCAGCCCGCCCTCTCCCCCGACGAGTCGCTGATCGCGATGGTGTGCAGCGGGGGCTCGAACCAGACCGCCGAGCTGGACGTGGCGACCTTCGATCCCACGACGCTGACGCTTGGCTCGCCGGCGACGCTGGTGAGCGGCCAGCTGGTCGCCTCACCTGTGTTCTCGCCCGATGGAAAGACGATCGCGTACCTGGCCCCGTCCACGCCGGGAGGTCAATTCCAGCTGTGGACGGCCGGCTCGAGCGGCCCGGCTTCGGTCCGCAACATCACAACGGACCTCGGCCTCGACTCCACGTCTCCGCCCGTCTGGATAGGAGGGTAGATCAACGGTGGAATTCCAGAACCGTCCAATAGTGGTAGTTGCCAAATGGCTTCGTGCGCGTTTTGTCAGTAGGAGACAAAGGGTGAGGTACAGATCAAAGTCCGACGCGCCCGACCTTCACACACAGCTGGAGGCGTTGCTGGACCAGGTGTGGCGTTCGGAGGCCGATTGGCGGCTGTGGGATCGCCTGGATGCCGCGGACATGCTCGAGACCTTGCGTCAGAAGCGCATGAAAGACCGCGACACCAACAAGGCGGCCTGATCGATGGGACCCACCTGCCAGGCTCGATGAGCCGCCAGGGCCCAAGCCCCGTTCAAGGCGGGGGCGACGGCGGCCATATTGCTTTCGTACTTTCCGGCGGTGGAAGCCTTGGCGCCGTCCAGGTCGGAATGCTGCGAGCCCTCTTTGAGCACAAGGTCCGCCCTGACTTCCTGATCGGCACCTCAGTCGGAGCGGTCAATGCCGCCTGGGTGGCGGGTCACCCTGACCCCGACGGGATGACCGAGCTCGCCGACATCTGGCTGAGCCTGCGCCGTCAGGATGTGTTTCCGCTGAGCCCGCTGACAAGCGCGCGCGGCCTGCTGGGCCGCAGCAACCACTTCATCTCGAATGCCAGCCTGCGCTCCGTACTCGAGAAGAACATTCCCTACGAACGTCTCGAGGAGGCTTCGCTGCCAGTGCACATCGTGGCCACAGACCTGAAGAGCGGACGCGCCGCGATCCTGGCGTCAGGACCGGCCGTGCCCGCGCTGCTCGCGAGCTGCGCGATTCCAGGCGTCTTTCCGCCTGTCGCGATCGGCCGCCGCGAGTTCGTGGACGGCGGCGTCGCCAACCACACTCCCATCACGGTCGCCATCGAGATGGGAGCCGAGAAGATCTACGTGCTCCCGGTCGGCTACCCGTGGCTGAACCGCGAGCCGACCAACGCCCTCGGCATGGCGCTGCACGCCCTCGCGCGGATCGTCGAGCAGAAGCTGGACGCCGAGGTGGAGGCCAACCGAAACGTGGCCGACATCCAGGTCCTGCCCGCACTCGATCTTGCCGACGTGTCCCCGGCCGACTTCAGCCACACGAAGGAGCTGATCGACTGGGGTTACAGGTCGGCCCGCCGTCAGCTCGAGAGCTCGAACGGCCGCGCCCAGAGCGCGATTCCCGAGAAGGCCAAAAGGCCTCTCAGGCTGGACCCGAGTCCCGTGCGCGCGGCCTAGCTATCGCTAGAGCGCGCGCTTTACCTGCTCGCGCAGGCCGCCTGGTAGGTCGCGAACGCCCTCGGGCAGAGCCTCCTGCAGCCGCTGCACGAGCGTCCGCCTCCGGCGGCTGCGGTAGACCATCCACCCCACGCCGACCACCACCGCAGCGACCATAACGCCCGCGATGACATATCCCGCCGGCGCCACCCTCCGCATGTCAATCTCCCCCATGTCCGGGAGGGACTTCTTGATGGTTGTTCGGCCGGCGGTGATCTGGTTGTTGACTTCGTCAGCAAGCGTGCGCATGTATCGGACCTCCTCTTTCATCCGTCAGGGCGAATCCCTGACCCACTCTCCCTCCAAAGGGAGAACGAACTTGGGGCCAGTAGCGGCGATCCAGCACGCGTTTTGTAATTGAGGCGCTCGGGCCGCAAGGTTCGGGCGCTTCAGACCTCGTTGCGGAGGTGATAGCCGTGAAATGCGAGATCTGCGATCAAGAGGTCGCCAACTCCGAGGAGATGAAAGCTCACATGGAACGTGAGCACCCTCTCGGCGAGCGTGGCGACGAAGAGCTCGAGAAGCCCGACATGCTCGAAGAGCAAGAGCAGCGGGCACCGATCGTTCCGGGCAAGAACTAGACCTCGGTCTCAAAGTCGGGTCCACAAGCCGGCGGCGGAAGACGCCGCCGGCTTCTGATTTTTTTCAGGCGATGCTTCCGTAGAGCTGAGGCGGCTGCGTAGGCGCCTGCGCACCATCCGGCCCCGCCTCATTGGTCACCGCCATCAGCGTGTAGCCCTTGAGGGATTGGTTGACCAGCACCACCCGGGAGCCATTGCTGTCCGGCACGAAGACCGCGGCCGGGACGGGGTTTCCTTGCCGCGGGATGAGCCACACCTCGTAGACCCGTCCGCCGCCTGGCGGCGGCAGCCCGCGAAAGTCGACCAGCGCGAGACCGTCTGTCTTGAGGTCGATCACCGACGCCTGCGCGCCCGACATGTCCTGGTGGCCCGCGAGGGTGAACCGAGCGACCTGGCTCGCGGCGGGCGGCTGCGGCGCGTGGGAGGCGACCTGGCCGACCAGCACGCCCACCAGGAGCGCCACCAGGGCGACCGCCGCCACGGTGTAGGCCGGCATCCGCCGGCCGATCCCGCCGATGAGCGCGCGGCCTCGCGACTTCGGCTCACGACCCAACCGGCGCGCCAGCACGGGGACGTGGCCCGCCCTTGGCGACGCGCCGGCCGCCGCCAGCACCCGCTCGCGCAGCCGTGTCGGAGGACTCACCTCGTCGACCACGAGGGGCAGTGCGCCGACCACGCGGCGGAGACGGCCGGCGACCTCGCGGCATGTCGGACATCCCTCGGCGTGGGACCGTACCGAGTCCGCCTCCTCCGCATCGAGCGCGCCGAGGACCCACGCCGCGACCGAGCTCTCGATCTCTTCGTGGTCAGACATCCATCAACCCTCTGCCCCGCAGGTAGGAACCCATCTTCTCCAGCGCCAGGCGCATGCGGCCTTTGACGGTGCCGAGCGGCAGCCGCGCCATCTCGGCGATCTCCGTGTGTGTGTAGCCGCCGAAATACGCCATCTCGACGACCTGGCGCTGCTCCTGTGGAAGGCTGGCCACAGCGTCGCGGACCGCGGTCCGCTCGAGGGAGAGGGCGACGTCGCGCCAGGGATCAGAGGCCGACAGCGCGTATGCCGCCTCCGGCTGCAGCTCGCGCTCCTGGCGCTCGTGGGCGCCCCGGCCGCGCAGGTAGTCGATGCACCGGTTCCGGACCGAGGTCAAAAGCCACGCGCGCAGCGAGCCGCGGTTGGTGTCAAAGCTCGCGGCTCGATTCCAGATGTTCATGAACGCGTCCTGGACCGCGTCCTCGGCACGACCAGGGTCGCCGAGCACGCGGATGGCCACGCCATAGGCGAGGCCTGCGTAGCGGTCGTACAGCTCGGCGAGCGCCTCATGGTTGCCGGCCGCGAGCCCCGCGGCGAGCTCCTGATCGCCGCCCGCGGCTACGACCTGGTCGCCTCCGACCGCCGGCCCGTGAACTCGCCGACCGGCGACTTCTTGGGCGGCTTGATCGCCCATTCCTCGTTCTCGATCAACCGCCACGCCCAGTCCGGGTTGCGGCGGACCCGCTCACGCGCCGCGTACAGGGCCCTCGACATCAGCTTGATGTCCGCCAGCCCTGGCAGCTTGCCGATCTTCGCGTCCAGCTCGAGCAGCTCCTCTTCGCCCTGCTCGTCGTCGAAGAGATACATGGCCAGGGCGTCGACCTCCTCCTGTCTCTTCACGCCCTGCCCGACCGGAACCCAGAGGCGGTCGAGCATCCAGCGGTCGAGCTTCTGGGCGCGCTCGTTTCCGCTCAACCACTCCTTGGCGGAGTTGTAGTAGAAGGCGTAATGCCTGCGCTCGTCCTTGATGATCCGGCCGAGCAGGTCTTTCAGCACGGGATGCCCCGACTTGCGGATCAGGGCGCCGTAGCCGGTGAGGGTCGACAGCTCGTTGATCGCACCAATCGAGAGGTAGACGGCGGAGAAGTCCTTGAGCAGCCAGGAACCAGCCATCGTGGACAGGATGCTGACGCTGTTCTGGAGCCCGAGGTTCGCGCGCACGTTGGCGATCCGGTCCTGAGCGTCGAACTCGATGCCATAGAGGTTCAGCAGCCGGCCAATGTTCTCGCCGTGCCACAGCTCCTCGTAATTCCAGCACGCCAGGAAGGCGGTGAGGATCGGATCCATGCACGCTCGCGTGACGAGCAGGTGGGAGAGGTACAGGGGGACGTGATTCTCGATGTCCATCATGTAGTGCAGGCAGAACAGGTCGCCCTTCGACAGGGGATGCGATGGAACGTCATCCCACGCAATGCCCGTGATGTCGACCTTCTTCGACTCTTCTTTGTAGCGCTCGATGCTGAAGCTCATACCCACCCCTACGAAATGTTCAGTGCGGTGGATCACCGCGTCTCGGACAACTCCCAGCCACCTCACACGGCGCGCTGAGCGGCCGCCGTCAGTCTAGGTCGCGACGCTCCTGAGAGCGATCCAACCCAAGGAGGAAAAAGGCAGTGAATGGAGTTCGCAAGTCAATCGCGGCGGCCGCCATCGCGGGGTCGATGCTGATTGGAGGTGTAGGAGGCGCCGTCCTGTATGCGGCAACCACCATCTCCGCCGCAGCGGCCTCGCCAAGCCCGTCGCCGGGCACTTCGTCAGGCACCTTCGTGCCCAACGAGGACCCGACGCACGAAGCGAGTGAAAGCGCGGCGCGCGAGGCGCAGGAGAACGCGGGGCAGGTGCCGACCGTTCCGTAGCGCTCCCAGACGTCAGGGCAGGAGCTGCCTCGCCACAAACAGAATGTTGGCGGGGCGCTCCGCCAGGCGCCGGAGGTACCACTGGTACCACGCGTCGCCATAGGCGATCAGGTCGCGCACCGCGAAGCCCTCACGCGCGAGCCGCAGCTGCTCCCCGGTCCTGATCCCATACAGCATCGCCACCTCCATCTGAGACCGCTCCATCTCGAGCGCCTGACCGAATCGCCATGCCCTGGCGATGAGGTCGACGTCATGGGTGGCGAGCACCAGGCGGAGCTTGCTCCGCTTGACCTCCGGCAGCATGAAAGCGCATAAGGCCAGATAGTTGGCGTCGACCTCACGCTTGGCGGAAAACGCAATCTCGGGCGGCTCGGCGTAGGCGCCCTTGACGAGCCGGATCGCCGGCTTCAGAGGCAGCAGGCCCGCGATGTCGGAAACTGTCCGGTAGAGGTAAGCCTGCAGCGCCACGCCGACGTGCGGATGCTGCTGGCGCAGCCGGCGGTAGAGATCCAGGGTGCGGTCCGTGTAGCCGCTGCCCTCCATGTCGATCCACACAAAGCTGCCCGCCTTCGCCGCGGCCAGGGCGAGACGCTGCAGGTTCGCGTACGCGGCTGCGGCGTCGATGTCGAGCCCAAGCTGCGTGGGCTTGACGGAGATCTCGGCACCGATGCCGGTCGACGCGGCGAGCACCTCCTCGTAGTGCTGGAGCACCTTGTTGGCTTCGGAGAGGTCGGTGATGTTCTCGCCCAGCAGGGTGAACAGGGCCCCGACGCCGTGGGCTTTGAAATCTGTAGCGGCCTTGAGCGCGGCGTCGAAACCTTCGCCGGGCAGGAACCGCCGCACCGCCCGTCGCGCAAACCGCCAGCGGGGCACGTGCGACGCTAGCCAGCGGTTCTGGGCGCACCACAGAAGCAGCCTTCGCATCAGGCCCACACGGTAATGCAGGCCTGATGCAGCCGGCCCTACCTACGCAGGTCGATTACCCCCCAGCGAGCATTCGACGCTGCAGAAGGTCTCCTCCCCCCGCAGCACCGCACCGAACTCGATCGGCGCGGCGCACGCGGCGCAGTAGGCCGGACTGACCGGACCCACTGAGACGACTCGAAGCGAAGTACGGGAGCCGCTCAACCGGGACAGGCCCTGGCGAAATGCCATACGCTCGGCGCTCCCCGTCAACTTGCCGACCGGCAGCTGCACGATGTTCATTCCCTTTGCCCTCCTCAGCCGGTGTCCCGACAGGGTCAGTATCGGGATCGCAGGAAAAGTGTCACCGTACATGTGTAGGAGATGAGACCCCTACCGTCAGTAAGTTCTTATGAAGTAAAGAAAAGGCGCCCGCTGGTCGCGCAGGCGCCTTTTCGCCGCAGCCAGGTGGCGCTTACCAGTAATACCAGCGACTGCCTTCGGCGGCGCGGACGAAGAATCCGAGCACCCAGAGGATCAGCCCGATGACGAGCAGAATCCAGAGGATGTGAAGCGCTGGTGCCACCAGACCGCCCCCGCCAAGGAGCAGCAGCAGCAGGATCAAGACGATCAACGCAACCACTCTTGATCACACCTCCTTTCGAGCTGGGCCTTCGGGTGCGCACGGCGCGCGTGCCTGGGGCGGCCAGCCGTAATTACGTCCCTACTTGAGAAACGCCCGCGTCATGCCGCGTTACTCACGGTTTCGAACTCAACGCGATCTGGAAGGGGACCTTCCCGTGCGGCCGCCCTTCATGAGCTGACGCCAACCCCTGGCCGTCACCTCGACACCGTACTTGCGGGCCGCCGCGCGGATCCGGCGCCAGGCTGCGTCGCGCTCCTTGTCGGTCACGCCCTCGACCTGGTCGAAGCGCGCGATCGCATTGCGGACGTGGCGGGCGTCGTTCAGCGGCTCCTTGCGCTCCTTTGTAAACGCGAAGGTCGAGGTCGACATCCGGTTCTGCTGACGGGTGCTCAGGCCCACTGACCGCCTGGGCACGCGCTCGCCGTGAGCGCGTCGGCTCTGCACCTTGCGAGCCTTCTTGATGTTCTTTCGGGCGGCGGTCTTCTGGCGGGTGGTGGCCATGTTTTGAACCTCCTTCGGCCGAGATTCCTCCTCGACCGGGCAACGTCCCTGTTTCAGTCGCTACCCGGAAACAACAACGGAGAAAAGAAGAGGGCCGGTCCCCAAGGACACGGCCCTTCAGCTCCCTTGAGGAGGGTCAGGGAGTTAGGACGGAGACGGCTTGGCGCTCGGTGAAGCGCCACCGCCGCCACTGCTCGGGCTTTGCTGACCAGGCAGCGGCGACGCGACCGTCGGGTTGTTCGTGGTCACCGGCGCGCCCGACCGCGTGCCGAACCAGTTCCACTGCGTAAAGCCGAAGAAGAGCAGGATCAGGACCAGCAGGGCGAGGATTGCCGCGGCCACGCCCGCGCCCGCTCCCGAGCCCATGTCGCCTGTCTCCACGACCTCGGAGCCCGCCGGGCTCCAATATCGCCGGACGCTGTACCCGCCGGCGCCGAGCAGCACGGCGAGAACAAGAATGACGAGCAGGATGAAAAGCAGAGTTCCCAAACGCGCGAACCTCCTTTTTGCGTTCATGTACGGCCCTGGCTTACGCCATGAGTCGCCGCCTTGAGCCGCTCGTTTCGGTAACGCCCAGGGGCGGGGCGTCTACCTTTGAGTGAACTCAGGCCCGAGTTCGCGGTGAACTCAGGACCGGCTTCGGGGGATCAGGTCGCCGATCTTGGCCGGCGGCGCCTGATGAACTGGACCGCGACCGTGAGCGCGATCACAAGGCCGAGCGCGGCGCGCTGAAAAATTGACCGTCGCGGGGGCTCGTGAGGCTCGATGTGATCGCCAGGTTCGTGGGCGGCCTTTTTCTGCTCGATCGATGCGACCGGTTTCTGTTTGGTTCGGGACTCGGCCATCGGGCTGGCGATGATGCCCTTGGCGGCCGGGTCGCCCAGCCGGAACCGGTTGTAGACCGCGCCCAACAAGACGAGCTGGCTGAGGAAGTAAAACCACGTCGCAAGCAGGAAGAAAAGGGCGAACTGGGCGCCGTAGGTGTTGAAGCTGCCGGCGATCCTCGCGTAGAGCGGGAAGGCCAGGGACAGGACTTCGATCAGCACGCCCGCGAGCAGCGCGCCCGGGAGCACGTCCCGCAGCCGGAAGGTCCGGTTGGGGACGAAGCGATAGAGGGCAACGAGGAGGGCGACCATCACGATGGCGCCCGCCACAAAGCTGGCCATCCACGCGACACCTTGGGGGAAGTAACCGGCGGCCGCGTTGACAGACACCGTCAAGACGAGGGCGACGACCAGGAGCAGCATCATCACCAGCCCCATCAACCGCTGGCGCAGCATGTCTCGCTGCCGGGTGCCGAAGATCTCGGTGAGCGCGAACTCCATGGTCGCGAAGATGCTGCTGGCGCTCCAGATCAAGCCTCCGAGCGACACGAGACCGAGCCATCCCGCCGATTGCTTCACTCCGTCGAGCGCCTTCTGCAGCTCGGACTGGGCGCTGGCCGGAAAGACTTGCAGCACGAGGTTCTGAAAATGCGCGTAGGTTGCCGGATCACGAATCGCAAGGCCGATGATCGATAACGCTCCGAGCATCAGCGGAAACATAGCCATGAATCCGGCGAAGGCCAGCGCCAGGGCGTAGTTGCTGGCCTGGCTTTCGCCGTATGCGGTCAAGACGCGAGCCGGAAGCGTTCCCTGAGCGCGCTGAACCAACCGCTGGAACCGGGCGCGCACGGCGGTCAGGTCATTCCGCTTGCGGCGCTGCGTACCTATCGGCGCCAGGCCGCGTGATCCGCTCCAGAAGCGCGGTGGAAGCGGTGCCGACGAGCGCGGGGGCAATGCGGCGCAGGATGCTTTTCACAGTCCCAGGCTTCGCATCGTTGTTCTCGTTGACCTTGACGGTGACGGACGGCAGCGGCTCTTTCAGCCGCCCCGACACCTCCTCCGCAAGCGCGCGAAGGTCGGCGAGCGAAAGGTCGGCGAGGCGATCCTTGAGCGTGGGCCTGTGCATACGCCGGTAGATCAGGAATCCAGCGCCGCCGATCGCCACCACGCCCACAACGATCGCGGCGATCCGTCCATAGCGCCGGGCGCCGGACGCCGCCTGTCCCTCGAGCTCGGTGAGGTTGTCGTCCATCCGTTCGCGAGTTTCCTTTATCTGCCGTTCGATCTCACGCGCCGAAGAGCCCATTCCTTGTTCTCCTTCAAGCTTTCCAGCGTTCGGGTCGGAAGCCGGACCTGCAGGCGCGCCTTTCCGACCAGGACCAGCGCCAGTCCGATCAGCAGGTAAGCCGCCACCCAGACCGCCGCCGCCTGCCAGTGCCAGGGCACGAGGACCACGACCAGGGCAGGCACCGCCACGAGCAGACCCAGGACCGCGAGCAGGACGCCGAACATCATGATCGCCAGTGCGATCGCGTTGGCCATGGCCAGCTCTTTGAGCTCCTGTTTCGCCAGCGCGATCTCGAGCGCGACCAGGCGCTGCGCATCGCTGACGACAGAAGCGATCAGCCCGCGCGAGCTGACGCTGTGATTGTTCTCGACGGTGGGTTCAACTGGCGCTTGCACTGATGACTCACAGTTTGAACGCGTCGCGTATGGGCCGTACGCGCGCTGATCAGCCCGGGAGGCCCTTGGTCGCCACCTGATAGGCAAGCCCGACGTCGGCCAGGATCATCACGACCGCCGCGCTCCACCCGATCGCGTTCGTCACCGGGCCGTTGGCGAAATCCCCCATCACCTTGCGGCTCGATGTCAGGAAGATCATCAACACGATGATCACAGGCGCGATCAGGCCGTTGAGCACCTGGGAGTAGAAGAGAGCCTTGACCGGGTCGATGGCCGAGACGGCAAGCTCCATGGCGACGAGAAACGCGACCCCGATCGCGATGTAGAACTGGGGCGCGTTCTTCGGATTGCGACCGAGCCCGCGGCGCCAGCCCGCGAGGCCCGCGATGCCAAACGCTGATGAGGCGGCGAGGACTGGGATCGCGAGCAGACCCGCGCCAATGATCCCGGCCGCGAATATGTAGGTGGCGTAACGACCCGCGAACGGTTCGAGAGCGCGCGCGGCGTCAGCAGCCGTCCGGATCTCGGCGTGGTGCGAGAACAGCACAGCGCCTGTGGCCACGATCACGAAGAAAGCGGTCAGGTTCGACCAGATCATGCCGATAGTGATGTCGAGGTTGGTGCGGCTGAGGTGCTGCACGCCTCGTTTCTCCTCGACCTCGCCGCTCGTCTGCCAGAAGAAGAGATAAGGGGTGATCGTCGTGCCGAGCATGGCGACGGCAGCCACCATGTAATCGGGACTGAGGCTGATATGGGGCACCAGCGTGCTGCGGATGACGCTGACCCAGTCGGGCCGCGCGAGCACGGCGGCCACGATGTAGGTGGCCATGAACGCGACGAGCCACAGCAGGTACCGGCTGACGAGCCGGTAGTCGAGAAAGATCGTCACGAATGCCATCACGCCGGCGAGCGGCACGACCCAGTAGATGTACCTGACCCCGGTGACCAGCTGCATCGCCGCCGCCATTGCGAGCAGGTCGGCGCCCATGGTGATCACGCTGGGGATGACCATGAGCAGGACCGCCGGTGTCGCCACACGCGTGCCGAAATGCGTGCGCAGCACCGTCGCGAGGTCGCTCTTGGTCACGTTGGCCACCTTCGCCGACATCTGCATCACGGCGATCAGCATCGGAGTGGACAGGAGGAGCAGCCAGTTCTGGGCAAAGCCGGCTGTCGCGCCGACGATCGAGTAGCTCGCGATCCCCGACGGGTCGTTGTCGGCGCCGCCGGAGATGACGCCAGGCCCAATCGACCGCAGGATGTCACGCGCATCGAACCGTTCTTCCACCGCCTCGCGCGCAGAGACTGGGCGTTGCATGCGACTCGCCTTGCGCCCTACCGCAGACATCTACTTGCCACGTGCGACGCTCAGCTCGGGCGGCGTGGCGACCGTCCACTGGCTTCGCGTGTCCTCTTCGAGCAGGCCGCGGACCCGGAAGGCGAGCGTCTCATCGACGCGCATGATGAGCAGGGCCGCCCCCCTCTCGAGGTGCTTGCGGGCGTCGTCGAGATAATCCGCGGGCACCAGCTCATCGAGCTTGCCTGCGTTGGCGCGATCGATGATCGTTTCCTTTTTCGGGGCTGCGTGGCTGTGCTCGAGCACGAGCTTACGCGCCAGCTCGGCGGTGGCCCGGTCGGCAAACGCCGCCACCAGCGTCTGGTCGAGGATCCCGGGTTTCTCCGTCTGGTCGGCGACTCTCAAATCCGAGGCGTCAACTTTCCGGAAGCCCCGGCCGGTGCGTGCCAGTGCCTGCCTGACGAGCTCGTCGCGATCACGCTCCGTGTCGAGCTCGCCGGATAGCTCGAGGCGGCCGTCACGAAGGCGGACCGACACCTCGTCGCCGTGTATCGGGTGTGGCTCGTCCGTCTCCCCCGCGAGCACCGTGTCCCACCACGCGTCGATCCGCGGGCCCAGGCGCGGTTTCAGGCGCCTCATCCAGAAGCAGAACGCCGCCTGCGCAGCCTTTACCGGCGTTGGGCGTTCCTTAATGGATGCAGACGCCCACGATCGAGCCGCCCAGGATCCTGCCCGAAAGCGTCGACCGAAGCCTCTACCGGATGATCCACGGGCTCCCGCACTCGCCGCTTGGCGATCGTTACGTGACGATGCTTTCCGATCTCGGCGAGGGCCTCGGCTGGGTGGCGGCGGGCCTCGCTGTGGCATGGATGGGAGGATCGAAGGGCCGGCGCGCGGGCCTGGCGACGGCGATCGCCTCCCTGGGCACCACCTACCTGGTGCAGCGAATCGTCAAGCCCGTCTTCAGGAGGCGGCGCCCGCATGTCGGGCGCGATGTGCTGGTCGTCGGCATCCGGACCACGGATGCGTCATTTCCTTCCGGCCACAGCGCCTCGTCGTTCGCCGCGGCGACGGCGATGGCGGCTTTTTATCCGAAGATCTCCCCCCTCGTCTTCGCGCTCGCGGCCGGAGTGGGCGTTTCGCGCGTCCACCTGGGCCATCACTTTCCGAGCGACGTCGCGGTGGGCGGTGTGATCGGCATCGCAGCCGGCAGCCTGCTCGCGTGGCTGATCAAAGCGCCGGAGGCGCTTTAGGGGCCAAAAAACAGTGGAGGGCTCGGCCATTGCTGGCCAAGCTCCCCCACTTGGGTAACGAGCGGGGCAGATCGAGTACCGAGCAGGCTTTGCCACGCCGAAGGAACGTACGCGCCGGGTTCAATGTCCGCGACGCCGCCACCGCCTCGCGCCGCGGGTATGGGCGTGCCGCTCGGGCGTTTTTTTCGTAGCGGACATCCCTGCGTTGGAGGTGCTCGATGGCGACGACAGTTCGCGACGTCATGACCAAAGACCCGGTGGCGATGAGCTCGGACGCGTCGGTGGCCGAGGCCGCCAAGGCGATGAGCGATCTTCGGATCGGAACAGTGGTCGTGATGGAACAGGACAAGCCCTGTGGCATCGTGACCGACCGCGACATCACCGTGCGTGCGGTCGCGACCGGTGGCGATCCGTCGACGATACGGCTCGCCGACATCTGCACGCGCGATATCGCGGCCGTGCGGCCGGATCAATCAGTCGGTGACGCGATTCAGCTGATGAAGTCTCGAGACATCAAGCGGCTGGTCGTCATGACCGACAGCAAGCTCGAGGGGATCGTGTCACTCGGCGACCTGGCCGCACGTGGCGAGGACGCCGATGTCGAGGACGACATCAGCCGCGCCGAGCCGAACAACTAGGCGACGAGGGACTCGATCCCTCAGCCGCTTTCGGGTCGAGGCCTGCCATCTTCGATCGGAGCCTCTGGCGGGACAAGCGGTGCTTCGACCGGAGCGGCTTCCATCGCCCCCGAGGCCCGCATCAGGGCGCGCGCCTCTTCGAGTCGGGGCCCGGCCACGCTGACGAGAAAGCGCCCGGACTCGACTTCCTGCTCGTAGTAGAGGGCGCGGTCGCCGGACGCCGACATGCTGAGCAGACCTCCGGCCAAGCCTCCCGTGGCCGCGCCGGCGACCGCGGCGAACAGAAAGGTGGCCAGGATGTTGCCCGCGACCAGCGGGTGCACACCGGGCACCATGCCGGTGACAAGCGCACCCACCAGGGCGCCCAGCAGCGTGCCGAAACCGACCCCGGCGGCGACCTTGAGGCCATAGTGGCCGCGGCGCCGGACGGCCGGCGTGGAGATCGAAACCTGGTCCGCCCCGAAGCCCGCCTCCTTGAGTTTTCCAAGGGCATGATCGGCCTCTGAGCGGGTCCTGAACAAGCCCACAACTGTGTCTGGCATTTGCTCCTCCTACAGACCTAGAACGCCTATCCTGTGCCGACCATGGCGATCCGCTCCGAGCTTGCCGGCTACAGCACCGCCCAGGCAAGAGGAGCTCTGGAGGGCCTGCCCCGGTGCGATTACGACATCGTGATCAAGCCGCTGCGCTATCGCAACGGTCCCCACCTGGCGGCGCGTTGCGAGTTCGATGACCGTCGCATCGTGCTGCAGGTCCCGATCCCATTCCGTGCTTTCAAGGAGCCTGTGATCTACGCAGCTCGGCGCAAGCGCGGCGAGGGCATGCGCTTCGCGTGGGCCTCGGAGACGGTCTACTTCCGCAGCCGCCGCGATGTGCTGCGATTCCTGTACTGCCACGAATGGATGCATTGGTACCTGCACGAGGTGCTGGGCAAAGGAGCCGCGGCGGAGACGGCATGCGACCGTTTTGCCCTGCGCAATTTCCGCCGCCGCTACGTCACCACCGACGATGCCGACGCCGCGCTCAGGCGGCGGCCGCTGAAGGTACGCGCGTCGGTCTGAGGCCGGCCTCCTCCGCAAGCTCGGCGAACACGATCGCGTCCTTGATCGCGTAGCCCGCGGTGTCGTTGTTGAAGAACACGAACACATCCGCGTCAGCGGGCCATGTTTCGCCGATCCTCGAGACCCACCGCCTGAGCCCTTCGCGCTCGTAGCCGGGCGCACGCGCGCCCTGGCCCTCGTGGAAGCGCACAAAGCCCCAATCGGCGGTGCGCCACCCAGGCTGCTCTCGCCGTGGGCTGTCGGCCAGGCAGAGGGCGGCGTGATGCTGCTCGAGCAGGCTGTGTGTTTCTGCTGTGAACCACGTCTCGTCGCGAAACTCGACCGCGACTCTTACGGCCCGGTCGAAAAGGACCAGCGTTTCCTCCAGCAGTCTCAGGTTGACCTTGAATCGAGGCGGCAGCTGCAGCAGAACGGGGCCGAGCTTAGAACCGAGTCCGCGGGCCCGCTCGATGAATCGGTGCACCGGCTCGGTCGGGTCCTGCAGCCGCTTGAGGTGGGTGAGGTAGCGGCTCATCTTCAACGCGAAGAGAAAATCCTCGGGCGTGCTCACCCTCCAGTGCTCGAAGACTGATTTCTCCGGCAGGTTGTAGAAGGTGTTGTTCACCTCCACGGCCTGGAAGCGTTCTGCGAAGTACGGCAGCCACTCGCGCTGGGGAAGCTTGGCTGGATAGAAGACGCGCTTCCAGTGCGGGTACTGCCATCCCGATGTGCCGACGAACAACATCGCGTCTATGAAAACGCTTCGCCGTCCTTTCGCAACAGACGATGACGGCGATCGGCTTCAGTCGGGCGGCAAGATCACGGTCTACGAAGTCGCGCCGGCGATGTAGCCCGGTTCGGCTAACCGACCTCGAGCAGCGAAACCCGTTTCGTCGCCGTCAGCCGGCCTCGGGCGCCTGAAAGGTACGTGCCCGAGGTCGGCGCGACATCCGAGTAATCGCCGCCGATCGCCACCGTCACGTAACCCAGCCCGCCGCGGCTCGCGTGCGTCGGGTCGAAGGCGTGGGCGATCGCCTCGCCTGACCCGTCACGCGCCGGCAACACGACCTCGACCCACGCATGCGTGCCGCCCTGTCCGAGCAGGTGTCCGGACACGTATCGCGAGGGAAGAGCGCACGCGCGGCACACCGCCAGCATCACGTGCGCGTAGTCCTGGCACACGCCCGCGCCAAGGCCGAGCGCCTCGGCCGCCGTGGTGCGCACACCCGTCACGCCGTACCGGTAGGTCATCGACTGGTAGACCCAGTCGTTGATCCGGTCCGCCAGAGGCAATCCCCAATCCGCCGCCTGCGCCAGATCGTCGGCGGCACGGTTGATGCGCTCGTCGGCATGGGTCAGTGCGGACGGCTCGAGCAGGTATCCGTCGGCCAGCCATCCATCCGGCAACCGGTTCGGCTGCGCGGCCTGGCGCTCGACAGAGACTTCGGCGACGAACTCGATCGCGTCAGCCACACGTGGCGCGAACACTTCGATGATCATGTTTCCGAACCGATCGCTCCGGCTCTCCAGGCGCGCGCCGTCAAGGCCCACCGACACGTCGTGCCACAGCCGCCGCTGGTCACCGAAGCGCTCGGGCGGGATGACAACCAGGCGGTGGCTGAGGTCGCGGATCGGTTCGGGATACTCGTAGCGGAAGGTCTGGCGCAGGAGGTAAGACGCCCGCCGGGCGGCAACCCAGTCGACCGAGGAGGGCTCGATCGCCATCAACCGTCGTGCCCGGCTGAGTCTGGGTCCGCCCAGACGGCCATGGATCGAAACACGGCCGGCCCGAACGTGGTCAGCATGGCGACGTCCAGGGCGTCGCGGCCGCGGCCGATCAGCACCCGGCCGACGCGACGCTCGTTGTTGCGCGGGTCGAATGTCCACCAGCGGTCGCCCAGGTAGACCTCCATCCAGGCGGCGAAGTCCATCGGAGCCGGATTGGGCGGCACATAAATGTCGGGCAAGTATCCAAATACGTAACGCGCCGGGATGTTGAGTGCCCGGCAGAACGTGATCGCCAGGTGCGCCAGGTCGCGGCAGACGCCCTTGCGCTGCTCCAGCACGTCGACCGCGGTCGTGAGCGGGTTGCTGGTGCCGTACTGGAACGCAATGTTGTCGTGGACCCAGTCGCAAATCGCCTGCACCCTCGCCCCGCCTGGCTCGGTGGCGCCGAAC
>Ga0209375_1000586_pt1 | contig 30536 bp, 24 predicted proteins | sample GraSoiAngelo_131_FD_185888 | JGI IMG/M metagenome (GOLD analysis project Ga0209375, IMG submission 185888) | Grasslands soil microbial communities from the Angelo Coastal Reserve, California, USA - 14_0929_02_30cm (SPAdes) (version 2) | ecosystem: Environmental > Terrestrial > Soil > Grasslands ...
TGCGGGCGCGGTTCGGGACGGCGGCGCCGGCGGGGACATATTACCTGGGGCGGGGATGCGAGTTCTGCAACTACACGGGGTACCGGGGGCGGGTGGCGATCTTCGAGATCGCGGAGATGGACGATGAGCTGCGCCACCTGGTGATCAACCGGGTGCCGCACCACACGCTGAAGGAGGCGGCGGTGGCGGCGGGGATGACGACGCTGCTGGAGGACGGGCTGAAGAAGGCGGCGGCGGGGGTGACCTCGCTGGCTGAGGTGTGGCGCGTGGTGCAGGTGGAGCGGGCCAACGGCCCGGAGGAACCAACAGACGGGAACGGGGAAACGGGGGAACGCGGGAACGCGACTGCGGACGTTGAGGCAGTGGCGCGATCCCGCGATCCCGTGTTACCGCGTTCCCGGTAGTCGACTTTCAAAAGGTGGGCGGGGCCTGGTCCGTGTCCCCCCCGGATCCGGCGCGGGATCCCCCTCGGTGCGGTGGACAGCCGGGTCCCGCCTCCAAATTTTTCTGCTGAGCTTCGTTTGATTCTTAGGGTGCGACGGCGGCAGTAGCCGCATCGACGGCGGTAGCCGCGTCGACCATTCCGTGCCCGAATTCCTGCCGGTCTCCCAGCGGTTGTGCAGTGCGTTTGAGGATCGCAGCCACCTGATGCGGGTTGAGGTTGGGATTCTGAGAGAGCATTAATCCTACGACGCCGGCGACGTGGGGCGCCGCGAAACTGGTCCCAAATGGTCCGCGCAAATACCCTGTCGCACAGGTCGGCAGTGGGACTGTGGTAGCACATCCCAGGGCGCTCATCACAGCAGTGCTCTGAATCCCCCAAGATGTCCTCGGCTCGGGGAGCGTAGTGTTCGGGCGGAAGCATTGAGGAAGAATGAGCGAACCGGAGTCTCCTCCAGGCGCAACCAAGTCTACGGCCGCCCCGAAGTCGCTATATGGAACTTCGCGGATCGTATCATCCATCAAACGGAAAACGGTCCCGAGAACATCGAACGGAACGTGCTGAGGGTCAGGGACGAACGGGCACGGTCGGATGCCGGTAGCGCCGATACTGATGACCTGGGGGACGTCCGATGGAACATGGGCCACCGGTCCGTTGGTGCTGATTCCTTCGTTGCCTGCCGAAGCGACAATGGTCACTCCTTGCCGCACCACTTGGCTGACGACGCGATTCCACGCTTTCCAGAGCGCGTTGTCTTGTGGGCGGAGGATAAGGCTGCCGAGACTGAGATTGATCACCTGCGCCCTGGTCCTGTGCGTGAGGGGGTCCAGTGTGGCGGCGTCCAGCATGGCGGCGAAAATTGCGCTTTCGGAAGCAATCGGTTGGTGGGTGATCGGATCTTCGCGAAATACATTGTAGCTGGCGATCGAAAGGTTCGGTCCCACGCCGACGACCCTCCCGTGCCCAAAGGCCGCGGCCACGATGCCAGCGACCATGGTGCCATGCGCGCCTCCGGTGTTCTGGAGATTAAACAAGATGCTGGGGTAGGACAGACAATCCTCGTCTTTTCTCCCAGCCTGCGAGAAGCAATTGCTGAACCGAAGGTTGGGAATGAGGTCAGGATGGTTCGACGCGACGCCGGTATCGATGATCGCCACGACGATGTCCGACGAACCTGTGACGCCAGCGGCCCAGGCGACGTCGGCGCGCACGCGGCGGATGTGCCACTGACGCAAGAAGTAGAGGTCGTCCGTGGAGGGATCCGGTGCGAACGCAAGGGCGGACCCAGATGCCTCCGGTTCAAATTCGGCCGCATACTGAGCGGGCAGTGGATGTTCACGATCCTCGCCGACAGCGTCGACTGGTCCGGAGCGGCTCAGAACGTCCGAAAACGTTGGAGAATCAGAGATCGCGACCGCGATGCCTACCTCGGGGAAAATCCGCGCCAGTTTTCCTCCCGCTGACTCAATCAGGGAACCGGCTCCAGGCGGAATCCTCGCGCCTTTGAACAAGACAACAAATCGCCTTTGTGTCTCCGCCGTTTGGGCGGGAGAGGGGTGGGGAAACACACCTAGTACGAGCAGCCCGACGACGAAAGACACGCATCCCACGACGACTGCGCGCATGGCGCTCGCAACCTCCGGTTTGCTTCGCCTATCTGGCACTCTGATGCCCTGCGGGGGGACGTCGGAAGATGCAGCCGGGGACCGTCCGCGCCTGGAAGTTCGTGCGAATCTTCCAGCCAGATCGTTGGAAGATTGGACGGGAGGCTCTATTCCGATGCGTGCGCCACATTATAGCATGCACCGCGGCGCGCGCAATGAGAGTTCCCCCGACTCCCGCCGCGGTTCTTCCTCTATATTGACGCTGATTTTCCCTGCGTGCTAAAATTCGCCTCACAACTGGCGATGACGGGGAAGAGTAGGCTGGTTGCGGTCCATAGCGAGCCGGAGACGCGGTGTGAGCCGGCGGCCCAGGCCAACAGAAGATCCCCCCAGAGCTGCGCACCGAATCACTGAAGTAGGCTGCGCCGGAGCCTCGGCCGTGACTTCGAGAGCGGAATCGGATCCAATGTGTGTTGGTCCCGTTCCGAGTTGAGCGCTGAGCCGCTGCATATGTTCCGGGTGAGCGGCTCTGACGCTGGGTGGTACCGCGGATGATCCCGTCCGTCCCAGATGGGGCGGACGATTTTCATTTTCCTGGAGCGCATTCATGCCGACGTTCAAGCCGGTGCCTTCAAAGATCGACTTTCCCGCGCTGGAGCGGGAGGTCCTGGCCTGGTGGCAGGCACAGGGGATCGTGGGCAAGTACGTGCGCCGCAACGAGCGGTCCCGGCAGCGCTGGTCGTTCCTGGACGGTCCGATCACCGCCAACAACCCCATGGGCGTGCACCATGCCTGGGGCCGGACGTATAAAGACCTGTTTCAGCGTTACCGGACGATGCGCGGATTCCGCCAGCGCTACCAGAATGGCTACGACTGTCAGGGGCTGTGGGTGGAGGTGAACGTCGAGCGCGATCTAGGCTTTCGCAGCAAGCGCGACATCGAGACGTTCGGCATCGGGCCGTTTGTGAATCTCTGCAAGGAACGCGTGCTGACGTACGCCGCGCAAATCACGGAGCAGTCGATCCGGCTGGGGATGTGGATGGATTGGGAGGATCCCGCCCTGCTGCGCCGGCTGGCCGAGGCGATGCGCGCAGATCCGGCGCGGCGCCTCAGTGTGCAGGGCCGCAGCGGGTCGGTCGCGGCCACCGCCGAACAGCTCGTGGGTCAGCTGGGCTCTCCCCAGCTCGGGGGCTCGTATTTTACCTTCTCCGACGAGAACAACTATCAGATCTGGGCGTTCCTCAAGAAGTGCTGGGAGCGCGGGATGGTGTACAAGGGCCATGATGTTATGCCCTGGTGTCCCCGCTGCTCGACCGGCATCAGTGAGCACGAGATCGTCACGGAAGGGTACCAGGAAAAGACCCACCCGGGAGTGTTCCTCCGGTTTCCACTTGTCGACCGTGCGGACCGATCGCTGCTGGTGTGGACCACCACGCCGTGGACCCTCACCAGCAACGTGGCGGCGGCCGTGCATCCGGACCTGGTCTATGCCGTGGTGCGCCAGGGACGAGAGGAGCTCGTGCTGGCCGAAGGCACGCTCGGCGCGCTGAGCGGAGACTACACGGTCGTCGAGCGGCTGCCCGGCAGCCGGCTGGTCGGGGCGCGGTATCGCGGTCCGTTCGATGACCTGCCACCGCAGCGGGGCATCGAGCACCATGTGATTCCGTGGAAGGATGTCGGCGCGGAGGAAGGCACCGGCATCGTGCACATCGCCCCCGGCTGCGGCGCGGAAGACTTTGCGCTGAGCAAGGAACACGGGCTTCCGGTGATTGCCCCGATCGATGAGTTTGGCGTGTTCATCGACGGCTTTGGGTCGCTCGTCGGCAAGAAGACCGGTGAGGCGGCGGAGCCGATCATCCAGCACCTGCGCGCGACCGGCCGGCTCTATAAGGTCGAGCCGTACACCCACCGCTATCCGGTCTGCTGGCGCTGCGAGACCGAACTCGTCTTCCGGCTGGTAGACGAGTGGTTCATCGCCATGGATCCCGTGCGTGAGCAGCTCAAACAGATCACCCAACGGATCCACTGGATCCCAGACTTCGGCCTGGACCGCGAGCTGGACTGGCTGCGCAACATGCACGACTGGATGATCAGCAAGAAGCGGTACTGGGGTCTGGCGCTCCCGATCTACGAGTGCGCGAAATGCGGCCACGTGGACGTCATCGCATCGGCGGAGGAGCTTCGAGCGCGAGCGGTGGCGGGGTGGCAGGACTTCGAGGGTCACTCGCCTCACCGGCCATGGATCGATGCTGTGAAAATCCGGTGCAGCAAGTGCGGGGCGACGGTCTCGCGCATTGCGGACGTCGGCAACCCCTGGCTGGACGCCGGCATCGTGTCGTTCTCCACCATGGGGTACCGGACGCATCCCGACACCTGGCAGCAGTGGTACCCGGCGGACTTCATCACCGAGAGCTTCCCCGGCCAGTACCGCAACTGGTTCTACTCGCTGCTGGTGATGGCGGCCGTGCTGGACGGGCGTGAGCCGTTCCGCACCTGCCTGGGCTACGCGCTGGTGCGCGACGAGCGCGGCGAGGACATGCACAAGAGCAAGGGCAACGCCATCGAGTTCAACGAAGCGGCCGACCGCGCCGGCGTGGATGTGATGCGCTGGGCCTACTGCGTCCAGAACCCGGCCGCCAACCTGAACTTCGGTTACGGGCTGCTGGACGACGTCCGGCGGCGATTTGTGATCCCGCTGTGGAATGTGGTCGCCTTCTTCGTCACCTATGCCAACCTGGAAAGTTTTGACTTCCCCTCATTGATGCACACCCGGCCCCGGCTCGGGACACTGGATCGATGGCTGCTCTCCCGTGCGAACCGGCTGGCCGCCACAGTGCAGGAGCACCTGGACGAGTACGATCCCGCAGGCGCCAGCCGGCCGGTGGAAGCGTTTGTGGACGACCTCTCCAACTGGTACGTGCGCCGCAGCCGGAGGCGGTTTTGGAAGAGCGAGGATGATGACGACAAGCGCGCCGCCTACCACACCCTGTATCATGCCCTGCGTACCTTGACGCTTGTGCTCGCGCCGTTTGTCCCATTCCTCGCCGAACGGATCTATCAGGACCTGGTGAGGCCGGTGGAGCCGGATGCGCCGGAGAGCGTGCATCTGTGTGATGTTCCCACCCCGGATCGGACCCTGGTAGACGAGAATCTGGATGCGCTGGTGGAAGGGGTGCGGACCCTCGTCACCCTTGGCCGGGCGGCCCGGGGCCACGCCCGGATCAAGGTCCGCCAACCTCTGCCGGCCGTCTTGCTGGTGACCCGGCACCGCGCGCTGCGCGACCACGAGGAGCTGCTGGCGCAGCTGGCCGACGAGCTGAATGTCAAGGCGGTCCGGTTCGTGGACGATCCCAGCCGCTACGTGTCGTTTGAGATCAAGGTCCGCTTCGATCTGCTGGGGCCGCGCCTGGGTGCGCGTGTTCAGGACGTGGCCCGCGCCGTGCGGTCCCTCGATCCCGCCACCGTCCTGCGCGCGCTGGAGCGGGACGGCCGTCTCAGCGTCCCGCTTAACGGCGAGGAGGTCATCCTCTCGCGTGACGAGGTCGTGGCCCGGATGCACGAGGCACAGGGGTACGCGGCGGAAGGGCAGGCCGGCGAGTTCGCCGTGCTCGAGACCACGCTGACCCCGGATCTGGTGCTGGAGGGCCAGGCCCGGGAACTCGTCCACCAGATCCAGAACCTCCGCAAAGATGCGGGGCTGGCAGTGGACGACCGTATCGCCGTCTTCCATGACGGCGGCCTGGAGCCGATTCTAGGCGCGCATCGGGCATATATTGAGCGGGAAACGCTGGCCGTGGAGATGCGGGCCGACCCCGCCCGCGTCCGGCACACCTTGCTGCTGGATGGGCGGCAGGTAAGAGTCGGGATCGCCAAAATGGCGCGCCCCCACAAAGGGGGAACGTAGACGGAATTGTGAATTGTAAATTGTGAATTGAGTTGCCGGACCCGGTTTGCAAATTCAGAATCGACAATTCACAATCCACAATGGTTTTTTGGAGCGGGAGATGGCGGACAAGGTGATCGGGGTATTGGGCGGCATGGGGCCGTGGGCCACGCTCGATCTGTTTGAGAAGATCCTGCGACTGACCCCCGCGCAGGTCGATCAAGACCACTTCCGCCTGGTCATCGACAACAATCCGAAGATCCCCGACCGGTCGCCCGCCATCCTCGGCGATGGCGAGGATCCGACGCCCGCGCTGGTGGCCACCGCGAAAAACCTCCAGCAGGCCGGCGCAGACTTCCTCGTCATCCCGTGCAACACCGCGCACTTTTTCTACGAGCGCATCGCGGCGGCGGTGTCCATTCCCGTGCTGCACATCATGGACGAGGTAGCGACCGCGGCGCGCGAAGCTGTACCTGATGTGCGGGTGCTGGGCGTCCTGGCGACCGAGGCCACGATGGCGTCCGGCCTGTACCAGCGTGCCTGCGGGAGAGGCGGTATCGAGGTCGTCGGGCCCGATCCCGCGGGCCAGCGGGTCGTCAACCGCGCGATCTATGGCGTGAAGGCCGGACAGATGGGCCCGGAAGTGACCCAGGGCCTGGTGCGTGTTGCCACCCATCTCCTGGCGCAGGGTGCCCAGGCCGTCGTGTTGGGGTGCACCGAACTCCCGTATGTCATGAAGCCTCATGATCTCCAGGTCCCGCTGCTGGATTCGAACCTCGTCCTCGCCCGCGCGGCCGTCCGCCTTGCGACCGGGACGCCTCAACACGCGTCGACCCGATAGTCAAGGCTGCCACTTCTCGGCGGCACCCCGTTGATTAAGGCCTCAGCCTCGCGTCGATCGGTGGAATAATTAGGTTTGATATCGGGGCTTGCTAATAGAGGGGTCATCGGATACACTACCGACAGCCGAGCGGCAACGTACGTGTGTACGGCATTGGCAACGCTCGCGCCGATGTGTTTCGGCGGGGATCAGGAGGATCATGCATGGCACCAAAGACGATGAAAAGTCGAGCAAAACCCGCATCGCGCCTGCGGTCCACGCAGGTCGTCGCCCGCAGAGCCAGCGCCAAGACGGCCCGTCCACTCCCGGTAACCAAAGCGGCAAAGGTACCGTTTCGCGGAAAGCCGCTGGGCCGCCGGGAAGTCTCCGAACTCAGAAAGATGCTGGAGCAGGAGCGGGACCGCCTCATGGCCGAGCTGGAGGCGATGGAGGAGCACGCCCCCGAAGTTGATGAGCAGGTGGGCATGGACATCGGTGGTGGGTACGATGAGGACCTCGCCGATGTGGCCAGCAGCACGTTTGAACGGGAGAAGAGCGTGGCCCTGGAGTCCAGTGTGCAGCATACGCTGGCCCAGGTCGAAGAGGCATTGCAGCGGATTGAAGAGGGCACCTACGGGCGCTGCCTGCGTTGCGGCAACCCGATCGACTTTGCCCGTCTGAAGGTCCTTCCCTACGCGACGCTGTGCATTCGGTGCAAAGAGCTGGAGGAGAAGGCGTCTCACTGAGACACGTGCCGTCGCGATCATCGGGGCCTCGCACGGGAACCGTCATGCTGATCACCGGCGTGGTCGCGCTCGACCAGGCGCTGAAGGCACTCGTCATCCGGACGCTCCCGATGGGCGCCAGCATCGTCCTGCTCCCCATCCTCAGCCTCACGCGCATGCACAACCCCGGTGTCGCCTTCAGCCTACTTCCGCAAGTCCCGGCGTTCGTGCCCGCCGTCATCGTCGCCACCCTGCTGGTGCTGCTCTTCCGTCATGAGGCAGGATGGGCGCAGGATCCGCAGGCACAGCGAGCTCTGGCATTGCTTGCCGGCGGCGCGGTGGGGAACCTGATCGACCGGGTGCGCTTCGGCGCGGTGATCGACTATCTCGATCTGCACATCTGGCCGGTGTTCAACCTGGCCGACATCGCGGTGACGATTGGTGCGGCGCTCTTGATTCTCTCGCTGGTGGCCCGCACCCAGGCGACAGCGCAGCCCCGGGGTGATCGATGAGACCGATTCTGTTCCAGATTGGCCCGTTCCCCATTTCCTCGTTTGGCCTCTTCTTACTGCTGGCGTTTGTGGTCAGCATCGCCCTGGCCCGCCGGCGGGCTGCCCCGCTGGGGATCGATCCCTCGCAGATGCTGGACATTGCACTGTACATGATCATCGGCGGCATCGTGGTCGGCCGCCTGGGCTACGTGGTGGCCAACCTGCCGACCTTCGTGCAGGAGCCGGTGCGCATTGTGACCATCTGGCAGGATTCAGGGCTCGCCTTCTACGGGGCGCTCCTCGGCGGAGGTGCCGTGGCCGCCCTGTATGCGCGCTCCCGGCAGATACTGCTGCGCCGCTTCCTCGACGTGTTTGCCCCGCCGCTCGCGGCAGGCTACGCGGTGGCGATGATCGGGGCCCTGCTGCACGGGCTCTACCTCGGCCGGCCGACCACCGTGCCGTGGGCGGTGCAGATGGTGTTTGAACAGCGGCATCCCGCACCGATGTACCTCCTTATTGCCTCCGTGGGAACATACATTGTGCTGCGTTTCCAGGAGCACCGCACGACGGGCGCAGGCACACTGTTCTTCCTGTGGCTCACGCTGCATGCCTTAACGCGGGTTGCGGTAGAGTTCTTTGTTGAGAGCCCGGCCGTTGTGGGACCACTGACGCTCGCCCAGGCGGCCAATGTCCTCGCGGCGGCGGCGGGGATCGTAGGCCTCGTGGTCGTGACCCGCCCTCAGCCCGAGCCGGCGCCGTCAGAAACGCCGGCGATGCAGCAGGACGCCCACTGAAACGAACCTGCAGGACTAGGGATTGGGGACTGGGGACTAGTCACAGCAACAGAGCGCACATTGTCGTTCCCAGCCCCTAATCCCCAGTCCCCAGTCCCGCAATTATCCTCATGACTGAGCATCACATCTATTATGTTGACGCCGCCCACGAGGACGTCCGGCTCGATACTTTCTTGACCGCGCATCTGCCCGCGCACTCCCGGTCCCGCATAAAGGCGCTCATCGAAACCGGCCATGTCACCGTCGATCGGGGTACGGCCAAACCAGCGCTCCACCTCCGGCGGGGACAACGCGTTGAGGTCGTGGTGCCTCCTCCGCCCCCCGCCACGGTGGCGCCTGAAGATATCCCCCTTCCTGTCGTGTTCGAGGATGAACACCTGCTGGTCATCAACAAGCCTCCAGCCCTCACCGTCCATCCTGGCGCCGGGCGGCCGTCAGGCACGCTGGTGAACGCCGTGCTGGCCCGCGTTCCGGGCCTGGCCGGAGTCGGGAGCAGGCAGCGGCCGGGGATCGTCCACCGGTTAGATAAAGACACCTCAGGACTGCTGGTCGTAGCTAAGACACCTGTCGCCTACGCATCGCTGTCATCTCAAGTAGCTCGGCGGACCGTGAACCGGACGTACCTGGCCTTGGTGCATGGGGTGCTGCCGCACGACGAGCGCACGATCACCGCGCCAATCGGCCGGCACCCCCGACATCGCACGCGCATGGCGGTCGTGTCCCGCGGTCGAGAGGCGATCACCCGGTACCGGGTCCTGGAACGCCTGGCCCGCTACACGCTGGTGGAAGCCCATCTCGTTACCGGTCGCACCCACCAGATCCGGGTGCACTTCGCACATATTGGGCATCCGGTCGCAGGAGACCCTGTCTACGCCGGCCGGCCGGACGAACTGGGCATTGGGCGGCAGGCGCTACACGCGCATCGCCTGCAGTTCCTCCACCCCGCCTCCGGGAAGGAGATGGCGTTCGAGGCCCCGCCACCAGCGGACTTCACCGCGGCTGTCGAACGGGCCAGGGCGCAGGGAGCGGCACAGGACCGGCGAAAGGGGCGGCACAGATGACCGTTCCGGCGATGCGGGAAAAGGCGCGCGTCATGGATGCCGATGCGATCCGCCGGGGGCTGGTGCGCATGACGCACGAGATCCTCGAGCGGAACAAGAGCGCCGAACATCTCGCGCTGGCCGGCGTGCCCAGGCGTGGGGTACCGCTGGCCCACCGTCTGGCCGGGATGATCGCCGAGATCGAGCGCGTGCAGGTGCCGGTGGGCACGCTGGACATCACCAGGCATCGTGACGACCGGCCCGCGCATCCGACGTCCACCGTCCGCGCGGCCCCGCTCCCGTTTCCCGTCGCCGGGAAGACGATCGTCCTCGTAGACGATGTGCTGTATACGGGGCGCACCGTGCGGGCGGCGCTGGACGCGCTCGTCGACCTCGGCCGGCCGTCAGGCATTCAACTGGCGGTGTTGATCGACCGTGGGCATCGCGAGCTGCCGATCCGCCCCGACTACGTGGGGAAGAACCTCCCGACCTCGTCGCACGAGCACGTGGCCGTGCGATTGCAGGAGATAGATGGGAAGGATGAGGTCGTGATTGAAGAGCCGACGACGTGACTCGTGATTCGTGACTCGTGATTCGTAACGACCTCTGTCGAACGCGGGGTGGTGCGAGCTTGCGTTCACAGCATTTCGCAGTTTTCGAATCACTAATCACGAATCACGTTTTTTCGGTAGTTCGGGCTTCACCTGCAGCGTTCGCTCATGCGTGTAGGTCACCTGTCCCGGCTTCGCCCCCCGCGGCTTGCGCACGTACCGCCTGCGCGTGACGTCGACGGCGGCCCCGGCTGCGCCCCGCGCCCGGCTGAAGTAGGCCGCGATCGCCGCCGCCTGCTGGAGGGTGTCCTCCGACGGCAGCTTAGCGCCGCTCTTGAGAATGACGTGCGCCCCGGGGAGCCCGCGCGCATGCAACCAGATGTCATCCGGTGACGCGCGCTTGAACGTCAGAACATCATTTTCGTGGTTGGTCCGGCCCACCAGCACCGTGGCGCCGTCTGCCAGGACGAACCGGCGTGGCCCGGCGGTCGCCGATGGGCGCGTACGCGCCGCGCGGCCGCGCATGTACCCCTCGCCGGCCAGTTCACGCCGCAGGTCAAACAGGTCATCACCCGAGGTGGCCTGCTCGATCAGCGCGCGCACCGAATCCAGATACGCGCGTTCGTCAGCGGCGGCTCGTAGGCGTGCCTCCAGCGCCGGTCGGGCCGACCGCACACGGCCATAGCGTTTGAACAGCCGCTGGGCATTCTCGACCGCCGACAGCGCAGGGTCAAGATCAATCGTCACGGGCGCGCCGTCGAATCCGGGCAGCGTGGCGCGCGGCGCCCCCGGTGGGATTGCGGACGCGTAGGCCAGCAGGAGTTCTCCCTGCTGCCGCAGCGTTCCGGTCCGGTCCGCCTCCTCCATGGCGCGCTGCACCTCGGCAGCGGTGCGTTCGACTCGCTCCAGCGCGCCGCGCACCACTGCCAGGAGCGCGGAGCGTTCCTCCTCGATGCGGGCAGCGGCTCCAAACCTGCTCAGCACAATCTCCACGGCTTCGCTCATGCTGGAGGCCGGCACCGGCCGCAGTCTCCCCAGGGAGACAAATAGGAACGGGGCGAACCCGACCGGATCGTTGCCGTCATAAATGACGACCGGGGCAAACGCCGCGCGTGTGACGGTGGCCACGAGATCCTGCAGCGCATCCCATAGGCGCGCCGCCCCGCCTGCCTGGGCGCGCGCGGGCGCGGCCGGATCCAGCCCTGCCCGCACCGCGACTTCTGCGGCAAGCGGCGGGCTCAATCCCAGGACTGATGCCACCAGTGAAGCGGCCAGCGGCTCATCCGAGGACGACAGCAGGGCAGCGAGCGCCTGCGCGCCGAGGATGGCTGGTGCGGGCCGGTCCGCCGGCGGAACCACGTACGGGCGGCCGGGCAGGACTTCTCGCACCGAGGACTTGGCGCGCGGCACGGACTTGAGGCTTCCGGTGATGATCCCATCCTCAACGAGGATCAGATTGCTGTGCCGTCCCATGATCTCGGCAACGAGATCGGCGCGGCCGCGGTCCGTCTCAAACGTGAGTGTAAGGATGCGCTCAAACGGAGGCTGCCGCACGCCGGCCAGCGTGGCCGATTCGAGCCGGCTGCGCAGCTGCTGGGCGAAGGCCGACGGCTCGCCGCTGGCGCTGGGGGAGGCGAGGTGGATGCGCGCCCAGCGAGGGTCGATCGAGCTCAGGATGGTGGCGGTCCCGGACGGCCCGCGGACGGCGAGGGCGACCTCCTCGGGGGCGGGCTGCGTCACCCGCACGACCCGTGATCCGACCAGCGCGGTCACGTCCCGGGCGACGGCGGCCAGCACGACGCTGTCGAACGATGTCACCAGGCGCGGCATTCTCGGTTCACGATACCGTAGGACTTCCACTTACGCAAATACGGGACTAGGGACTTGGGACTGGGGACTAGACAATACCCAAAGATGTCTTGGGAACTGAGGCGGTGTAGTCGCCAGTCCCTAGTCCCCATTCCCTAGTCCCGTTGTTGCACAGGAGACCCTTTCCATCGACAAGAATGACGTTTCCCATGATCCGCAGCATGACAGGGTACGGCAGTGCGGAGTTGCTGACGCCGGCACGCCGGTTCACCGTCGAGATCCGATCCGTGAACCACCGTTTCAGTGAGATTCTGGTGCGGCTGCCCCGCGATCTCGGTGCGCTAGAAGATCGCGTGCGCGCCCTGGTGCAGTCGCGTGTGTTGCGGGGTCGCGTCGACGTTACTATAATGAGGGAAGAACGCGCCGCGCGGCCCAAAACTGTGCGGTCTGATACAGATCTTGCGCGTGCATACGCCCAGGCGTTGCGGGAGTTAGCCGACGTCCTGGGCGTTGCTGGTGAGATCGGTCTTTCGCACATTGTCTCCCTCCCCGATGTGGTGAAAGTGGAGGAGACGCGCGAGGATGTGGAAGCGCTGTGGCCGGACCTGGGGCGCGCCGTGGACGAGGCCGTGGGGGCGCTGGTCACGATGCGAGAGGCTGAGGGCCGGCGGCTGGCCGCCGATCTGCTGGCGCGGGTCGATCGCGTGGAGGGCTTCACCCGCGTGATCGAGGCCCACGCCCACGCCGCCGCGGGCGAGTACGCGCAGCGGCTGCGCCAGCGGGTGGCGGAGTTGCTGCGCGAGGTTCCCGTGGATGAGGCCCGGCTGGCCACGGAGATTGCCATCTTCGCCGAGCGTGTAGATGTCAGCGAGGAAGTGACCCGGCTGCGCAGTCACCTCGTGCAGTTCAGGGAGGATGTCACCCACGCTACCGGGGCCGTCGGGCGACGGCTGGAGTTTGTCCTTCAGGAGATGGGCCGTGAAGCGAATACCATCGGGTCCAAGGCGAGCGATCTGGAGATTACCCGCGCGGTGATCGGGGTGAAGGGCGAACTGGAAAGCCTGCGCGAGCAAGTGCAGAACGTGGAATAGCCATGAAGGACGCGCTGGAAGATCCGCGGCTCATCAACATCGGGTTCGGCAACATCGTCGCCGCCAGCCGGATCATTGCCATCGTCGCGCCTGACTCCGCGCCCATCAAGCGCATCATTCAGGAAGCGAGGGACAAGGGCGCGCTCATTGATGCCACCTATGGGCGGCGGACCAGGGCCGTCGTGATCACGGACAGCGGCCACGTCCTGCTCTCGGCGGTGCAGCCCGAGACGGTGGCGCACCGGTTCACGACCAGAGACGACGAAGGGGAGCCGGGCCCTGCCGGGACCTCGCTGACTTGAGCACCTCAGGCACGCTGTGTGACTCTGCCCCCTCACCCTTGATCCCTCTCCCTCCAGGGAGAGGGGAACGAGGTTGGGCGCTGCCGCGCCCTCACTGACTTGATCATCGCCATCGCCGGACCCATCGGGGTAGGAAAGAGCACCGTGGCCCGCGGGCTTGCGGCGCGGCTGGGATACCGGTACATCTCTGGGGGCGAGGTCTTCCGCGACATCGCTCGCGCCAGAGGGATCTCGGTCACCGATGTGAACAAACTTGCCGAACAAGATTCCACACTGGACCGCGAGCTGGATGCGCGGCAACGGGAGTTGGCCAGCGCCGGGGACTGCGTCGTGGAGAGCCGGCTGGCCGGCTGGATGGTGGACGCGGATTTGAAAATCTGGCTGCGTGCCGCGGTGGACGTGCGCGCCGCCCGCGTGGCGCGGCGGGAAGGTCAGCCGCTCGAGTCCGCCCGGGCGGAGCTCCTCGAACGAGAACGGAGCGAGTGGGCGCGGTACAAGCGGCTGTACAATATTGACACGAACGATCTCTCTCCCCACCACGTGATCATCGACACCAGTTACTGGAATGCGGAGGCCATCGCCGACACGCTGGCCGGTCTGGTTCGGTCGATGCTCTCAGAGCATCGCGCACAGGTGACGGCAAAGAAGCCATTGTCGGAGCGATAGCATGGAGCAGACAGAGCGGTTGGCAGGTAAGGTGATCGTTGTCGGGGTGACCGGCGGCATCGCCGCGTTCAAGGCGGCCCATCTCGTCACCGGGCTGCGCAAGTTCGGCGCGGAGGTCCACACGGTCATGACGTCGGCGGCTGCCCAGTTTGTCTCCCCGCTCACCTTTCGGGCCCTCTCCCAGCACCCGGTGGTCACCGACATGTGGGACGCGCAGACACCGTACGATGAGCCCCACGTGACGCTTGGGGAGCGGGCCGACCTGCTGGTGATCGCTCCGGCGACGGCGCAGATGCTGGCGAAACTGGCCCTGGGGCTCACCGATGACGTGGTGTCGGCCACGGTGCTGGCGACGCGGGCTCCAGTCGTGGTCGCACCGGCCATGAGCGACACGATGTACCAGCATCCCACCACTCAGGAGCACCTGCAAACGCTGCGGCGCCGGGGTGTGCGGATCATCGGCCCTGTCGTCGGCTGGCTGGCCTCAGGGAAAGAGGCGATCGGCCGCATGGCCGAGCCCGACGCCATCATCGAGGAGATTTGCGCGATCCTGGAAGCCAAGTAACGGACGGCCCGTTATTCGCGGAGGTCGCCCTCAATGTTCCGCTCCGTGCCGGTGATCGCGTCTTCACGTTCGGAATTCCCCTGGCCCTGCAGTCCCGTATCGTCCCAGGCACACCCGTCCGCGTTCCGTTTGGCCGCCAGACCTCGCTGGGATTCGTCGTAGGAGTTGCGGAGCAGGCCGACCGGCGTGTGCGACCCATTGCTGCGGTGGAGGAACGCCTCCCTCAGCTGCCTCCTGACCTGGTCGCGCTGGCGGAGTGGATGGCCGACTACTACGTGTGCACAGTCGGCGAAGCCGTGGCCGCGATGCTCCCCTCATTGGCCGCGGCCCTGCGCAAACCCAAGGCTGATCCTGGCGGCGCGATTCAATCGCCCGGCCCAGTCCCCGAACCCGCCGCGCCAACCGGTGTGGTGGCGCAGCTGAGTACAGCTCCCCGGAGTGTGGCGGTCGTGGGCGAAGACGCCCGGTTCGATGCCTACGCGGAAGCCCTGCGATGGGCGGTGGAGGGGGATCTCGGGGCGATTGTGCTGGTTCCCGAGATCTCCCAGGCGGAGCGGATGGCCGCGTGGGTGGCCAGGCATGCCGGCGCGCAGGTCGCGCTGCTGACCGGGGACGTGCCGGAACACCAGCGATGGGCTGACTGGCGGCGGATTCTCGCCGGTGAGGTGCGGGTGGTCGTGGGCACACGCCTCGCAGTCTTCGCCCCGCTTCCCCGGCTGGGGCTGATCATCGTCGATCATGAGGAAGACAGCGCCTATAAGGAGGAGCGCGAACCGCGGTATCATGCGCGGCGGATCGCCGAAGAACGGGCCCGCGTCTGCGGCGCATCAACCCTGTGGGGGACGCCGGCGCCGTCCCTGGAGGTGGTGTACGCGGTGCGGACCGGGCGCGCTAAGGCGATCACCGTGGCGCCGCCGGCGCGGCCCGCGGTATCCGTGTCTGATGTGCGGGCCGAGGCGGGCCCGCTGGGCGGGTTGTTCGGGCGCCGCCTGTACCAGGCGCTGGCGCGTACCCTGCCGCGCGGCAGGGCGATCATGTTTGTGCCCCGGCGCGGGTACGCCGACTTCCTCCTCTGCCATGACTGCGGCACCGTACCGCGATGCCCCCGGTGCGGCGTAGCGCTGACCTATCACAGGGACCGCAGCGGACCGGGCGGTGGCCGGCCGGGCACCGCGGCGCGCGTGGCGCTGCGCTGTCATCTGTGCAATCGGACCGAGCCGGTCCCCGAGGTCTGTCCGCAATGTCAGGGGGCGCAACTACGCCCGCACGGGATCGGGACTGAGCGAGTGGAGCAGGCGGCGCGGAAACTCTTCCGCTCGGCCCCGGTCATGCGGCTGGATGCCGAGGCCGCGCCCACCGAGGCGTCCCAGCTCCGCATCTGGCAGCAGTTCCAACGGCGGGGCGGGATCCTGATCGGGACGCAGTTGCTGATCAAAGGCGTGGGGCAGGTGCGCGCCGCCGTCGTCGGCGCAGTCGGCATCGACGCCGCCCTGAACCTTCCCGACTTCCGGGCGGCCGAGCGGGTCCATCAGGTGCTGACCCGTTTGCTGCGCCTGGCAGAGGAGGACATGGTTGTGCAGACCTTCTCGCCGGCACACCCCGCGCTTGTGGCATTCGCGCAGGGGGATGCCGCGAAGTTCTACGAGGGGGAACTGGGGGCCCGGGAACGCTTCGGGTATCCACCGTTCCGGCCGCTGGTGAATCTCATCATGACGGGTCCCCGTGAGGACGCCGTACGCGACAGCGCGGACCGCCTGGCCGGCTCGCTTGCCGGGGCGGGAGAGGTCCTGGGGCCGTCACCGGCCCCGATCGCCAGGGTCCGCGGACGGTACCGGTGGCAGCTGCTGGTCAAAGAGCAGCCGGAGCACGCCGCGCGTCGGAAACTGGGCGTGCTGCTCACCGAGTGGAAACTGCCCAGGGACGTCAAACTCACCGTGGATGTTGATCCCGTCGACCTGCTCTGAGTCTACCCAGTCTTCCCAGTCTCCACAGTCTACAGACTTTTCACGCCAACGCCCCGATGCATTAGACTGTGTAGACTGAGGAGACTGTGTAGACTGGGTGGACTCGGCGTGTATTTCGCCGTAGACTGATGTGACGTGGAAATCATCACCGTCGAGAGCCCCAAAGCAGGTGTGCTACGCCGCAAGGCCAGAGCCGTCGGGCGTCTCACCCCGGAGATCCACCGGCTCATCGAGGGCATGATCGGCGTGATGCGCGACGCCAGCGGGGTTGGTCTGGCGGCCCCGCAGGTCGGCGTGAGCAAACGAATCCTCCTCGCCGAGGTGGAGGAGCGCCTGCACGTCCTCATCGATCCCAAGATCATCACGCGCGAAGGTGAAGAGATCAGCACGGAGGGCTGCCTGTCCATCCCGGGCATTGTCGCGGATGTGCCGCGGGCAACCCGGGTGAAAGTGAAGGCGAAAAATCGGAAAGGCAAGGGTATCACGCTCACCGCAGAAGGGCTGCTGGCCCGGGTGCTGCAGCACGAAGTCGACCACCTCGATGGGATTCTGTTCCTCGATCGCGTCGTCGACAAGTCTACGATCCGCGAGGTGGCGGCATCGGCGGAGGTTGAAGCGGCCGTCACCACAGCATGAGTAATCTCGGAGGGGGAGGGTCTTCACCCTCCCCCTTCCGATGCCTCCCCCTCCCGGCATTCTGCGGCTCGCGGTGCATCCGTGATGCTCGGACTCGGCAAAGCCGGTCCTGCGCATGCGACACTGGTACTTCTGAGTCATGCTAACTGCCAATAGCCCATCTCGACGTCTGAAGGCCGTCTTCCTCGGCACGCCCGAGTTTGCGATCCCTTCCCTGCGGGCCGTGCTCGATGTGGTCGAGGTGCTGGCGGTGGTGACCCAACCAGACCGCCCGCGAGGCCGCGGCCGGCAGGTCGCGCCGCCGCCGGTCGCTGCGGTCGCCCGCGCGTTGGGCTTCCGAGTGTTGCAGCCCACCAGGCTGAACGATCCCGCGGTCCTGGACACGCTGCGGGCCTTGCGGCCGGACATCATCATTACGGTCGCCTACGGCAAGATCATTCCGCCGGCGATCCTCACGCTGCCGCCGCTGGGGTGCATCAACGTGCATCCGTCTCTCCTTCCCAAGTACCGGGGGGCGTCGCCGATCCAGTCTGCCATCGTCGACGGTCAGCGGGAGACCGGCGTAACGATCATGTACCAGAGCGAGGCGCTGGATGCGGGCGACATCATCCTGCAACGCCGGGCCCCGATTGAGCCGCACGACACCGCGCAGACCATGGAAGCCAGGCTGGCCGACGAAGGAGCGCGGGCGCTGGTGGAAGCGCTGCGATTGATTGCCGGGGGCACGGCGCCGCGGATCCCGCAGGATGCCTCGGCGGCGACGTATGTCAAGAAGCTCACGAAAGAAAACGGCCGCCTGGACTGGACCCGCCCCGCCCGGGCGCTGGCCAACGTCATCCGGGCGATGGATCCCTGGCCGTCGGCCTACACTACGCACCGGGGCCGGTTGCTGAAGATCTGGAAGGGGGCGGCGATCGAGAACGGTCCGCCGGGCCCGGCCCGTCCCGGCACGGTTACCGAGGTCCGCCGCGGCGAAGGCGTTGTCGTGGCGACGGGGGAGGGCGCCCTGCTGGTGACGGAGGTCCAGCCGGAGGGCCGCCGGCGGATGACGGCGGACGACTATGTGCGGGGCGCGCGGCTTGAGGTGGGAGAGCGTCTGATATAATGAAGCGCGGAGGTGTCCTGCGATGCCGTTCTTCTTTTACGATCCGACATTCATCATTTTGATTCCCGGGTTCCTCCTGGCGCTATATGCGCAGTGGAGGGTTCAGTCGACCTTCAACTACTACTCGGGCATCCGGGCCAGCAACGGGTACACGGGAGCGCAGATGGCTGCGGAGCTGCTGCGCCGGCAGGGAATCACCGACGTGACGATCGAGCAGGTGGGCGGTAGGCTGGCGGACCACTATGATCCACGCACGAAAAAGCTGCGCCTGTCGCCCGACGTCTATGCCAGCGACTCGCTCGCAGCCGTGGGAGTGGCGGCGCACGAAACCGGGCACGCCCTGCAGCACCGCGATGGCTACGCGCCGCTGGCGCTGCGGTCGGCGATCGTACCTGCGGCGACGCTGGGGACCAACGCCGCGTGGCTCCTGTTCCTGCTCGGGGCCGTCACCGGCATGGCCAGGCTGATGGACGTGGGGATCATCCTCTTTCTTGGCTACGTGGTGTTTTCATTGATCACGCTGCCCGTCGAGTTCAACGCCAGTCACCGCGCGGTAGCCGTGCTGCAGGGACAGGGGCTCGTCGCGCCGCAGGAAGCCGCAGGCGTGCGGTCGGTCCTCAACGCGGCGGCGCTCACCTATGTCGCGGCCGCGGCGGTGGCCATCCTGAATCTGCTGCGATTGTTGGTGATCCGCCAGTCTCGACGCGATTGAATCACCCCGCGCCTTCGACAGCGCGGCGGCCTCCCGCTTCATCGGCGCGCGAGGTCGCCGCGCTGGTGCTTTCCCGGGTGGAATCGGGGCGGGCCTTTGCCAACGTCCTCTTGCATCACCAGCTCACCGGGGCGCACCTGTCGCCGGCCGACGCGGGGCTGGCCACGGAACTCATTTACGGAACGCTCCGGCATCAGGCGCGCCTTGATTGGACGATCAGCGGCGCGCTCCGGTACGCGCTGGACGATCTGCCTCCGCGCATCCGGGCCATTCTGCGGACGGCCACGTATCAACTGTTCTTCTTAGAGCGAGTCCCGGCCCGCGCGACCGTCCACGAGGCGGTGCAGCTGGCCAGACGGTATGGTCACGCCGGAACCGCGGCACTCGTGAACGCGGTCCTGCGTCGTCTTGCCGATCAGGGCGAACGCCCCCTGCCGGACGAGAGCGATCCGGCCGCCCGGATCGTGGTGGAGCATTCGCATCCACGCTGGCTGGTGGACCGCTGGCTCCAGCGCTTCGGTACCAGGGACGCGATTGCTCTCTGCCGGACCAACAACACACCGGCACCGATCTTTGCCCGCGTGAACCGGCTGCGGGCGTCGCCGGATGCGGTCATCGCCGAGCTTGCCGCCTCCGGAGTAGTCGCCACGCCGACGATGCTGGCCGAAGGACTCCGGCTGCAGGGCCCGTTTGAGGTCCGTCACCGCCTGACGGAGTCTGGCGTGCTTACCGTGCAGGACCTCGGCGCCATGCTCATCACACACCTCCTCGACCCGCAGCCGGGGGAGACGATCATCGACGCGTGCGCGGCGCCCGGGGGGAAGACGACCCACATCGCCGAGCGCATAGGCGATCGCGGCCGTGTCATCGCCTGCGACATTCATCCGGCAAAGGTCGAGGCCATGGCCCGCCGGGTGGCTCAGCTGGGACTGCGGTGCGTGGAGGCGGTTGTGGTGGATGGCCGCCGGCTCGGCGACACGCTGGGGCACACGGCGGATCGCGTGCTGGTGGACGCGCCATGCACGGGCCTGGGGGTGGTGCGCCGCCGGCCGGAGATCAAGTGGCGCGTGCACCCCCACCATCTCCCTGGGATGGCCGCGCTCCAGCAGGCGATTCTGGACGGGGTGGCCGGCGCGGTCCGGACTGGGGGTATGGTACTCTACAGCGTGTGCACGATGGAGCCCGAAGAGGGCCAGGAGGTTGTGGAAGCGTTTCTGAAGCGCCACCCTGACTTCGAACTCGATCCCACCCTGCCGCTGCCGGACGGCCTGCCCTCCGTGCAGGTCAGCCGGCCTGGCATGGTGACGTTACTGCCACACCGGCAGGGGACAGATGGATTCTTCATCGCGCGGATGGCGCGTCGCACAACATAGACGCAAACGGCATGACGCAATCTCAGCAGATCATGGATCTCAAGGGCATGACGCTGGACGAACTCGAGGCCTTCGCGCAACGCCTCGGCGAGCCGCGCTATCGCGGCCGGCAGATTGCCCACTGGCTCTATCAGCGGGGGGCGACCTCGTTCGCCGAAATGACGGACCTGCCGGCTGCCCTGCGTACGCGCCTCGCCGCCGATGCCGCCTTCACGTCGCTTTCCACGGTGACGGCGCTGGCCGCCGACGGCGGAGACACCATGAAATATCTCCTCCGGCTGGCCGACGGGGCGACCATCGAGACCGTCTTCATGCGGTATCAGGACGGGCGCCGCAGCGTGTGTATCTCCACGCAGGTGGGCTGCGGCATGGGCTGCACCTTCTGCGCCACCGGCCTCGCCGGTCTGACGCGCAATCTCTCCGCTGCTGAAATCATCGACCAGGTCCTCCAGGTCCACCGAACCACCGGCGAGCGGGTCACCAACGTAGTGTTCATGGGCATGGGGGAACCGCTGGCCAACTACGAGGCGACGCTGCGCGCGATCCGCCTGCTGAGTGCGTCCTACGGGCTGGGGATCGGGATGCGCCACCTGACCGTGTCGACCGTCGGCCTGGTGCCGCAGATCCGCGCGCTGGCATCAGAGCGACTCCAGCTCACGCTGGCGGTCTCGCTGCACGCGCCGACCGACGACCTGCGCAGCCAGCTGGTACCGGTGAACCGGAAATGGCCGGTGGCGGAACTGCTAGATGCCAGCGGCGAGTACGTCCGCCAGACCGGCCGCCGCATCTCGTTCGAATATGTATTGATGAAAGGCGTCAACGACACGCCCGAGCTGGCTGCGATCCTGGGCGAGCTGCTGCGCGCGCGGGCGGGCGGGATGGTGGCCGACGATGCGCCGCCAGCCGGGATTCCCGTCGGCGAGTCACACGGTGAGCTCCCGCAAGGGGGCGGGTCGGGGTATGCGTTTCATGTGAACCTTATCCCCTGGAACCCCGTCTATGGGTTGCAGTACCAGCGCCCGGACCGGGAGCGGGTCGCTGCGTTTGTGCAGGGACTGCGCGCCCGCGGGATCCCCACCACGGTACGATTGGAGCGCGGGGTGGACATCGACGCGGCGTGTGGGCAACTGCAGCGCACCCACGGCGCGCCAGATTTTGTCGCCCCAGGGAACGAGGGAACGAGGGAACCAGGAAACGACTCCAGAAGTGCCATCGCAAAGCACAGTGGGTAAGGGGCGATTGAGGCCGTGATCGTCAGCGGGCACGTTGTAGCGGCGCAGTACGAGATCCTCGACCGGATCAGCGAGGGCGGGATGGCGACCGTCTATACCGCGCGGCGGATCGCCGATGGCGCGATTGTGGCCCTCAAAGTGCTCCGGGAGCAGTACGCCACGGACGTCGAGTTCATCGAGCGATTCCAGCGTGAAGCGAAGGCGATCAGCGAGCTGGTCCACCCGCACATGGTCCGGGTCTACGACAGTGGGCGGGATGGCACCGTGCACTACATCGCCATGGAATACGTCGAGGGAGCGAACCTGAAGGAGTACATTCGCCGTGAGGGGCGCCTCTCACCCGAGCGGGCTCTGCAGATCGCCGCGCAGGTCTGCGAAGCGCTGGAATTCGCGCACAGCCACGGTGTTGTCCACCGCGACATCAAGCCGCAGAATATCCTGCTCACCGCGGACGGGCGGGTCAAGGTGACCGACTTCGGCATTGCCCGCGCGTTGAGCTCGGCCACCATCACGCAGACCGGCACTGTCCTCGGATCGGTGCAGTACCTATCGCCTGAGCAGGCGCGGGGAACCACGGTGGGCCGGTCGGCCGACCTGTACGCGCTGGGGGTGGTGCTGTACGAGATGGTGACAGGCCAGCTGCCGTTCGACGGCGACAGCCCGATCGCCATCGCGCTCTCCCACGTCCACAAGACGCCGCCCGCTCCCAGCAGTCTGGTGCCCGGTCTGCCCGAGCGGGTCGAAGGGGTCATCGCTCGCGCGTTGATGAAATCGTCTAGCGATCGGTACCGCTCGGCCGTAGAGATGCGGGCGGATCTGCTGGGCGAGACCGAACTCTGGCGGGTGCCGCCGGCAACCCGGGGGATCGAGGACACACCCCTGACGATGGTGTTGCCGGGCGGGGCGGTAGAGACGGAGGCAAAGGCCGCACCCCAGTCGTTCGGGCTGACCGTGGCCGTGGTGCTGGTCATGGTCGTCGGCGGCCTGTGGGGTGGCTGGCGGCTGTTCACCGGCTACCTGGCGGTCCCCGAGGTTGCAGTGCCGAACTTCGTCGGCCAGCCACTGGACACGGCGCAGCGGGCGGCGGAAGCCGCGCAGGTCACGCTGCAGGTGAGCGATCAGATCTATAGCGCCGATGCGCCCCTCGACACCGTCGTCTCGCAAGACCAGCCGGTGGGGAAGATGGTCAAACGCGGGCGGGTGATCAACGTCGCGGTCAGCCTGGGGACCGAGATGGTGCTGGTGCCGGACGTGGAGCGCCGCACGCTGCTGGAGGCCCGCCTGCTCCTAGAGCAGGCGCGGCTGCGCGTGGGCGAGCAGCGTGAAGCCTTCGACGAGCAGGTCAAGGGCGGGTTTGTGATCGAGCAGGATCCGCAGCCGGGCGCCCGGGTCGAGCGCAATCGCGCCATCAACCTGGTTGTCAGCAAGGGGCCACAGCGGCTGCAGATGCCAAATTTGGTCGGCCGGCCGCTGCCGGATGCCCGCCGATTACTGCAGGATATGGGGGCCACCCTCTCGGAAGTTCGCAACACGACGGCCACGGACATCGAGCCCGGCATCGTAATCGACCAATCCCCGCGGGCGGGGGCGCAGATGCGTGCCAACGATCCCATCAGCGTGACCGTCACCGTACGTCCGGGCGAAGAATCCGCACCACCGGCGACCCCCCTGGTGACCGCGCAGGCGCAGGCGGCGCCTAGTCCGGATGAGAAGCTGACCAGTGTCCAACTCGTGGTCCCGGCCGGAGAACCAAATCAGGAAGTCAAGCTGGTCGTCGTCGACGAGGCCGGCGTGCGCACCGTGCTGCGCAGGATCCTGCAGCCTGGGACGCGGATCAGCGAGTCAATCCGCAGCCGCGGGTACACGATCATCCAAGTCTACATCCAGGGTCGTCTGGTGCAAGAGGTCCGCCCGTGACCGGCGTGGTGCGCATTGCCGCCAGCGTCCTCGGCGCCGACTTCACCCGGCTGGGTGAGCAGGTCGGCGCGGCGGAGCGGGGTGGCGCCGACGCCATCCACGTGGACGTGATGGACGGCCGGTTTGTGCCAGAGATCACCATCGGGCCCGTGATCATCGAGGCGGTGCGGCGCAGTACCGCCCTGCCCATCGACGTGCACCTGATGATCGTGGAGCCCGACCGTCAGCTGGACCGGTGTGTGCGCAGCGGGGCCACGTCCCTCACTGTGCACGTGGAAGCGGCGAGGCATCTGCATCGCGTCATCCAGCAGATCAAGGACCTGGGCGCCAAAGCGGCCGTCGCCCTCAACCCCGCCACGCCGCTGGTGGCGGTGGAGCCCGTGCTGGGCGAGCTCGACATGGTGCTGGTGATGAGCGTGAATCCCGGCTATGCCGGACAACGATTTATCCCGGCGGCGCTCCCCAAGATCCGCCAGCTCCGGGAATGGATCGCCACACGCGGGTTGAGCCTCAACGTGCAGGTCGACGGCGGGATCAACGACTCCACTGCGGCCCAGGCCGTCGCTGCCGGCGCCAACGTGCTCGTGGCCGCGTCCGCCATCTTTCAGGGTACTGGGGGCATTGAGGCATCGGTCCCACGCCTCCGGCAGGCAGCGCTCGCCAGAACCTGAGGGGCCTCGGGCATCGTACGGTCAATGTCTACTGTCTTCATCACCCATCCCGACTACCTCAAGCACAAGGCGGGCCCCGGTCATCCTGAGCGCCCCGAACGACTCCAGGCCATCGCCACGGCGATCGATCAGAGTCCTCTGGGAGACGCGCTGGAGCGGATCGTCCCAGACCCCGTGGACGAAGAGCAACTCGCCGCGGTGCATCGCCGCGAGTACATCCACCAGGTGCGGGACCTCGCCGCTCACAGTGGAGGGGCCCTCGATCCTGACACTGTGGTATCCCCCGTGTCGTTTGAAGTGGCGCTCCTGTCGGCTGGCGGCGCCGTCGCCGCGACACGCGCGGTGATGGAAGGCCGCGCCCACACCGCGTTTGCCGCCGTCCGACCTCCCGGTCACCATGCCCTGCCTGATCGCGGCATGGGTTTTTGCCTGTTCAACAACGCCGCGGTGGCCGCAGCGGACGCCCGGCAGCGGTTCGGGCTTTCTCGGCTGTGCGTGCTCGACTGGGATGTGCACCACGGCAATGGGACCCAGGCCATCTTCTATCGGGATGGCGGGGTGCTGTATATCTCGCTGCACCAGGAGTTCTGGTATCCGGGGACCGGCGCCATCGAGGAAACCGGAGAGGGCGACGGCACCGGGTTCACGATCAACATGCCGCTCCCAGCGGGGACCGGGGACGAGGGCTACCGCCTGGCGTTCGAAGAGGTGGTCATCCCGGTGCTGCGGGCCAGCGCACCGCAACTGCTCATTATCTCAGCGGGGTATGACGCCCACGCTGGGGATCCGCTGGGTGGCATGCTGCTGAGCGCGGCCGGCTTTGGGACCCTGGCGCAGATGGTGCTGGACGCGCGCCCGGACCGCAGCAAGGTCGCCGCTGTGCTGGAAGGTGGGTACAAGCTGACCCACCTCAGCAACTCCGTCCTGGCGACTCTCGCGGCGTTCACCGGCCGGTCGGTGCCGGTGGTCGAACGCTCCAGCGGAGGCCCAGAAACTCCCTATTCAGTCCTGCGCTCCAGGATCAGGCAGGTCCGCAGCGTCGTCCGCAACTATTGGAATATCTAGATCAACCGCGGTACTGAATTTCTTGCACCGGCTCTGGTCTTCTCCCCCGTCATCCTCCAGCGTTTTCCAACGCGGGCTCCGAGCCAAGACCTGGGGTTAGGCCACCCGGCGGCGTGGTACTCGTTGTTGTGGAGATCACACCTCGCTGAACCCGGAGAGAATTCATGATTCGGCGTCTGCTCGCTCTTGCTGTTAGCCTATCCCTTTTAGGACTGCCGGTCTCCCTTTTGCGCGCGTCGCCGGCGGACCACAGCGCGGCGTTCCAGCCCTTCCGCAGCCTCCCCTTGAGTTTTGAAGCCAACCGCGGCCAGAGTAATCCGCGTGTCGCGTTCATCGCGCGCGGCGGCGGGCAGACGGTGTTCCTGACACCGCGGGAGGCGGTGCTGACGTGGCGCGGCCGGAGGTCGCCCACAGCGGTCGCATTGCGCATGCAATTTATCGGCGCCAGCGCGCGATCGCACGTGGTGGGAGCAAAGGAACTTCCGGGCAAGGTCAACTACTTCCTCGGCCGCGATTCCGCGCGGTGGCGTACCAACATCCCGACATATGAGCAGGTACGCTACCAGGACATCTATCCAGGGATCGATCTCGTCTTTTACGGAAACGAGCGGCAACTCGAGTATGACTTCCTCGTGCAGCCGGGTGCAGACCTCACAGCCATTGCCATCGCGTTTGTGGGTGCCGAAAATGTCCAAGTCGATGCTCAGGACGGCCTGTTGCTGCAGATCGCCGGTGAGACGATCTACGCCAGGAAGCCCGCCATCTATCAAGAGGTAGACGGGCGCCGCCAAGAGATCGCCGGCGGCTATGTGCTGAGAGGAGTGCGGGAGGTCGGATTCCAGGTGGCTGCCCACGATCCCAATCGGCCTGTGGTCATCGATCCAGTGCTGTACTATTCGACCTATCTCGGCGGCACTAACGATGACGAGGTTCGGAGCCTTGCGGTCGACGCCAACGGGAATGCCTACGTCACCGGCGAGACGTCCTCGACGGACTTTCCGACGAGCTCGGGGGTCCTGGACACAGCCCTGGCAGGCCTGAAGGATGCCTACGTCACCAAGCTAAATCCGACCGGCTCGGCCCTGGTGTATTCGACTTACCTGGGCGGGGCCGGTAATGAGCTGGGTCGCGCTATCAAAGTCGATGCCGCCGGGAACGCCTATGTCGCTGGCGAAACGACGTCGGCAGATTTCGCGATCACCCCAGGGGCCGTTCAAGGGACCCTGGGTGGAATGACGGATGGCTTCATCATCAAGCTGAATCCGAGCGGTTCCGCACTCATTTATTCGACTTACCTCGGCGGCGCCAGCGATGACAGGGGCGAAGCTATTGCGATCGACGCTGCCGGGAACGCATACGTCACCGGCCGCACCGCCTCGAAAGCCTTTCCGACTGTTGGGGCCATCCAGACGAGCCTGAACGGCCGGTCGGATGCCTTCGTCGCCAAGCTGGATCCGACGGGTTCGTCTCTGGCATTTTCGACCTACCTGGGGGGCGGCGGCGATGACAAGGGATCAGGGATCGCCGTTGATGCTGCCGGGAACGTCTTTGTCGCCGGGGAGACCGCTTCGGCGAACTTCCCGACGACTCCGGGGGCCTTCCGGACGACTCCGCCCGGCGGGACACTCGATGCCTACTTCACCAAGTTGAATCCAACCGGCTCGGCGCTGGTGTACTCGAGCTACCTCGGCGGCACCGGTTCCGATCGGGTCCTCGCCGTCGCGCTCGACACTCTCGATAATCCGAACCTGTATCTCACCGGCCGCACCACCTCGACCGACTTCCCCACGACTCCGGGGGCCTTCCGGACGACCCCGCCCGGTGGTGCACACGATGGATTCGTCGCCAAGGTGAACTCGACCGGCTCCGCTCTCGCCTTTTCAACCTATCTCGGCGGCACCGGGGATGACCAGGGCGAAGGGATCGCCGTCGATGGATCCGGGAGCGTCTACGTGACCGGAGAAACCGGTTCGGCGGACTTTCCGACGACCGTCGGCGCCATCCGGGTGACCCTCGCCGGCATAACAGATGCCTATGTCGTTAAGCTGAATCCGACCGGCGCGAGTCTGGTGTACTCCACCTACCTCGGGGGCACCGCTGATGAAGAAGGGTTCAGCATCGCCGTTGACGCCGCTGGGAGCGCGTACGTCGCCGGCCTGACCACCTCGGTGGACTTTCCAACGACCGCAGGGGCCGTGCGTACAACGCTCAGCGGTCTCCAGGACGGGTTTGTGGCAAAGATCGCCGACTCCGGTCCGCCGGCCGCGCTCAGTCTCGCGCCCACCACTGCCACGATCCAGGTAAATACCCAGCACTGCATCACCGCCACGGTTCGGGACGCCGCCGCAAACCCGGTCCGCAGCGTGACCGTGCGCTTTTCTGTTACCGGAGCACACAGCACCTCTGGCGCGCTGAACACGGACGCCAACGGACAGGCCACGTTTTGCTATGCGACAACGCAGGCGGGTAACGACAGCATCGCCGCATTCGCAGACACGAACAATGACGGCGCGCAGAATTCCGGCGAACCCGGTGGCACGGCGACGGCCACGTGGGTATCCGGTCCACCCGCGACGCTAACGCTGGCGCCCAAAGACGCCGCCGCGCCGGTGAACACGCAGCGCTGCATCACCGCGACGGTTAAGGATGGCTACGGGAATCCGGTGACGGGCGCGGCGGTTCTTTTTACGGTCAGCGGCTCTGTGGCAGCGACGGGGTCGGTGGCGACCGACACGAGTGGGCAGGCTCCATTTTGCTACATGGGGCCGTCCCAGGCTGGTTCGGATAGCATTGCGGCGTTCGCCGACACCAACCACAGCGGCGCGCAGGATGTCGGCGAGCCCGGAGACACTGCAACGACCACGTGGGCAGTTCCGGGAGCGCCTGCCACTTTCACTCTGGTCCCGAGTGCCGCTTCCACCCCGGTGAACACCCAGCACTGCGTTACCGCGACCGTCAAGGATGCGTTTGGCAGTGCGGTCGCAGGCGTCACAGTCCAGTTTGCGGTGTCTGGTTCTGTGGCGACAGCGGGCTCGGGGGTGACGGACGCAAATGGACAGGCCCAGTTCTGCTACATAGGCCCGTCTCAGCCGGGCACGGATACGATTGCGGCATTTGCCGATGCGAACAACAGCGGCGCCCAGGATACCGGCGAACCCGGCGACACCGCGACCACCGCGTGGGCTGTCCCCGGCACACCTGCGGCGCTGACACTCGCACCCAGTACCGCCACCAACCCCCTCGCCACCCAGCACTGCGTGACTGCGACGGTCACGGATACCTTTGGCAGCACCGTAGCTGGCGTGACCGCGCAGTTCGTAGTTTCCGGTTCGGTGGCATTGGCGGGGTCGGCGGCAACCGACGCGAGCGGGCAGGCCCCGTTTTGCTATATGGGACCGTCCCAGGCTGGTTCAGACACCATTGCGGCATTCGCCGATACCAACGGCAACGGCCTGCAGGATTCCGGCGAGCCGGGCGGCACGGCGACCAAGACATGGGTGGTGCAGTAACCCCGCAGACCGCCTCTATCGGCCGATAGAGCCCGCCCTCTAGGAGTAAGACTGGATTTCCCCACGCGTTGTGTCACCAGTGCACTCAACACGCGAACCATTCCGTGACGATTTCGCGCTAGGAAGAGGGGGAGGAAGAACGAGCCCCGACGCGAATACCGTTAGCCGTTTCCCCAGTTTGTCATCCATCGAGTGTGATCGCGCGTTCGGGCTTCGCCGGGAGGGCGGCAGAATGACCGGAGACCAGACCTCACCACAGACGCTGACCACCGCGGTCGACCCCGTGGAGTTGGCGCAAAAGATTCCCCAGCTGGCCGAGCGCCAGATCGTTCAGGGAACGGTCGTCAGGGTAGATACCGAGGGCGTGCTCGTCGACGTGGGCGCTAAGTCAGAGGGTCTCATTCCCCCAGCGGAGTTGTCCCGCGAAGCGTCGGCTCCCGATGTGTCGGTCGGCGATCGCATCGACGTCATGGTCGTACAGGTGGAGGGCGAGGAAGGCAACATCATCCTCTCCCAACGCCGCGCGGATTTCGAGATGGCCTGGCGGCGTGTGCAGCAAGCCCAACAGACCGGCAAGATCCTCCACGCCATGGTGGTGGATAAGGTCAAAGGGGGGCTGGTCGTCGATTTAGGCATGCGCGGCTTCGTCCCCGGGTCGCACGTCGATCTCTCGCAGGCGAAAGGCCGCCGGTTCGAATGGTTTGTCGGACAGTCGATTCCCCTGAAGGTGCTGGAGGTCGACCGGCCGAAGGGCCGCGTCATCCTCTCGCATCGCCTGGCGGTGGAGGAGGAGCGGCAGAAGCGCAAGGGCGAGCTACTGGCCACGCTGCAGGAGGGCATGGTCGTCGAGGGTACCGTGAAGCGACTGACCGACTTCGGGGCATTCGTCGACCTGGGCGGGACCGATGGGCTGCTCCCGATCAGTGAAATGTCGTGGACCTACATCAAGCACCCATCAGAAGTTATCCGCCGCAATCAGCGGCTCAAGCTCACCGTGTTGCGGGTGGACCGGGAGGCGGGGCGCATCTCGCTGGGGCTGAAACAGATTCTCGAGGATCCCTGGCAGAAGGTCGGCGGGCACGTCCGCGTCGGCGATATCGTGAAGGGGAAAGTGGTGCGCCTGGTGTCGGCGGGCGCGTTTGTGCGCCTGGGGGACCTGGACGCGTTCCTGCCGATCGCAGAAGCAGCGGAGAAGCGGGTGAACAAGATCGAGGATGTGCTCAGAGTCGGCGACGCCATCGAGGCGATGGTGGCCGAGATCCGGGCGGACGAACGGCGCATGCAGCTGTCCGTGCGGAAAATGGAGCGGGAGCGCGAGCGCACGCGGGTCAAAGAGGTGCTGCGGCAACAGGAGGAAGAGTCCCGCATCACGATCGGCGACATCGCCGGTGCGCTGCTGCAGCAGGCCGTGGCATCGGCGACCGTCACGCCCGCCGCCACGGACACCGCTGATCGCAACGGCGAGGAAGAAGTGCCTTCAGGATCCTGACGCAGTCGTAGGCGCGTGAGAATGGCCGCGGGATGAATCCCGCGGCTGTTCTGTTGCCTGTCATTACGAGCCCGCAGGGG
>Ga0209375_1000587_pt1 | contig 30514 bp, 32 predicted proteins | sample GraSoiAngelo_131_FD_185888 | JGI IMG/M metagenome (GOLD analysis project Ga0209375, IMG submission 185888) | Grasslands soil microbial communities from the Angelo Coastal Reserve, California, USA - 14_0929_02_30cm (SPAdes) (version 2) | ecosystem: Environmental > Terrestrial > Soil > Grasslands ...
GCAGCGCCCCACCAACATCTTCGAGGTGCCAGGGACACCGGAGATCGCCGGCGTGGTGCCGTTCGAGGCGGCCCGCCGCAACTTCTTCATCGACGAAGTCAACGGGCTGATCATCCTGGTGAAGCCCAAGCCCGGCGTGCCGGTGAGCCGGGCCATGGACGCCGCCACCGTGCAGCTACGACGGATGCGCGGGCTGCGCGTCGGCGACCCGAACAGCTTCGACCTGCTGACGTCCGACCAGGTGCTGAGCATCTTCGACAGCCTGACGGGGGCCTTTTTCCTGGTGATGCTGGTGCTGTCGAGCATCGCGCTGATGGTGGGTGGGATCGGGGTGATGGCGATCATGACCGTCTCGGTGACGAGCCGGACGCGGGAGATCGGCCTGCGGAAAGCCTTGGGCGCCACGCGGCGCGCGATCCTCTGGCAGTTCCTCGTGGAAGCTGCGACCCTCACCCTGATGGGCGGCATGCTCGGGATCGTGATCGGCCTGGGGCTCGGGGAAGTCTTGAAGCGGCTGCTCGATTTCACGACGACGGTCCCGGTGTGGAGCGCCGGCGTGGCGACCGTCATGTCGATCGTGGTCGGGCTGGTCTTCGGCATCGCCCCCGCGGCGCGGGCGGCGCGGTTGGATCCGGTGGAAGCGTTGAGATACGAATAACGGGATGGGGGATGCGGGATGGGGCCCCACAACCACCCATCCCCCATCCCGCATCCCGACACACCGAGAGGTGGTCCGTGACTGGATCTGTTGATCTGCTCGCCATCGCTGCTCATCGCGACGACGCCGAGCTGACGTGCGGCGGCACGCTGGCCAAAGCGGTGCGCGCCGGGCAGCGCGTCGGCATCCTCGACCTGACGCAGGGGGAGATGGGGACGCGCGGGGACGCGGCGACACGGGCCGCCGAAGCCGAGCGCGCAGCCAAGACGCTGGGCGTGCAGGTGCGCCGCAACGCCGAGCTGCGCGATGCGCACCTCAGCAACGACGAAGCGTCGCGCGAGCGGCTCGTGACGCTGGTCCGCGAGCTCGCCCCGCGCGTCGTGATCCTGCCCTACCCCGTCGGCCGGCACCCCGACCATCGCATCGCCTCCGAGCTGGCGCGGGACGCCTGCTACCTCGCGGGCCTCGCGAAGTACGCGCCGCGGCCCGGCGTCGCGCCGCACCGCCCGTTCAAGATCCTCTACGCGCTGGCGTACCGCGAAGACCCGGTGAAGCCGTCGTTCGTCGTCGACATCTCCGCCACGTTCGACGCCAAGATGGCGGCGGTGCGCTGCTACGCTTCGCAGTTCGACGGCGCGAAGGCGGCCGGGGAAATCCACCCCACGGGCCAGGACCTGTACGAGCTGATCCGTCTGCAGTCGGCCCACTACGGCTCGCTCATCCGCAAGCCTTACGGCGAGCCGTTCTTTACCTTCGAGACGCTCGAGGTCGAAGACGTGCTCCGGCTTGGCGTGCAATCGCTGTGACGCCTAGATTTCCGGCACGATGAGCCGACGGACCGCGTACCTCGACAACGCCGCGACCACCCCGGTCCGGCCGGAAGTGCTGGAGGCGATGCTGCCCTACCTGGGCCGCGACGCGTTCGGCAATCCGTCGTCCGCGCACCGCTTCGGCCGCGCGGCGCGGGCAGGGATCGAGGAGGCGAAGCGCACGATTGCCGAGGCGCTGGGCGCCGAGCCCAATCAGGTGATCTTCACGTCGGGCGGGACGGAGGCCGACAACCTGGCGGTGATCGGCGCGGCGCTGGCGGCGCGCGACCGCGGTGGTCCGTTCCGGGTGGCGGTGTCGGCGATCGAGCACAAGGCGGTCCTCGCCGCGGCGCACGCCGTGACGCACCTGGGCGGCGAGGAGATCATCCTGCCGGTCGGCGCGTCGGGGCTGGTCGAGGAGGGCGCGCTCGCCGACGCGCTGCGGCGCGGCGTCGCGATCGTCAGCGTGATGTGGGTGAACAACGAGGTCGGCGTGGTGCAGGCGGTCGCGCGGCTCGCGGCCCGATGTCGCGACGCGCAGGTCTGCTTCCACTCGGACGCCGTCCAGGCGTTCGGCAAGCTTCCCGTTTCGCTCGCGGATGTCGCCTGCACCTTCCTCACCATCTCCGGCCACAAGATCGGTGCCCCCAAGGGAATCGGCGCGCTGGTGGTGCGCGACCGCCAGGCGATCGAGGCCATCATCCACGGCGGGGGTCAGCAGTTCGGCATCCGCCCCGGGACGGAGAACGTTCCGGGGATCGTGGGGCTGGGCGCGGCCGTGGGGCTCGCGGCTCGGGAGCAGGCGGCCGAAGCGTCGCGCCTGCAGGCGCTGCGGGACGAGTTGGAGCGCCGCATTCTCGCCCTGGTTCCTGATGCCGTGATCAACGGCTGGCAGACCGAGCGGGCGCCGCACGTGTCCAACGTGTCGATCCCCGGCACCGACAGCGAGGCGCTGCTCATGCACTTCGATCTGGCCGGCGTGGCCTGCTCGTCGGGGTCGGCGTGCAGCACCGGCTCGATCGAGCCCTCGCACGTGCTGACGGCGATGGGCGTGCCGCGCGAGCTGGGCGTGGCGGCGCTGCGCTTCTCGTTCGGGCGGGACAATACGCCGGAGGACGTGGAGGCGGTCGCCGCGGCGCTTCCCAAGATCGTGGAGAAGGTCCGGGCGTTGAGCGCGGTCTTGCATCGATGAACGGAACCACGTCTCACGACGGCAGGACGGCACGTTGCCCGAACCCGCAACGTGCAAACGTGACGTCGTGCAACGGGGCGGGGTCGAGCCGTGGCTGAACGCGTTCTGGTCGCTATGTCTGGGGGCGTCGACAGTTCGGTCGCGGCAGCCCTCCTGGTGGAGCGTGGCTACGACGTCATCGGCGCGACGATGAAGCTGTTCTGCTACGGCGACAGCGTTCCCGACCGCCCGTGCTGCTCGCTCGACTCCATCACCGACGCGAAGCTGGTCGCGCACCGGCTCGGCATCCCGCACTACGTGTTGAACCTCGAGGACCGCTTCGGGCGGGACGTGATCGCCGACTTCGTCGCCGAGTACGCGCGCGGCCGGACACCGATCCCCTGCGTGCGCTGCAACTCGTTCACCAAGTTCCGGGACTTCCGCGCCCACGCCGACGCCCTGGAGTGCGAGTTCCTCGCCACCGGACACTACGTCGTCACGCGGGACGGCGCCGTGTACCGCGGCGCCGATCCCCTGAAGGATCAGTCGTACTTCCTGTGGGGCATCGACCGGGCGGTGGTCGAGCGGATGCTCACGCCGGTCGGCCCGCTCACCAAGCGCGAGACCCGCACGGTCGCCAGACGGCTGGGCCTCGTCACCGCCGAGAAGGCCGAATCGGTGGAGATCTGCTTCGTCCCCGACGGCGATTACGCCGCCGTGCTGGAGCGCCACCTCCCCGCCGACGCGCCCGCCCTCGCCCCGGGGCCGCTCGTCACCGTGGGCGGTGACGTCGTCGGCGAGCACGACGGGTTCGCCCGCTACACCGTCGGCCAGCGCCGGCGGCTGCCCGGGGGGTTCGCCGAGCCGATGTACGTGGTGGCGATCCGGCCCGAGACGCGCGAGGTCGTGATCGGCCGCGGCGCGGACCTGTTCGGTCACGCGGTGCGACTCGACGAGGTCAACTGGCTGGCGGATCCCCTGGTGCCTGGCGACACGACGTGGCTGCAGTGCCGGTACCGGGCCCGGGCCGTGCCGGCGCTGGTGCGCGAGCGTCGCGACACGGCGCTGCGGCTGGAACTCACCGAGCCGGTGCGCGCGATCACGCCGGGGCAGTCCGGCGTCCTCTACAACGAGGCAGGACGGCTCCTGGGCGGGGGCATCATTCAGCCCTAATGCGCCTGCCCCGTTCGGCCGTTGTCGCCGCTGTTCTCGCCCAGCTCCTCGCCGCCTGCGGGGAGACGCTCGGGCCCTCCGCCCGGCCGCTGGCCCCCGGTCTTCTAGTGGACAGCCTCGCGACGTTGACGACGCTGACGCAGACTCCGCTGTTCCTCAGTTACCGAGTGTTGGGACCGTTGAGCGCAGTCCCCGGCGCCGCGGCCGCGGCGCCGATCTTCCCCGACTCGATGTTGAGCCGGGTGTTCCACTGGGACACGGTCGCGCATCACTACGCGAGTCTCCCTCAAGACACGGTGGGGGGGCCGCCGTCGGGGGTGCGGTTCCTCCTCTACGCTCCCGACACTACGGCCGGCCGGCCCATCGAGCCGACCCAGCAGCTCGGCCAGGCCGATCTGCTCGACGCCTCTCTCCCCGACACGACGCGACTGCGCGTGTTCGCGACGGGCGGCACCCCGATGACCACGATCGATTACACGGTGCGCGGCCGGTTCGTCCCGGACTCGCTCTCGGCATTCTTCGACGGGTGCGTGTTCGACGCCCTGGCGCGCAGCGCGTGCCTGACGGGCACCGTGGTCCAGCGGCTCGCCAGCAGCGACACGACCGTTACGGTCGCCGGCACGGCGAGCGTCGGCGGCCGGTTCCTGACGTTCACCGTCGGGATGCAGCTGGGGGCGTCGCAGATCGTGCAGGCCATGGACGTGGCGGTCGAGGAGCCCGAGCTCAACGAAGAGGTGCGGGTGCTCGGCACCCTCGCCGTCCAGGGGTCGACCCCGTCGGCGGACATCGGCCTGCTGGTGAACGGGCTGCCGTTCGCCACGATCCGGGGCCAAGGGACGTTGACCGTTCGCGGGCCGAACAACCTGCCGCTCTCCGAAGAAGAGTACGCGCTCGTGACCATCCTGTTCGCGCTGCCGGGCCGTCTCCTCGACGTCGGCCGCGCCCTCGCGCGGCCGGCCCAGCGCAATCTCGGCGGCTGACGCGCGTGGGATTCCGCCTGCTCGCGGACCTGACGGTGCTGCTCCACGGCGCGTTCATCCTGTTCGTGGCGGTCGGCGGGTTGCTCGCGTGGCGGTGGCGGTGGGTGGCGTGGGTGCACGTGCCCTGCGCCGCGTGGGGCGCGCTGGTCGAGCTGGCGGGCTGGGTGTGCCCGCTGACGCCCCTGGAGAACGCGTTCCGGGCCCGCGCCGGGGCGACCGGGTACCGCGGCGGCTTCATCGAGCATTACGTCGTGCCGACCATCTATCCGGCGGGGCTGACGCGTGGGCAGCAGGTCGTGCTGGGCGCGGCGGTACTCGCCATCAATGCCGTCGCCTACGGGCTGTTGATCCGGAGAGGAGCATCGCCCCGATGACCACGCGTCGCCGCTTCCTGTCTTCATTGCTCGCCACTGCCGCCACGGTTCCGGCGTTCCGGAACGGAGCGGTCGCGCACGCCCTGCGCACCGCGCGCGGCACGGAGGGCCGATCCCCGGGAGCCGTTGCCCAGGACGAGGACTTCTGGCTGGAGATTCAGCGGGCGTTCGACATCGATCGCGGGATGATCAACCTGAACAACGGCGGCGTGGCGCCGAGTCCGCGCGTGGTCAACGACGCCTTCCGGCGCTACCTGGACGTGTCCAACCAGGCGCCGTCGATCACCATGTGGGCGTGGCTGGAGCCCGAGATCGAGGCGGTGCGGCGGCGGCTCGCCGTCGCGTTCGGCTGCGACCCCGAGGAGATGGCCATCACGCGCAACGCCAGCGAGGCGCTGGAGATCGTGCAGCTGGGGATCCCGCTGGAGCGGGGCGACGAAGTGCTGACGACGACGCAGGACTACCCGCGCATGATCACCACGTGGAAGCAGCGCGAGCGCCGCGACGGCATCGTGCTGAAGCAGCTCCCCTTCCCCGTGCCGCCGTCGTCGATGGGCGATCTCGCCAGCCGCTTCGAGCGCGCCATCACGCCGAAGACCAAGGTCATCCACGTCTGTCACATCACCAACCTGACCGGGCAGATCTTCCCGATCCGCGACATCTGCCGCATGGCGCGCGCGCGCGGCATCGAGGCGATCGTGGACGGCGCCCATGCGTTCGCCCACTTCCCGTTCACCCGCGACGACCTCGACTGCGACTATTACGGGACCAGCCTCCACAAGTGGCTCACGGCCCCGATCGGCACCGGGTTCCTCTACGTGCGGCGGGAGAAGATCGAGAAGATCTGGCCGATGATGGCCGCGCCGCCGGACATGAACGCCAACATCCGCAAGTTCGAGGAGATCGGCACGCACCCCGCGGCGAACCATAACGCCATCGCGGAAGCGCTGAACTTCTACGAAGCGATCGGGCCCGAGCGCAAAGCGGCGCGGCTGCGGTTCCTGCGCGACCGCTGGGCCAAGCGGCTCGAGAAGGTCCCGGGCGTGAAGGTTCTCACGGCGTACGATCCCGCGATGTCGTGCGGGCTGGCGTCCTTCACGCCGGCCGCGCTCGACGTGGCTAAGGTGGGGGCCTACTTGTACGACAAGCACAAGATCATCGTGACCCCGATCGTGCATCCGGAATTCAACTGCATCCGCGTGACGCCCAACGTCTACACGACGCTCGGCGACATCGACCGCTTCGCCGACACGATGGAAGACGTGCTGAAGAAGGGGCTGCCGGCGGCCTGAGCCCAACCCCGTTGCCCCGGAGGAGGCAAGACGACAAGTTGCAGGCGCTCCCCAACCGGAAGGCGTCCGTTGCGCGCACTACTCATCGGCATCCTCGTCATCGTGGCTTGCGGGAAGTCCGGCGCCAATGAGGCGGCGCGCCGCGACACACTCACCGAGCGCCAGCACGACAGCATTCTGGCGAGATCCCAGATCCCCGGCGCGAAGGCGGTGGGCCGCGCGATGACCGCCGCGGACTCGATGAGCGCGCGCGTCCGGGCGAGCGACACGGTGCGGAGCGACACCCTGCCGTGAGACGGCTGGCCGCGCTGGCGCTGGCGGCCGCCGCCTGCGCCCCCGGCTCGCCGTGCCGCAGCCGCGATTTCCGCCAGATCACCGGCTGGTCCCGCCCATACGCGGGGACGTGGGTCGTGGGACGCGGCGATACCCTCACCCTCCCCCAGATGGGCGATCGCTTCCGGCTCGTCAGCTTCACCCTCGACACCGATCCCGTGGACCTGGGGAAGGAATGCCACTTCCACGGGCGGCTCGTATTTTCCGCCCCGCGCCCTGAAACACTCGCCGTCACGTGGTACGCGGTACCTGAGCGCGCAACGATTTACGGGTGGCCCCTGGACCTGGGGCCGTTCGCGGGGTTGTGGGTATCGTGGTGGGGCCGCGACTCCCTTCGTGGCACGTTGCTGTTCGATCGGACGCTCGGCGTGCAGGTGCGCCCCGGCGTCACGGCGCAGTTCGTCGCCGGGCGACGGCGCCCGTAGTTATCTTGCGACCATGAGAGATCCCCTATGGCGTTGACGGCAGCCGACCGCGCGGCGCTCATCGAGCGCTACGCCCGGGGGCCGGCCCTCCTCAAGGCCGCCCTCAAGAAGGTCCCCGCAGAGGCGATGCAGTGGCGGCCGGCGCCGGGCAAGTGGTCCGCCCACGAGGTCATCGTGCACTGCGCGGACAGCGAGACCAACGCGTACGCCCGGATCCGCTATCTGCTCGCTGAGGAGCAGCCCGTCATCCAAGGCTACGACCAGGACCGCTGGGCGAAGGCGCTCGACTACCACACCCTGCCCGTGGACGCCGCGCTGGCTACCGTCGAGGCGGTGCGTGCCAACACCGTCCCGGTCCTGAAGCGGATGTCGGAGCGAGACTGGCAGCGGGTGGGCACGCACAGCGAGTCCGGCAGCTACCTGGCGGAGGACTGGCTCAAGATCTACGCCGAGCACCTGGAGAAGCACACGCGGCAGCTGGAGCGCAACCTTGCCGCCTGGAAGGCACGATGAGGGGCTTCCTCTTTCGCATCGTGATCACGGCGCTGGGACTGTGGGCGGCCGCCACGATCGTGCCCGGGATCACCATCGCGGGCTGGCGCAGCCTCGTCGTGGCGGCGCTGGCGCTGGGCATCGTCAACGCGATCGTGCGGCCCGTGCTGCTGATTCTCACCTTCCCCATCACCGTGCTCACACTGGGGCTGTTCCTGCTCGTCGTGAACGGCCTCTCGCTGGAAATCGTGGCCTGGCTGGTGCGGGGGTTCAGCGTCGCGGGGCTCGGCGCCGCCATCCTGGGAGCGCTCGTCGTCGGCCTCACCAGCTGGTTCGCCTCCACGTTCATCAGCGGCTCGGGCCGCATCGTGCACGTCGGGAAGGTCGAGGTCCACGACCGCCGGCTCGATGGCTAACCGCCCGGCATGGTGGAACTGAGCAACCGGCAGCGCGCGGCCGTGGTCGCCGTCTGCGCCCTCTACGCCGCCGTCGTCATCCCGATCGGTATCCACAAGGGCGGAGACTTCGTGCAGGAGCTGCGGCTCAGCGACCGCCTCATCACCGGGGCGGCGCCCCTGTACGCTCACAGTCCGATCAAGGGCGCCTTCTGGCCCCCCTTCACGATCTTCGGCTTGGTGCCGTTCGCGCTCGTAGCACGGGTGAGCCTCCCGCTCTCGCAAGCCCTCTGGGCCGCCGCGAACGTCGCGGGGCTCGGCTGGAGCGTGGCGCGGATCGCGGGGCGCTGGGGGTGGCGGCCAGCCCTCCTCGCGGTGGCGGCGGTGGCGAAGCCGCTCCAGGGAAATTTCGAGCACTTGAACCTGCTGGTCGTGTTGCTCACCCTCATCGTTGCCGCCGTCGTGGACCTCGCCGAGGGACGCGAGCGCCGCGCCGGCCTGTGGATCGGGATCGCCACGGCCGTGAAAGTGTTTCCCGGCCTCTTGCTCCTCTACTTCGCGTACCGTCGTCGCTGGCGTGGCTTGGCGACGGGAGTGGCTGCCGCGGTAGCGCTCTCCGTGGGATCGATGCTGCGCTACGGCCCGGTGGGAGCCGCGTCCGCCGTGCAGGACTGGGTCGTGATGAGTCGCGAAGGGCAACAGGTCGAGGGTTTCGGCTTTCAACCGCTGGGCGATTGGGTCTTGGGCCTGGGTGGGTCGGATGTCACCGTCTGGCTCGCGATCGCCGGCTGCTGCGCGGTGGTGCTCGCCGCCCTCGCGGCCCGGCCGACTGGCGACGACCCACTGTACGAGGTCGGCCTCGTCACCGTTCTCGCCGTGCTGGTTTCCCCGATCGGGTGGTTCTACTACCACTTGCTGGCGATCCCGGCCTGGGTCGCGGCCCTCACAGCCCCGGTCCCCGCAGGGCGTCGGACCGCCATCGCGTGGCGGGCCGCGCTGCTCGTCGCCGGCGTCCTGCTCTCCGGTGTGCTGACGTTCGATCACCTCTATCCCAACGCTCTGACCGTGGTCAAGCGGTTCAACTACGTCTGGGGAGCACTGCTGCTGCTCGGCGCCCTCGCCGCGCACCGTCTCGTGCTCTTCCGTCGCCAGCCACAACTCTCATGATCCGGTGTCGCCGCGTCGGTTGCCGCGTCAGGTGAGGATGCCGCTCGACCTCGAGACGCCGGCGCTCCTCATGGACCTCGAGGTGGTAGAGCGCAACCTCACCCACATGGCCGAACGCGCGAAGAGCCTGGGCGTCGCGCTGCGGCCGCACGTCAAGACCCACAAGTGCCTGGAGCTCGGCAAGCGCCAGGTGGCGCGCGGCGCGGCGGGCATCACGGTGTCGACACTCGTCGAAGCGGAGGCGTTCGCCACGGCGGGGTTCACCGACATCACCTGGGCGTTCCCGCTCGACCCGACGCACCTCCCCCACGCGCGGCGCCTCAAGGACAAGTCGGGCGCCACGCTGCGCGTCGTGGTGGACGACCTCGCCACCGCGAAGGCGTTGCGGCGCTCGGGGCTGCACGCGTGGCTCAAGGTCGACTGCGGCTATCACCGGGCGGGCGTGGACCCGGAGTCGGCCTATGCCCTGGAAGTCGCCAAAGAGCTCGGGGAGGAGCGCGGGGTGTTCTTCGACGGCATCCTCAGCCACTCGGGCCACGCCTATCGGACAACGAACCGCGACGAAGCGGCCGAGGTCGCTGAATCCGAGCGCCTGGTGATGGTGCGCTTCGGCCAGCGGCTCGCGACGGTGGGGATTCCGGTCCGCGGCATCAGCGTCGGCTCGACGCCGGCGATGGCCGCGGTGCGGGACTTGACCGGCGTCACGGAAGCCCGGCCCGGCAACTACGTGTTCTACGACCGCACCATGGTGCTGATCGGAGCGTGCCGGCCGACAGACGTCGGCGTCACCGTGCTCGCCACGGTGGTTTCCCACCAACCGGGGGCGTCGCACTTCATCGTGGACGCGGGAGCGCTCGCGCTGTCCAAGGACCCGGGGCCAGGTCACGGCAACCTCCCGCAGGCGATGGGCGCGGTCCAGGGACACCCTGAGCTGACGGTGGCGACGCTGTCGCAGGAGCACGGCCTGATCCGCGCGGCGAGTCCGGCGGACCTGGACGGCCGCTTCCGCGTGGGCGAGCGCCTCGAGATTGTCCCCAACCATTCCTGCCTGACCGTCGCCCACTTCGACGTGTACCATGTGCTGCGAGGCGGCCGGGTGGTCGAGCGTTGGCCGATCGCCCGAGGCCGCTGAAACGGAGGACCGATGCGCATCATCTTGAGACATTTCCTTCTGGCGATGCTCCCGCTCGTGTTCGGCATCGCGGCCGGGTGGGGGTTTGCCTTCTCGGTGCCGAGCTGCGGGCGCCTCGTCGGGCCGGTGTTCGGCCCGAAGTGCCACTGGAAGCAGCTCGAGTATCAGATCCAATTCCACATGGGTGGGGTCGCCTTCGGCTGCCTGCTGGCGGCCTCGCTGGGCGCGGGGATGGAACTTCGCCGCCGGCGCGCCGTACAACGGGCGACTCCGACTGGAGGGGCGTCATGATTCGCACCGCAATCCCGCTGATCCTTCTTACCGCGGCGGTCGCTCCCCTCGCCGCCCAAGACACCACCAAGGCCGCCCCACCGGCGCCGGCTCCGGCCGCCGCGGTCCTGACCGTCGTCGATGCGGCCGTGGCCCGCACGGTGGTGGATCGCGCGCCGCAGGATACCGGCGCCGCCTTCCCCGACTCGGTGGGCTCGCTGGTCTTCTTCACGAAGATCTCCGGCGCACCGGCCGGCGCCGAAACGGTCGTGCATCACGTGTGGTATCACGGGGACACTCAGGTCGCCGACGTGGAGCTGCACATCGCGGGGTCGCCGTGGCGGACCTGGAGCCGCAAGACGGTCCCCGCCGACTGGAAGGGCCCCTGGCACGTGGAAGTGCGCGATGCCGGTGGCGCCGTCCTGAAACGGGTCGACTTCACGGTCGGACAGTAAGCGCTGCGTAGAGGCTTAGGGGCTTAGCGACGCGGCCGCTAAGCCTCTATGTTTATTCCCCCATGGATCTCCTCCAGCAAGTCGCCGCGAACCTCAAGGTCGAGGAGGGCAAGGCCGAGAAGGGGATCGGCGCCATGCTCATGGCGCTGCGGATGGCCCTGCCCAAGGAAACCTTCGAGCAGGTCAAGAACGCGATTCCCAACAGCGAGCGCATGATGGGGCACGCGCTGATGAGCGGGTCGCGCACCGGCGAGCTGGCGGTGGCCACCGGCCCCTCCGGGCTGCTCGCCGCGCTCGCGGCCGCCGGCATCAACAAGAGCGACGTGCCGCGTCTGGGCCGCATGGTGCTCGAGCACGTGCGGTCTGTGATCGGCGCGCCTGCCCTCGACCGGTTTCTGGAGACGCACCCGGCCTTGAAGGGGTAGCGGTCGGCCCGGTCGATGACCCGACACCTCTCGTTCCCAGCACTTGCCCTGGCCGTGTGCCCCATCGTGGCGCCGAGCGGCGCCGCGCTCGCCCAGTCCATCCCGGAAAGCGCGTATGGCGCGCTCCACTGGCGCCTCATCGGACCACACCGCGGCGGCCGCGTGCTGGCCGTCGCCGGCATCGCGGGCGACCCGGCCACCTTCTACTTCGGCGCCGTCGACGGCGGCGTGTGGCGCACCGCCAACGCCGGGGTCACCTGGGATCCCGTGTTCGACGGGCAGCCGATCGCGTCGATCGGCGCGATGGTCGTCGCCCCCTCCGATCCGCGGATCATTTACGTCGGCACCGGCGAAGCTTCGATCCGCTCGGACATCACCTACGGAGCGGGCGTCTACAAGTCCAGCGACGGCGGCGCGACGTGGCACGCACTCGGCCTCGAGGAAACGCGCCACATCGGCAAGGTGCTCGTCGACCCGGCGAACCCGGACGTCGTGCTGGTTGCGGCGCTGGGCCACGCGTACGGCCCCAACGCCGAGCGCGGCGTGTTCCGGTCCACCGACGGGGGCCGCACGTGGAGCAAGACGCTCTTCAGGGATCCTGACACCGGGGCGATCGATCTGGCCGCCGATCCGGGGGACGCGCGGATCGTGTACGCGGCGTTGTGGCAAGCGCGGCGCACGCCGTGGGAACAGTACCAGCCGGATGAAGGACCCGGGAGCGGGTTGTACAAGTCGAGCGACGGCGGAGCGACCTGGACCCCTATCACCGGCCACGGCCTGCCAGCGGGACCGTACGGGCGCATCGGACTCGCGGTGGGCAGCGGCGGGCGCGTGTACGCGCTCATCGGCGCCATCCGGGGAGGGGGGGGCCTGTACCGCTCCGACGACGCCGGCGTGACGTGGCAGCTGGCCGGCGCCGACCCTCGCCTCACGAGCCGCAACTGGTACTTCTGTCGCGTCACCGTGGACCCGCAGAATCCCGATGTCGTGTATGTGCCCAACGTCTCCCTGCTCAAGTCGGTCGACGGCGGCAAGACGTTCACCGTCTTGAAAGGGCAGCCCGGCGGCGACGACTACCACGAGCTGTGGATCGATCCCAAGACCCCCACCCACATGATCGTGGGCAGCGACCAGGGAGCGGTCATTACCCTCGACGGCGGCCGCACGTGGAGCAGCTGGTACAACCAGCCCACGGCGCAGTTCTACCACGTGGCGGTGGACGGCCGGCTCCCGTACCGCGTGTATGGCGCGCAACAGGACGCGGGCACCGCCGGGATCGCGAGCCGCAGCGACTTCGGCGAGATCACCTTCCGCGATTGGGCGCCGGTCGGCGGCGGCGAGAGCGGGTACATCGCGCCGGACCCGTTGGACTCCAACGTCGTCTATGGCGGCGACACCTACGGCGTCGTCCACCGCTTCGACCGGGTCACCGGGCAGTTCCAGGACATTACGCCGTGGCCCGCGCCGACCTTCGGCCAGCCGATGCCGCAGCGGCGCTACCGCTTCACCTGGACGTCGCCGATCGTGTTCGACCGAGCGGACCCGCGGGTGCTCTACATCGGCGCCCAGATGCTGCTCGCCACGCGCGACGGCGGGCTGCATTGGGAGGCGATGAGCCCCGATCTGACCGGGGCGCGACCGGTGGCGAGCGATACGGGCCCCGTCTCCGTCGCCAACGCCGCCGCGCGCGGCTACGGCGTGATCTACACTGTCGCCCCCTCCCCGCTCGCCGCGGGGATGATCTGGGCCGGCAGTGACGACGGGCTCGTCTACCGCACCACCGACGGCGGGCGGCACTGGGAGAATGTCACGCCGGCTGGCCTGCCGCCGTGGAGCATGATCAGCCTGATCGAGGCCTCGCCATTCGACACGGCCGCGGCGTACGCGGCCGTGGATCGGCATCGCCTCGACGACTTCGCCCCGTATTTCTACCGCACGCGTGACGGCGGCCGGCACTGGTCGCGCATTACCGAGGGAATCGCGCCCCACGCCTATGCGCAGGCGCTGCGCGCCGACCCGGTGCGGCGGGGGCTGCTCTACGCCGGCACCGAAACCGGCGTGTACGTCTCCTTCGACGACGGCGACCATTGGCAGTCGCTGCAGCTCGACCTGCCGACCGTGTCGGTGCGTGACTTGGCGGTCCACGACGGGGCCCTGGTCGCGGCGACACACGGCCGCGCCTTTTGGATCCTCGACGACCTCGCCCCGCTGCGGCAGCTCAGCGACTCCGTGCTGCGCGCCGGCGTCCATCTGTTCGCGCCCGAGCGGGCGATCCGCGTGCGTCGCAGCGTGAGCAACGACACCCCGCTGCCGCCCGAGGAGCCGCACGGCGAGAACCCGCCGGCCGGAGCCCTCGTCGACTACGTGCTTCAGGCCGCCCCGTCCGGCCCCGTGACGCTCGAGATCTTCGACGCGGGCGGTCGCCTGGTGCGCCGCTTCTCGAGCGAAGACCGACCGCGCCCGCCCGCCGAGCCGCCGCAGATCGCCGCGGAGTGGCTGCCGCGCGACGAGGCCCTGCCGCGGCGCGCCGGCCTCAACCAGTTCGTCTGGGACCTGCGCTACCCGCCGCCGCCCGCCGAGCGGTACGGATACAGCATCGCCGCGATCGCCGGCCACGGGACGGTGGCGGAGCCGGAGGGTCCACTCGTCCTGCCAGGTGAGTACCGCCTGCGGCTCACGGCGGCAGGACGGACGCTCACCCAACCCCTGCGCGTGGAGAATGATCCGCGCGTGCACGTAGCGGATTCGGCTCTCGCTAATCAGCTGCGGCTGGCGCTCGAGATCTGGAATATGATGGCGGAGCAATACGCGCTGCGCGTCGCCGTGCGCGGCGTGCGGGACCAGCTCCGGCCCACCGCGGTACCGTCTCTCGACAGCATCGCGCAGGGCGCGGGGGACGGTGCGCTCGCAGGGTTGGAGACGGTGGTGGAGAGCGCGGACCGGCAACCGACGCAGCAGTCGCGGGACGTCTTCGATGGCGCGCGAGCGCGGCTTGCCCGAGCACAGCGGCGGTGGCAGGAGTTCGTAACAAAGGATCTGCCCGTGCTGAACGCCCAACGTGCCCGGCAGCACCTGTCGCCGGTGACCGCGCCGGCGCTGACACCGGACGCGATCGCAATCCCCTGAGCTGGGGCGGGAGGACTCGAACCTCCAACCTCCCGGTTAACAGCCGGGTGCTCCGCCAATTGAGCTACACCCCAGTGCTCCCCATCACCAGAATGCCACCGCCGGGAAGTTACCTTATCCCTTCCATGAACGTCGACATCGTCGCCGCCACGGCCGCCGACCTGAACGAGGTGCTCGAGCTGCTGGAGCACAATCATCTGCCGCGCGCCGAGATCGAGCGGCACCTGGGTACCCTGCTCGTGGCGCGCGAGGGCGAGCGCATCGTGGGCTGCGCCGCCGTTGAGCTGCACGGCAAGGCGGGTCTGGTGCGCTCGGTCGCGGTGGACCTGCCGCATCGCGGCCTGGGCCTCGGCATCCAGCTCACGGACGCGATCCTCGCACTCGCCCGCTCGCACGGAGTAAAGACCGTCTACCTGCTCACGGAAACGGCGGCGGGGTTCTTCCCGCGCTTCGGGTTCCGCTCGATCCGCCGCGAAGAGGTCGATCCGGCGGTGCGGCGGTCGGTGGAGTTCACGAAGGCATGTCCGGCGAGCGCGCAGGCGATGCGCGCTGAGCTGAGGTGAAGCAGCTCGTCATTCCCCGCTACGGGCCGCCCGAGGTCCTGGAGGTGCGGGAGGCACCTGAGCCGCGCGTGGAGGCCGGAACGGTGCGGATCCGCGTGCACGCGGCCGGCGTCAACTTTTCGGACCTCCTCGCGCGCCAGGGTCTGTACCCCGACGCGCCCAAACCGCCATGCACCATCGGGTACGAAGTGGCGGGCGCGGTCGACGCCGTGGGCGAGGGCGTCACCACGTTGCGCCGCGGAGATCTGGTCGTCGCGACGACGCGGTTCGGCGGCCAGAGCGAATTGGTGGTCGCCCCCGCCTCTGCGGTTTTCCCGCTTCCGACTGGATGGACCTTCGAGCAGGGGGCCGCTTTTCCGGTCGTGTATCTCACCGCTCACCATTTGCTGGTGCGCGTGGCCGCCGTGCAACGCGGCGAGACGGTGCTGGTCCACGCTGCCGCCGGCGGGGTGGGGCTCGCGGTCGCGGAGTGGGGACGCATCCTCGGCTTCCGCGTGCTGGGACTCGCCTCATCGCCCAAGCACGAGATCCTGCGCCAGTACGGTGTCGAGCCGCTCGACGGCCGGGATCCGCGGTGGTTCGAGGCTGTCCGCAGTGCCGCCCCGCACGGCGTGGACGTTGTGCTCGACGGCGTGGGCGGGGATTCGTGGCGGCACGGCTACCGGCTGCTGGCGCCCGCTGGCCGACTCGTTTGCTACGGGGCGTCGGTACTATGCGAGGGGTCGAAGCGCAACCTGCTCAGAACGGTGTGGCGCGTGCTCCGCTTCCCCCGCTTCGGCCCCATGGCCCTGATGAACGACAACCGCAGCGTGGCGGGCGTGAACCTAGGACACCTGTGGAAAGAACGGACGTTGCTCCAGCCGCAGATCGCGGCCCTGCTCGACTACGCGCGCGAGGGGAAGTTCACGCCGCGGGTGGACCGCGCCTTTCCGCTCGCCGAGGCGCCGGCCGCGCATCGGTACATCCACGAGCGGCGAAACATCGGGAAGGTGGTGCTCACGTTCGACTGAACGCCAGACGTCTGAGGCCTAGTACTTCAGTCCCGTCTTCTCCGCAAACGCCTTCACCGCCGCTTCCTGCTCAGGGGTGAGCTTCTCGGGGATCTGCACGTGCACTTCGACAAACTGGTCTCCGCGCCGTCCGTTCTTCTCGATGCCCTGCCCGGGAATGCGGAACCGCTGCCCGTCCTGCGTGCCGGGCGGAACGCGGAGCACGATGCGGCGGTCGTCCAGCGTGCGGACGCGGATGCGGGACCCCAGCATCGCCTGGGCGAGGTTGATCGGCACCGTACACAGCACGTCGAGCCCCTCACGGCGGAAGAAGTGATCGGGCTCGACCCGGAAGATCGCCACGACGTCGCCTTTGCCCTTCGCCCCCTGGCCGTGCAGGCGGACCCGGGTGCCGTCCTCGGTCCCGGACTGGACCGTGAGCATCAGGCGCTTCTCCACCCGGACCTCGCCCGTTCCCTGGCACGTGGGGCAGCGCTCCGAGGGAATGTGTCCCTTGCCGCGGCACAGCGGGCAGGGCCGGTTCACGGCGAAACCGCCCTGACCGAACGACACCGTGCCGCGACCCTTGCACTCGGGGCACGTCTTGATCGTTGCGCCGGGCGCCGCCCCCTTGCCGCCGCAGGTAGGACACACCTCCGGCATCGGCAGAGTGATCGGGACCTTCCCGCCCAGCGCCGCCACCTTGAACGGGATCGAGACCGTGACCTCGATTACTTCATCCGCGTCCTCCTCCTCCCGGGTCCCGCGGCGGCCGAAGATGGACGAGAACAGATCCCCGAGCCCACCGAAGGACCCGAGATCGGACAGATCGAAGTCGAACCCCGCGCCCCCCGCCCCCGGTGGCGCCCCGCCCGAGCCAGGACGCGACCCCGCGCCGCCGTACCCCGCGAACGCGCCGTAGCGGCGCAGTTGGTCGTATTTCTTGCGCTTCTCGGGATCGCTCAGGACGTCGTGCGCTTCGTTGATCTCCTTGAAGCGCTCGGCCGACTGCGGGTTGTTGGGGTTGCGGTCCGGGTGGTGCTGCTTGGCGAGCCGGCGAAACGCTTTCTTGATTTCGTCCGTCGTGGCCGTCTCCGAGACGCCCAAGATCTGATAGTAGTCCCGCTGGGGTGCCATGCTACGCTTCCGCCGTCCCCCTTCCCTCTTCGCCCGCCCATTTCAGGACCAGCACGCGCGCCGGCCGGACGAGTTGTCCGCCGACCCGGTACCCCGCCTGCAACACCTGGCCCACGGTGTTGTCCTGCTCGGGCGAGGCCGCCGGAGCGACCGTCACGGCCTCGTGGACGGCGGGGTCGAAGCGCACGCCCGTCTCGTCGAGGCGCCGCACGCCCAGCGTCTCCAGCTCCTTCCAGATCTTGCGCTCGACCAGATCCACGCCGTCGTGAATCGTTTTCGCGTCCGTGGCGGCGGGGTCGACGTGGGCGAAGCGCGCGAGGTCGTCCAAGGCGTCCACCAGGCGCTGCACCACGTCCGCCTGCGCCTTCCCCCAGGTCTCGGTCCGCTCCCGGCTCATGCGCTTCTTGTAGTTGTCGAACTCGGCGGCGAGCCGCAGGTAGCGGTCCTCGAGACGCGCCAACGCCTCGGCGGGCGGCTCGACGACCGCCGCCTCTTCGGGGGCCTCTGCCTCTTTGTCTTTCTTCGTCATGGTGATCCCGGTGCTAGGCAACCCGCGTGCCGCGGCAGTCGGCCGCAGTGGCGGCCCCCCCTGCCTACGACCATCGGAAATTGAAGTTTCACAACAAGATAGCCGGTCGCGTGGGGACTGTCGAGCAGGTCAGCCGAGGCCCAGCGACCGCAGAAACTGGAACGCATCGCCGAGCGGCTGATCGGGCTGCGGGTCGTGGAGCAGCTCGTGAAACCGCTCGGCGTACCAGCGCACCTGCGCCGGCGCGTGGATGGAGTCGGCGAAGGCGCGCGACTGGTGGGCGTCGGTGATCCGGTCGTCACCCGCCAGAAGAAACAACGCCGGCGTTTCGATGCGGTGGGCGTTGGCCGGCACCGCGCGATGGGCCCACTGGATCTCGCGCCAGGCGCCGGCCGTCATCACGCGGTGCACGAGCGGGTCGGCGTCGTAGGCCGCTCCCACGGCGGGATCGCGGCTCAGGTCCGCGCTGGCCAGATCGATCGGCAACGCCAGCGTCGGCCACAGGTCCGCGAGGATCCGGCCGAGCGCCTGTTTCCACCACCGGGGCTGGAAGGCGAGGCCGAGCCACGGCGACACGAGGATGGCCCCTGCCAAGGCATCGCCCGGCTGGGTTTCGAGGTAGCGCAGCACGACGAGGCCCCCGAACGATTGGCCGAGGAGCACCTGCGGGGCGTCGGTACGCTTGCGGACGACGCGGCGGAACGCCTGCAGGTCGCCGAGCAGCTGGCTGAAGCGAGAGAGGTGGCCCCGTCGCCCGCTGGACTGCCCGTGGCCGCGCCAGTCGAGCGCGTACACCGCGAAGCCCTCGCCCCGCAGCCGCTCGGCGAGGTCGCTCCAGCGCCCGGCATGGTCCGACCAGCCGTGAAAGACGAGGATCGCCGCCCGCGGCGACTGGGTCTCGACGGCCTCGTAGTGGAGCGGCAGTCCGTCCGGCGCGACGAGCGAGGGCATCAGGCGGCTCCGAGCAGCCGGCGCAGGAGGTCGAGCGCCGCCTGGGCGCCGCGCCGGCGGATTTCCTCGCGGTCGCCCGGGAAAATGCGTTTGAGCGCCCGCACGTGCTCACCCGCGGCGGCGGCGAGCCACACCGTGCCGACGGGCTTCTCCGCGGTGCCGCCAGTCGGCCCGGCGATGCCGGTGACCGCGAGCGCGCAGTAGGCGTTGAAGACGCGTTGGGCGCCCGCCGCCATCAGCCGGACGGCCTCTTCCGACACCGCCCCGTGCCGCTCGACGATCTCGGGCGCGACGCCGAGCAGGTCGGTCTTGACGCCGTTTGCGTACGCGACCACTCCGCCGACGAACACATCCGAGGCGCCGGGGATGGCGGTGAGCCGTTCCCCCAGCAGGCCGCCGGTGCACGATTCCGCCACGCCGAGGCGCCCGCGGCGACGGCGCACGGCATCGAGCACCACCGCCGCGAGATCGGCGCCGTCTTCGCCGTAGCAATGGTCGCCGGCCCGCGTCCGCACCCGCTCCGCGGCGTCGGCGAGGCGGCGCTCGGCGTCCTCGCGCGGCAGCGACCAGGCGGTGATGCGCAGATCCACGCCGTCCACCGACGGCAGGTAGGCGAGGGTGAGCGGCGCGATTTCCTCCTCGACGCCCGCGAGCCGCTCGGCGAGCGCGGACTCGGGGATGCCGGTCGTGCGCACGGTGCGCGACAGCACGACGGCGGGGGCGCCGCCGGCCCGCTGCTGCCGCGCGACCAGCCGGGGCAGCACTTCCTCGACGAGCAGGCCTCGCATCTCGCGCGGGACGCCGGGCAGCATCATGACCAGCCGCCCACGCTCGTCCTCCATCCAGAGCCCCGGGGCGGTTCCCCGCGGGTTGGGAAGCACGGTGGCGCCCTCGGGAATCATCGCCTGCGAACGGTTGACCTCGGGCATGGGCCAGCGGCCGAGCGTGCGAAAGCGCTCCTCCAGGCCGTGGAGCAGCGCGTCGTCGAGCACGAGCGCCCGGCCCAGCAGCTCCGCGACAGCCGTCTTGGTCACGTCGTCGCGGGTGGGCCCCAGCCCCCCCGTCGTGAGCACGGCGCCGGCGCGCGCGAGCGACTCCGCGACCGCACTGCGGATCGCGTCGGCGCGGTCAGCGACTGTGATGTGGCGGTCGATTTCCACGCCCGCGGCGGCGAGGGCCCGGCCCAGCTCGGCGGCGTTGGTATCCACGGTGTGGCCGAGCAGCAGCTCGGTGCCGACGGTCAGGAGATCGAGCTTCACCCGCGCCCCTTCAGGAGCGCGCGATAGCGGTAGAGGTACACGATCAGTGAGTAGACGGTCAGGAACACGGCGCCGGCGAGCGTGATGGACACGAAGTAGCCATGGAAGCGATCCCAGAAGTTGCGGAACGAGCCCGCCCAGCGGTGCGCCGCCAGCGCGTCCTTCCACGCGAACCACGCGATCGTCGCGCCGATGAAGACGTTCTGGACCACCGCCTTCGCCTTGCCCGGCCCCGCGGCCGGGATCAGAATCCCGCGCCGTTTGGCGAAGAACCGGAACGCCGTCATCAACACCTCGCGCCCGACCAGGAGCAGCGCGACCCAGAGCGGCAGGCTCCCCCACCACGGGATGCGGTAGTCGACGAGGATGGTCGGGTGCCGGGTGATCCAGAAGATGGGCACCAGGGTGGCGAACAGCAGCCACTTGTCGGCGATGGGGTCGAGCAGCTGGCCCAGCTCGCTGACCTGGTGGTAGCGGCGCGCGAGGTAGCCGTCCACGGCGTCGGAGATCGCCGCGGCGAGGAACACCAGGAACGCGATGACCTTGGGCCAGTAGCCGGAAATGAACGGCAGCAGGGCGATGACCGGGGTGAGACAGATCCGGGCCAGCGTGAGGATGTTCGGCAGCGTCCACCGCATCAGGCCCCTCCCCGTCTCGATCAGCTCAGCGTCTTCAACACCATCTTGCTGACCGCCTTGAGGGTGTCGAACACGCCATCGCCGCGGATCGCCACGGCTTCGTAGTATCCCGCCCGGCCGACCCACTGCCCCCCCGCGTTCTCCACGAGGAACTCCCCCTGATGGGCGGGATCGGGCGTGACCTTCTGCTGCGCGGCCTCCTCCACCGGCCAGCCGGGGTTGAGCGCCGCCTGGAGATCCTTGATCGGGGCCGCGTTCGGCAGGTCGCGTTTGTTGTACTGGATCATGAACGGAATCCTGGTCAGGTCGTAGCCGTATTCCGCCATGTTGTCGTAGAGGTTCTGCATGGATTCCACGTTGGCTTCCATGCGCTCCACTTGGCTGTCGGCGACGAACACGATGCCGTCGACGCCCTTCAGGATCAGCTTGCGACTGGCATTGTAGTACACCTGGCCGGGCACGGTGTAGAGGTGGAAGCGCGTCTTGAACCCGCGGATCGTCCCCAGGTCCACGGGGAGAAAGTCGAAGAACAGCGTGCGCTCGGTCTCGGTGGCGAGCGAGATCATCTTGCCGCGGGTGTTGGGCGAGACCTTCCCGTAAATGTGCTCGAGGTTCGTCGTCTTGCCGCCCAGGCCCGGGCCGTAGTAGACGAGCTTGCAGTTGATCTCGCGGGACGCGTAGTTGATCATCGACATGGATCGCGCGTCCCCTTACCCGAAGAGTTTGTCAATTTCGTCTTCCGCCCCTTCGAGGAGGCCGCCTTTCGGCTTGGCCGGGCCGGTCTGGACCCGGTTGAACATCTCCTCGAACACCTTGTTCAGGTTCTCGACGACCGCCTTCGCCTTCAGCTTGACGAGGCCCAGCGTGGCCCGGCTGTCAAAGAGCACGACCAGGATCACCCGCTTGGCCACGTCGGCGAGGTACATGGACTCCCGCTCGCCCTGGTGGACGAGCGAGGCGAACTCGGGCTCGCCGATCATTTTCGCGAGCTGGTCGTTGGCGCTGAAATCGGCGGCGGTGAGGGACGCGAAGGCCGTGGGGTCGAACTGCGGCGTCTCGCCCACGGTCGCGACGAGCTGGCCCGTGCGGTCCACGAGCAGCGCGCAGCGCGCGTTCGAATCCCGCAGATAGGCCTGCAGGTGCTGTTGGATCTGCTTGAAATCGTTCTCGCTGAACGACCAGCTGGCGGCACCCGTCATCGCGCTCCTCGGCTCACTCCTCCCCCATCTCGCGCCGCGCAGCCAGCGCTTGCGCGATCGTCACGCCGTCGGCGTACTCCAGGTCGCCGCCCACCGGCAGACCGCGGGCGATCCGGGTCACGCGCACGCCCGTGGGGCGCAGCACCTGCTGCAGGTATGTCGCGGTCACCTCGCCCTCCATCGACGGATTGGTCGCGACGATCACTTCGCGCACACCGGAACCGTTGCGTACCCGCTCGACGAGCGGCCCGACGCGCAGCGCCTCGGGCCCCACCCCGTCCAGGGGCGACACCCGGCCGCCCAGCACGTGGTAGCGCCCCCGATACCGCCCCGCGCGCTCGATGGCGGCGACGTCCTTCGCCTCCTCCACGACGCACAGCAGCGTGGCATCCCGCCGCGGGTCGCGGCAGATCGCACACGGATCCTCGTCGGCGAGATTCCCGCAGGTACCGCACGCCATCACCTGCGAGCGCACGCGGCGGATCGCTTGCGCCAGCCGCTCGGCCGCCTCCGCCGGCTCCTTGAGCAGGTGGAATGCGAGCCGTTGCGCGGTCTTGGATCCGATCCCGGGGAGCCTGGCGAGCTCCGTCACGAGATCATCAATGGCCGACACGTCGCGTTACAATGGCAACTGGAACGGGAAAGGTATACCCCCGGAGAGCTTCCGCACCTCGGCCTGCTGCAGCTCGGCGGCCCGCTTCTGCACCTCCGCCACCGCGGCCAGCACCAGGTCCTCGAGCATTTCGACGTCCCCCTGGCGCACCACCTCCGGAGCGATCGTAATGGCCCGGATCTGGCCCCGACCGTCGGCCGTCGCTTGCACCATCCCCCCGCCGGCCGACACCGTCACCGTCTGTTGCGCCAGCTGTGACTGGATCTCGGTCAGCCGCCCCTGCATCTGCTGCCCCAACTGGAGCAGGCTGGATAAATCCGCCATGCGTCGAAAGTTACCCCGTGCCCTCAGGCGTCGCAAGCTACTCCAGCAGCTCCAGATCGAGGGCGTCGATGGCCGCGCCCAGCGTCTGGTCCTTGCCGCGCAGCAGCTTCAACCGCTCCGCGTTGGCGGTCTCCGTCGTGAGCCGCGCCGGCCGCTCGGTGCGCCCGGGCTCGGCGCGCGCGGCGCCCTCGACGCGGATGCGCACGGGCTCGCTCACGTACTCCCCGACGAGTTTGGCGAGCGCGTCGCGCTTGTGGTCGATGCCCGTCGCGTGACCGGTGTTGGCGTCGAGCACCCGCACCGCGACGACTCCTCGCTCGGCGGCGACGACCGCCGTCTCGCCGAGCAGCGTGCCCAGCATCGGGCTCGTGGCGCGCGCGTGGGCGACGACGCTCGGCCAGAGCGCTTGCAGTCGCTCGAGGGAGAGCGCGCCTTTCTCGGGAGGACGGTCCGCCGGCGGAGTCATTGTCGGACTGTCGGACCGACGGACTGTCGGACTGTTAGACGTAGACGGAACCACGCCCCGCAGAACCGAGCTCGCTCCCGGATTCTGTCCGACAGTCAGACCGTCCGACTGTCCGACATTTTTCAGGGCTTCAAGCACCTCCGCCAGCTCCACCGTCCGGTCCATCATCGCCCAGCGCAGCAGCAGCAGCTCCACGACGAGCCGGGGGTTGCCGCTGCGGCGCACCTGCGGCTCGCTGTCGGCGAGCAGCGCCAGCAGGCGCACTGCGTCGGCCGGCGGGAGGCGCTGGGCTGCGGCGCGCACCAAGTGGGCGAGGCCCTCGGTGAGACTCTCGGGCTCACCGCCCACCCCCACGAGCAGCACGGCCCGGAGCACCTCGCCCGCACCGCTCACGAATTCGCCGAGATCCGCTCCGGCCTCGACCAGGCGGTCCACGAGGGGAAACACCGCCGCCGCGTCGCGCTCGGCCACGAGGCGCAGGGTCTCGCCGTAGAGGTCGTCGGGGATGAGCCCCAGCACGTCCCGCACCCGCGCTGCGGTGATCGGGCCGTCGCCGAACGAGCCCACCTGATCGAGGAGCGAGAGCGCGTCGCGCATGCCGCCGTTCGCGCTCCGGGCGATGAGGCGCAGGGCATCCGCCTCCGCTTCAATGCGCTCGGCGGCACACACCTGCTGGAGACGCTCCACGATCGCGTGCGGGCCGATGCGCCGAAAGTCGAAGCGCTGCAGCCGCGAGAGAATCGGCGCCGCCGTCTGGGCGATCTTGAGCGGCTCCGTCGTGGCGAAGACGAACACGACCCGCGGCGGCGGCTCCTCGAGGATTTTGAGGAGGGCATTCCACGCCTCGCGGGTGAGCATGTGCGCTTCGTCCACGATGTACACCTTGTGGCCGTGCTCGACGCTGGCCGCGTACATCGCGCGCTCGCGCAGGTCGCGCGCGTCATCGACGCCGCGATTGGAGGCGGCGTCGAGCTCCACCACGTCGAGGTTCGCCTGACCGGTCCAGATACGCGTGCAGGAGTCGCAGGTACCATCGGGCTCCCCGTCGCGCTGGTTGGGGCAGTTCAGGGCCATGGCGAGAATACGCGCCGCGGTGGTCTTGCCCACGCCGCGGGGGCCCGCGAACAGGTAGCCGTGGGCGGTGCGGCCTTGGGCGACGGCCCCCCGCAGGGCCGCGGCCACGTGATCCTGCACGATCAGCTCGGCGAACTTGCGGGGACGGTACTTGCGGGCGAGAGCGATCATCGAGGCACGCGGAACATAGCAGGGCGGCGGCGCCGCGCCTAGCTAGGGACGGCGGGCGCGCACCGAAGCGGTGAGATCCGTCCGCAGCCCCGAGGCCTGAACGGCGAGGTTCGTGGCGCTGCCGCCGGCGCGGCCGGGGCGCAGCGTCACGTGCCCGCCGAGACTGTCGGTCGCGACGCCAGCCACCTTGAGCACGCTCCCGTCCCCGACGGCGGCGAGCAGCCCGCGCACCGGCGCCGGGTTGCCGAACGCGTCGGTCGGCACCACCAGCAGGCTCGTCGCGACATCCGGGTCGAGCTCCAGCCGCTGCGTGACCGTGTCCCGGCCCCGCAGCACCAGCAGCCGCGCCGGCGGGCCGGCCGCCGGATACAGCGTCGCCTGCCGCACGAGCGCACCGAGGGTTGCCGTCACCGTCGTGGCCGCGGCGCGCGGACCGAACTCCAGGTCCACCCACAGCCCGCCCGCGGAATCGGTGCGGTCGGGGGGGGCCAGGAGCCGGCCGTTGGCGACCGCGAGCGCGACCGGTACCCCCGCGATGGGCGCGCCCGTCGAGTCCCGCGCCTCGAAGATCAGCGGCACCGCCGCACGCCGGCCCACGATCCCCCGCTGGGAGGTGCCCGCGACCCAGCCCGTACCCGTTGGCGAGGGTCGCACCGCCCGCGACGGCCGTGTGGTCGTGACCGGTACGGGCGCCGCCCGCGCGGCAGGGACCGTGATGAACTCCACCGTCGTTTGGCCGCTGAGCGTGGTTCCGTCCGCTGCCACAACCGTGAGCGACGTCGAGAACGGCGCCGGCCCGGCGCGCAGGCGGAACGACGCGATGCCTCGCGCGTCCGTTACTGCGATCGCGTCCGCACCCCCTCCCCCGGGGGTCGCCGCACCCACACTGCCGCTCCCTCGGAGCACCAGCCGAGCGGCCGGCACCGGCTGCGCGCCCCGCCGCAGCGCGACGGCGACGATTGCGTCGGTCCCCACCTCCGCGGTGACGCGCGATTGCAGTGGGACGACCGCGATAGCGACGCCGGGGATTGGTGCCGGCGGCGGAGTGGTTGCGGGGGTCGGTCCCGCCTTTGCGGCGAGACCGGTGGCGCGGCCCCGCCCGCAGCCCGCCATCCGCGCGAGGATCAGCGAGTCGGCCCCGAGCGCCGTGAGGTCCAAGCGGTCGCGCGAGGTCGGTGTGAACGACAGACAGTTGCGCCCGATCAGATCAGCGATCTCGCCGTGCGAGAGCGCGCCGCCGGTGAGCAGCCGGATGAGATCCGTCTTGCGCAGCGGCTCGCTGGTCTGAGCAGCCGAGCCCAAGGCCGTCGCCAAAGCCAGAAGGACGACGAACGCCCCTCTCACAGCCGCCCGCACCCCGAGCGCTCGAAGTGCCGCTCCACGCTGTCGACCCCTGCGTAGAGCGCGCGGTCGCGGCCCGCGCGCCCGGCGTCGAGTACGCCGACCTTGGACTTGCCGCGCACGTTGTAGACAGTCCACTCGGTTTCGAGCGCCGCAAGACCGCGGGCCAGGCCGGCGCAGTCCAGTTGGCGACCGTCGTAGAGCTTGGCGCGGTCGTTGTAGGCGCGGATCGTCAGCGCGAGAGTGTCGCCGAGACGGTCGAAGATCGGCAGGAGGAGGTCTCCAACCGGCGCCACGACGGCCGGCCGGGCAACCGCCGCCGGAGCGCCCGGGTGCGCGGGCCGATACACGAAGTACCAGTAGGCGGCGGCCGCGGCGAGGACGAGCACGACCAGCACGGCGAGCACGCCGCTGCGCTTTCCGCCCGGCGGCTCCGCGTCGGCCGCCGACGGCACCACAAAGGGGCGGTGCGCTGGACGTCGTGGAGGAGGCGACGGTCTTATCGCAGGCCGTGGCGGGGACGGCCGCGAGGCAGGCTCGGGCTCCTCCGGCATGTGCCCGACGTCGAGAAGCGGCAGATTGGCCACAGCCGGGGAAGGCTTGGGCCGCGGCGGCGGCGGCGGTGACGGTGGCGGCGGCGGTGACGGTGGCGGCGGTGGCGGCGGTGGCGGCGCAGGCGCTGACGGCTTCGGCGCTGGCGGTGGTGGTGGCAGCGGCGCGGGCCGCTTGGGAGGAGGCGCCGCCGGCTTCCGCGGCGCCGGCGGCGGTGCCGCGTGGCTGCCGAACGTCTCGAGCGTCGACCGAGGTTCCCCTGCCGCCTCGGGGGCCGCCCGAGCAGCCTCCGGCGCCGCGCCAGCCTGCGTGACGAGGGTGTCGTCGGTTTCGAAATTCGTCCACGGGAGGGACGACGCCTTGCGGCCCCCCGCCAGGTGCTCCTCCTGCTCGATCAGCTCGTAGAACGACAACGACACGCTGTGCCACGTCTCGCTCGGCCCGGGGCGAAACAGTCCGGCGACCGGGTGGCCCTCGCGGTCGGCGCCGAGCACGAGCGCCAGGTGCCAGGGCTGCGTGAAGTACTGCTCGTGGGTCTGCACATCCCCCGGCGCGAGGTCGACGGGGAGCGGCGGGTGGCTGTGGTACCACCCGATGAGGTGGCCGCCCACCCGGCCCAGCTCCTCCTGGATCCGGTCCCACAGGCGGGATACGACGACCTGGGTCTTGTCACCGTAGATGGGCTGATTGAGGCGGATGGTGGAATCCACCACGGCGTAGCGCACCCTCGACGTCGGGCACTCGAAGAGGTCGCCCACGAGGAACCCGATCAGCGCCTGCCCCTTCACCGCGAGGAGATGCTCGTTGAGGGCAGTCAGGGCCTTCTGCTCGATAAAGACGGGATAGCGGCCGCCCGGGTTGCGCCGGCCGTTCGGGTTCCAGAGGATCGCCCGCGCGGTGGGGATCACCTGCTGGAGATGGGCCGGGCCGCCGGCCGGGGGACGAGGGGGAACGCCCGTCACCGCAGCACCTCGCGGATCACGCCCGCGGCGCGCTCCACGTCCGCGCGGCTTACATCCAGGTGGGTCACCGCCCGCAGCCGCCGGGCGGCGAACGGCACGACGAGGACGCCCCGCTCCGCGAGCCGGGGAATCACGCGGTCCGCGGTATCCGCCTCGCGCAGGAGATCGAGCATGACGATGTTCGTCTCGGGGGCGGACGGTCGGACCGTCGGACTGTCGGCCAACAGGTCGGCCAGGCGGCGCGCGTTCGCGTGGTCCTCGGCGATGCGCGGGAGGTTGTGCTCCAGCGCGTACAGTCCCGCCGCCGCGAGGATCCCCGATTGCCGCATCCCCCCGCCCAACCGCTTGCGCATCTCCCACGCGCGCGGCCGCAGCTCGCGGGCGAACGCGAGGCAGGAGCCGACGGGGCAGCCCAGACCTTTCGAGAGACTCACCATCACGGTCGTGGCGCCGCGGGTGAGCGTCGCCGGAGCCGTCGTGAGCGCGGCCGCCGCGTTCCACAAGCGGGCGCCGTCCAGATGGAGGCGGAGCCCCGACTCGCGAGCGAGCGCCGCGATCGCCGCCATCACTTCCGGACGCATCACCTTCCCGCCGGCGGCGTTGTGGGTGTTCTCAACCGCGATGGCGCCGCTGCGTGGCAGACGCGGCGACGTGCCCCGCAGCGCGCCGCGCGCGAGCTCGGCGGTGAGCACGCCATCGGGCGTCACCACGGGGCGGATCTGCACGCCCGCGATCATCGCGACGCCGGCCAGCTCGTAGTGAACGAGGTGGGCGTTGGCCTCGATTACGAGCTCCGTGCCCCGCTCCGCGCACAAGCTCACGCCGGTCTGGTTGGCCTGCGTACCCGACGGAAAGAACAGCGCGTCTTCCATCCCCACGAGCTCGGCGACGCGCTGCTCGAGCTGCCGCACTGTAGGGTCGCCGTCGAGCACGTCGTCCCCGACCTCCGCGTCCGCGATGGCCCGGCGCATCGCCGGCGAGGGGCGAGTGACGGTGTCGCTGCGCAGATCGATCACGCTCATCCGAGCACGACGCGCTGCGCGCGCCGCATGCGGATCAGATCGTACGTCTCCGCCACCTCGCCGCCGAGCAGGAACACGTAGGCCGTGAAGTAAATCCAGAGAAAGAACAGCAGGAACGCCAGCGCGTTGGCGTCCGAAGCCACGCGGTCGAACGTCACGAACCGAGCCAGGTACAGCGTGTAGAGCCGCTTCGCCACCTCGAAGGCGAGGGCGCAGAACGTCGCGGCGATGAGCGCCGTACGCCAGTAGATCCGGCGGCTCGGCAGGATCTTGAACACGAGAAAGAACAGCAGCGTGCTGAAGGCGAACGCCAACACCTCGAGGCCGAACCGCGAAGCCCATTCGGTGGCCCGCCGCGCCTCGAACGCAGGGAGCAGGGTGCTCGCAACCAGCAGCGCGGCAGTCGTGAACACCATCCCGAGGTCGATCAACTTCGCCATCGGCCAGGGGCGGTTCTCCTCGGTGTCGAACACCTCGTCCAGCGCGGCGCGCAGCCCACCGAACAAGCGCGTCGAGAACCAGAGGAAGAGCGGCACGCCGAACAAGGTCAGGCGCGCCCGCTGGGCGACCACGCCAGACAGCACGCGCTCGACCTGCTCGAACGCACCGCCGCCGGCGGCGTCCGGGGCCGGCGGAAGAAACCGCTCCACAAGCTCGGAGAGCTGGAGCTGGTGCGTGGTCAGCTGGTGTTGAACGAGATAGCCGATGAGGGCGAGCAGCAGGGCGAGGAACGGGATGGCCGTCAGGAGCAGGTCGAACGCGAGGGCGCTGGCGAGAAACGGGATGTTGTCTTCGAACGCGGCCTCGAGGGTGCGCCGCACCACGCCGCGGACGGACTGGTGCCAGCCGGCGGCGTGCCTCACGCGACCGGTTCGTCCTCCTCGCCCTCCGCGGCGACCGTGGCTCCCCCACCCCGCGCCGCGCGCACCGCGTGGCGCCGCCGCCGCGCCTCGAGCACCCGCCGCTGCAGCTCTTCCTTGACGGTGGAGACGGCCGCCTGGTCCTCGCGCGCGGCCGCCACCAGTTCACCCAGCTCGCCCGCCTTCTCGGCGGCGAGCGTCTTGAGGTCCTCGAACTTGCGCGACACCTTGCGTCGGGTCGTGGCCCCCGCCTCCGGGGCAAACAGGAACCCGACCACCGCGCCGACCGCGAGCCCGACGAGGAAGGCGCCGAACGACGTGCCGCCTTCGCGCTCGCTCATTCGCCCGCCTCGAGGTCGTCCGGGGCGTGGGCCGCCACGGGCCGCGGGGCCGCGTGGGATTGCAGCGGCGGCTTGACGATCCGATCCACCGCCGCGCGCGTGCCGGCGACGCGCAGTTGCTCGAACAGGAACGCGAAGGTCTTCTCCAGGTCCGCGCCGATCGCCTGGCGCACGTCCTCCGGAAGATCCCACATGCGCCGCTTGAACGGTCCCACCGCCTTCTTGCGGCTCTTATAGATGAACTGCTGCTCGGTATCGCCCTTCTTCCACTCGTCCTTGCACTCAGCTTTCACCCACGCGTTGATCTCGGCCCGCAGGTCGGCGGGGAGTCGCGGATGGTCGAACACGATCGTCTGGAAGTTGGTCGCGAGGTGGATCTCGATCGCCTCGCAAGCGGGAAAGGCCCCGAACGCCTCGGGCGGCAACGTGGAGGCGCCATGCTGCACCGCGCCGCCCAGGCCGTACTGCTCCCGCGCGTCCCGCGACAGCGCCTTCAGGGCGTCGAGGTCGATCTGCACCTTGGCGATGGAGCCGTCCGGCAGGACGACGCCGCCGTGGCTGGTGCCGGTCTGCACGGAGATCTTGCTGATCCCGACGTGGGGACCGAGGCGTTTCAGCGTGCGGAGATAGCCGTCCATGAACGCCCGCAGCTCGTGGACGTCGCTGTTCTTGCCGCCCACCTCCCCGATCTCGGCGCCGACTGAGACGGTGACCCCCTCCGGCTCACGGTCGCGGATGAACTTGGTCGTCTCGGCGGCGCGCTCGAAGTTGACGCGCTGCTGCTCGTCGAGCGTCGGTTGCGACAGGTCGACCAGCGTCGACGTGTCTACGTCGATGTTGTAGAAC
>Ga0209375_1000588_pt1 | contig 30445 bp, 26 predicted proteins | sample GraSoiAngelo_131_FD_185888 | JGI IMG/M metagenome (GOLD analysis project Ga0209375, IMG submission 185888) | Grasslands soil microbial communities from the Angelo Coastal Reserve, California, USA - 14_0929_02_30cm (SPAdes) (version 2) | ecosystem: Environmental > Terrestrial > Soil > Grasslands ...
GGCGTACTGGGTCGCGTCGATGATGGCCGCGAGCACCGCCTTGAACGTGTTCGGCATCTTCTCGGCGAACTCGCGCTTGGCCGCGAACGCGCAGCAGGGATGCCCCGGCCAGATGTCCTTCGACAGCATCCAGATGAACCCGGCGCCCTCGAACACGGCGCGCTGGTTGAAGGGATCGGGGCCCAGGTAGCCGTCGAGGTTGCCGGCGCGCAGGTTCGCCACCATCTCGGGCGGCGGCACGGCGCGGATCTGCACGTCCTTGTCGGGATCGACGCCACCCTCGGCCAGGACGTAGCGGAGCAGGAAGTTGTGCATCGAATAGTCGAAGGGCACGCCGAACTTGAACCCCTTCATCTCGGCGGCCGTCTTCACGCCCTTGTGCTTGATGTGGAGTGTGATGGCCTGGCCGTTGATGTTCTCGACCGCGGGCATCACGTAGGGAACCGACTGCGAGCCGACGCCCATCGAGATGGCCAGTGGCATCGGCGACAGCATGTGGGTCGCGTCGGTCTCGCCGTTGATCGAGAGGTCACGGATCATCGCCCACGACGAAGCCTTCACCACGTTCACGTTGAGGCCCTGCTTCTTGTAGAAGCCCATGGGCTCGGCCATGATGATCGGGGTCGCGCACGTGATCGGGATGAAGCCGATTTTCAGATCTTTCTTTTCGGGCGGGCCGGCCTTGTCCTGAGCGAGCGCGCGCGCTGCCTGCATCGGAAACACCGACGCCAGGACAGCCGCGGCGGTCGTCGCGCCGACGGCCCTCACGAACTCCCGACGGCCGTGCTCGCCGCCGAACACCGCGCGCTCGATGGCGCGAACGATCACCTCGTCCAGCACGTCTGCCATGCGACCCTCCTCCGGGCAAAAAAAATGGCGCCCACTCGAGGGGCGCCGTTGTCCCTGTCGCTCGCGACGACACTGTCGCGAGCGCTTGCTGGAGGGAGCAAGGGGTGTGCCGCTCCCGGCCGCCACGGCCAGGTCTATTTCACGCGGACTTGCACGTCCTCGACGACTTGGGCCCTGCTCGTCAAACACGCATCCCGAGGCGTGTGCTCAAATCACGAGCACGCGCGCTCGACCAGACGGATGCGGATCTTCCCTTCACTGGCCAGGCCCCAGAGCAGCGACGAGGCCGCAGCCTCGGACAGGCCGAGACAGCGGCCGAGGTCGGCCGGGCTGGCCGGGCGGCCGTCTTCGAGCAGAGCCAGGAGCTCGTCGTCGATTTCGCTCCACCAGTCGCTCACCGCGTGACCGTTGCGTTCGCTCACCGTGTTCATCGCACCTCTCTCCTCGCGAAGGGTCGAGCGTCCTCGAGCGCACGCGCGACCACCGTTTCACCCGCCGCCAGGCGGCGTACCGCCGTCGATGCACGGAGCCGTGCGTAGGCGCGCTCTCGTCCGACCTGCTCGACGAGCTCGGCATACTCGGGGCCGAACATCGGTTCGAGCCTTCGGCGAATCTCGCGCGCCAGCGCCGGACTGCGGCCTCCGGTCGAGACCGCGATCTGGAGCTCGCCACGGCGCAGGATTGAACCAAAGATGAAGTCGCACTGGGCGGGCCGGTCCACCGCGTTCACGAACACGCCGCGACGGCGCGCTTCGGCAGCCACCGCCGTGTCGACGGCGGGAATCCCGGTGGCGGCGATGACGAGCGCGCAGCGTCGCACGTCGCTCCGCAAGAACGTGCGCGGCCGCCACACGAGCCGATCCGTCCGCGCCAGCGTCTGCAACTCGGGGGTCAGGCACGGACTCACCACGGTCACACGTGCGTGGCAAGCGAGCAGCTCGCGGGCCTTGCGCTCGCCGATCTCTCCCCCACCCACCACGAGGCACGGGCGCTCGCGCAGGTCGAGGAACGCGGGGAAGTAGTCGGGCACGTTACACCGCGACTGCGGAGGCCGCCGGCGCCAGGGCCCGGGCGACCGCGATGGGCGCTGTCGCCGCGCCGACCGTGGGGCCGGTGATGAGCACGGCGGGCGACTCGATTCGCGCGTCACGCGCGGCATTCGCGATGTCGCCGAGGCTGGCCGGCACGATTCGCTGCTGGGGCGTCGCGGCCCGCTCGACCAGCAGCGCCGGTTCACGGGGATCACGGCCCAACGCGGTGAGGGCCGCCGTGATCGTCGGGAGGCCCCGAACGGCCATGTAGAAGACCAGCGTCGCATCCGCCCGCGCCAGGAGGTCCCAGTCGAGCGTCGCTGGCAACTGGCCACTGTGGTCGGTGCCGGTCGCCAGGACGACCATCGACGCGGCGCCGCGCTCGGTCAGCGAGATTCCGGCAAGCGCGGCCGCCGCGGTGGCCGCGGTCACGCCCGGGATGATCTCGAAAGGCACGCCGGCGGCGCGCACGGCGGCGATCTCCTCGGCGAGGCGGCCGAAGATCGCGGGGTCACCGCCCTTCAAGCGCGCCACGTTCCGCCGGCGTCGAGCCCGGTCGACCAGGAGCCAGTTGATCTCGGACTGGCCGATGCAGTGGCGCCGGGGTGCCTTGCCGACGTCGATGATCTCGGCTCCGGCGGCAACCTCGTCCAGAAGGGCTTCCGGCACGAGCCGATCGTGGACGATGACCTCGGCCTCACGGAGTCGGCGGAGCGCCTTCACGGTGATGAGGTCTGGATCGCCGGGGCCGGCGCCGATGAACGAGACGAAGCCGCTCATCCGGCCGAGTCCTCCGCGCGCCCCGCCCGGGGAAAGAACTTGTGCAGACGCTCGAGCACCTCGGGCAGCTCGTCGCACGGCACGTCTTCGAGGATGCGCACGCCGGCCCGGGGCTGCGCTCCACCGCGTCCGCCCACGAAGACGTGAACGCCGTCCACGATCTTGCCGTCGACCTTGACCTTGCAGCCCTGGAGCCCCACGTCGGCCGTGTGGTGATTGCCGCACCCGGCAGGGCATCCCGACCAGCGCACCGTCAGCGGGCGAGTCTTGGCCATGCGTGCGTCGAACTCGCCGGCAAGCTCGAGGGCGCGCGTCTTGGTGTCGATCAGCGCCAGGTTGCAGAAGTCGGTGCCCGTGCACGCCGAGAGCCCGCGCCGGATCTCGGACGGGTTGTACGGAAGCTCCTTGAGCAGCGGCTCCTTCAATAGCGCGCCGAGCCGGATATCGGCGACGTGCGGGATCAGCACGTTCTGCGCAGGCGTGAGGCGAAGCTCGCCACGTCCGTAGATCTCCGCCAACCTCGCCAGCTCGAGCAGGTGGCCGCTCGTGACGCGGCCCACGGGCGTCTTGAGTCCCACGTAGTTCATGCCGTGCTGGCGCTGGCGGAACACGCCGACGTGGTCCGTGACGGTCGCGCGCCGCGCGTCTCGGCCGGCCGGCGGCAGTGGCCGCCCCAGCCGCACCTCCAGCTCCTTGCGCAGCTTCTCGGCGCCCCAGCTTTCGACGAGGAACGCCAGCCGCGACTTGGAACGCGATTCACGCAGTCCGTGGTCGCGAAAGATGAGGGCGATGGCGGCGCAGACTTCAGCCGCTTCCTCGGGAGCGATGAAGACATCGAGCGGCGTGGCGAAGGTCGGGCCGCCCGAGCCTTGCTTGCCACCCACGGCGACGTTGAAGCCCACGCCGTCGCCCTCGCCGATGGCGGGCGTCATCGCGATGTCCTGGGTCTCCGCGGTCGTGCAGTTGTCGGGGCATCCGGTGATCGTGACGTTGAACTTGCGCGGCAAGTTCGTGAACGCCTTGTTGCCCAGAAAGATCCTCTGGAACTCCGCCGCGATTCCCGCGGTGTCGACGAGCTCGTTGGGAGTGAGGCCGGTCGCCGGACAGCCGATGATGCCGCGGATGTTGTCCATCCCGGTCTGCAAGCTGGACAGCTCGGCGGCTTCGAGACGCGCGATGACGCCAGGAACCTGCTCGATCGTCAGCCAGCGGAGCTGGATCTGCTGGCGCGTGGTGACGTCGGCCACGTCGCGGCCACTCGCTCGCGTGATCTCGGCGAGCAGGCGAAGCTGACGCGACGTGAGGATTCCGTTGGGCATGCGGACCCGCATCATGAAGTGGCCGGGGGTCGGCCTGCGGAGAAAGACACCGACCCACTTCAAGCGCTCCTTGTCGTCGTCGCCGATCGTCTTCCAGCCTTCGCGAGCGAACCGGGCGAGGTCCTCGGTGACGTCGAGGCCGTCGCGGGTGGCCTTGAGGGCCTCGATCTTGTTCACGCCCCGACCTCCGCTACTCGCCGCAGTCGCACCGCGCACGCCTTCAACTCCGGCTGCTGCGAGATCGGGTCGCGCGCCGTCAGCGTCAGGTTGTTGGCCGCCTTGTAGAAGCCGAAACGGCGGCCCCAGTGAAACGGCAGGAAGCACGTCCCCTCGCGGATCGTGAGGGCGACCCGGCATTGAGCGACGGCCTTGCCTCGGCGCGAGGTGATCTCGACGAAGTCGCCATCGCAGAGCCCGGCCCGGCGCGCGTCCGACGGATGGACCTCGAGGATGGGCTCCGGGGTGCGCGCCATCAGCGCCCGCGCGTTCGCCGTCCGGGTCAGCGTGTGCCAGTGGTCGCGCACTCTCCCCGTCGTCAGGCTGAGCGGAAAGATGTCGTCGGGCGGCTCGACCGGATCGTCAGGCTCCACGGCAATGAACCGTGCGCGACCGTCGGCCGCCGGAAATCGTCCGTCGGTGTAGAGGCGCGGCGTGCCCTCGTGATCGTCCGCGGGCACCGGCCACTGGAGCGGCCCGCCGCTGGCGAGGCGCGCATGAGACACACCGGAGTAGTCGCAGGGTCTCCCGGCCGTCAGCGCGGCGAACTCGGCGAAGATCTCGCCGGTATCGCCGTATGCGAACGCGTGCTTGAAGCCCATCTCGGCGGCCACGCGCGCGACGATGACCGCGTCGGGCCACGCCTCTCCGAGGGGATCGACGAGCTTGGGCAGGTACGTCAGGCACCGCTCCGAGTTCGTCATGACCCCGTCCTTCTCGGGCCACTGAGCGGCTGGCAGCACCACGTCGGCAAAGCGGCTCGTCTCGGTGGGGTGATAGGCGTCCTGCACGATCACGAGCTCGGTCTGACGCAGCGCCTTGTCGACGAGATCGAGATCCGGCATCGACGCCGCCGGATTGGTGGCCATGATCCAGAGCGCTCTCACCTCACCGGCGGCGGCGCGCTCGAACATCTCGAGCGCTGAGAGCCCGGGCTGCTCGCGAAGCGTGCCCGGCGCCAGGCCCCAGTGCCGCTCGACGTCGGCGCGCTCGGCGGCGTCGGTCACGCGACGATAGCCCGGCAGCAGATGTGAGAGGCCGCCCGTCTCCCGGCCTCCCATCGCGTTGGGCTGACCCGTGAGCGAGAACGGTCCCGCGCCCGGCCGTCCGATCTGTCCGGTGGCCAGGTGCAAGTTGAGGATCGCTCCATTCTTGTCGGTCCCGGCGTGACTCTGGTTCACGCCCATGGACCACAGCGTGAGCGCGGCCCCAGCTCGACCGAAGCGCCGGGCTGCATCGACGATGATCTCGGCCGAGAGCCCGGTGATCTCGGCGGCGCGTTGGGGCGGACAGTGATCGAGCACGCGGGTGAGATCGGCCCAGCCGGTGGTGCACCGATCGATGAAGGCGCCGTCGACGATGCCATCCTTCCACAGCACGTGCAGCATGCCGTTCAGCAGCGCGACGTCGGATCCGGGGCGCAGGGGCAGATGCAAGTCGGCGAGGTCGGCCGTCTCGGTCCAGCGGGGATCGGCGACGATCACCGTGACACGGTCCGTGTCCGCCAGCTTGCGCCGGCGGATCCGCTTGAACGTGATCGGATGGCAGTCGGCGGTGTTCGTTCCGATCAGGAAGAAGCAGTCGGCCTCGTCGATGTCGGCGTACGCCGTCGGCGGGCCGTCGGCGCCGAGCGAGCGCGTGTACCCCGCGGCGGCCGAGGCCATGCACAGTCGCGAGTTCGTGTCGAAGTTATTGGTTCCGATGAACCCCTTCGTGAGCTTGCCGGCGATGTAGTACTCCTCGGTGGTGAGTTGGCCGGACGCATAGACCGCCACGGCATCGGGGCCGTGGGCGGCGACGATCTCGCTCAACCGCTCGGCCGTGAACCTTAGCGCGAGCTCCCACGGGACCCTGCGACGCTCACGGTCGCGCCGACTGCGGATCTCGGGATGAAGCAGGCGATCGGGTGTGCGCAGTGTCGGTGGCAGGTGGACGGCCTTGGCGCACACGTCGCCGAAGTTGGCGGGATGATCGGGATCGCCCTTCACGCGCGTGACCACACCCTCCTCGACACGTACCAGCAAGCCGCACCCGACACCGCAGTACGGACAGAGCGTGCGCTGCCACTCGGACCGCGGTTCAGTCACCGGTCTGAGCCTCGAGGAACCCGACGATCTGATCGCGCATCCAGAAGTAGTCGGGACGAGCCAGGATCTCCTCGCGGGCCCGCGGCCGCGCGAACGGCACGTCGAGCACGTCGCCGATGGTGGCGGCCGGGCCGTTCGTCATCATCACGACGCGGTCGGCCAGCAGCAGCGCCTCGTCCACGTCGTGGGTGACCATGATCACGGTCTTGCGCGTCGTCTCCCACAGCCGCATCAGCTCGTCCTGCAGATCCATCCGCGTGAGGGCGTCGAGCAGCGAGAACGGCTCGTCGAGGAGGAGCAGGCGCGGCTCCAGCGCGAACGCGCGCGCGATCCCGACGCGCTGCTGCATGCCGGCCGAGAGCTCGCGCGGATACCGGTCGGCCATGCCGGCGAGGCCGACCGCCGCGAGGTACGACTCGGCGGTCGCGCTGCCGTTCCGGGCGGCGACCTGGTCGAGGGCGATCTGCACGTTCTCACCGACGGTGAGCCACGGCAGCAACGTGGCTGCCTGGAACACGACGCCGCGATCCGTGCCGGGTCCGTCGATCTCACGGCCGGCGATGACCACGCCGCCCCTGGTCGGCAGCGTGAGGCCCATGACGATCGAGAGCACCGTGGACTTGCCGCAGCCGGAGTGGCCGACGATGCAGACGAACTCGCCCTCGCGGATGTCGAGGGTGAAGTCGCGGACGATGATTGCGGGCCCGGTCGGCGTCTCGTACGTCTTGCCGAGCTGAGCGATCTCGACGAACGACGGTGCCACCAGCACCTCCCTCAGGCCACCTGCGGCCCGACCCGGCCTGGCGGCTTCGCTACAAATGATTTCAGGAATTCGACGAGCGCCTGCCGCGCCTTCTGGTACGCGGGCGTCAGGCTCATGTGGCGCCGCTGGCGTGGCCGCGGCAGCCCGACCTCGATGGCCGGGCCCAGGATCGCGGCCGGTCCCGGCGTCATCGGGTAGATCCGGTCGGCGAGGAGAATCGCCTCGTCGACGTCGTTGGTGATCAGGATGACCGTCGTGCGGCGCTCGCCCCAGATGCGCAGGAGCTCCTCCTGGAGCGTCGCCCGCGTGAGGGCGTCGAGGGCGCTGAACGGCTCGTCCATCAGCAGCAGCTTCGGCTGCATGGCCAGGCCGCGGGCGACGGCCACGCGCTGGCGCATCCCGCCCGACAGCTCGCGCGGGCGCTTCCACGCCGCCGGCGTCAGGTTCACGAGGCCGACGAGCTCGTCGGTGATCCGCCGGCGCTCGCGGGCCGGCACGCCGGGATTGACGGCGTCCACCGCGAGCGCGACGTTCTCGTGGACGGTCATCCACGGCAGCAGCGAATATTGCTGAAACACGATGCCGCGCTCGGGCCCGGGTTCGCTGACGCGCTCGCCGTCGAGCACGATGTCGCCGGCGTCGGCCGTCAGCAGCCCCGCCACGAGATTGACGAGCGTCGTCTTGCCGGATCCCGAGTAGCCGACGACGGCCACGAACTCGCCCTCCTCCAGCGCGAGGTCCACGCCGCCGAGAACCTCGGTGGTTCCCCGCGGAGTCACGAACGCTTTCCGGAGGCCGTGGATCTCGAGAAACGCCATCAGACCGTCCGGACTCGGGCCTCGACGAAGCCCATGACGCGATCGAGGGTGAAGCCGATGGTGCCAATCGTGATGACGGACAACAGGATGTGCGAGTAGACGAGACTGTTGTACTCCTGCCACAGGAAGCCGCCGACGCCCGGCGTGCCGGTCAGCATTTCCGAGGCCACGATCACGAGCCAGGCCAGCCCGAGCGAGAGCCGGTAGCCGGTGAACACGTAGGGCAGCGAGGCCGGAATGATGATCTTGGTCAGCGTCTTGAAGCGCGAGAGCTTGAGCACGCGGCCCACGTTCAGGTAGTCCTGGCTGATCGAGCGCACGCCCACCGCGGTGTTGATCACCGTCGGCCACATCGCGCAGAGCGCGATCGTGAAGATCGCCGCCGGCTCCGACTTCTGAAAGATGACGAGACCGAGCGGGAGCCAGGCCAGTGGCGAGATCGGACGCAGGAACTGGACGATCGGGTCGAAGGACTGGTGAAAGGCGCGCGAGAGCCCGAGCAGGAATCCGAGCGGCGTGCCGATGGCCACGGCGAGCAGGAAGCCTTTCCCCACCCGCAGCAGCGAGTAGAAGGCGAGGCGGCCGATGCCCTGGTTCATCTCTCCGTCCTTGAAGAAGGGCTCCAGCACGTAGCGGCGTGACTCCTGCCACGTCCGGAGCGGCGACGGCAGCTCCCTCGTCACCGTCTCGCTGATCACGGTCCAGATCACGAGCACGCCGATGACCCCCAGCACCGGCAGCAGCACGCTTCTCAATGCGATGCGCGACATGGGCGATCTCCTAGGCCATGGAATGGACGGCAAAGCCCTTGGCATACTCCTCGGGCTTGGCCGGGTCGAACGTGACTCCGTCGAACAGCGTTTCTTTCTTCATGTCGTCGCGCGGTGTCTCGACGCCCATCTCCCTGGCGACCTCGCGGAAGATGTCCGGCCGGTGCACGCGGTCGACGAGGCCTTTGTAGTCGGGCGCCTCCTTCACCATGCCCCAACGCCGGAACTGCGTGAGCCACCACACGCCGTGCGACTTCATCGGAAAGTTCGTCTGGCGATCGAAGAAGGTCATGTAGTACTTGTCCTTCTCCTTGCGGCCGTCGCCGTAGTCGTAGTCGCCGAGCAGGCGGCCGAGGATGATCTCCTTCGGACAGTTGATGTACTGCGCCTGGGCGACGACCTCGGCCATTCGCGGGCGGTTCTCGAGCTTGTCGTTCCACTGGCTCGCCTCGAGGATGGCGCGCATCACGGCTTTCACCGTCTTCGGGTTCTTCGTCGCGAACTCCTCGGTGAAGCCGAGGACCTTCTCGGGGTGGTCCTTCCAGAGCTGCTGGGTCGTGATCGCGGTGAAGCCGATGCCATCGACGATGGCGCGGGCCCCCCACGGCTCGCCCACACAGTAGCCGTCCATCTTGCCGACCTTCATGTTGGCGACCATCTGAGCCGGCGGAATGGTGATGAGCGCGACGTCGCGATCGGGATTGATTCCGCCCGCGCCCAGCCAGTACCGGGTCCACATCGCGTGGGTGCCCGGCGGATACGTCATCGCGAAGGTCATGGGGCTGCCCTTGGCCTTCGCCTCGAGCGCCAGCGGCTTGACCTGCTGCGGCGTCTTCACGCCCTTGTCGAGAAGCGACTTCGTGAGCGTGATCGCCTGGCCGTTCCGGTTGAGATACATCGGGATGATCATCGGCTTCTGCGGCGACCCCTGGAGGCCCATCGTCGCCGCATAGGGAATCCCGAGCAGCAGATGAGTCGCCTGGTTTTCGCCAAGCGTGAGCCGGTCGCGGATCACGGCCCACGACGCTTCCTTCGAGATCGTCGAGTCGATCCCGTGCTTCTTGAACAGGCCCAGCTCGTGAGCCATGACGATCGACGAGCAGTCGGTCAGCGCGATGATTCCGACTCGTACTTTCGGCGTCTCGGGAGCGTCGGACGCGAAGGCGGATCCCCGCCAGCCCGCAGGCACCCCGGATAGCAGGGCGGCGGCGACACTCGTCTTCATGACCTCTCGGCGGCTCAGCTCCATTCGACCTCCTGGACGAAAAAAGGCGCCGGGGTCTCAGCATTGAGACCGCAGCGCCTTTGCCTTGACGCGAAGCCGGCATTGGCTCCCGCGTCGTTCGATGACGGTTCCATGCACCGCGCGTGCCAAACGGCGACCAGCACGGGTATGCGGACGAAACATCTCGGACCGCGGCGGGTTACGTGACGTGGCGCCGCCGTGGGCAGGCCAGAGCTCTGCCCGCAGCGCGATCAGTCGGCGGCGGCTGCTCTATTTTTAGACGGGTCTTTCGGATGCGCCTTGGGGCGCTCGGTCAGTGGCGAGATGGGACCCGGCAGCTCAGGCGCATCCGATTGCGCGCGATCCAGGCATACGCGCGCCGCGAGAGCGGGCGCACGCCCGGGAGCCCGAAGGCACCGGCCAGCCAGCGCCAGCGAGGGATGCGCCGGATGATCTCGGGCGCCGCGTCGGCGCCACTGAGGACACGGCCGTCGGGCAGCACGAGCTGCATCGCGGCCATGCAGGCCTCGTCGGTGATCTGCGGATAGCGCTCGCGCCGGACCGACGAGCGACACGGCAGGATCTCGAACTGATCGGCGCCACCGGCGAGCGCGCGCCGCATGAGCCAGAGCGCGCTGGCCCGGCACATCGCGCACTCACCGTCGTAGATCAGAACCGCGGGAGCTAGCGCTTCCCCCATCGGTTCAACGTGCGGTAGTACGCCGTCAGCCCGCCGGCGACGGCGGCCGCGACCGCGGCCTGCACGAGCGCGGCGGCACCGTCGCCCATGAAGTAGTGGCGGACCTGGAACGCCGAGTAGAAGAGGAAGAACGCGATCGCCGCCCCGATGAGAATCCGGTGGGCGGTGATGAGGCGCACCCCACCCTCGCTACCCGCCGAGGACGGCCTTGATCGCGTCGCGCGTGACGGCGATCGTGCGGTCCACCTCGGCGGCCGTGATGACGAGCGGCGGCGCGTAGTAGACGGCGTCGCCGGGCGCCGGATGCGGGCCGGGCGCCGGCCGTGTGCGTGTCACCAGTCCGCGATTCATCATCTCCGCCTGGATCCGCGGCGCGACCTTGCGGTCGCTGGCGAAGTTCTTCTTCGTCGCGCGGTCCTCGACCAGCTCGAGCGCGGCCAGCAACCCCTTCCCACCCCGGATGTCGCCGACGTGCGGGTGACCGCTGAACGTCGCCTTGAGCCCCTCGTAGAGCCGCGCGCCCATGGTGGTCGCGTTCTCCCACAGCTGCTCGCGCTCCATGATGTCGAGGTTCTTGAGCGCGACCGCGCAGCACGTGGGGTGACCGGAGTACGTGTAGGCGTGCATCCAGCGGTCTTCGGGCTTGACGCTGTCGATGGCGTCCTTGATCGCACGGCTGACCATGATGCCGCCGAGCGGCAGGTAGCCCGACGTCACGCCCTTCGCGAAGGAGCGGATGTCGGGCTGGATCTTCCAGTGGCCGGTCGCGAACCAGCGTCCGGTGCGGCAGAAGCCCGTGATGACCTCGTCGGCGATGAGCAGGACGTTGTGGCGAGTGCACACCTGGCGGACGAGCGGCCAGTAGTCCTCGGTCGGATAGATGACCCCGCCGCCGCCGTGAATCGGCTCGCCGATGAAGGCGGCGACCGTGTCCGGCCCCTCGCGCAGGATTGCGTCCTCCAGCTCGCGCGCCGCTGCCTGCCCCACCGTCTCGCCGGGCTTGGCGCCCTGGAAGCGGTAGGGATAACAGGTCTGGATGTGCACGAAGCCCGGAACGCGCGGCTCGAACATCTTCCAGTACGCGGGCATGCCGGTCGCGCTCATCGCCTGCAGGGTGACGCCGTGGTAGGCCTGCTGCCGCGCGATGACCTTCACCTTGTCGGGCTTGCCCTTCGTCTTCCAGTAGAAGCGCGCCGTCTTGAAGGCCGACTCGTTGGCCTCGGCGCCGCCCGTCGTGAAGAAGATGCCCGCCATGTCGCCGGCCAGCTCGACGAGGCGGCTGGCCAGCGTGATAGCCGGAACACTCGAGGAGCCGACGTAACCCGAGAAGTACGCGAGCTCCTTCATCTGCTGAGCCGCCGCGTCGGCCAGCTCGGTCCGGCCGTGGCCGACGTTGACGTTCCAGAGTCCGCTCAGGCCGTCGAGGTACTCCTTGCCGCCGATGTCGCTGATCGTGGCGCCACGCCCGCGGACGTAGATCATGGGCTCGGCGTTGTCGATCGGGTGATGTAGCGGATGGATCAGGTGCTCCTGATCGGCCTTGATGAGCTCGGCGGCAGTCAGCGCCATCGGTTCCTCCAGTCACCCGCAGGAATCACGGCCGCACGCTCACGCGGTCCGCGATAACGGTAGATCCACGCTCGCGCTCGCCGTCCATCGGTGAGCGTCACGACGGCGCGGCGGCGGAGGAAATTGTACCCCTCCTCCCGGTCGACCGCGGGGAGAAGTTCCTCATCGTCGATCCGGTAGAGCTCGCCCGTGACGCGGTCGCCGCCGTCGACGATCCCGGGATAGCGTCCGAGGCTGAGCAATCGCCCCCTCACCGTTCCCCTGCCGATCAGTGTGGTGCCGGCCGCGAGGAATCGATGCCGCTCCAATCCGCGCATCAGGGTTCCGTAGGCGAACAGCAGCGTGTCGCCCTCGCGCTTCCTCTCGGGAATGCCAGATCTTGGCGAGCCCGTCGAGGATGCTGCCGGGCGGCTCACTCCGCCGCGGCCTCGAGCACCGCGGCGAGGAACTGGGCCTCCGGCAGCGCGCCCTCGAACTCGACACGGTCGTTGATGACGATCTTCGGCACCGCCGCGACGCGATAGGCGCGACTGAGGTCGGGGAACTCGTTCGCCTCGATGGCCGTCGCCCGCACCTTGTCCGACGCCACCGCCATGTGCTGAGCCAGGCGCACGGCCCGGGGGCAGTAGGGTCAGGTGGGGGTGGAGAAGACCTTGATCTCGACGTCGCGGGGGAGCCCGGCGAGCGCGGTCGTGGTCGCATCGCTCAGCGTCGGCTCGCCGGTCGACGCAAGGATGATCGCGTCGATGAGATTGGAGAACTCGTAGCCGGTGGGTACGCCGTAGAAGCGGAGCCCGTAATCACGGGCGCCCTCGACGACGATGGCCGGCACCTCGGTGACGCCGTACGCCTCGGCCCGCTCGCGATCGATGGCGAGGTTGAGGACCTCGACCGAGATCAGCTCTGACGTCGCGGCGACCTCACGCACCAGCGATTCGTTACGGGCGCACAGCTCGGCCGCCGCGAGCGACTGGGAGAAGACCACGAGCTTGACGGGATCGCGCAGGGCTTGAAACAGATCGCGGACCTGGCTGACGTTTTCCGCGGACAGGAGCACCATGCCGGGATTATACGTCCGCGCCGTCGAACGCGCCGGGGCTCAGCCGAAGTCTTCAGGCCTCAATCGCTCGAGCCGGACGAAGACCGTGCCGCCGATGCCCTCGCCATTGACGTCATCGAGCACGACGCGGCTCGGCGTGGCTCCGAGCGTCTGGAGGAGGCCGCACGCCTTTCGGCCGCGATCGAGCTCCCGGGCCAAGCGTCGCGCGTCGTCGGGATCGGCGTAGAAGGTCAGCGCGACGTGGCGGCCGACGTCCTCGAGGATGATGATCAGCCGCCGATGGTGGCGACACGACGTGAGCTGTGGAACCCGCATCCGCGTCATGGACGGACAGAATCCAGCACGAGGACGTTCACACCAATGAGGCGTTTCCAGAGCACCCGTTGCAGGCGGACCGCCATCACCAGGCGGCACAGTGGCCCGCAGCCCGACCCCGCCGTGGCGGCCGGCTGCCCGCCGAGGACGCGCGTCCCCGAGGACAGGGCGCGTGGACACGCACCGCACCCGTCGGCGAGCCGCTCCCACAACACGAGAAGGACGTAGACGCGGCGCGGGCCGCACAGCACGAGGCTCATCGTTGCCTTAGGAAGTCAAACCTAAATATTCGACGCGTCGACGAGGGCGGGCCCTTTCTGCCGAACGAACCGATCGAGGGCCACTCTCAACGTCGCTTCGTCTCGAGCCGTCACGGTCGCGACGCCGCTGCGGGAAGCCGCCACGGGACCGAGGCTCACGGTCACGATCGAACACGCGAGGCGCTCGATCGCGTCGAGCGCAGGCGTCGAGGTGACACAGATCACCTGTCGGTCAGCATGATGGAGCGCGGATGCCACGGCCGCCGCCGACGCGAAGTCGGGCAGTTCGGCGTCGATCAACAGCTCGTTGGGCGCGACGGCCGGCCATGCCGCCGCAGCGGCGTCCACGTGAGCCACCGAGCCAACGGTCGCGATCGTTCCGGCCGGCATCAGCTCGCGGGCGATATGAAGGATGCGTGACTCGCGCGAGCGCTCGGGGCGGGCGAGCGCGGCGGCCGAGCGCTTGAGACGGTCGAGCTCGGCGACGTCCCAGTCGGCGCGCGAGCGTGCCCGCAGGCGCGGAGCCAGCTCCTCGAGGGTCAGCGCGATGTCACCGATCAGCTCGACCTTCGCGCCGAGGGCGTCGGCGTGGCTCGTCCGGCCGAGGTGCAGCAGCGGCGTGGTGATGGGCCACGGACGAGACTGCAGCTCGACGGCGTCGACACCGACGGTCACGACGAGGTCGGCACGCTCGAGCAGGGATCGCCCGACGGCACTGCCGACGAGACCGAACGCTAGAGGATGGGGATCGGGAAGCACGCCCTTGCCCTTGAGGGTGGTCAGCGTGGGCGCCGGCAGCGTCTCGACGAACGGCCTCAGCCATCCACCAGCGTCGCCGGTACGGCATTCGAGGCCGACGACGAGCACCGGGCGCGCGGCGCTCACCAACAGTCGGGCCGCATCGTCGAGCGCCTCTGACGACGGCGGAGCGACCGCCGGCCGGAGTGAAGTCCGGACCGGCAGCGCCGCCTCGGTGGCGGCGTCGCGCGCGACGCGCACGACGACCGGCCCGCGAGGATCCCGCATCGCGAGTTGCACGGCGTGAGCGATCCAGTGAGCGGCCGACATCGGCTCCGCCTCGACGACGCCCTTCACGAGCGACGCGGCCTCGGCGCCGACTGACCCTTCGACCAGCGCGATGAGCGGAGCGCGGCTGGCGGAGGCGTAGCGGAGGCCGGCCCGCGCCTCGTCGGCGGCGGCGAGGATCACGGCACCAGGCGCGTCGGCCAGCTCCCCAGTGACCGCGGCCATCAGCGTGGCCGCCGCACCGCTGTCCGCGCTCACGATCGGAAGTCGCCGGCGCTCCACGGCCTGCGACACCGCCACGACCGAAGACGCGCGCTCGACGGTGAAGATGCGCGGCGTCGTCGCCCGCGCGAGGCCATCGACGACGATGTCGGCGACCGTGGTCGCCGTCATCCGCGCTACGACGTCAACCGCTCGAAGACCGGCCGCATGCGCGTGAGGGCGAGCCGGAGATTCGCCTCCGAGTTCGCATACGACAGCCGCAGGTAGCCTTCACCGTACTGGCCGAAGGCCGCGCCCGACAGCACGGCCACGCCGGCCTCGTTCAACAAGAGATCGGCCACCTCGGCCGACGGGCGCCGGCTGCCCGTGATGTTCGGAAAGACGTAGAACGCGCCGCGCGGCCGCGCACACTTCACACCCGGGAGCGTGTTCAGTCCGTCGACGATGACGTCGCGGCGACGCTTGAACTCGGCCACCATGCGCGCGACCGGCGTCTGGTCGCCTTGCAGGGCCGCGATGCCGGCGAGCTGGACGAACGACGCTGTGCAGGAGTTGGAATTCACCACGAGCCGGGTGACGTGCTCGGCGAGCGGCCTGGGCATCACGCCGTAGCCGAGGCGCCAGCCGGTCATCGCGTACGACTTCGAGAAGCCGTCGAGCAAGATCGTGAGGTCACGCATCCCCGGCTGGGGGAAGATCGAGACGAACTCGCCGTCGTACAGGAACTGGCGGTAGATCTCGTCGGCAAGCACCGGGATGTTGCGCGCCACGGCGATCTCGGCGATGCGCTCGATCTGGCGGCGGTCGAGGACGCCACCCGTCGGGTTTTCCGGCGAGTTGATGATGATCAGGCGGGTCTTCGGGCCGACCTTGCGCTCGAACACCTCGAGGTCGAAGCCGAACCCGGTTTCCTCGCGCAGCGGAACGGGCACGGGCACGCCGCCCACGAAGTTGATCACCGACTCGTAGATGGGGAACCCCGGATTGGGATAGATGACCTCGTCGCCCGGCGCGATGAGGGCCAGGATCGTGAAGAACATGATGGGCTTGGCCCCGGGCGTCACCACGACCTCTTCCGGCATCACCGGGACGCCGCGCGTCTCGGCGATGTGCTTGGCGATGGCTTCCCGCACCTCGGCCAGTCCCGCCGACGGGCCGTAGTGCGTGGCGCCGGCATCGAGCGCCTGCTTGGCCGCTTCCTTGATGTGGGCGGGTGTGTCGAAGTCCGGCTCGCCGATCTCGAGGTGAATGATCTCGCGGCCCTGGCGCTCGAGCGCGCGAGCGCGCGCGAGCACTTCGAAGGCGGATTCCGTACCCAGCCGGCTCATCGACGGAGCGAATCTCATGTCGGCGTTTTCCTCCTGCGACGTCGTGGCCGGAATTATACGGGACGGCCGCCACCATCGGCGCTCCTTGACACCTGGCGCGATCGCTGATATCTCCACCGCCATGAAGCGCCTGGTGTTCGTCGCGGCACTCGTGCTGGTCACGGGCACCGCCGAAGCCCAGCTGGGCAACGTCAACCCGGTGGCACTCCCGCCGAACAGCACGGCCCAGCCTTTCGGGCAAGATCCGCATCCTTTCAACAATGTCGCCGGCTGGGCGCCCGTCATCCGGATCATCGACGTCCCGCCGCGGACCGCCTGGCTTCTCGTGGAGGTCGTTCAGCCCGGTTCGCTCCCACCGATCGTCGAGTATCGAACGGTGACGCTTCCGGGTCAGCGCATCACCGTAATGACCACTGGCTACCTCTACCACGCCCACTGGGGCATGGCCCCGACCAACGGGGTCTACTACCCGACCTTCTTCCCTCAGAGGTTCATCCCGAAGTAACGTGCAGTTCGTCCGCGTTCCCGCCGGCGCGTTCACCATGGGCGTGGACGACGGCCTCCCCTGCGAGCGCCCCCGCCACCGCGTGTGGATCGACACGTTTCTGATCGCCCGAACCCCCGTCACCAATCGCGAGTACGCCCGGTACCTCGACGCGACCGGCGCGGCACCGCCTGCGTTCTGGAGCAAGCCGGGCTTCGATGGCCCGGACCAGCCGGTCGTCGGCCTTGCCTGGAGCGAGGCCGTCCTCTTCGCGACGTGGACATCAGCGCGGTTGCCGACGGAGGCCGAGTGGGAACGGGCGGCTCGCGGAGGCGTCGAGGGCGCCCGATTCCCGTGGGGTGACGAGCCCATGCCCTCGACGGTCCGCAGCCTGCCCGTCGTCGGCGCCACGCCAGCCAACCCGCTCGGGCTCACGGATCTCTCGGGCGTGTGCCACGAGTGGTGCGCCGACTGGTTCGCCGACGATTATTACGAGCGCTCGCCCGAGAAGGATCCGCGAGGACCGGCGACGGGCTCGCGGCGCGTCAGCCGTGGCGGCGCCTGGCGTCACGCCGACCCGTGGAGCCCGGTCGCACACCGCTCCTCGCTGCCACCGCATCTCCGCTACACCGATTACGGCATCCGTCTCGCCCGCGACGCCTGACGTCGGGTTGCTGGTCCGATGGACGGGCGCTAAGATGGCGCCTGGACGTTCCATGACGGGTACGGAGCGCTCCGTCCTGCGCGAAGGCATCGTCGCTGGCGTCATCGGCGCGGTCGTCGTGGCCGTGTGGTTCCTCGTGGTCGACACGCTCCGCGGTCATCCGCTGGAGACCCCGATGTTCCTCGGAGCCGCGCTCTTCTTCGGGGTGAAGACGCCGGTCATGGGCGCCGGAATCTCGCTGATGCCGGTCCTGGGCTACACCGTGGTCCACGGCCTCGCCTTCGTCGCGTTCGGGATCATCGCGGCCGCCGTGATTGCTGCGACCGAGCGCGAGCCGGCGCTCGTCATCGCCGTGGTCATTCTCTTCGCCTGCTTCGAGACGTTCTTCCTCGGCGTCGTGAGTGTGCTCGGCCGAGCCGTGCAGGACGTGCTCGTGTGGTGGGAGATCCTGATCGCCAACCTGCTGGCGGCCACGGCCATGCTCTGGTACTTCCTCCTCGGCCATCGGTCTCTGCCGCGCACCCTCGTCGGCTCGTGGGCCCACGTCTTGCGCGAGGGCGTGGTCGCGGGGCTCATCGGCGCGGTCGTCGTGGCCGCGTGGTTCCTGGTCATCGATGCGATCCAGGGCGAGCCGTTCCGGACTCCACACCTGCTCGGCACCACGTTCCTCAAGATGCAATCCGGTGTGCCGGCCGTCGTCGCGTACAGCATCGTCCACGGACTGGCCTTCGGAGTCTTCGGCGTCGTGGCCGCCGTCCTGCTGGCCGGGGCCGAGCGCGAGCCGATGCTGGTGTTCGCACTCGTGATGCTGTTCACCGCCTTCGAGATCTTCTTCTTCGGCGCCATCGTCATCGGCGCCAAGTGGCTGCTGGACGAGCTGGCGGGCTGGACGATCTTCGTCGGCAATGTGCTGGCCTCGGTGGCCATGCTCGGATACTTCTTCACGGGACACCGCTCGCTCGCGCGACGCATGACCGCCGCCTGGGCCGACGATGACTAGCAGGGACAGCGTCCCGCGTAGTCACGACGCGCGTCGCGCGAGCTAAGAACCGCCGACCGTGATCGCGACGGGGCACGGGTGGGCGACAGCCCGGGTGCCCGTGCCCTGTTAAAAAATCACCACAGCGCGGCGGGCAGCGGCAAGCCCGCGAAGAGCTCCACCGGCAGCGGCGCCGGCGGTTTGACGCGCAGGCGGTCGGCGAGATCGTAGAGCTGGCGCAGGTGCTGACCGGCGTGCCACGTGGTGCGCTCGAGCAGCGCGTGCCCCGACTGCGGGCCGTAATAGACGGCAACGGTCCGGGCGTAGTCCGATTCCGGCGTGGCCTCGAACCATCCACGCAGCCGCGCTCGCACCAGCGCGCCGTAGCTGGCGATCGCCACGGAGTTGAGCATGTCCGGCGGCGCCTGCTCCTGAAGCCAGCCCTCGGGCATCTCGCCGCGATCCATGGCATCGGCGAAGGCGATCGACAGCCGGAACGCGTGGTACGCGAGCTGTCCGACCGTCCGCTTCCGTTCGGCCGGAATGAAGAGGATCTGGTCGTCGGGGACGGCGCGCACGAGCCGCTCGATGATCTCGAGGATGCGGTCGAGTCGTTCGGCCAGCTCGGTCGGTGACAGCTTCGGTGACGCCGTGTAGTCGATCCCGAGCAGCTTGGCGTAGGCGTCCGGATTCCAGCCGTGAGCGATGCGATCGCCGACGGTCACCGCCGGCACCAGGTTGACGCCGAGGCGCTTCAAATCGTCCATCGCCGCGGGTGTAGCCTGCACGTCGACAGGGTCGAACTCGACCCCCCAAGACGAGAGCAGCTCCTTCGTCTTGGAGCAGGACGATCAGCCAGGCCGGTAGTAGACCTTCGGGCGCATGGTGGTTACCTCCCTCGAAAGGTCGGGGTCTTCTTGTTGGCGAACGCCGTGACGCCGTCGCGGAAGTCGTCCGTGCGTCCGCTGGTCGCGATCGCCTGGGCCTCGAGCTCCATCTGCGTCTCCAGACTCTCCCAGGTCGACTGGTGGAGCAAGCGCTTCGCGCCGCCGAAGGCCTTGGTGGGCCCCTGGGCGAGCTCGCGCGCGAGGTCGTTCACCGCGGCGCGAAACTCGGCGTCCGGCACGACGCGCGTGACCAGGCCCCAGTCCGCCGCTTCACGCGCGGTCAGCACGCGGTTGGTGAAGTAGAGCTCCATCGCGCGGCGCAAGCCGATGACGCGAGGCAGGAAGTACGAGGACGATCCGTCGGGCGTGGCCGCGATCTTGGAGTAGGCCATCGTGAACTTGGCCGACTCGGCGGCCAGCACGATATCACCGCACAGCGCGAACGACATGCCACCGCCGGCCGCCACGCCGTTGACGGCCATGATGACCGGCTTCTCGCTCCGACACAGGCGGGAGATGGCGCCGTGCAGGTACGTCGTCAGCTCCTTCACGAGCGCGCCGATGTGCTCCAGGTTGTCGGCGAAGTCCTTCACGTCGCCGCCCGCGCAGAACGCCTTGCCGGCTCCGGTGATCACGACGCAGCGCACGTCGGGATCGTCGTCGACCTCGAGGACCGCATGGAAGAGATCCCGGCCGAGGCCCCGGTTGAGGGCGTTGTAGGCGTCCGGGCGGTTGAGCGTGATCGTTGCGATCTGGTCCTTCCGGTCGAGCAGCAGGTGCTGGTACGCCATCACGGCCCTCCGGTTACTGACGTGACGTCCGCCGGCGGGCGGCCCGCGCGACGGCGTCCATGACGTCCTCGATCTTGAGCGGCTTCGCGTAGACCGCCTCCACGTCGTGGGCGGCGCGCTCTTCGCGCGAGAGCTCCACGCCGAAACCGGTGACAACGAACACCGGAACGGCCGGGGTCGTGGATTTCACGGCCTGGGCGACTTGCCATCCCGAGACACCCGGCATGGCCAGGTCGGTGAAGACGGCGTCGAACGGCTCCGCGCGAAAGCGCTCGATCGCGGCCGCCCCGCTCGTCACGACCACGGCCCGGTGGCCGACGGCTTCCAGCACGTCGCCGATCACACTGCCGACGGCTTCCTCGTCGTCCACGACCAGGCAGCGCAGCGTGCCAGCCTCGGGCGCGGCCTCCGCGGGCGCGGGCGCCTCCTCGACGGTGACCGAGCCGGCCGGGAACGTCATCCGGAACGTCGAGCCCCGGCCCTCCGCCGTCTCCACGACGATGCGAGCGCGATGACGAGAGACGATCCCGTACGTCATCGAGAGACCAAGCCCAGTGCCCTGCGGCCCCTTGGTCGTGAAGAATGGATCGAAGATGCGATCGCGGACGCTCGCCGGCATCCCCACCCCCGTGTCGCTGACGCTCAACTCGACACCGTCGGCGACCGCGGCGGTGGCGAGCGACAGTGTACCGCCGGCGGGCATCGCGTCCACGGCGTTGAGGATGAGGTTCGTCATCGCCTCGCGCAACTCGGCCGGATCGCCGGTCACGCGGGGCACCGTCCCCAGCGACGTCCGCACGTCGATCACCACGCCGCGGCGCAGCGATTCGTCTCGCCAGCGCGACTGCGTCATCTCGAGCGCGTCACGCACGACGGCGTTCAGGTCCACCGGCACCAGCGGCTGGTCCTGGCGCACGCGGGCAAAGTCTTGAAGCCTTCGCACGGTCTGGGCGCCGTCGAGGGCCGAGCGCTCGATGATCTGCACCCACTGGCGGAGCTGCGGATCGGTGATCTTGCGGAGCGCGAGCTGGGCGCGGCCGAGGATGGCCGCGAGCAGGTTGTTGAAGTCGTGCGCCACGCCCGACGCCATCTCCCCGAGCGCCCGCAGCTTCTCCGTGCGCACGAGGTGGTCCTGGGTGGCGCCCAGCTCGCCATAGGCGCGCGTGAGGTCCTCGTAGAGGCCGGCGCTGCGCAACGCGAGCGCGGCCAGGTCGGCCACGTTGGCCACGAGCCGCTCGTCGCCGTCCGAGAACGGGGGCTCGTCTCGGCTGACGGCGAGGACACCGAGCGCGACCTGACCGACGGTCAGCGGCGCGCCGAGCCAGCAGCGCGGGCCATGGACCGGCGGCAACGTCAGGTTGCGTCGCGCACACTCGGCTGCGTAGTCATCGGTGCGGAACGGACGGCCGGTCTCCATGACCACCGACGTCAGGCCGACGGAGCGCTCGTAGCGCGTCGCGTGGTCGTCGACCGCCCCGTCCACCACGCGCAGGACGACCTCCAGGTCGCCTCGCTGCTCGTCGGCCAGCACCACGACCAGCTTGCGAGCGCTGAGCAGCGTGGGCACGTGAACGCGCAGCGTCTCCAGCAGCGCCTCGCGATCGAGCTGGCCGGCCATGGCCCGCGCCAGCTCGTGCAGGACGGACAGCTCCTCCACCTGCCGGCGATTCTGCTCGAAGAGCCGCGCGTTCTCGACGGCGCTTCCGGCCTGGTTGGCGACGGCCTCCATCAGCGACAGCTCTTCGACCGACAGGTCACGCTCGGCCTCGAACCAGACCGCGATGAAGCCGCCGATGAGTCGGTCCTTGGCCAGGATGGGAACGAAGAGCTGGCTGCGGTGGGGCATCGTCTCGCGCAGGACGTCGGGAATGCGAAGGTCGGCCCGGACGTCGCGCGAGAACTGTGGTCGCCGCGTGCGCGCGGCCTCCGCGTAGAACGCGTGCTTGATGGTGGACAGTCGCAGCGCGCGCATGCCGGGCAGCACGCCGGGCGGCACGCGGTAGCCGGCGCGGGCGACGAGGAACTCGCCGTCGTCGTCGAGCAGGTAGATGCCCACGCTGTCGGCGCCCAGCGCCACCACCGCCTGCCGCAGGAACTGCCGCAGCAGGGCGTTCAGGTCGAGCGTGGACGACAGCGTGCGGCTCACCGACAGCAGCGTCTCGGTCTCGCGCAGCTTGATCTCGCGCTGGCGGGTGAGCTCGGCGTTGTCGAGGGCCAGACCGACCTGACGTGCCACGCCCTCGAGCAGCCGGATCTCCCGCGGCGAGAACTCGCGTCCCCCCGATCGCCAGCCCAGACCGAGCGCGCCCATGCTGACGCCCCGGATGCGGAGCGGCGCCAGCAACATCGCGTGGGTCGGCAGCCGGCTCGTCCACTCCGAATTGAAGCGGGCGTCGGCGTGGACGTCGACGCTGGCGATCAGCTCGCCCGCCCGCCACGCTTCGACGAGCGCCGGCACCCGCTCGAGCGAGATGGAGACGGCGCCGAGCGCGTCCCGCAGGTCCAGGGGTATGTGGTAGCCCGCGATCGGCACGAGGCGTTCGCCGCGCTCGTCGGCGATGTAGGCCCCCGCCATGTCGGCCCCCAGCGCGCGGGCCGTCTCGCGGATCACGCGGCGCAAGCGCTCGGCGACCGGCAGCGACTCCGACAGCACGTGACCGACGGACAGGAGCGTGGTGGTCTCGCTGAGCTGCTCCTGCACCTCGCCGTAGAGGCGAGTGTTCTCGAGCGACAGCGCGAGCTGGCCGGCAATGGCGGACGCCAGCGTCACCTGCCACGGCTGGAAGGGCGTCACCCGCTCGGTGTAGTCGAGGGCGAGGCCGCCGAGCACGTCGTCCTGACGGCACAGCGGAACCACCATGTACGACTTGTGACGAAACATCGTGACCCACTCCCGCGGGATCTGATCGCTCTCGGTGACGTCGTCGATGACGACCGGCCGGCGGGTGGCCCGGGCCTGGGCGTGCGCCGGCACCGCCCGCGGCGAGCGGATCAGTGCCTTCTTGAAGGCCTCCCACATCGCAGCGTCTTCGTGGCCGTCGGCGAACTGGGACATGACCGGGATCACGCGATCGCCATCCCAGCGCTCGATCGAGCATCGATCGACGCCACAGACCTGGGCGATCTTGATCGTCACGCGCTTGAGGAGCTGGGTGGCGTCGAGCGTGGAGGTGAAGATCTCGGCCACGTCGAGCAGCGCTCGCGTCTCGGCGAGCCGCCGCGTCGTCTCCGTGTAGAGACGCGCGTGGTCGAGCGCGACGGCGGCCTGGGATGCCAGTGACGCCAGGATCAGCTGGCTCTCGGGCGTGACGATCCCCGGCAGCGTGCGGTTCATGGCGAAGACGCCGAGCACACGGTCACCGATGGTGATCGGATAGGCGAGCAGGTAACGGAGGTCGCTGCTGATCAGGAGCTGGCGGGCCACGCAGCGGGCGTCGGTCGCCATGTCGGTCCACATGATCGGCTCGCGGTGCTCGGCGACCCAGCCGACGCCGCCTTCCCCCGGCTCGAGCGTGCGAGGCAGTCCGGCGGCGAGGTCAGCCGGCGCGAGGCTCAGCGAGCGATGGAGCTGCCGGGTGGTGGGATCGACGACCCAGACGTTGAGGAGCGGAGCGTCGAAGAAGCGTGCCACCGCCGTGGCCAGGTTGCGCAGGACCTCCTCGATCTGGAGCGACGAGGAGACAAGGCGGTTGACCTCTTCCAGCGCGCGGAGCCGGTCACCGAACTCGCGGGACTGCGAGTACAGCCGGGCGTTCTGGATCGCGATGGCGGCGTGGTCGGCCAGCCGCTGCAACACCGTTTCGTCACGATCGGTGAACACTCGGGCGGTGCGGTTGTTGACGCTGATGAGGCCCTCGACGCGATCACCGATGGTGATCGGCACCATCAGCTCGGTCACGATGCCCTCGGTCAGCACCACCGCCACGAGGTCCCGCGGCTTGCGGATGCGCGGGTCCTCCAGCCAGTTCTCGGTCCGGAACGGTCGCCCGGTGGTGATGACGCGTCCGGCGATACCCCGATCGGCCGTGAGGGGGAACCCGCCGTAGTCCTCGTACCGCGTCCCCACCCAGTAGCGGAACGCGAACCGGCCAAGCTGCGGATCGCGCAACGCCACGCGCGCCATGTCGCTGGCCGACAGCTCTCGTGCGCCCTCGGCCACGCGCTGGAGCACGGTGTCGACGTCGAGCGACTCGTTGATCGTGCGCGCCAGCACGGCCAGCACCTCGGCCTCGCGCCGGCGCTGCTCGGCCTCCTCGTGCAGGCGCGCATTGTCGAGCGCGAGCGCCGCCTGATCGGCCAGGGCCTGCAAGCGCTCGGCGTCAGTCGAGGAGAAGCCGCGGGCGGCGGGATCGGCCAGCGTCAGCGTGCCGAGGATCTTGCCCTTGACCTTCAGCGGCGCCGACAGGAGCGCGCGGATGCCCGCGCCCCTGAGCCGCTGGCGCAGCTCGTCGGTCAGCGGCACGTCGGCATCCTCGAGAAGGTTCGTTGACCACACGGCGCGGCCCTCGGCGACCGCGCGCCCGGCGACGCCGATTCCCGCGGGAAGGACGTCACCCGGTGTGAGCTGCTCCCAGCGGGTACCGCCGTAGGCGGCGGCTTCGAGGCCGCCGTCGGGCCGCAGCAGCCGCAGCGTGGAGGCGGCAACGCGGAAGAGCTCCGGGACCCTCTCGACGATGCGCGTGCAGACCTCGCGAGAGTCGAGTGTCTCCGTCAACGAACGAGCCAGCCGCGCCAGCTCCTCCGCATAGCGGCGGCCGCCTTCGGCGTCCTCGTGGAGGCGTGCGTTGTCCAGTGCAAGCGCAGCCTGGTCGGCGAACGCCTGAGCCAGGTGGACCTCGCGCTCCGAGAACTCGTGGGCGGCGGTGTCGGAGAGGAACAGGACACCGATCGTCCGGTCCTTGCTGTGGAGCGGCACGGCCAGGACGGAGCCGTGCGTGCCCGAGTCCATGCGGTCCCTGAGATCGTCGTCGTAGACGACGTCGGAATCGCTCAGGACCTCGTGTGACCAGACGGGCCCGCCAGTCTCGATGGCGCGCGCGGCCAGGCCCGTGCCCGGCGGCTGGACGTGGCCAGGCGGATGGGCGCCGTGACCACCCCAGGCGACGGCGACGAGGCTCCCGTCAGGCTGAAGGAGACGAAGACCGGCCGAGCGCACGCGGAAAAGCGTGAGCACGCTGTCGACGATGCGCTCGCCGACGGCCGAGACTTCGAGGCGCTCGGTGAATGTCCGGGCCACCCGGCCCAGCTCCTCGGCTTCCCGCCGGCCCTGCTCCGTCTCCTCGTAGAGGCGTGCATTCTCGAGCGCGATCGCGGCCTGGGTGGCGAAGTGGCCGAGCGCTCCGAGCTCCTCCTCGCTGAACGCGTGGGCCGACTCGCCGAACCGGAACATGCCGATGACGCCGAGCAGCCGGTCGCGGATGACCAGCGGCTGGACGATCGCGTGCCGAGTGCCGATGCCGACGAGTTGCGGCTGGGCATACGGCGACGCGGCATAGTCGTTGACGAGGCGGCCTTGCCGCTCGAGGGCGCAGGAGCCGACGAGACCGACTCCGAAGGCGACGCGCTGATCGATCGAGGCGCCCTCGCTCCAGGCGCTCGGTGCCAGCGTGTGGCCCGCCGGCTCCACCAGGTAGATCGCGCCCTCGGCCCCGAAGAGACGACCGGCGTGCTCCACGATCAACGCGAGCAGCCGATCGAGGTCGAGCTCGGCGGCCAGCTCGCGCTCCACCGCGGCCAGCGTCTCGATGTGGGCCCGGCGCGCCGTCTCCAGCGAGAAGAGCCGCGCGTTCTCCAGCGCGAGCGCCGCCTGGTCGGCAAAGGCCTGGGTCAACCGGATGTCGGCCTCGTCGAAGGCCCGCCCGGCCCGATCGCCGATGCCGAGCGCACCGATGACCCGATCGTGCACGATGAGCGGCACGGTGAGCACGGCGCGATAGCCGGCCGCCTCGATCCGCGCGCGGGCGTCGTCACGCAGCTCGATGCGCGGATCGTTCAAGATGTCGGGAGTGACGACCGGCCGACGGTCGCGAATGGCGAGGCCGCTGGCCCCGGTGCCCCGGGCGAAAACGATCCGGTTGAATCGCGCGCCGACGTCGCCCGAGACGGCCATCGCCTCGACGTCACCGGTCTCCGGCAGCAGCCGATAGACAGCGGCGGCGCGCGCCTCCAGCAGCGTGCACACGCTGTCGGCGATGCGCTGGGCGACGACGTCGGAGTCGAGCGTGGCGGAGAGCAGGCGCTCGACGTCGGCCAGCGCGGCCATGCGCTGGGCGTGGCGGTTGGCCTCACGGTAGAGGCGCGCGTGCTCGAGGGCAATCGACGCCTGTCCGGCAAACGCCTCGGCCAGCTCCTGATCGCGCGGGCTGAAGCGGCGCCGGGCGCGGAACGCCAGGACGCCGATCACGCGATCCCCGACCCGGAGCGGGACGCCCAGGTAATGCGTGTAGCCGAGCTGGCGCTCGCGCTCCCGGTGCTCAGGCACCATGTCGCTGATCGTGCCGGCCTCGACCATCAGCGTTCGGCCCTCGGCGACCACCTTGCCGCTGAAGCTCTCGCCGATCTTGACCCGCGGACGGACCATCGTCTCTTCCGCGGTGCCGGCGAGCCCGGCCAGCACGAGCATGTCGCCCTCGACGAGCCGGAAGCCGGCGTTGTCGACGTCGAGCAGGCGCGCCGCCTCCTCGGCGATGGCGCCGAGGAGCGCGTCGGTCGGCTCTTCGGCGCCGATCTTTTTGTTGATGTCGAGGAGCGCCGTCACCTGATCTCGGCGCGCCTTCTCTTCCAGGAACAGGCGCGCGTTGTCGATGGCGATGGCGGCGTGGTTGGCCAGGGATTGCAGCAGCTCGAGCTCCTCGACACCGTAGTCATGGCGCTCGCGTACGGCCGTGCTGAGCACGCCCAGGACGCGCTCGCCGATCATCACCGGCACGCCCGCCACCGACGCCGAGCCCTCGGCCCGCAGGCGCTCGACGTTGCGGATGCGCGGATCGTTCTGCGCATCGAGGATCGTCTGAGGCCGCCGCGTGGCGGCCACCGTGCCGACCAGCCCGTCGCCGAGCGCGAGCCGGGTCACGCCGACGACGGTCGAGGGCGCCCCGGCGCTGGCGCGAAGGACGAGGTGCTTGCCGTCGTCCTCGACGAGCCACAGGCGCGCAATGCTCGAGTGGAAGATCCACACGCCGGCGTCGACAACGCGCTGGAGCACCTCTTCGAGCGCCAGCGTCCCCGTGAGGGTCTGGGCCAGCCGCGTCAGGCTCTCGAGTTGTCGACTCTTCTGGTCGGTCTCGGTGCGCAGCGCGGCCTGAGCGAGGGCGGCGTCGAACAGCAGGGAGACCGTCTCGAGCCTGCGGTCCGCGTCCACGGCGAGAGCGCGATCGTCGGTCGAGAGCAGGAGCAGGACACCCCAGGGCGCCTCGCGCATGTGGACGGGCACCACGATCTGGGTGCGATAGCCGAAGGCCGAGTCCTCGACCCGGATGGTCATGATCCGGCCGCTGCGAAGGGCGTCGCCGAGGTCGGTCCCGTCGACCGGCCGCGACGAAAAGGCCTCGAGGCGCTCGTCCGGCACGCCTCGTTGGGCAACGAGCGCGAGCCGTCCGCCGCGCGCCTCGAGTCGGTAGACGACCGCGGCCGTGACGCCCATGAGCCCGCGGACGGCCTCGAGCGCTCCCCCGAGCCCGGTCGACAAATCGCTCGCACCGTCCATCGCGCGGGTGATGGCGTGAAACGCCTCACGGTCGCGAGCCCACTCCTGGCCGATCCGTGAGTGCGCTCTTCCCCAGGCCTGGGCGCGCGAAGACATCAGCCCGACGCCGACCACGACCAACGCCGCCACGGCCCACGATCCGACGAGCCAGGACAGCAGACGCCGGCGCTCGGCGTGGAAGTCCCCGGATGACACGAGCGTCCACAGTCCCTCCCGCTCGCTCAGCGGTCGTGTGATCCAGTCCTGGCCGTTGACCTGGAGCGCGCCGCGCAGAAGGGCTGACACCCAGCCGGTCGCGGGAAAGTCCCCGCGCGTGGTCGCGAGCAGACGGTCACCGGCCACCGCAACGACGACCGGATGCGAGGGTACGGAGGCTGCGATCTGCTCCAGGCGCTCGAAGCGCCGACCGACGATCGCCACGCCCGCGCGGCTGATCGGCGCCGCCGCGAGCACGTAGAGCTGGCCGCCGATTGCGCGGACCAGCGTCGTCGCCACGGGCGGCGGCGCCACCTCCACGGTCTTCAGACGCGGCAGCGCCGGCACCTGGACGAGCGGGGCCCCTGACGCGTCGGTGATGACGAGCAGATCACCGATGCGGTCGCTGGTCACCGAGAGGATCCGCGGCGAGGCGCCGCGAGCCAGCGTCGCCCAGTCGCCCTTGACGACGCCCTCGACCACGGCCGGGTCGCTAGCGAGGAAGCGAGCTTCGCGGAGCAGGGCTTGCTGCGTCTCGCCGAGGAGGGCGCGGGTGGCGGCGATCACATCGGCCAGGCGCATCTCGTGGCGCGCCTGCGTCTGTTCGAGCAGCGCGACGCCGGCGAGGACCCACAGGCCGGCGAGGACGGCGAGAGCGAGCCCGAGCCGTGCCACGGGCCCCACACGCCGTCGGCCCGTCAGCGGCGTTCCCCGACCCGATGCAGTTTGAGGAGGTTGGTCGTCCCGGTGACCCACATCGGCGAGCCCGAGATGATCACCAGCACGTCGTTCATTCGAACCGAGCCATCACCGAGCAAGGTCGCCTCGACCTCTTCGATCATCTCGTCGGTGGTCTCCACCTTGCGAATCAGTCGCGACGACACCCCCCACGACAGCGCGAGGCGCCGCTGGACCTCGACGAATGGCGTCAGCGCGATGATCGCCACGTCGGGCCGCTCCTGCGAGATGAGCCGCGCCGAGAACCCGGACTGCGTGAACGCGACGATCGCGCGGGCCCCGAGCACGCGGGCGGCCGACGCCGCGGCGTCGGAGACGGCTTCGGGAAAGCCCACGCCCACGCGTTCCTGCCGCCGCCACCGGATCTCCGACTTCACAGCCGCCTGCTCGGCGCGCTCGGCGATGCGGGCCATCACGACGACCGCCTCGACCGGATACCGGCCGGTGGCGGTCTCGGCCGACAGCATGATCGCGTCGGCGCCGTCGAAGATCGCCGTCGAGACGTCCGAGACCTCGGCGCGCGTCGGCCTCAAGTGCGTGACCATCGATTCGAGCATCTGGGTCGCGACGATGACCGGCACCTTGGCGGCACGCGCCTGCCGGATCACTTCCTTCTGGATGTGCGGCACTTCCTCGAGGGGCACGTCGACGCCGAGGTCGCCACGGGCCACCATGACCGCATCGACCATCGTGAGGATGCCGGGAAGATTGGCGACGATCTCCTGGCGCTCGAGCTTGGCGACGATCGGCAAATCGGCGCCCTGGTCGCGCAGGAATTTCCTCACCTCGCCGATGTCGGCCGCGGAGCGAACGAACGAGATGGCGACGAAATCGATGCCCTGACGGATGCCGAAGCGGAGATCCTCGCGGTCCTTCTCGGTCAGACACGAGACGGGCAGCGGCACGCGCGGGAACGAAATGCCCTTGTGGTCGCTGATGCGCCCGCCGGCGACGATCCGGCAGCGCACGGCATCCGCGGTCGTCTCCTCCACGCGGAGCTGGATCATCCCGTCATCCATCCAGACCTCGTCACCCGGCTTCAGCTCGGACAGATACTCGGGATGGGTGACGCTGGCGCCGTCGGCCGTACCCACGATCAGGCGGGCGGACAGCGTGAACATCCGGTCGGGCTCGAGATCGACGCGTCCTCCCCCGGCGGGGCCGAAGGTGCCGAGGCGGATCTTGGGGCCCTGCAGGTCTTGAAGGATGGCGATGGGACGGCCCCAGCGCTCCTCACCGATTCGGATCTGGCGGATCGTCTCGGCGTGCTCGGCATGCGTGCCGTGGGAAAAGTTTACTCGGGCCACGTCCATGCCGGCGGCGACCAGCCGATCGAGGAGCGCGGCGCCGCTGCTGGCGGGCCCGATGGTGCAGACGATCTTGGTGCGACGCATCCTTCTGTCCTTTACATTGGAAGGGGCGCGGCGCCCCCTCCAATTCCTCCCCGGTTCGCCCGGAGTCCCAACACGGTCCCTGAAGTGACTGAGCCGGGCGTCACGACGATGCCGGCGTGAGCGCTCGGGATCGCAACGCGGACTCCAGGAATTGTCCCGTGTACGATTTCGCGGACTGACGCGCCACCGATTCCGGCGTGCCGGTGGCGAGCACGCGGCCGCCCTCCTCGCCCCCCTCGGGACCGAGATCGATGACCCAATCGGCGGTTT
>Ga0209375_1000589_pt1 | contig 30416 bp, 20 predicted proteins | sample GraSoiAngelo_131_FD_185888 | JGI IMG/M metagenome (GOLD analysis project Ga0209375, IMG submission 185888) | Grasslands soil microbial communities from the Angelo Coastal Reserve, California, USA - 14_0929_02_30cm (SPAdes) (version 2) | ecosystem: Environmental > Terrestrial > Soil > Grasslands ...
TGCACAAACGCATGAAACATATGTAGTTAAGGCCGAAAAACACTACGAAGTAGCCCAAACCCTTTATGTTCCAATACCCGCGACCGACCACAACCAATCCCCGCCCAGCGCTTGCCTCTGTCCCCATCCTGTACCCTAGTTGTTGTTATTTGTCGCCAACCGACCCCGAGCTGTCCCTTGATTGTCTGCAACCTGTAGGCAACCGTCCCGGAACTGTTCCCTAATTGTCCTCAAGCCGTCTGCAAGTGCCCCCGGATTGTCCTAATCCGTCCCAAGTGTAGTTTGTTGTCCCCCGCGTACAATTTCTTTTGCTTCGCGCTTTCCATGCTGCTATACATATACACCAGCAATGCTGATGTCAACACCAAATCGCTTCCGCCACGCCTTGGAGAAACTCGCCGCCGAACCGCCCAGCACGAAAACCGCACTGATGCGGTCCCTCCTTTCCGAAATTGAAGCAGCCCTTGCTTCAGGAAAGACGTGGAAGCAAGTGTGGCAATGCCTCGCCGACGATGGGCTCGACATCAGTTACGAAACGTTTCGCAAAGTCCTTCAACGCGTCCGGAAGAAAGCGCGCATATCCGCGACGCCAAGCGGAAAAAGCCGCGAACTCCCTGACCTCCGTCCTCAAGAAACAGCGCATGGTGTGGCCCGTGATCCGCTGGAAAATCTAAAACGATTGGAAGAAAACCGACCTGGATTTCACTGGCGTGCTACACCGAGTCTGAAAGAGCCGGACGTTGGGAGGAACGAATTGAGGGGGAAAAACAAATGATAATGGAAGCGATGCAACTTCCATTCCCGTCTCAGCGCAGGAAGTTATCCGGCATAGCAGTGGCGAGCTAAGTCCTGTGCAGTTCTTGAATGTCCTTGTTCTGCGTGTTAGAAACAAAACCCAATGCAGGTTCTCCCAAATCTTGAGCATGCCGTCATCCCGGTGGAGAAACTCCGGGATTACGCTCTGAATATGGAACATGCGGAAGGTCGTCATAAGGCGTCGGTTTTCAAGGAGGTGCTTGGAATCGAACGTCGGCACGCAGATGTATTGGCTGAACTGCTCAGGTCAACGTTGCCAACTGCGCCTGCCCAGTCGGGAAAGGGCGACCAATATGGCGACTATTGGACCACCTACCATCGAATCATCGGGCTTAACGGTCAATCAGCCATTGTCACAGTCGGCTGGATATTCAAAAAAGAGCAGGGTCAAGCGCCCCAACTGATATCATGTTACATAGAGACGAAAAAGCAGCAAAAGCTTAGGGAGCTTCACGGGCTAACGTGAGAAAAGCATGAGACTTGAGCTAAATCCAAATCTTCTCGACGTGGTTGAGTTCGAGGACTCTTCCTTGGGTACAACTGTGAAACGGACCGGCACTATCGTGGAGACCTTTGGAGTACCTCCCAAAGCGGTCTTGATCGAACTAGCGGACTCGCAAGGTGTCCCCGAATCTTTCGTTACTAAGAACGTAGAGGACATCCAGAAAGTGTGGCAAACAAAGCCTACGGCAGAGCACGCCACACCAAAGGAAGCCCAGCACTATTTCGAGAACGGATTTTTGTACCTGCAGAACGGTGTATTTGGACGAGCCAAGGAGCAATTCGCGAAGGCTTTTTCGCTTGATCTGACCCTTAGAGCCAGCCTGCTGGAATCAACCAATGCCCTTGCGCGCAAGGGTAAACATGATGCAGCGATCCGCGTGTACGGTCTGCTTCTCGAACTCCAGCCGGAGTACGAACCTGCTCGAGAGAATCTTGCTGCTGCATATGTGGACAGGGGCGTAAAACGAGGACGGACTGGCCTCTTGGGCCAAGCGATCGAAGATTTCAAGACTGCCCTGATGCTCAGACCTAGGCGGCCGGAGTCGCTTGAACTCATCCAGAAGAATCTTGTTGCCGCCTATACTCATCTAGCCGTTCAGCACTCCGACATGAAACTGTACTCGGAGGCAGTTGGCTATTTCGTTCTTGCTTTCGAGCTGGGGCCAGCCGACCTCACTCAGCGAAACCTTGCGATCGCTCTAATTGCTGCCTCGGTTCCGAAAACCGAGGGTGTGTCTGGGGTGCCTGGCGAAGACTTTTTCAGACAAGCGACTCAAATGGGGCTCACTCTTTCCCAATGTCTAAACGCCTACGGGGCAACCCTGGCCCGCCATGGGCGGATCCCTGAAGCGGTACGTGCCTTGGAAAAAGCTGTCCATGTCGATCCGAAAAATGAGATGGCAAAGAAGAATCTGGAAGCCCTCCTCCGTCCAGAACCTCCAGGAGACCTGCCGACTGGCCTCACGCCGCTAGAGCCTCGTGAGATGCATCTTGCGGGGGCTTAGGGCATTTACCTATTGAATTGAATTGCTTGGAGCCTCGGGCGTGGAGAGAGAGCCCATGATGTAGCCGGGGCCTATGCGCCAAGCCAGCGCAGATATGACAACGGATAGCGTGGATGGAAAATATCGAGTCACTTATCCGAGGCAGCGAAAAACTAACAAGGATTTTCGGTTACTGGCCGTCGTTCCACGACGCCGAGATCATCGATCTTCACTTTTGGCGTGGTGTCGTGGAGCCCGATCAAGGTCGCTATGATTTCCCGGTACTCACGCTGAAGATACATGTATGGGAACTGACGAACGATGTTAATTCAAATGGTTTTCTCGTTCTGAAGCATCACACCATTACGACGCTTCGATTTTTTGATGTCGACGACTTCCGAATGGAAGGGTTCAATCACCAGAATGCGATCCTCGGGCTCTCAGTTACCCACGAGCAGCGGGCGGAAGGCCCCTCGCCTTATTTCGCTGTGCACATGGACCCTGCATTTGGTATGGGCGCGTCGTTCAGTTGTCTCCGGGTCGAGGTCGTGGACGCCCTCCCGTGCAATGAGGTCGGCAAACCAATTATCTAGACTAGCTAGGCCGCAAGTCCGCTCTCCGCACTTTCTGTCAGTTTTGCCAGTTCCGAAGGGACCGAGGCTGATGCTTATATTCCTCGAAAGGGTGGTTGCCTGTGACAAACACAGGTTTCGTGTGCAGGTCATGCGCGTCGAGCATCGTGGAGGAGGTGACGCGAGACTGACACCGCATTTTCCCCAATCGAATGTCTTGAACAAGACTGGTGAGTCGTAAATCGTGCCCTCCGTAAGCACCAGGGAGTGCGTTCCACATGGGTCTGTTGGCTAATCTGAAGTTGCGCAAGAAGCTCCTCGTCGCGCTCACGCCTTTGATCGTGATGGTCGTGGCGGCCGGGTTGTATTCCTCCATCGAGGCCAAGAGGATCGACACGTGGTACAGCCGGCTGATCGACAATGACATTAAATCCGTCTACAAGATGGATGCGGCCCGCTCTCTCGTTATGCGATACGGCTTATTCCTGGATCGCTTGATCGTCGAAACCGATCCCGCTCGCAGGCAATCGCTGAACGCCCAGCTAGAGGACAGCTACACCGAGTACCAAGCTCGCATCGCGGAGGCCAAGCGGCTTTACCCTGCATACTCGCAGCAGATTGCTGCGGCCGCTGCTAGGTTTGAAAAGGCCGTAGCGGATTCTCGACCGGCTCGTACTGCGGCCCTCGCCAACCAGAATCAAAAGGTCGCAGGAATCATGCATTCGACAGTTGCCGAAGAAATGGAGCAAGCTCGCAATCAGGCCATGACTATAGCCGCAGATATGGAAAAGGCGGCTGATAAACGATCCGACGATCTCACCAATTTGACACATCGCTCGATTCTGATCACCTGGCTGGTTTTAGGATTGGGGATTGTTGGCTCTTTTGCGGTTGTCTCCTACTTCTTGCAGACGGACGTGGTCCGGGAACTCTGGACGATTCGCGACTCAATCCAGGCGTTGGCGGTCGGCGAACTCGATCGCCCCATACCGTTCGTGAATCGCCCTAACGAAATTGGAGAGATTGGGCGTTCTCTTCACACGCTCCAAGGCGGCGCGAGAGATAGAGAAACGCAATCCTGGGTGAAAGCCGAAGTGGCGGCTACCGGCGTCCGACTGCAGTCGGCTGAGGATTTTGGGACTTTCTCATCAACCTTGCTGTCGCGCCTATCTGAGGCCATCCCACTGCTCTATGCGGCCTTTTATCTCGCGGACGATTCGCGGTTGCGCGTCGACCGCATTGGCACATTCGCTTTGCATGGCGCGCCCGACTCCGCTTCTTTTGCTCTTGGGGAGGCTCTTGTCGGTCAGGCAGCTCTGGAAAAACGAACCTTGGAAATCTCTCCTGCCAAACGGGAAGCTCTTCAGGTTTCCACGGGCGTCGGCAGCATCGCTGCCGGGCAGGTGCTGTTTGTTCCGGTCTTGAATCATGACCTGCTCATCGGAGTGATCGAGTTCGCGACGGTTTCCGCGCTCACCGAGCGGCAGCAGACGCTTCTCGACGCGCTTGTGCCTTCGGTCGCGATGAACGCGCAGCTCCTCTCTCGGAACTTGGAAACGCAGCGACTTCTGGAACAAACGCGTGCGCAAGCGGAATCGCTCGCAGCGTCGGAAGGCCTGATCAAAGCACGCAAGGAAGAACTGGAGGCCAGTAATCGCGCGCTAGAAACTTCGCAGGAAGAATTGCGGCGCGCGAAGGAAATGGCTGAAAGCGCTACAAAGATCAAGTCCGAGTTTGTGGCCAACATGAGCCATGAGATCCGGACGCCGATGAACGCCATCATCGGCATGTCGCATTTGGCATTAAAGACCGATTTGAATCCTCGTCAGAGGGGCTATGTCCGTAAGATTCAGCAGTCCGGGCAGCATTTGCTGGGCATCATCAACGACATTCTGGACTTCTCGAAGATTGAAGCCGGGAAGCTCACAGTGGAGACCATCGATTTCGATCTCGAGAAAGTCCTTGAAAATGTGAGCAATCTGATTTCCGAGAAAGCCGCCGGCAAAGGTCTAGAACTTGTTTTCGATATCGACCCTGCAGTTTATCCCCATCCCAAGGGTGATCCCCTGCGTCTCGGCCAAATCCTGATCAATTTCTGCAACAACGCCGCGAAATTTACCGAGCATGGCGAAATTGTGGTGAAAGCTCGCATGCAAGAGGAGGACGAGAAGGGCCAGCTTGTTTGTTTCTCAGTTTCCGACACCGGGATCGGACTGACCAACGAGCAGATGGGCCGTCTTTTTCGGGCGTTCGAACAAGCGGACGCTTCGACCACGCGGCAGCATGGAGGCACGGGCCTTGGGCTCGCGATATCCAAAAAGTTGGCGCAATTAATGGGTGGCGACGTCGGCGTGACCAGCGAAGTCGGAAAAGGCAGTACCTTCTGGTTTACCGCGTATCTTGGCAAGAGTGACCGTGTGGCCGCGCGCCTCACGCGTCCCGAGCTTCAAGGGCGCCGTGTGCTCATCATCGACGACAATGCGCAGGCGCGCGAAGTCCTTTCCAGCATGTTGCTCAACATGACGTTTGACGTTCATGAGGCGCCGTCCGGCGAGGAAGGTATTGAACTCATAAAACAGGCTCTTGATAGGAATGAGCCCTACGACATGGCCTTCATCGATTGGCAGATGCCGGGAATCGACGGCATTGAGACCGGAAAGCGCATCCGCGCTCTGCCTCATGCGGAACATCATCCGCATCTCGTGATGGTCACCGCGTATGGGCGAGAAGAGGTGTTGCGCCAGGCCGACCAGACTTCCTTTGAAAACGTCCTGATCAAACCGGTTACGCCATCGATGCTCTTTGATTCCGTCATACAAGCGCTCGGCACGAGTCAGACGCCGCGGGAGCCACAAGAAACTTCCACTTCCCAAATGGATTTCTCCGCCATCCGTGGGGCGCGCGTCCTGCTCGTGGAAGACAATGAACTTAATCGCGAGGTGGCAATGGGCCTGCTCGAAGACACTCACCTGAATATCGAGCAGGCGGAGAACGGCGCTGTTGCCGTGCAAATGATCACAAAACAGCCCTACGACCTCGTACTAATGGATATGCAGATGCCCGTCATGGACGGCATCAGCGCCACCAAGGCCATCCGCTCCAACCCGCGCTTCGCTGCCCTTCCTATTATCGCGATGACCGCAAACGCCATGGATCGTGAGCGCGACGCTTGCCTGGCCGCTGGGATGAACGATCATCTGGCGAAGCCGATTGATCCGGACAAATTATTCAACGCGCTTTCGCGTTGGATTGCTCCGCGTGCCAAATCGGGAGTGGCTGCCACTGCAGCGGCTCCGGATTCCAGGGCAAGTTTCGCTTTTACGACCGCTTCCGGCGATCTTGTCATCTCGGGAATCGACACTGTGGCCGCTATGAAGCGTACCGGTGGCAACCGCAAGCGCTACGAAGCTTTTTTGCAACGATTCGCGGAGACGCAATCACATGCCGTCGACGACATTCGCTCGGCTCTTGCGGCAAATGATTCTCCAACGGCACAGCGCTTCGCTCATTCGTTGAAAGGCGTTTCCGCTAATCTTGGCGCGAATGGGCTTGCCGAAGTTGCTGCTGCAGCGGAAGCAGCCATCGAGTCGAATCAATCCATCGCGCCCAGCCTAGAAGCCCTCGCACGTTCACTCGACCTGACGGTTGCGGCTATTCGAGCAACTCTCTCCAACCGTTCCACTGAGGCCAATGTTCCTTCTCCTTACCCCGACACGTCGACCGTTGTACAACCGCTAACTCGGCTAAAGAAACTGCTTGAGACCGACGACGGCGATGCCTCCGATTTTCTTCTCGAGGCGCGGCCACTGCTGGCGCCGATTTTACTGCCATCTGAACTTGATTCCTTGTCCGCTCATGTTGGGAATTTCGCTTATTCCGACGCGTTGCATTCACTTTCTGGAATCGCCGCTCGACTTTCTTTGACTCTGGATTGAAACCATGTCCGCCACACCTCAGCAGGCGCCCGCAACACAGAAACTCATACTGATCGTCGACGACACGCCGCTAAATATCGGCGTGATCTCCGGCGCTCTCAAGGATTTTTACAAGACCAAAGTTGCCACCAACGGCGAAAAAGCACTCGCTCTTGCCGGTGCCGAGGAAAAACCAGACCTCATCCTCCTCGACGTCATGATGCCCGGGATGGACGGCTACGAGGTGTGTAGTCGCCTGAAAGCGGACCCCAGCACGCGCGAGATTCCTGTGATCTTTCTGACTGGCCAGACCGGTGCGGAAGATGAAACCCGCGGATTTGATGTCGGGGCCGTGGATTACGTCCACAAACCGTTTTCGCCGGCCGTGGTGAAGGCGCGCGTCCGCAGCCACATCATGCTTCGCGAGGCTCGCGCGCAACTCGCGGCGCAGCTCCTTGCACTGAACAACGAACTCGAAATGGCGCGGGAGATTCAACTCTCCATCCTTCCTCATTCCGTTCCCGGGGTTCCAGGCCTTGACATTGCTGCGCGCTTTTTCCCTATGACGTCTGTAGCCGGGGACTTTTACGACTTCATTCAGGTCGACGACACGCATCTTGGTATCCTCATCGCCGACGTTTCTGGCCACGGTCTCCCCTCCGCGCTCATTGCGTCCATGTTGCAGGTCGCTCTCACTGGGCAGGCCCATCATGCGGCGGAGCCCGCGGAGGTTCTGGCGGGTCTCAATCGAGCACTGTGCGGGAAGTTCACGCACAATTTTGTCACCGCAGCGTACGTTTATCTCGATCTCGAGAAACAACTCATGCGTTACGCTGGCGCCGGGCACCCACCAGTTCTTCAGTGGCGCAATTCCACGGGAACAACATCCAAAGTTCTACAAAATGGCTTGGTTCTTGGAATGTTTAACGAAGCAACCTATGAAGCACTGGAACTGATTCTGGAACCGGGCGACCGCCACGTGCTCTACACGGACGGAGTGGTGGAAGCAGCGAATCCAGCGCAGGAAGAGTTTGGTGCAGATCGCGTCATGCGCTTTATGGAAAGCAACAAGCAATTGGTAGCAGATGAATTTGCTGACAGCTTCCTGGCGGAATTGTCGCATTGGTCAGGGCAAACCATCGAACAAGGGCAGCAGGACGACATCACACTTCTGGTTGTCGATTTCAAAGGGTAAAACCAGTCCGTGATGCCTGACACTGATCCTTTGGGATGGTAAACAGACCGTATGGCTGTTCGCTGACTTCTCAGACTTTCCCTGACCCAGGGGTTTTGCGCCGCGACGATTCTGACAGAAAACGCCGCGCCACGATTTCCACCGGGGTGTTGAAGCAGCGCTGGCAGACACTGTGGCGCCACTGACTGTAATAATGGCGCAAACAAACTCTTTAACGCACAACCTCCATGTTGCGGACGCCAGCAGTGAACGAAAGGCTCGCTCCGGCCACTTGTGGAACCCACCACAACTTTCTGATCCACGGATTCTGGCTCACCATCATGAGCTTGCCTAGAAAATCCATCAACGCCGGGCTTGCCTGCGTTGCGGCGTAAATCGCATTCGAATTGGCGAACGGCCGCAGGGAAGGATTTGCTTCCTGCCCGTAGCCATTAGCCACCGCCTGGCGCGTGGTCCACGCGTCAAACGTCGCGCCGCTGTGGCTAACCACCATCAACCCGTACCAAATCTTTCCTTGTTTCGGAGTTGCGCGTGGCCGGGTTGCCGGCCCGGCCGGCAGAAATGGCTGCGCGGCAGAGCGCAGAGTTACCGGCTCCACTTCAGGCCTGACCTTGGGTTCCGGCGCTGAAGGCAGGGAAGACGCGGCCACCGTATGAACGTCGAAATCGGTTGCCACAGGTAAATTGGCGAGCGACACGGCTTGGGCGTCCGGGGTTGGCGAACTGGTCGAACGGGAACTTTGCGCCGCTGCCTTGGCACGTCGACTTAAATGAGTGCGTCGAAGCCAAGAAAAGCTGCGGGTCGCCGTGAATGAGTCTTGCGCAAAGCCTTCAGCCCCACTCACGAGAATAGTGATCGTTGCAGCCAGAAGGAAGAAGCGGGCATCTTTATACGTTTGCGGCCTCGCTCTCATTCCACACTCATCTCCCCGGCCTGCCCTGGGGTAGGGACCAGCCGCAGCCGCTCAAAGTGGGCTGGAGAATTGCGAGTGCACAAACCGCATAGACGCATTTTTAGTTCTCCCGGCGGACCGTGATACACACGAGTCGCTCTGTGGGCTAGGCAGATCAAACTCTGCAACTGGTGGGAGGGAAATACTTCGCGCTAGCCACGAACTTCACCGCCAATTGTCAAAGAGGTCTGAGACGAACGCTAATTCACCGCGAAGAATAAAGCTCCATGAGCAGGCTGGTCAATCAGGTGAACACACCAAAAGCATACTAAGATTGAAACCTGATCGCAGCAGTAACCTTGGAATACATGACCAGCCGGATTAGGCAGGCGGCGGATCAATCCCGAGTTCGCTTTCCACTTGCCAAAAGAACTCAATGCACGATACCTGCCTTCGTTGCGATACGAAGAATTTTGCTGCGCTCACTTTGCGGAATTCCTGGCAAGGTTCAAGACTCTGGGAACTTCGCAGGGACTGCTGAGTGCTTTCCGCTTGATGTCTACATGCATCTGTTCAACCCATTCTTGTGCTTATTCCACACAACTTAACAATGACGTTCACACCCCTGCGAAAAGTCCTGCGCGTAGTCTCTGCCGTCCTCGGGCAATCGCTAAGTTGCGGCGGCTGCGTCGGGTCGTCGGGGAAGAAAACGTAGGATTGGCACTGTGCCATGATTCCTACTTCTCGTCGTGCGGGAACACGTAAGTGGTCCACCCACGCGGCAAAATCCAGAGCACACCTAATTTGGCGCGGACACTATCAGAAAATCTCTCCGAGCCGCCGATAACTTGTACCTGCTCGGAATACCAAGCAGCGGCCCGGCAGGCATTGACGGCCGCTTCTCCGGCACAGTTCCGGTTGACTTCTTAAGCTTCCAGCGTCGATTCCCTCCCATGGTTCCAAGAGTCCGCATTCTCAGTTCCTTCACTCACCCCGGCGTGGAAATATCCCGTCCGTCCGACTGTGCGGCAATAATCCAGCGCACGCATGAACCGCGACCGTGATACACATCCGGTCAAACACATCCTCCTCGGTCCAGAAGCTTGAATCCATTCGGTACAGTCCACGGATCGCAGCTTCAAACAGCGATTCAGCCTCAACTTTGGTTAGTGTGTTCGATTCCAAGGCTATCCACAAACTTAACGACGCATTTCCGCTTGAACATTGCAAACGTCCGGGAATGGATTTGGCGGAGGCGGGACTTACTCTTCGGAGTTTACTTCATCGGAGAGCGATGCGCCATCGGAACCGCTAGAGCAAGACGTGATTGCGAAATCAACTCGCTGCTGCGGCCGCTAGGGATTTTTGCTCAAACGCCGGTAGTAATCGGCGACGGATTCCTGGTATTCCGTCGGGACGGCGGAGGCCTTTCCAGCGCGGGCTCCGCTCGACGCGCCTGCGCGACGTAGCACAAGTTCCAACTTGTCCACCGAGCTGAGCAGTCCGCGTTGCATGCGCTCCACCATTGACGGGTTGCCCGGGAAACGGCTCGGATCGAGCTGCTGCATTCGCCGCACCAAGTCGGCCACTTCTTTCGCGGCCTGCGGATCGTCTAGCACCATGTGGCGTAACTCGTTCAGGTCTCGCATCCCCTGCTGAAAAGTACGCTCCGAATCGTCCAGATTGCTCGGTTCCACGGGCGCAGGCCGCTCCCCCGGGTGTCCGTACCGGTTATTGCCAGTGTTGATGTTGCCCCATACGGTGCCGTCTCCAGTGCCGCCGTAGCGAATATCGCCGCTTAGGTTGCCGGAATTGTCGTTGCGGCCGAGACTATCTCCGGCAAGCTGCCCTGTGCGTCCCTGCTTTCCGTCCTGCTGACTGCGCCCCCCATTCTGTTGTCGGGAGTCCTGCCCGCTCGTGGAACTGCCGCGCGAACCCGCCATAGCTTCGAGTTGGCTGCGAAGCCGCTCCAACTGGTCGAGTGCCGCCGTCGCGTTGGGCTGGTTTGCGCCGGGTTGTCCCGGCTTGCCTTGCCCGACTTCCTTCTGCGCGTCCTGCAGCTGCTGGTTCAGTTTCTCGAGACCCTGCGCGATCTCGGTTTCGGTGCCATTCGAATTTGGATCGATTCCACGCCGCAACCAGTCCGCCGTTCTTTGCACATGATTATCGAGATCGGACTCATCCATCTCCGTAAGCGCATCGCGCAATTTCCGGGCGACCCCCGGTTGGGTGTGAGCCATTTCGCGTGCGGTATCGCGAACTCCTCTCTGCAATCTCGAGAGGTCGTCCGAGAGCTTCTGCCGCTCCTGCGCCAAGCGGTCGCGCTCCTGAACTCGCATCTTCATACGGTCCAGATCCGTCGGGCTTGCATCACGCTGCTGGGTGGCGAATTTGCCGATCTGCTGGGCTTGTGCGCGCTCCTCTTGCGTCAATCGACTGGCCTCGCGGGCGAGAGAGTCCATCTTGTTCGAGGCAAGCTGCTGCTGCGTGCCCGCGAGCAAATTCGACGCTTGACGAAGCTGATCGGCGGCCTCTTGCCCTGCAGCGCCTGCGTCCTGTTGCGACCGGTCCGCGCGTTTCATCGCGTCGGTCGCCCGTCTCAAACGTTCGAGTGCTTGCTCTGTTCGCGGATCTCCGGATTTCCCTGCCTGCGAGCCGCTCCCCGCTGATGTACCCTGCTGCTGCGAACTCTGCTCTGACCCGTTCGCACTCTGCTCGCCCCGCGTCATTTGTTCGATCTGCCGCTGCAATTGTTCCGCTTCGCGTCGCAGCATTTCCTGTTCCCAACGTTGCTGGAAACTCTGTTGGGTATTACGTTGCTGGTTCGCCAAGTCCTCCTGGCGTTTGGCCAGCGCGTCCAGTTTCTTCAGGGCGTCCTCTACATCCTTTTCGCGCTGCTCCGCCGGAGCTGCTTTGTGCGCAGTTTCATACTGATTCTTTTCCGTGTCCAATTCCAGATCGAACAAACTGGCCAGATCGCGCCCGGCGTTGCCAGTACCGGACCCGCCACTGCCGCGCTGTCCGAAGGCAACTTCGATTTTTCGGAACGTGGCCTCGGCGCGCAGCAATGCTTGCAGCGCTTTCTGCTCCCATTGCATCGCATCCTTCCACTGCGTCTGTCCGAGCTTTTCCGCCGAAGGCAGCATCGCCTTAGCCGCATCCCGCATGTCTTTGTCGAAATCGGAGAACTCTTCGTTGGCCTGGGAAAGATCACGGCTCTGCATGCGAACCGAAAGCGCCATGACCTGATCGCGAAGTTTGCGCTGCGCATCAGATAGGAACTGGCCTGCCGCCGATGCCTCCTTGGGACTCGACATCTTGTCGTTCTGCTGCTTCCAGGTGGCCGCGATCAACTCTTTCTGCCGTCTGGAAATTTCCATCTGGTTGTTGCCACCGCTCCCAGCGCCGTTGCCTTCGATCTGTTGCGATTGCGAAAACTCGCGCTCAAAAGGTTCGACCTGGACGAAGCTGATGTCCGTGCGAGCCTCGCTATGACCGTCCCGTGCAGTCGCGTATAAGCTCACCAAATCGCCCGGCACCAGCTTGAATTCTTCCAGCGGGAGCATGTAGGAACCATTGGCGCTCTTCGCGCCAGCGGATTTAAGCAAGTTCACGTCCTGAGTCGGCCCGCCATTCACGGAGTAGTGCAGGCGCACGTCATGGAGACCGAACTGGTCCCGCGCCGTCACGCCGACGGTCACTTCCTCGATTGCGCTGGCGCGGTAATCGCCGCCGGGTCGATCGATCGAGATTTCCGGCGGCATGGCCTTATCCGTCGCGATGAAGTAGTCCTCCGATAAGCGCACCTCCTGGCCGCCATCGAGGTCCGCCAGATGATACGCGCCATCCTTTTCCAAACGAATCGAGCCTCGGTACCTGTTTCCCTCGCTGCCCGCAAGTTGCATCATCTGGCCGTTGTCGAGCGTCAACCGGCCATCCTTTAAAGGACGATCCATCTCCACTTCAATGACGGCTTCCGTTCCTTCGATTGCTCGCAGGTCGCCCGCGTGTTCCTCGGTCACCGGCTTCATTCCCGTCCATGCCGGATAATGGTAAGTAACTTTGATTTGTTTCAAAGAAGGCAGGTCCAGCACGCGCAATTTGTAGTGCCTCGAGACAAGCGGCCCTGCAGCCACATAATATTCAACAGTTTCCGGCAGCCCGGCGAAAACGAACTGATAGGTCGTGCCGCCGCCCGTGTCGTGCTCGTCCTGCATGGCCACAGGTTCCCATCCGGAGGCGCTCGCGTAATGTGCGAACAGCCGCGCTTGGTCGGGATGCATCCCGGTCACGTGCGCGGTGATCAGTTGATCGCTGTTTCGTCGCACCGTGACATTCCCCGGAGTGACTCGAATGGCATAGAGCGGAGCGGCGCTGCTGTTGGTCCAGAGCATGGCAGCTCCATAGCCGAGGTACCCAGGTCCGTCAGCGATCATCCATACCAGCACGGCGAGGCAAGCCACTCCCGCGCCGCCGAGAGCGAACAAACGGTTGTCTGGAACCAACGAATGCGGCTCGGTTTGCTTGGTGTGCGCCAGCGTGTCCGCAGCCAGCAGCTCCAGAAACGGGTCGTTGCTCTTGCGCACTTGCTCCTCAAAGGTCGTAAGGCGCTGTTCCAGGCCGGGATTTGCAGCTTCCGCTTTGCCTACAGCCCACTCGCGAGTCACGCCAATCACCGGCAGCACGATACCGACTACCGCCGCCGCAGCGAGCGCAACCAAGATAGTCAATCGCCCAGCAGTGACGCCATGCGCCGGGAACGCGAAGCGGTTGAGCAGGAGCACGAGCGCGACGGTAATCGCAAGCGCCGTGGCTGTAAATATGGCTGCGCCGCGCAACCAAACACCGGCCCGCAGCCTCTGCTGCAGGCGCGTAATATAACTGTCGAGCTCGCTGCGGTTGTTCATGCTTCCTCCCGTTGCGTGCCCAAGTAGCCGCTGGCCAGAGCGGTCTCTGCCAATGCTACCACCAATGCAAGCAGCATAACGTACCACCAAAGGCTTACGGGACGCGCTTTCACTTGAACCGCTGCGGAGCCCGCTGGCTGCGTCCCGCTGCTTGCAGAGCCTCCGCTCCACAGGTCTTGCACATCTTTGCTCAGCGGCTCCAGATTCGATTCGTGCCGGTCAGGGTTGACGCCGATGACCGCATCTCGTCCGTTGGCAAAACGAATCTGATAGAATCCCGAGCGTTCTAACCGAACAGATTGCATCGTTCGCGCTTCGTTTAGCGACAAGGGCCGATGCCCGTCCGGGTCAATCACCTCGACGCTCGCCGCCACCCCTGCCGGTTCAGCCGCGCCGCGCAACTGCGCAAAGGAATCAACCACCTTCGAGCCGCTCAGACGCTCGTCACCCGAGAGATACCGAGCCATGCGATCGACGAAAACCACAAAGATGGGATGGAGGGGCAGGTCATTGGTCAGGTTTTCGAGTCCCGAAGCCAGCAGCACGATGTGTCCTTCGCCCACTTGCTTGTCGAGCAGCAGTGGTGTCGCGTCCGAGAGGCGTGCTGCCACGCGCGCTTGCCCCGGTTCCGGTACTGCGGCGTAGAAAACCTTCACCTCACCCCAACCGCCGTTATCGGCCCCGGGCCGCGCCTGATCCAGCGCCGGATAGCTGAAGTCCACCTGCCCTACGGCAACCGTGCCTCCTTCGCGCGCGTAATCATGTGTGTCCTTCACATCACCGCCCCACAGCGGAATCTGCGCATGGTGGCCGGCGGAGGTGCCTAGTGCGATCAGGGCGCGGCCGCCCTTCGCAAGGTACTGCCCGAGCGTGTGCTCAAAAATCCCAGGCAGCGTTACTGCGTCCGATAGGACCACGAAGGCGTATTTCGTTGGGTCGAGATCGGTTGTCTGCTCCGCGGCTACCGACTGCAGCACAAACGAACCTAGGGTTGCCGCGGACAACGCCGATCCAAAATAAAGCGCTGACCGCGCATCATCGGCAGCGTGTACGAATAACACGCGTTCGGGATCGGACCGTCGTACGGCAAATACGCTTGTATCATCTGCCGGGAATGCATCTTCGCTTTCGACTCGCACTTCGCAGCGGTTGAAACCATATCCCACGTCCAGAGGGGCAAATTCCACTGTCGCGCGACCGCCGGCCGGCACGTCGATCTTCCGCGTCGCAATCGTCTTACCGTTCACCACGAGCGATACGGCTTTCGTGGCAGCCGGAGTGCCGAAACCCGCGATTACCGCCCGTACGCGAGAGTGCTTTGGATCTTTCGGATCGGAGAGCGTGGCCGGGGCCTCTACGCTCTCGACTGTCCAGTTCGCTGGTGCGGGGCCGTCGGCGACCGGATGCAACACTAGCTCCACGTTGTTCGGCAGAACCGCTTCAGAAAGGTTCGATGGCATTGCAGTGCGCTGCATATCGCTGAAGAGGTGAAGCTCAATTGGTCCAGGCTCCGTTTCGGCCAGCGAGCGCATTGCCTGGCCCAGTTCGCCGAAGCTCGCGTGTCCGTCGCCCGGCTGAATGTTTTCCAGTGCTGCCCGCAACGGCGCGTCATCCGTGATCGCCGCGGTTCGCACCTCGAGCTGTCCGCCGAGGCTCATGATTTGCGCCTTCTGCCCATGTGGTTTTCCGGCGAGTAGCGCGAGCGCCTTTTGCTTCGCGTCGCCGAAGCGTGTTCCGGCGCGCATGCTAAAGGAATGGTCCAGCACAATCAAAAGCAGTCGGAAGTTTGCGTCGGCCGTAGCCTTCCGGATATACGGATTTGCGAACGCAAGTACCACCAGCAGCACCAGTGCACATCGCAGCGCGAACAGCACGAGATACCTCAGCCTCCGGTGGCGCGTGGAGCTTTGTGTGCCTCGTTCGAAGAACATCAGAGAACTTACCGGCCGCGGCGTGGCTTTGTGCCGCCGCAGCAGATGTACAAACACCGGCACGCCCAGCGCCGCCAGCCCACCCAGAAACCATGGTGCGAGAAAACCCATCAGTTACCCGCCTGCCGCAACGAGAGATATCCGCGCAAGGCTCGATCGAGCGACTCACTCGTAATCAGTAATTGATAATCCATCCCCGCACCCTGTGCGCGCGAACGAAGCTCCTCGATATGGGTATCGATCTTCGCGCGATAAGTAGTTTTCGCATATTCGGGGATTACCTCAATTCGCCGGTCCGTTTCGAGGTCGACAAGGAGCGCCGATCCCCGCAGCTCCGGGCGAATCTCCTGCGGATCGAGAATGTGAAGCAGCACCATCTCGTTGCCATGAAACCGCAACGGTGCACTAGAGCGTACGATCTTTTCCGGCTCTTCGTAAAAATCCGAGATCAGGATGACGATTCCGCGCCGGTGTAGAAAATTCTGAAAATGCCGGAGCGGCTTGGCGAAATCGGTTGTTGCCCGCGGCTCGGCCCGTTCCAGCGCGGCGAAAAGGCGCGCCAGTTGGCCGGGTCGCGTCGACGGCCTGATGTATTCCCGCACGTCTTCGTCGAAAACGATCAGCCCTGCCGCATCGCGTTGATTGTGGATCGCCAGATAGAAAAGCGACGCGGCGATGAAGCGAGCGTAGTCCATCTTGGTTGGCGGACCCGAGGTGTACTGCATCGAGTTACTCGCGTCCAGAAGCACGGTCACCTGCGTGTTTGTCTCGCCTCGGTAGCGCTTCAAGTAGCATCGTTCCGTGCGCGCAAACAGGTTCCAGTCCACGTGGCGCAAGTCATCCCCCGGGACATACGCCCGGTATTCGGCAAACTCCTGACTAAAGCCGAAATCCGGCGAACGATGCAAGCCGGCCACGAAGCCGTCCACCACGGTCTTCGCCAACAGGTCCAACGAAGAAATGCCGGCAAGCACCTGGGGATCGAGGAAACGTTGCATCAATTCTCCTTGGGCCGCTCCACCTGCGAGACCAGTTGCTTCAGGATCTCGTCCGCGCCAACTTGGTCGGATTCCGCGTGAAAGTTCAGCAGGATTCGGTGCCTCAGCACCGGCACAACCACAGAAGTTATGTCCTCGTAGCTGACGTGATACCGCTGGTTCGAAAGCGCCCGGGCCTTTGCCGCCAACACAATGAATTGCGCCGCGCGCACGCTGGCGCCGTAGTTCACATATCTCATCACCAGCTCGTGGGGTTTTTCACTTTTGGGCCGCGTGGCTCGCACCAGGGCCACGACATAGCGCGAAAGTGTTTCCGCAATGGGCACCATGCGCACGAGCTGCTGAAAGTCGAGCAGCTCTTCGGCCGAAGTTACCGCTTCCACCTTCGGTACCCGCGTCGCCGTGGTCAGGTCGATCACCTTCAGTTCGTCTTCGGCGCTCAGATCGTCGAGGATCGCGTTGAACAGGAAGCGGTCCAATTGCGCCTCCGGCAGCGGATAGGTTCCTTCCAGCTCGATCGGGTTCTGCGTCGCCAACACGAAAAATGGCGACGGAAGCTGGTGCAGATTTCCGCGCACGGTGCAGGAGTGCTCTTGCATCGCTTCGAGGAGCGCGGATTGCGTCTTGGGAGGCGTGCGGTTGATCTCGTCGGCCAGCAACACGTTCCCAAATATCGGTCCTTCGACGAAGGTCCACTTGCGATGGCCGGTCGTCAGGTCCTCTTCGATGATGTCCGTGCCCGTGATATCCGAAGGCATTAAGTCCGGTGTGAACTGGATACGCCGGAACTTCAATCCGAGCGTCTCCGCGATCGTATGCACCATTAATGTTTTCGCCGTGCCTGGCAAGCCAGTCATGAGACAGTGACCACCAACAAAAATCGCGATCAATATCTGGTCCAGCACCTCTTGCTGGCCAACAATGACTTCGCGCACTTGCATAAGGATTTGCTCGCGCACCATCTGAAAGCGCTCGATTCGTTTCTGGAGAGCTGCGACTTCTTGATTCATTCCGACGCTAGCGACCATCGATTTTCATTCCCTTCAGTCCGGTTTTGCGGGCGACCGCTGCAATTCAAGCAATAATTTCTGTGCCGGGCGGTAGCCGGGAGCAATTTCGAGCGCCGCCAGCACGGTTTCCTCCGCTTTGTCCTTCTGTCCCGCGGCGAAATACGCTTGTGCCAGGTTGAACTCCGCTCCCGCCTTGTCCACCGGATTTGACGCGACGCAAGCGGCGTATTCGCGGATGGCAGGGTCGTACCGTTTCTGCGCATACAGCAGGTCGCCGAGGCGCCGATGCAGATCCTCGTCTTTGACTGGATAAATGTAGTTCACGCGCTCGAGTGTCGCGGCTGCCTCGGCAGGTTTTCTCGCGTTCTCCTCTAACGTGGCCAGGCGTTTTAGCGCGTCAGGCAGCTGACCTCCCTTGTGTTCATATTCCGTGAGGATCGCAGCTTCAGCGTTGTCATCGTTTCGCGCCTTAGCCGCGGCAGCCATCAACAGGTAGACGTTGGCATCGGCGACGTATTCGGGATACAACCCGAGCACCCCTGGTCCCTGCCGCAGCACGGTGTCGTACTGTTTCTGTTGCGCAGCAACGACGAGCGCCTTCAGTTCTTCCAGCCACGCGTCGAAATGCGCGGCCTCCGCCCCATATTTCTTCCCGATCCACCCGAAAAACTCTTTGTCGAACGCTTCGGGCGCAACCCCGAGATCCTGCTGGATTACCTGTGACGTCGTCTGCAACTTGGCGAACGAGCGCACCATGTCGAGCAGTTTGTCCTCACCCCACTTCTCCGTTACGAAGTCACAGATGCTGCCAGCCTGGAAATAGGACACGATCACCTGGGATGGATATTGGGGATAGACAAAGCCACGATCGAGAGTCGCCACCGGCAAGAACTTCTTGTCGCGAATGGCGACGAGTATTTCCGGAGTCAAACGATCTCTCCACTCCGGCGAACGCTCGCCTTCCTCATGCACCGCGAGACCTTCGGTGAACCACCTAGGCACGCGATGATTCGTCGCGGTCAAGATAAATACATGGCTCATCTCGTGCCATAACGTGGAACCCCAATTGAGCCCGCCCGGCTTGTACGCCGATGGGCTATCCATCGCCACGACCTGCCCAAAGGTAACGCCAAACGCCCCCAGGCCTGGCATCCCCGTCGTGCGTACGGCAAAGTCCTCATGATCCGGATAGACTTCCACCTGCACCGGACCGGGCAGCTTCATGCGGTATTTCTTCTCATACGTGGCCAGAATCGTAAGCAGCTCTGCCTGCAGGTAAGGGCGCAGCAGCGCCGCTTCGGTTTTGTGCAGCTTCAGAATCGTTGTGCTGTCGCGAAACGTTTCAAAGTTCTTGTAGCTGTCGAGCAGCCGCAAGCTGTTCACGGTGGCCTTATCGCGATATCCGTTGTCGTAGCACAACTCGAGTTCCCGGAAGGGCTCGTCTTCCTGGCCCAATCGCATCAGAGCGATTCCAAGCGCGGAATGTGCCGCCCACAACCGTGGCTCAAGCTCGACCGCTTTGCGGTAGTACGTGACGGCGTCCTCATACCGGTAGTGCAATCCGAGTTGACGCCCGACCCGAGCTGACGCCTCGCCGTAGTGCGGATTAATTGCATGAATCTTCGCGAACCATGCTTCGGGAGAACGGTTCGCGATCAGTTCGATCGCCCCATGAATCGCCATCGCGTCCAGCGCATCGTTTTCTAGCGCGATGGCCTTGTCTGCTTCGGCCGCGGCAACATCCGTATCGTCATTGCTGAGCGCGATGTCAGCCATTAGTTCGTGCGCTTCAGCCAGTTTCGGATCGAGCGCGATCGCCTTGGCCAGATACTCGGCGGCCTGGCCTTCGAAACCATCCGCGGAAACCGTTGCAAGCCCGAGATAAGCTTCGGCGCTCGAAGGGTTGTTCTCGAGCGCTTCGCGGAACAACCCGTTGGCATCGTTGTCGTTGAAGCGCTCGTGCAACAACATCCCCCATCGCACCTTATACCGATCTTGGCTGCCCGCCGGCTGCGTCACCGCGCGGAACTGTTCGTTCGCGCGCTCCCATTGCTCGAGCCCCCAGAAGCCTTCGGCGCGGAGGTAGGCGTCGCCGCTGTGCGTCAGCGTCTCGAAGCAGCCCTTGGCCTCCGCCGAATGTCCATGCTTGCGCAGCGCCCAGCAGTCTGCTGGTGCCGCGGCACGGACGGATACAGCCCATGCCAGCGCGAAAATCGGAAGGACGCCGGCGAACCTCATTTGTCCAGTTGCTCCTGCACTTTCGCGAGTTCCACCAACGCCTCGGTCAATTGTTTCTTGTAATCCTGCGGATCCATTGCGGCTTTCTGGTACTTCAGCGTGTCAATCTTTTGCTCCAGTTGATCTTTTTTCTCAAGCAGCGCGCGTTTGGCTGGATCGTTGCCGGCTTGCTGGCTCGTGCCAAGGCGCAGCAAAGTGAAACTCGACATCAGCAGACCTTGTCCGTTTCCCGCTTCGCGCACCGCTGCTCCTCGGCCGGTATCGTTAAACACGGCATGTTCGGTTGCGAGTCGTTTCTGTGAATCGTAAAAAGCAGCGGTCTTCTTCGTGGCGTAGCGGAAGGCTTCCATGGCGCTGATGGAGTCGCTCTTGTCTGTGTCGGCGGCAGGGTCTTCGAGCGCCTCCACCCAATACCGCGCGAACACCGTCGCGTTTTTCTCCGTTCCGGATTTTGTCGCTGCGATTACCGCGCGCCTGGGCCGCTCGAGAATTTGCACCGCGCCCCCGCTGGCACTGGTGGTGTCAACGATCAGCTGCCGCCGTGCTGCGACATGGTCGCACATCGCGGCGATCTCTTCTGCGGTCACATCCGGCCCGACGAGATTGAACTTGTACCCCACGCCGTCGAAGGAACCGTGGCCGATCAGGATGAGTGCGAAGTCGTCGTCCGCCTTGGCACTGCGCGCCACCTCGCCGATCGTTTCGAGCAGATGCGCGCCCGTAGCCTGCTCGCCAGTGAGCATGTAGACGTGCGCCCCCGGTTCCGCCGCTGTGAAGATCCGATGCAGATCTTTGGCCGCAGCCGTAAAACGCTGCTCGTAATCCGGCTCGCCGCCTAGCCCTGCTACCACCACGTAATACGTTGCCGCATGCACCTGAAGCGCGGTCGCACAGGTGAGCAGCAGCACTAGCAGCGCGCGCTTCATATCACGCCCCAGTTCCGACGTAACAACCACTCCGTGATTGGCAGGCCGAGCAGGAGCAGGAAAACCACCGGCATATCCCACAGCTGTTTCGTATTGCGAACGGAAATCCCGGCCTCCGAGTACGACACGTCTCCGGGCAGGTTCTTCAGCTCGGACGGCGTCCAGTATCGTCCGCCCGTGTCGGATGCAAGTTGCTCCAACAGGCGCCGATTCTGCTCCGTGTGAAAGTTCTCCGCCACCCCGTCTTCGCGCTGGAACATCACCACGTCGCGACCGAGTTCCTGTGGTTGACCGCCCGCAGATTCCGCTGTGAGTTCGGCGAGATAGGTACCCGCCTTCTCCGCCGTCCATTCGGTTTCATACAGCCCAGGTGTACTTCCCGAGGGCGTCAGATCAATGAAGGCGTCCGTCCCTTGCGGTCCAACAATGTGCGCCGTGACATGCGCATTGGTGGTCTGCTGAAACTGCTTGTCGCGCACTTGTGCCTTCAACGATACCCGCCCTTCATCCATCAGCAGCCGCTCTGGCATCGAGGCGACAACCGGACCCGGCGATTCGGCCACCAGCCAGCGCAACAACTGCTGCCAGAAAAGATCGTGCGATAGGTCACCGAGAGCCTCGCTCATCTGCCAGCGCCATGTGCCGCCCGTTGCCAGAATCGCCGTGCGGCCGTGCCCGTAGCTCTCGGTAATCAGCAGCGGCAGTTTCCTCCGGCCCGCGCGCAGGTCGGCAAGCACGGTGGCTCCAGGTTTCGGCGCACCGGCATCCTCATAGTCGGCAAGATAGGTCAGCTTCTTCCAACGCTGCGCATTCTTCGCCGGATCATCCAGTAATTGAGTAATGGGCGAGTTCAGACCCTGCGCCGTCAACTCGACCGTCGCCGCGTTGCGGTGAAAGTTGTTTTTTCCTTGCGGAAGAATGGTCGGTAGCAGGTCGTTTAGGTTCGAGGCCCCCCATCCGCCGTCGCTCAACGAGAACCGGCCTCCCAGAAACAGGATCCCCCCGCCGCGGCGGTCGACATACTCACGAAGCAGCTCCTGCTGAAGCGGTGTGAAATAATCGGCGTCAACCGATCCGATGATGATGCCCGTATAGCTAAACAGGTTCTCGGGCCGGGCCGGAAACCCGTTGGCTAGCTCGCTCGGATCGCTGATCCCCTGCCGATAGATCTTGTTTTCGCTGGTGCGTAGCATGGACACGAGCTGCACGGTGGGATCTTCCGCTTCGGCTCGCCTTATGAATTTGTATTCCCAACGCGGCTCACCCTCGAGATACAAAATCCTTCGCTTCGCGTCGCTCACAACGATGGGGCGCGTCATGGTATTGTTCGCGAGGTTTTCTTCGCCAGACAGCGTCTCCATGCTGAAGGTCAAGCTTTTTGCGCCCGCGGCACCGGCGGGGAAGAAAACAGGCTCGGCTTGCATGCGCCCATCGGCCGCCAAGGTGATCTCGCGCCCCGCGATCTCTTTAGCCCCATCGCGAACCGTGAGCTTCGCCTTCTTACCTGCGTAGCCTCGCTGTGTCAGGCTGACCGTCGCGGAAATCCGGCTCTCCGCGATCACGCTCGCGGCGATGCTGACGTCTTCGATCTCCACGTCATGCGCGCTCTGCTCTTTTCCGAATCCCACGGTGTGCACCGGGAGCCGCCGATTGCGTAGCGCTTGAAGAACATCGCGGCTGATTCCCGAGCCGCCTCCTGCGCTATTCTGGCCGCCATCGCTGAGCAGCACGATCGCTCCGACGGGCAAGTCCGAGGTTTCTGTGGCGAGCCGCTTCAGATTGTCGCCAATGCGCGTGGCCGGCGCTACCGGCATAATCTCTCGCGGCCCGTCCGCCGGCGTCAATTCACGGCCGAGCCGGTAGAGCCGCGTTTGAAAACGTTGCCGCAAGCCCGCGAGAACACCGCCCTCGAGCGCCTCGACTGCTGCCGCCTCTCGCGTTTTTCCCTCGCTATCCGCGATGCTCATGCTCCGCGAATCGTCCACGACAACGGCAATAATGTTCTGCTGTGAGCTGAGCTCGGCCACGAGGATTGCGGGTTGCCACAGCAAAAACAGGACCAGAGCTACAAACGCAGACTGTATTCCCCAAACCACCCAGGCTCGCCAGTTTCGCACCTCAGGCGCAGCGTTCCGGAGTTTCCAACGAATCAGCAGGGCAAGTCCAACAGCGGCTGCGACCATGGCCACGACCAGCAGCCACCCAGGCCACTTCCCGAGCAGCACGAATTGCCCTTTCCGGAATACCGCGCCCGGGTATTTGAACAGAAGCTGAAACATGCACCCTTCGCGTCCTTAGTGCTACAGCAAGAATCCAGCGCGTGGCCGTCGATCTTTCACTCCATCCGCTCCCGGCAAAACGAATCGCGCCGTACCACCCCTAATGAGTCATCCCATACAGGATGTAGTCTAGCCCCACGCGAAACGCCATGGACGCAAATGTTTCCGGGTAATTGGGATCATCGGCCCACTCCCACGCATCGCCGAGGTGCATATTGTGGCAGATCGCGACGATAATTCGCCCCTTGCTATCGCGGATGGCCCGCCATTTGGGCTGATAACCGTCCTTCTCATACGTCCGGCCGGTCCAAACATATTGCTCGCCGGGTATCTGCATCTTGTCGTCGATGTCGTAGAGCGTGTGGAAGATCTCATCGCCGCTCCGCAGGTCCTCGACCTCAGCGTCAGGCAGCACCAGGCGCATTCCGTTCATGAAGTTCTCCCAGTCCTCCGTACCATGGAAGTCATCCACCATCAGGAACCCACCCTTGAGCAGGTACTCGCGCAATCGTTTGGCTTCCTTCTCGCTGAATGTCCAGCTCTGCACCTGAACCGCGTAAATCCAGGGATAGTTGAAGATCTCGTCGGAATCGAGGGTAACCACCTGCTCCGTTGGCCTCCCGTCGATGCGCGTCAACCGGTGCATGGAGATCAGAAACTGCCGGTCCGCTTTGGGATAGTCGCGCGACCACGAACTCCGCCACCGGTGGCCGTAACCACCGAAATTACTCGCTATGTTTGTGGAATAGGCCAGGCGCGACCAGTAGAACTCCGCCTTGACGTTGGTCGGGGAGTCGTCATTTCCGAAGCCGAAATCCCCGGTCCGCTGAGCCCACAGCGCCGCGCACCCGGCCGAGGCTGCCAGAATCGCCAATGCGATGTGCGTACACTTCATAGTGAAGCTCGGCGGAGGCGAGTGCGCGAGTATTTAGACGGCGAAAGTGCTCACTTGGTTGCAGTTAGACCGGCCTCCTGCCCGCCTTGTCCGGCCCGCGTCCGCGTGAGACGATCGAGGCAGGTCCCGATTTTCAGGGAGCGGCATTACTTTGGATAGGCGCGGTCTCCTCAAACTCGGCAGCATGGCTCTGGCTCACGCCGCGGCGCCGCGGCTGCCGATCGGCCAATCGGCCGGCACTCCACGGTTGCCCACGGGCCATCCCCCCGAAGACAACCCCGATTACTTGCTTCGCATTGCCCCCGTCACCGTGGAACTCGACCGCTCCCATATTCTCTCCACCGTCGGGTACAACGGTGCCGCACCCGGCCCCCTCCTTCGCCTGCGGGCCGGGAGACGGGTCGGGATTGACGTCGTCAACGACACGGATACACCGGAGCTTGTTCATTGGCATGGCCTGCTCATCCCACCCGAGGTCGACGGCACCCAGGAAGAGGGCTCGCCGGTCGTACCGCCGCATGGACGCCGACACTTCGAACTCACACCCGGTCCAGCCGGAAGCCGGTGGTATCACTCGCACGCCATGGCAATGGATGACTTGCACAAGGGCGGGTACACGGGCCAGTTCGGCTTCGTCTACGTCGAGGACGGCAACAACCCGGGCCGGTACGACCAGGAACTCTTCCTCGCCCTGCGCGATTGGGAACCCTTCTTTACAGCAACCATGGACGATGAGGACGACGACACCCATCATGGCCCGTTGCTCGAAAAGCCAGCCACGCTGAACACCGACCCGGATGGCCTCGAGGTCGGCTCGAACACCTACTCGATCAACGACAAGGCGCTTGGGGCCGGCGACCCGATCCGTGTTCGTGAGGGTCAACGGCTGCTCATTCACTTCCTGAACGCCAGCGCCATCGAGAACCGCCGGGTCGCGCTGGCGGGTCACAAGATGAAGGTCATCGCACTCGATGGCAACCCGGTGCCGACTCCGCAGACACTCGACTCGATCTTTGTCGGCGGAGGTGAGCGCATCGATGTGGTCGTCGAGATGAACAATCCGGGAGTTTGGATCCTCGGCTCAACAGAGAAGGCCATCCGCGAATCGGGCCTCGGCGTGGTTGTGGAATACGCTGGCCAGCACCATCAGCCGCAATGGATCGATCCGCCTCAAGCGCCTTGGGACTATACCATCTTCGGAACCGCCAACTCCTCCTCACCGGCTCCGCAGAAGACCATTGAACTGATTTTCGAGAAGCTGCCCGGCGCGGCTGGCAAGTTCAATCTTTGGCTCATCAATGGCAAGCCTTACCCCCATGAACGCGAATTCGTCCTCGAACAGGGCACGCGCTACCGCCTCCTGATGCGCAACCGCACCGACGATGCTCATCCCATGCACCTCCATCGCCACCTTTGGGAGTTGGCGGAGATCAACGGCAAGAAGACTGCAGGCATTGTCAAAGATACCGTGGTAGTCCCATATTTTGGCCGAGTTATGGTTGATTTCACTGCCGATCAGCCGGGACTGGCGCTTTTTCACTGCCACATCCAACAGCACATGGACTACGGTTTTAAGGCTCTTTTTCGCTATGGCTGAGGCGCTTGATTCGGTTCATCAGATTCGCTATGGACGACTGTCACCTGGCGGATAGACCATCGCAAAGCCCGTTCCCCGGCATCTCATTACAATAGAGATTTGCCCGGTGGCGAACGCGCGAGTGGCAAGACAGAAGGGAAGCTCGCATGAAGGAGTCCTGTCGAGAGTTGCTGAAAATTCTTTTCCCCTTCTGTTGCGCTTTCGCCTTTGTTCGCGTGATGTTTGCCCAACTTCCTTTCCGCGAATATCCTTCTGTCGAATACGGCGAATCGGCTCCCCTGCCGCCAGATTGGCAGCGTTCGGGTGAATGGGCTTTTGCTCGCCTCATGTACCCGCCCGGCCCCAATGACGGTTACCGTGGGCGTTTCGATGGCGATTGGCGTCAAGGCATATCGCTGTGGACCCAGGACGGACCGCCCGCCGACCGCAATTTTTCCGCGGCTGTCCGGCGACTCACTCGCATCGACGCGCGCTCCGTGGAACAGGACGTGAATCTCGACGATGGCGACGAGGTCTATAACTGGCCCTGGCTTTATGCCGTCCAGGTCGGTGAGTGGGGGATCACTCAACATCAGGCCGACGTCCTGCGCGACTACCTCTTACGCGGCGGCTTCCTCATGGCCGACGATTTTCACGGCGCGTACGAGTGGCAAATGTTCGAAAAGCGCATCCGTATGGTTTTTCCCGATCGCCCCATCGTCGATATCCCGAATGACGATCCAATCTTCCACACCCTCTACGATCTCGACGAGCGATATCAAATCCCCGGGGCCGCGCATTTGCGGCTCGGCTACAAAGTTCCGGATTATCCGCAAGGGCCGGGCGATGGCAAGGGCGCTCACTGGCGTGCGATCTATGATGACAAGGGTCGCATCATGATCGCCATCTGTTTCAACTCCGATGTCGGAGATTCCTGGGAATGGGCGAATCACCCCGCCTATCCCCAGCGTTACTCCGATCTCGGCTTGCGCGTTGGGATCAATTACCTTCTCTACGCCATGACCCACTGACCTGATCGCAGTTCAACCCGTTGCGAGTGCCAGCAACAGGTGCGTGTTATCTGTCGTTCCGGCGATGATCGTGATCAAAATGGCGCTCGTCATGTCGATCGTGATCGCGGAAGTCGCGGTCGCGACCGCGATCCCAGTGGTGATCGTGTTCAACGCGGCCGCGGTCTCCCTCCCAGTAGCCCCCGTAATATCGCTCGCCATCGTGGCGCGGCGGAATCCAACGCGCTCCCTCGTACGGTGGCCGAGTCCAATACCCTTCGTGCCATTTGTAATGCCTGCCCACCGGATACCAATAACCCGCCACCCACACGTGCTCACGAGCGGGGCTTGGGGGAAGAACGGCGACCGCCCGTGGCGGCGGTGGTGCCCCAATCACGATTCCGACAGAAACCTGGGCTTCACTTGCGCGAGCTAGAACTAACAGCGTCGCGACCAGCAGTGTCGCTCTGATGACGTTTTTCATGTGGCTGTAGCCTCCCTCGACATCCTACGCGCAAGCGGGGAGGCGTTCGGAAGCAGTGCTATTCGTGAATGCGAAAGAAATACTTGGTCACGCGTACAGGTAAATGTCCTGTCCCAGGTTAACTCCACCACCTCGCCACAGACATTTCCACGTGGGGATCCTCGTCGTTAGGAAGTTCCGCCGCTCTTTCTGGAGGTGGTTGTCTTCTGACCTGAGCCGCCGTTCGGTAACCGCATACTTCTCCGCGGTTGCGCCGTTCCCCTTGCGGGCAGGTTGTTGCATCGAGGCTCGGACGCAGACGGACCGGACGCTGACCCAAGATGTCGACGGCGTACGGGCCCCGCGAAGCGCTGCCCACGGCGCTGCCGGGGAGGTCCGGGTATCGCTTGCGAAGGCCTTTGACCATTTGACCATCTGCCTACACGTGGATAGCACGCGACGTAGGCGTATAATCGGTGCCGTTTGAGGGGGAAAACGATGCGCGCGGGGATATTCTCGACCTTAGCTCTCTGCCTGCTTGGATGCTTCGCGGTTCGTGACTTGGCGCAGGAAAAATCAGACGCGACGAGTATTCGTGCCTTGGAATCAAAATGGGTGGATGCATATAAGCAGCGGCAAATCGCTACCGTTGCGGGGCTGCTGGCAGATGACTACGTCATTACCGTTGAAGATGGCACCACCTACGGTAAGGTCGGCTTCATTAGCTATAATGCGGGACCCTTGCGCGTGGATATTGCGGAATTGGCGGACGTCAAGATTCGCATGCACGAGAACATCGCGGTGGTGACAGGGGCCTACCACGAACGAGGCGAACTGGGCGGGAAAGCCTACGACTATCACGACCGGCTAACCGATGTGTGGATGAAGGTTGGCGGAAAATGGCTGCTCATTGCATCGCACTATAGCGTGCCCGCGCGCCCTTAGTCGAACCCCAGAATCACTCGCACAAGGTTGGCCCGCCTGCACCGTCCCTCGAGGAAATTGCTCTCCCTGGGAAATGCAAGCCATTCCTTTGCGAAGATAGATAGGGCCGGACAGCAGCTGACCACTTTCTTGACTTCCACCACAACACCCTACACTGCCTAGTACAACCTGGCTCCGCAAGAAGCGGGGAGACACTCCGCCGCATAAAAAAAAACGAGCAGCGAGATTTGTTCCCTGGCGCCCTGAAAATGAAGGTTTTGCGCGCGCTGAAGCGCGAACCTCTCCACGGCTATGCCCTCGCTCGGCACATCAAGCGCACCTCGAACGATCTGCTTCGGATCGAACAACGCGCGCTCTATCCGGCGAAGCCACCGGAACACGATGGACGTTGCAAGAGCAGTTTGAGAAAGCGTCTGCGATCTGTAATCTCCTGTTTATGGTCCTTTAACAATGGCCTCTTAGAGATCGGTTATCGCGGCTCAGAACAGAAAAAAACAAAAACTCGAGATCGTCTGCTTTAGGCCGATCACTGATCACCGTTTCGCACTCTTTGTTGGCTTGCAGATCTAGGCCTATTCGTCCTCCAGAATACCTGGAGAGTTGCATGTAATGCTCGATATAAAAATACGGCATCTCCCCAATTGCACCATCGCTACGCCGTAGGTATTGTCGCTGCGGGACCCTGAAGATCCGAGAAGAGGAGTTTGCAGTTTCATTACAAATGTAAAGAACTGATGTTGTGTCTCTTCCTTCGTGTTTCGCGCAAGTGGACAACCAAAGGTCAGAAGCACGTAACGGGGAGAAGGACACCAGGCAAGAAACCATCCGCTAGAGAAGACTCCATGTCAAAGCGTACCTTGCGGTTGCTGCTGGTTGACTGGCTCTTTAGGGCGCGTTGTGGGCGGCGGATGACCCCTTCGTCGGCGAATGGAAGCTCAACCCGTCCAAAAGCAAGCTCAGCGACGAAATGAAGGTTGAGAGCGCCGGCGGAAACAAGTGCGCATTTGACTTCGGCGAAACCATCGTGGCCGATCGGACCGACCAGCCCGGTAACTTCGGCCCTGCCTTGATTGCATAACAATGTCGGTGAGCGTCCTGGGCCCGGGCCGCACCCATCATCGCCGCGACCTGCAAGCTCACCCAAGACGGCAACACCCACCTAGATTCGCCAGTGTTTCTAATTCTTAGATGGAGACGATATTTGAGCAACATCGGCACTGCGGCAGACCACCAGAACTGTATTGATGTCCACTTCGACCGATCGTCGGCTTATTGGACCGACATTTATGAGTACGAAGACGTGGATGGAACCATCTACCGGGAGCGGCGTGCGGTGGTGCTGGCACTTGCGCAAAAACTGGGATTGCCGGCCGAATCGCGAATTCTGGAAGTCGGGTGTGGATCGGGATTGACCAGCGTCGAGCTGGCTCACGAGGGTTATCGGATTCAAGCTGTCGATTCGGTGGACGCCATGATCCAGCGTACGCGGCAACACGCCGACAAGGCGGGAGTCGGTGACCGGATTAGCGCGAGCGTTCGCAGTGTGTACGAGCTGGGCTATCCGGACAGTTCATTCGATCTGGTGCTGAAAATTGGGGTTGCCCCGTGGCTGCATTCCTTGGAGGAGGCGCTCCGCGAAGTGGTGCGGGTAGTGCGACCCGGCGGGTACTTGATTACGACGGCAGATAATTGGTGGCGGCTCAATCACTGGCTTGATCCTCGTTATTGGCCTCCGCTCCAACCGGTGAGGCGGCAAGTGCGCGACGTGCTTGAGCGGTGCGGGCTCGTTGGGCCGCGGGGAGCTTCAGCTCGGTTTCATTCCACCGGAGAATTTGACTCCTGCCTCTTGGCCGCCGGCCTCGAGAAGATTGCCGGCAGGACCGTGGGATTTGGCCCCTTTTCTTTCCTCGGATGGAAATTCCTCTCCGATTCCTCGGGAGTGAGGGTGCACCGCCGGCTGCAGCAACTCGCGGATAGAGGGGTGCCGATCTTACGGTCGATGGGAACACAATACATCGTTCTAGCCAGGAAAGGAGTCGCAACATCGGCTCCGCCGGGGAGGTGAAAACCATGCGTGAAATGACAAAAAAGGCGTTAGGGGGGCGACACCTTCATACCAGCGATTATCTGAGCATGATCGGTGTTCCCGAAATACGGCCGGCAACGAGCCCGTTCGATCCGGGTTACGACCCGGCGACGCTCGAGAGCCATCTGGAGCAAAGCGCTCATCTGATGTCCATTCTCAAGATCTCCATGGCTTGTTGGATGGTTGCGAAGGAGGCCGCCACGCGCCGCAAGGTGGCGGCAGCGAAAAAGCACCACGTACCGACGGTCACCGGAGGAGGGCCGTTCGAGGTGGCGG